>Ga0210377_10003814_pt1 | contig 12848 bp, 18 predicted proteins | sample PLM4_65_b1redo_FD_155480 | JGI IMG/M metagenome (GOLD analysis project Ga0210377, IMG submission 155480) | Groundwater sediment microbial communities from an aquifer in East River, Colorado, USA - PLM4_65_b1 redo | ecosystem: Environmental > Terrestrial > Soil > Riparian zone | place: USA: East... | reverse complement strand
TCGCCGCCTTCGCTCCAAAACTCATATACAAGATTCCAACAGAATTCATAGTTTCCTTGGTTCCCCTCTCCAAATCGGTTTTTGATTTGGGGAGGGGTTAGGGGTGGGGTCAGATCTTAAGAACCCGCGTCATTGATCGGCACGAACGCGCCCTTCTCATTGACAGGGCTGTCCGTCACGTTGAACTCCTCGGCATAATACTGATCAGCCGCAACAAGACGGGTTACATCGCCAGTGGTTGCATAGGTTGGGAATGGACCCTTGATGCTCAACGGCAGGAACACACGATGAGCCACCAGTTCACGGTTGCCCGCGATGATCAACGTATCGGGAAATTCGGTACTTGAGAAGATCGGCTTTCCTTTTACCATCCCAGCAAACCCAGCCGCGTTCAGGAATACATTCGGAAAACCAGTCCGCATGAAACCATCCCAATTGCTCAAGCGGTCTGAATTCGTCACACTCATCAAATAGAACGTGGGTTCATAGAAGCGGTTTGCAATGATCACGTTGGCATTGCCCATCAAACGCACCAGCTCAGCCAGGGCAGTTTGCGTGGTATCGACTGTCCATGTGTCGGTGCTGTTGTTTGGCACTGCTTTCACCGCCGAGAAAGCCGCATACAGCAGTCCTTGGTCGATCTTGCGGCGCAATTGTTTGATCAGGTTTCCCATCGTGCGTGCAACCGCGTCCCAACCCAATTGTGAGCGGGAGAAAACGATTGCCTCACGCGAGATCTGATCAGCCAAACGATCGGCAGCTGCTTCGATTACTTTGAAAGCCAGTGTGGTTTTCACCCGCTCGATGGGCTGCATCTCACCGTTGCGGATCGCGCTGTAGGAATAATCCACCAGCAGATCATTCGCATTGATCGCGCCAGCAGTCAGGGCTTTGATCCTGCCTCCCGCATAATCGATCACAAAGTCAACGCCCTCCTCGTAAGTGGTGCCAGCGGGGTCAGATGTCACTACAACCGATCCTGGAGTGATGCGACCATGTGAAAGGGCATACCAGGTATCTTCCACGCCAGCGGCCTCCACCTCATCGGTGATATCCACCGCATAGTTGCTCTCGCCCGTCGTCGTTTCAAAATACAGGCGGGTGGGAGATGTCTCGATCGTGCCCACATCAAAGATATTGGCGGCCACCAGATTCGGGAACGCCTCTTCGATGATCGCGCGTGAAACGCTGTAAGGCAGGTTGAGATCGGTCGTCTGCTCAGCTTCCTGCAATAACCGACTCTCCGCCATCAACATTGGACCGTTCAACTTATCGAAGCGGTCAAGCAAACGCCGTGTGAAGATTTCTGCCGCGCTCACACCTTTGCTAAGATTCCGTACTGGCAAATTCTCAGCACGTCGGACACTTTCAACCAGCTCAAACGAAGCCCGCGCAAATTCAGGCGTCCCCGTCTCATTCTCCAGCACATCACCTTTCATTTCGGCATTGCCATTAAACTCGTAGCCTTTCCTCGCAAGCTCTTTCTTGGAATAGATCTTGTCATATTCCTTGCGCTTGCTCTCGATCAAAGTCTTCACCACAGCGACATCGGTCAGATTGGCAACCTTCACTGCCTCGATAAAATTCTCATTGCCCTCTTTGCCGTAGGGAAGTTCTTTCGTCCCCTCGGTGATGGCCTTATCAACTTCAGCCTTCGCCTGGCTTTCATCGAACTTGCCAGCCTTCTCTTTGAGCGCCTTCAATGCCTCGGTGATATTCTCACCCGTGCCGATCCCCAAAGCCGAGCGGACCTGCTCTTCAAGTTTGGTCAATTGATCTTCACCCATTTTCTTGATCTGGGCTTCCGTGATACCTGCAAATGCTTCAGGGTGCTCACGTAAAAGTTTCAATAATTCTTCGAGATTCATTTCATCCTCCGTAGATGATTGAGATTCAGTAAATTCGGCGGCATTCTCAAAGGATGGTTCGAGCACCAAGTCAAAACCTGTGATGTGCAACTCATTCACTTCAAAAATCTTCTCGCCGTTTTCAGTAATATTCTTGCCGTCACCATAGCCGCGCAAACTCACGCCAGGCATCACGCCGCCTTCCATCAGGGTCAGGATGTCCTTGCCTTTGCTGGTTTCGAGAATGCGCCCCTTCACATCCACACGTTGACTATTGAACAAAACTTCCTCCCATTTCGTCACAGTCTCCAACAAATTTGGACGCCCGCCCTTATCAGACGGATGTTCTGCCTCGCCGAGAATTTGAACCGCTCGGCCCTGTCCCGCGCTTTCATTCAGATGACCGCGCAATTCTGCGACCGCTGCTTCAAGCACCGAAACTGGATATCGGCGTTTATTGCCATTGACAACATCCGCCGTAATAGCACCATCAATTTTGATCCTGCGCGGCTTGCCCTCTTCATTCTCTTCCAGGATTACATGCGCATTAACTCTTTCCTCGAACTTCTTACCGCGCTTCTTCCCCCCATTTTGGGGGGATGTCGCTTCAGCGACAGGGGGGTTGCTCTGTGGCTGATAAGTCAATTCCACCACCTCCCACGCATCCCGCGCCGCAAACGTATAAACACTCTGTCCTGAGCCTGTCGAAGGATCACCGCTCTTCGAGTAAATGACCTTGAAATATTCATCGGTCTTCAACTCGCTCTTCATCCCGAAGTCACGGACAATGATGTGATCAGAAAAAATTTCCTCAATATAAAACCGAGACTCATCACTCATTTCCGCAATCGAAAATTGTGCCCTGAATGCCTCACGGATCAACTGCATTGTGTAATCCATGCTCCCCTTCACCAGCTCCGTGATCAACGTACCTTTACCAATTTTTCTCTTAGCCATGTTTCATCTCCTTTATCGTTCTCCCCCTAAATCGCGATCTTCGATTTGGGGGGATGTCTGCGTACTCGCAGACAGGGGGGTCACTTCCTTGAATATTTCCTTCGCCGCCATCAATGACACTGGCGGCTGAGTTTGTCCGCTATAAACAAATAACCAGATCCGTCCAAAAAATAATGCCGAAAACCTTTCGCGCCACGTCATTTGCCATAAGGAAATACATTCCTTGCCATCGGTATAAACTGGCAGGCTTGAACATTGCTCATCAGTCCATCCTTCTGGCTTCAATAAATCCTTGTTTGCTTGCTCAAACTTGATCGGTTCCATGGTTCTCCTAATCGCTGACAGCTAATTGCTGACCGCTGAAATCTCACTACCAAACATATCCTCAGCCATTACCACAATCGCCTCCGCGCTCGCAGTCTTCTTATTGCCAGTTGCATAATCTGAGATCATCAAAAAACCACCACTTGCAGTATCAACTTGATCATCGCGTTTGCTTCCGTTCGGATTGAATAAAATACATTCATCAATAAACGCTTCATTCCATGCGCCTCTGACAAGTTTCAATAAGCCATTTTTCCCGCGCAGCCGTAAAGGTTGTGCGCGTGTACCCTTGCTTGCTTCAGGTTTGATCTCAACGATGGCGATTTTTGCAAGTGCTTTATTGCGTGCCAATTCTCGAAATGCCAAAGACTGAAACTGCGTTCCTTCAATACCCCATGTCACACCTTTTTCATGGTCTGAAAGCATGGAAGCTACTAATAGAGGTTGAAAATGAATCCAGCCTCGAATCCGAAGCATATCCCGCAGATAAACATCGCCAGTTCGCTCGTCTAACGCAACTGCCACCGTCGCGTTGTAATCGGCATTATTGTTTTCAGAAAGCGCAAGATCGACATAACGTAACCATTGCAGGTTTTCAGGAACATCAATTCGATCCACGATTTTGAAATCACTTCTCTCAAAAAATCCACCGCTCAAAGGTCGTGGTTGCTGTTGATACATCGACCACCACTCAAACTCGTCATTTGAACGTTTCGATTGCAACAACTCCAATGGATGTTCATCAGGCCATAATGGTTCGCCAGATTTGCGTCCCAACGGATCAGATATGTCCAGCCAAAGGCCCAGACCTAACTTTTCCTTTTGCACAGCCTCATTCGGTGCATATTCGTCAGGCTCAAATGCCACCGCGGGAAGGCACAATATCTCCCACTGATCAACATTTGGCTTGCCGCTTACCATCAATTTCAACCGCGAACCGATTAAGTCATCAGGCTCAAATCGTGTATGCACAATGATGACAGCCGTCCGCCTTCGGATACGGGATACAACCTGCGAGTTAAACCAGCGCACGACTTTCAATAGATTGTTCTGTATCATCGCTTCCTCGCGGTCTTTATGTGGATCATCAACAATGATGACATCGGCAGGCTTGCCCGTAATACCGCCGCCCACACCAGACGAACGGCATCCGCCGCGAAAGCCAGAAATATCCCAATTCTTTTTTGCCTTCGAATCTTCTGAAACGCTTACATCCCGATCTATCGTAACCAAACGGGATTTTTGCCCGAAGATCTTTGAAAATTCGTTACTCTGAACCATATTGCGCACACGCTGACTATTTTCAGTTGCCGTGTCATCGTTATATGATCCAAGAATAATGCGGGTGTCTGGATTACGCCCCAATAGCCAGGCTGAAAAATGTTTGGTGATCGTCTCAGTTTTTCCGTGTTGTGGCGGCATCATGACGATCAAACGCCCGATACCTTGAGTACCCTTTGAACGGATAAACAATTCAACCTGTTCAAGTTTCTGGGTCAAAAGTTTCAAATGCGGCAGCGTCCAATCGTAATCAGGCGAAATATATTCATTGAAATCAATCAGATGTCTGCGCGCTTTCTCGCGTTGAACACGTTGCAATTGCGCTTTTTCTGGAATTTGCATGAATGTGGCAGCAGGCATCATCAGACTTCCTCCTGCTGATCATCGCCATCATCATTATCTTCATCATTATCCTGAGAGACAATTTGATTTTTAAGTGCGCTGGCAAGAACATCCAACTCGGCATCTGTCATATCCACCAGGTCATCTTTAGTGATGCCTCGCTTTCTCAGAGCCGCTTCCAATTTTGTGGTCTTCACCAGGTCGCCAGTCATTGTCAGGAACATATCTGCGTATTTTGCGCTCTTATAATCCAGGCGTTTTGCCATTGTCTTGACGGCATACAAAACATCGGCACGGTCCTCAAGGAACTCGTCCGATTGCAGATTTGCGATCATGATATCTATCGTGGGGTATTTCTTCCGCCATTCAGCAATTCGCCGATCAGAATTCAATCCCAAAACTTCACGTGCAAATTCATCCTGCGTCTTCGGCCACCTGCCAGTATGAGGTGTCGATGCCCAGGCCACATAAGCCGCAATTTTCCAGGGCACATTCTTATATAAAAGATTATTGAACTTTTCAGCCCAGGTGGGGATTTCACCGCCCTCCAACTTTTCACCAAGCGCAATCCGCGCAGCCATCTCGCGTTCGCGTATTTCCTTGTAAGTTAAAGGAGCGCCATCCTGCGCATCATCAGCATTGGTAATACTCTGAGCAAATCCCTCAAGCTCAAGCTGTGTAACAGGATGGATCGTTGCAAAATCGCTCATTATCCCAGATATCCTTTTGTCCGCGCCCACGCCTCCAAGTTGGAAAGCCGCGTCTCCACACTACCCGAAGGCGGAGTCACTACCCCTCCATCGACAAGTTTCATAAACTCGCGGTTGACATTCTGAATGCATATCCATTCCGAAATGCCCGCGCTGTCAGCCTCGCTCACCCGCCCCCAGGTGGAGTTATCCTTGTTCGTCACAAAACTATCGAGAAACCGACGCGTACCTGCGTCAATTCTGCCAACTTGATTTGTGATCCAAACGCCGCCGATCTTGTATTCTACAATTCTCGGCTCGCGTCTTATGTTCACCACGCTTTGTGCTTCGTAAATTCCAGATGTTAAGTTAGACATGGTATGCTCCTCATTTCTGCTCATGAGCTGGCATCTGCGATGACAGCTCACCAGTCTGATTTTTTTTGATTTCGACAATATCTTTATGCTGATTCGCCAGCAATTCTTCAAATTTCTTTTGGTTCGCCGAAAACTCCTCGATCTTCTTTTGTTTCTCGATGCTCTCGATCCGATACGTGGAAAGCTCTTTTGACAATAAAAACTTTTCCTCGTTAGCAATATACAATTTCGCTTTAAGTTCTTCCTTCGCTTTTATCAGCTCGCTATTTTCCTTCAACACTAAATTCGTCTGCTCCTGGCGTATTTTTTGATATTCCAGGTTTAGCTTTTGATTTTCCAGGCTGAGTTTTTCGGTTTCTTCCTCAAGCCGTTTGACCTCTGCTCGTGCTTTCTCCGTTTCGGCCTGGCTTTTTTTTCTTGTGAAAAAAAGAGTTATGACAACACCCAGGAAGCCAAAAAATCCGCCGCCGATAACAAGCACTAAAATTTCATAAAGATTATCCACTAGCGTTGCGCATCCTGTGAATGATTATTATTTCCAAGAATATCCAGGAAAATTTTCACCATGGCGGGGTCATAGTTCGTTCCCGCTCTTTTTTGTAAATGTTCGATCACCAAACTCTCAGGCATCGGCTTGCGGTAGGGCCTCTCACTCATCAGCGCGTCATAGACATCCACGACCGCAAACAACCGCGCCGCCAAGGGGATCTCCTCACCTTTCAACCCCCGCGGATATCCCGTCCCATCCCACTTCTCATGATGACAATACGGGATGTCTATTGCGGGCCGCAGATACTTGATCGGAAATAAAACATCATACGCAAACTGGCTATGCTTTTTCATAATCTGATACTCTTCCGTTGTCAGCCGCCCCTTTTTCAGAAGGATCACATCGGGAATCCCGATCTTTCCAATGTCATGCAAAAGCGCGCCCCTGCGGACATTTACAAGATCCTCACCAGTGATTCCCAACGCCTCCGCCATTTGAACCGCCAGCTCCGTCACCCTCATCGTGTGCTCTTCCGTCATCTTATCGCGGAATTCAAGCGATGAAACAAACGCCATGAGTATTTCTTCATTGGCTAGGGTCAGCTCGGCTTCGATCTCTTTGCGTCTGGTGATATTCTCGAACGCCACAGTGAACGTATTCTCCTCAACGGAATAGACCGAGATATCAAACCAGAAACCAAGCTCCGTGATGTAATGCTCAAAACGCTGGTGTGGACCGCCTTTTGCAACAAGTTCATATCGCATGAACAATTCGGGCGATGTGATAAACAAATTCGGCAGCACTGTCGATACCGACTTACCCGTCACATCCTTCAACCCTGTTTGGGTCTCAAATGCTGGATTCACCTTCACGTAGATCCAATCGACCATCATCCCGTCCGAGTTATAAATTGCACGACAATATGCGAATCCATTGATCATGCCCTTGAACAAGTTTTCGTACAGGTATCCATCAAAAAAAGACATATGGTTGGTCCCCCTTTCCCCAAATACCCGCGAAGTGATGAGCGCTGCGCGTATTTGGGGAAAGGCCCGAAGGGCAAAGGGGGCTGAGGCTGGGTTATGCAGGCTGAAATTTTTTGACCGTCGACGCAACGCCAAACGCGCTGAGAATCGCAACTAGTAAAGTTAATCCGATTGTCACCGAAGGCTGAGCCGCAACAGGCACCGCGGAAAGGATCGCCGTGAAAAAATACATCACGCTCGTCACAATACCGCCAGTGATCACCGAACCCCAGCCGCTGATATCCTTCTTTAGCAAAACCGAAAGTGACTTCAACCCCGCGGTCACCAGAAAACCGATCCCAGCCGCAAGCATGGCTTGAAGTTCTATCGGTAATTCAACGGGACTTGTCGGAGGCGGCTCCGCACCCTGCGCGAAGACAGGCACCACAAACACAGCCGCAATCACGGACACGGACAGCAAAATAGGCAAAATCTTTTTCATGGTATTTCTCCTTATAATTTCCCCATTCCTCGCAAGCCACCTTCCCCGAAAGGAAGGGAGCTTGTAACGAATTGGGATGATTAAACAAAAAGCTCCGTCGTGACCATTACATCACGACGGAGCTTATCTCGTCACACACCGCTCACAAAAAACGGTCAGCAAAAACTATTCAATTGTGACCAAAATTTAACATTTGTTCTATGTTTTGTCAAGATTTTAATGAGAGTCCCAGCGGTTTGCGTTACTGGGCGAAGCCGTCAAAACAGATAAAGCCCACAGCGTAGATAAAGCCTAAATTATTGCGACGAATCCCCAGCGTCAGGTACACGCTTTGTTGGGCGGCTTGCTAAATACGCAAGACCAAATGACACAGAACTTATTGCGTATGTTTGCCAATCACGAATGCCGAAACCAGACGACGCAAATAGATAAGCAAACCACGAAGCAATAAACCAAACTAACCATAATCTAAACAAACTCATTTTTGCTCCTTATAATGTTGAGCGAGAGCCACCCAACGGTTTGCGTAACCCGCCCTAAAAAGGCGGTTCACATTCGCTATCATTTGAGACGGCAGGAAAAGCGCCTACGCTATCAATAGTCGGCTCCACGCTGTGTTGGGCTTCGTGGATAACATGACCATTGCAACAGTTGAGACAAATATCGTAATGAGTATCTACCATCTCAAATTCAGTTTCTTGATCTGGATACGCCAGATATTCAAAGTTTATAGACTCAACTTCTTCACGATGCCAGCCAGAGCATTTTTCGCAGAAGAATGACTCTTCCCATTGCTCGCCGCAACTATCACAAACGATTTGTTTTTCTGCCATCATTCACCTTCTCTCAGAAGCCCAACGGTTTGCGTTACTGGCAAGAGCCACACGCGAGCCAATGATTTAGAGCCTATGCTGGCTCTTGTCCAGTGCACGCTTTGTTAGCCACCGTAAGAGCCTCTTTGATTTCAGGCTTCCAATCGAGATACAACAACGATGGATCACAAGCATTGTCAACTAATGTTTCATAGCCAAATAGGACACGCTGGAAATGGCGACCACAACGAGCATGGAATTGACCATTCACAAATCTTCCGATGGCTTCAAAATCTTTTGATTGATCTGCGATCATGTTCTCGATTTCAAAAAGAAATTCTCGCATTTCGTCCAAATCTGTTTGTGTCGCTCTCGCGCACGTCATTCCGTGTTCTTCTGCCATAAGACTCCTTCGCTTAGGTGGCTAACGGCGAGTTTTACCCGCCCGCCGTATTTTCAGAATCTCCCACGCTTGGCAGAGCCGAAGGCGGGTCGGGTGCAAACAATGTTAGGTGCGCTTCTGCTTGGGCAGAGAACACATCACGCATGTTTGCGACAATTTGAAACTCATCAGACGATGTATCGTGCAGGGTAAGAAGATAAGCGGTTTCGACCTGCTTATATAATTTTTGCAGAACATCATCGAGAGTTTTTACATATTCGTTTATTTGGGTTCGTGTTGGTTTTGCCATTTTGCACCTCACGCCAATTATAAGACAAGCACCTAACGGCTTGTATCACTGGCACGGGCGGTAGAACCTTAGCAATAAATTACCTGCGCCCGCCCGATGTCCAGTGCATACTGTGTTAGCCCGCTTTTTCAGCCTCGCGCTTAGCTTCTTCTTCGGCACGTTTTTTATCTTCTTCTTGTTTTGCAAGCCAATCGTCCAGATCATCATCACAAGCACGACATCCATTGCGGTCATAAAAATTATCATTGGTATGATCGCATCCACCCATCGAACCTCTATCATTATTCATGATTTTCTCCTTGTTGTTCATTTGAAATAACCAGAGCGGGCTAACGGTTTGCGTTATCCGCGCCGCGCCCGCGAACCTGTCCAAAAATGGCAGACGTGGCGCGGCGTCGGGTGCACGCTTTGTTAGAAAGAAAACCGTTATAGTTCGAGACGGCTTTCTAGTGACACAACAAGATCACGAAGGCGGCGAAGTTGTGCCGCTTTATTGGCGAGGTTGTCAGCATATTCGCACAACACAGGCACTTTATTGTTTCCGCCTTCAAGTTGAGGACCTTCTGGCAAAGCAATTTTATTCAGCCGCATAGATAGCGACTCGATGGCTTTACCCAGGTTTTCGATGGAGTTTTGTATCTCATCCAATTGCTTCGGGATTTGCAACTCACGACTAGCAGTTTCGTTCATTTGGGACTCCTTTAGGTTTTCTTTCTAACGGTTCGCTTTAGCCGCCGCCGATTTTAGCGGACGACTCATCTGCAATAAAACTACCTTGCAGGGAATTTGACGCCAGCCCACCCGCACCAAAGGCGGTCGGCTGCAAGCGGTTGTTAGCCTGCGTCACTTCATTCCCGAAACACGTCCAGCCGATCCGCCCTTCTCTTGCGAATAACTCTAAATAAGGTGGCTTCAAAGTTTCGGCTATTTGATGAACGCTATCAGGCTTACGGCTATGTTTCAGGTTTGGCGCAATAATACCCATGTATCTTTTTTCTGGTATCGGGCATTTGGCATTTCCACGAACTCCAATAAAAATAAACTCTGAAACACCACGAACCCAAAAGCCAACGCCAGGAGGCAAAGCCATATTCTGATTAATCTTTACCCAGGGAAAGCCCGTTTTGTATGTGTACCCCCACGCCGTCATAACTCGCAGGGCTTCGGGCAAGAGGGGCCACGTACCCCACAAAAATAAAACTCCATCTTTTGCGGCGAGTTGGCTTACTGGCATATTGCAAATATCATCGATGGTCATAGTGTTGTATTGGTCTTTGGCGTTTCCATGAACAGAACTGTTTGTATAACTCCAGGGTGGATCGGCTACGATAACGCCATAGGGCGCATCGAACTCGGATAAATTCATTTTGCGGGCATCGCCGTTAATCACTTTTGTCATTCAGGCTCCGAAGCAGGCTAACTATCATTATCCGTTTAAGAACGGATAACGTCCTCCACTAGCATCTTATCCACAACTTCATTCATCAATTCGCTCATCTTAATAACCTCGGCCATTCATTCCATTCACGTCCATCCAATAAACGCCCCGCCGCTTTCTTTCCAATTTTCACAGGAAACCAATCTTTGCCCCACTCAATGCAGTACTTTGAACTTGGTGGAATAAGATGTCCATTAATGCGGTCTGATTTTTCTAAACTTGTAATCCACTCCCCCCATTGCTTGAAGAAAAAAGGAATTTCAGCAGCCTGGCATTCATTCCGCAATTCTTGCGCCCACATGGGATTCATCGGCCTTGCACCAGGTCCGCTCTCACCGCCGCATATCACCCAATCAATTGTGCCATGCTTCAAAGTCTTGAAACCAGCTCGAGCGCGGCGATTATTCACCCATTCTCTATGCTCTGGGTTATAAACCAGGTCATTTCCATAATTGACCCAATCCAACTCGGCTTCGCATTCTTCTACAAATTCTTCTGGCTCATTCTGATCGTCCCACTCAGCATTGACTTCATCCCAGGCTTCTTCATCTGGTTCCAAAGCCTCACTCAAATTAATATGACCAAGCAAAGGTTCACACGAAAGGAATTTGATCCGCACAGGTATGATCTGTAAAAGTGGGATGCGTTCATTCGCTTCTTTCTGGCTTTCGACTGATACACCCAGCCAAACATTCTCAGGCATCGTGCGTTTGATATTCTCGGGCCGCTTTGTCAGTATCAGCCAATCCAGATTTGGCGTCTGCTCGATCAGGCGGAAAAGATCGTCACGCCATAAGAACACATCAGGTCGATCTTCGAATACATCCGCTAGGCTCGCACAAAACACCCGCTGATGGGTAAATTCAGTATTGAAACTTCTGCAATTCGGACATATTTCGCGCGCCCATTCTGCATGAGCTAATGTGAGTCTATGTGACCCGCGCCATCCACAATCTTTGCATTCGTACCAAACATCATTATCCCACTGCAAAGGTTTCTTCCACATCGCCTCGCTCGTCCGCACCCGCGTTCCTTGCGGACCCCACTTAACTTTTCCATAGCGTTTATCCATCATCGTTTCGGCATAACAATGCTGACAGCCAGGTGAAACTTTTGTGCAACCCATCCACGGATTGAAAGTGTGATCAGTCCATTCGATCTTGCTATTCTCTGCCATCTTAATCCTTCCTCATATCGAACCCAAGCGAACAAACACCAGGCTTTTCCTCTTCAGCCACATCAGAAACCTTCGCGCTCAACTCCGATAGCTTTCTTGAAACCTCCAAGATCGTCTTATCATCCGCCTGCATCAACAGCGCCACCAGGCTCTCCACGCTGATCACCCACACCTGAACATCATCGCAGATCGAACAGCGGATCGGCATCCGCCCATCCAGCGGACCCAGCAGATCCACCTCATCTGGATGGTCCGCCTGCATATCCAACGCCTCCCGCAGCACCATCAACTGCGGAATCCCATTTCCATTCCAGCGGACAAATCCCAGAATATGTTTATTCCTGCACTTCCATTGTTTCATTTTTGTCATAGCTCTCCTTTCAACGCTCTTCTTCCCCAAAATACCGCTTCGCGGATATTTGGGGGAAGTGGCCGATAGGCCGATGGGGGTCAACGACCTCCGATTGCAACACATCGCGCAGGCATCCACTCAGCCTCGAACAACTGCACACCATGCACGCACATCCCATCCTCCGCCCCCCGCGGAAGTTCACTCACAAACGCATACCCAGGCATAAACCGCGTCCCCGAAAAATAATTGATCACCGCCAGATAAATACAATCGCTCACGCGCCCCGCATAAACAAAATTCACCATCATCAGCCTGCGGAATCTCTTCGGGCCATAATTAAATATTTCATAAGCCTCAAATACAGGCCATGTCAATTCCATTGAAAAAATTCCAAGTGCCTGATCACACGCATCAATCATCTTCATCTTATCTAATGCAACAGCAGGCACAACCCTCTCCCACGCAAAGCGGGGAGAGGGCGGGGTGAGGGGATTATCCCCGATCACCTTCACCCGCCGCACCCCCTCATGCGTTAATTCGTTGATAACGATTTCTTCCATCACTTTCCTTAGTCGCCAGTTAAACGATAGCCATGCTCAAATG
>Ga0210377_10003813_pt1 | contig 12849 bp, 7 predicted proteins | sample PLM4_65_b1redo_FD_155480 | JGI IMG/M metagenome (GOLD analysis project Ga0210377, IMG submission 155480) | Groundwater sediment microbial communities from an aquifer in East River, Colorado, USA - PLM4_65_b1 redo | ecosystem: Environmental > Terrestrial > Soil > Riparian zone | place: USA: East... | reverse complement strand
ACGTTGCAAATCCAATCATCATCACGAACAGTTGGCGAGGCTTTGGCTGAAGCTGGGATTCCACTCCTCGGGCTCGACTACAGCCATCCGGCTGAGAAGGAAGCGTTTCCATCCGATGGGCAGATCAAAGTGGTGCGAGTCAGTGAGTCGGTGATCCTCGCGCAGAAGTCAATCCCTTTCGAAAGTGATCTGATCGCGTCCGCAGAGGTCCCGCTCGATCAAACGCAAATCCTGGATCCCGGCGAAAAAGGACTCACCGTGCAACGCATCCGCATTCGATATGAAGATGGGAAAGAAATTTCGCGCGTGACCGAAAATGAAACGGTTGTGCGCCCGCCGGAGAAGCGCGTGCTCGCGTATGGCACAAAGATCGAGATCAAGATCACAACAGTGGATGGCGTGACAATCGAATACTGGCGCGCAGTGCAAATGTACGCCACAGCGTATTCACCATGTAATTCTGGCGTAGCCAATTGCGGTTCCACCACGGCGAGTGGAAAGACGTTGAAGAGAGGTATGGTCGGACTGCGGCTCAGTTGGTATCTGTCCATGCAAGGGCAACCACTTTATATTCCCGGCTATGGGCGAGCCACAGTGGAAGATGTCTGCGGCGGATGCGTGGGCAAGCCGTGGATCGATCTCGGCTACAGCGACGCCGATTATGAGGGCTGGTCTTCATGGGTCACGGTGTATTTCCTCACACCTGTGCCTTCGAATATTTTGTATACACTCGAATAACTCATGAGCAAATTTCAAAAAGCTTTCATCGCATTTCTGACTGTCGTCGCACTTTCCCTGTTTGGGCTGGTCATTTGGATCCTGCCAAGATGGGAACGACCACTTGGACCACCTTTACAGATTTCCACAGTCACGCCATTTGGACTTCCCGCCACGTGGACTCCTGACCCAAATGCGACAGCCACGCGTCTCGCTTCATCCAATTTTGTTCCCGTTATCCAATCCTCCCCCGCCCCGACGATTACGCCGAATGTCGGCTTGTGCGGTGCGCCGCCCGTGATGAACATCCTCATCGTTGGGAGCGACCAGCGCGGTGATAGTTATAAATACGGGCTGGCAGATGTTATCCGACTCGTACGTGTGGATTTTGTCAATCCGAAAGTGACTGTGCTCGAAATCCCGCGCGACCTTTGGGTGGAGATTCCCGATATTGCAGATAATCTCAACGGGCAGGACCATGAAAAATTGAATCAAGCCTATCTTTATGGTAATAAGGGATTCGGGTATACAAACGATCCCGCAGAAGGTCCTGGCTTGCTCGCCCGCACCTTGACCCTCAACTTCGGAACACAAATTGACCATTACGCCGCGGTCAACATGAAGACATTTGTCAAGATTGTGAACGCGGTCGGTGGCATCGATGTTGATTTGCCTAAGCCAGTTGATGGGCGTACCGCAGAGGACACAAGCAAGCGACTTGTCTTCCCGGAAGGAGAACATCATCTCAATGGTGACCGCGCACTCACCCTGGCGCGCGTCCGTATATCGGGAGTCTTCAACCGCGAAGAGAATCAAGACCGTGTTATTTGCGCGTTACGCGACAAACTCACCAGCCCAACCGTCATCACAAAGATCCCCAACCTGATCAAGTCTTTCCAGGACTCTGTCCAAACTGACCTCAGCCCCGCGCAGCTCGGTCAACTGGCATGCATCGGCACACAGATCAGGCCCGAAAACTTTCGCTTCGCGGTTCTTCCCAATGAACTTTTCGAACAGACCCGTATTTATGACCCCGTGTTCAAAGCAAGAGTGTTTGTCTGGGATGTGGATTACAACGTTATGCGCGATTACATTGTACAATTCCAGGCTGGGTCATGGCCTTCGATCTCTGGCACACCGGAGGACAAGGAGGAGGTACCATTCTGCCAATGAACGAAATTCCTCCTCTCAATGCGGCGAATCTGCTCAAGCGTCACGGCTTGCGCGCCGATAAAAGTCTCGGACAAAACTTTCTGCAGGACCCGCTTGCATTGGAAAAGATCGCTTCCGTAGCGGAGATTAATTCAACGGATACCGTTTTGGAAGTTGGTCCCGGGCTTGGGAGTCTGACGCGTTATCTGGCAGCCTCTGCCAGGGAGGTCGTTGCGGTCGAACTGGACGAGAAACTGCTCCCGCCATTGAAGGCAGTCATCGCCCCATATCCAAACGTCCGTTTAATTCATGGGGATATTCTCAAGATTTCCCCTTCGGAAATGGTGAACCAACCCGGTTATCTTGTTGTGGCAAATATTCCTTACTATATTACATCCGCGATCATCCGCCATTTGCTGGAGAATGAACCCAAGCCGCGACGCATTGTACTTACCGTTCAAAAGGAAGTTGCCGATCGTATCTGTGCAAAACCTGGCGATATGAGTCTGCTGGCATTGAGCGTTCAAGTCTACGGCAAGCCGCGCATTACGGCGCGCATCCCTGCTGGCGCGTTCTTTCCCACCCCAAAAGTGGACTCGGTGGTTTTGTGCCTGGAGGTTTATCCCGATCCGGAAATAAAAAACGAATTGCTAAATATATTTTTCAAACTCATCAAGGCGGGGTTCAGTCAGAAGAGAAAGACACTTCGCAATTCGCTTTCATCTGGTTTGCACATCGCACCCATTCATGCGGTGGATCTTCTTACCAAAGCAAACATCGAGCCGCAACGCCGCGCAGAAACTTTGAGTATTCCAGAATGGCAACGCCTGTGCGAATTATTTGAGAAAAAATAAACTGTCTGTTCACACTCACTGGCAGTTTTCATATTAAGCTTTGATCTCGTGCGGGTGACTTCGCTTGCGCAAATCACGATAATGCAGCCAAACATCCCAAATCCGCATCGCGGCCTCAAGTTGTATCTTTAGCGACATCTTTGACTTTCCCCAACGGCGGTCTGCAAAATATATGGGGACCTCCGTAATATCATATTCCATCAAAAAAGCAACGTATGCCATTTCGACCAAAAAGATATAACCATTGGAACGGATGCGGTCCAGCGGCATTCCTTGTAATACTTCACGCCGCCACATTCGATAGCCAGTGGTCACATCACGCAACGGGAAACCGAGGATCGTGCGTGCATAGTAATTGCCAAACGCGGAAAGGCCTTTGCGCCAGAGGGGCCAGCGCTCATCGAGAGCGCCACCTTTCACATAACGGGAACCAATCACCACGTCGCAGGATTCGATGCGGCGCGCCATCTCCTTGATAACGAGGGGGTCATGGGAAAAGTCCGCGTCCATTTGCACAACCACGTCTGCTCCCATATCAAAGGCTTTATGAAATCCCTCTATGTATGCAGAACGCAAGCCTAATTTCCCTGCACGATGCAATACAGCAACGCGCCCGGGATGCTCCTGCGCAAGGCCTTCAGCAAGATCGCCTGTCCCATCCGGGCTATTATCGTCAACAACCAGAATGGAAAGATCCAGAGGAAGAGAAAATAAAACGGAGACCAGTTTGGGCAGGTTCTCCGCTTCATTATAGGTTGGAATTACAACTGTGATGCGCACTAGTGTTTGCTCAATAGTTCCTTCTTCAGTTGATCCACGCTTGAAAAACGTCCATAAACAGAAGGAATTTCAGATATTCGGATCGCAAGGCGGTCGGACTTTTTGGAGGCCTGTTCACGATCCTTGATCGGATAGAAATAATCGAGCGATTGTTCGAGCCGTGATCGAATCCGCTCCTGGAAAGGAGGCAGATTGGCGGGAGATACAACCACTACAAAGTCCGTCGGGCTGATATGGCCGAGAAAATCTTCGGGGGTACTGGTCTCTTTAATGGTGTTGTGCACCATCAGGCTGATTGCCCGCAACACATCATCAGAAGCCACAAATCCATACGCTTCACGGAAAGCTTCCAGATGGCTGATGGAAATGTGGAGCAATGCCCAGCCGCTTTTATGGATCACCTCCGAAAGGCGCTCATCCACCAGCGCGCCTTCAGGCAACCCACTGACGGGATTGGTCAACGATCCCTGGCTGACACGCTTCAAGGCGTTGCGAACGCGCAAGCGCAATTCCTGCACATCGAAGGGCTTTGTGATGTAATCATCCGCGCCTACTTCGAATCCCTGCAAGCGGTCCACCCGCTCACGCTTTTCAGTCAGAAAGATAATGGGGATTTCGTTTGTTCGGCGATCACTTCGCACACGACGGGCAACTTCGTAGCCATCGATATCCGGCAAACGGATATCCAGGATCATAAGATCTGGCAAGACAGTTTGAGCCGCGCGCACACCGTCCTCACCCCAGTTAACGGTGAAGACCTCGTAGCCCTGAACACGGAAATACGCATTCAACATCTCGGCTACATCGAGATCGTCTTCAACAATCAGGATCTTGGATTTGGCATCTGCCACGTCAGTCCCGCCTTTTTAAGAGATGGGTTCTTTTTGAATGACGAATTCACAAACCGCGTCGCCGACCGCGACGCATTTTGATTCGTTGACGCGGAATTCATTGCCACCTGACACCCATTTCAGGGATTCCTGTAAAATCCCGGTGGCAATATAACAGACAGGCTTATCCACGTTTGTGCGTCCCCAGCATACAGGACACTTATGGATCGTCCAGATGAACTCTGAGTCTTTTTCTTCTACTGTGCTGTATTGATCACTCAATTGTGAGAAAATCTTGGCGAAAGCAGGCAAACCGATGCGAAGTTTGGATTGAAGCGGAAGCACCACGAACGCTAAATCCGCCGCACCTGCCAATGCACCGAAGTTCTTCAACGCGTCAGAAAAGGTGGCGCGCCCAGCACGCAGAGCCAGGCCGCGGCCCCCGCGCGGACCGTACATTTCCTCCAGGGCAACGCCGATCGCGGAAAGTTCCGCGAAATCGAAGCCCTTGTCCAGATTATCAGGTGGATAATTTTCAATATAATTATTCAAGCCACCGAGGTTGAGAATGGCATTGAGTCCATTTTTACCCATCACTTCTTCAAGAGACTTGATGATAATGAGACCAAATTTATTGGGGTAGTACAGACCGGTCTTTTGAACAGGGCTCATAATTGACTCCGCTTAAATCAGTTTCGCCAGGTCTTCGGCGGCGCGCCGCATATCCAAGAAGATCAGGCCCAGCTTTGCCTGCTCACGCGCCAGCACGGTAAGAACTGCCTCTTCCCCTACAGACATAAGGACGACATACCCTTTTTGCCCTTTGATATATACCTGCTCGAGTGAGCCTCGACCCAACTCAGTTGCAATCCTCTCGCCCAAGGACAACATTGCTGCAGACATCGCAGAGACACGATCCTCTTCAACCCCTTGAGGTAAAGCAGAAGCAATGCTTAAACCATCGACACTCACAACCGCAGATGCTTCAATATCAGGCGATGAAGCCTGCAGTTCGCGCAAACGATCTACCATTTGTTGCGTACGTGACTTGGACAAGACAACCCTCCTGCACAGAGATGGTCTCCAGCCCATAAAATAGGCTGGTGGGTTTCAACAAAGAATTGCGGATAATTTAGCATAGTGGAGGGAAAGTGTCAAGCCAACTCTCGCAAAAAGCTGCCATTCACTAACAGAAATGTAAATATCATCGTGTTAAAATCGTCTGGTATGATAGAGTTGATTATGAAGAAACTTACCTTTTATATCCTCGGATTAATCCTTATATTAACTATTGTTCATCCATCAAGGACCAATGCACAAGGAACGGATCCTGAAAACGAATCTGAAAGCGGAGCTGTTGTGTGCGCACCTGATGCATACTTAACTCCACCAGATGACTGCCTTCCCGTTGGGCCATCAACATTTTTGACCGATATGGCATCGTTGGGATTAACTTTTCCGCAGCGTTTACTACCCGCGTACAAACCTGATCCATCGCTAGTTCCGCTTCCCTACTTTTATTTCAGGCTTGATGAAGACACTGTGCCTGTACTCAGTGGACCGGGCGGATCGAATACGGGCCAATCCTTTATGCCCGGTTTTGTGTATGTATCCTATGTTGACCGCGTTGACACCGGGCACGGTATCTATTATTTACTCCAGTCCGGTGCGTGGATTCCCGGGAAAGGCGCGCGCGTTTCTGAAATTTCCGCCTTTCAGGGACTGCAATTTCATTCCACGCCTCAGAATACGTTTGGGTGGCCTTTTGAATATATTCCCGTCAAAAAATCTCCTGGCTACAATACACAGGAGACCGGGGAATACCTTTATCCGTTCATTGATATTTTCCAGGTTTACGACACAAAAACCGCGGATGGTGTGGACTGGAACATGATCGGACCAGACCAATGGGTGGAAGCACGCAAAGTGGCGGTCGTAAAACCAAACACCACTCCCCCTGAAGGTGTATCGGGAAATCGCTGGATCGATGTCGATCTCGCAGAACAGACCATGTCTGTCTACGACAATAACGAGCTGGTCTTTGCCACTGTCATCGCAACTGGACTGGAACCATTCTGGACCCGTCCCGGTGTTTTTCAAATTTATCAGAAAAAAGAAACAGAAACCATGCGAAACGGCGATCCTACCGATTTTTATTATCTCGACAATGTTCCATGGACGATGTATTTTGATAAAGCGCGCGCATTACACGGGGCTTATTGGCGCACACGCTTTGGTTATCCTCAGTCACACGGATGTGTGAATCTCTCTGTGGGCGATTCTCACTGGCTTTTCAACTGGGCACACGAAGGCGATTTTGTTTATGTCCATGATCCGTCCGGGCAGACACCGACCGATCCTTCGCTTTATCACGACTGGGCGTATTGACACTTAATAATGCGCATGGTAAACTACGCCCCGCTCTAAAAAACTGGTCCCGTGGTGTAGCGGCCAAACATGCGGCCCTGTCAAGGCCGAGATCGCGGGTTCGAATCCCGTCGGGACCGCCAGACAAAACAACTTGATGACATGATCATTAAGTTGTTTTTTTAATTATCAAAATATCATTCTGCATGGGTACTTATACCCGTACTGTTATTTCACTTCTACAATTATCCAATCGCTTCCGCTTCGTCCAAAGACTTCAGGAGAGTACATCTCCTCGGCTTTGGCAGGCGGAACGATGAATGTGCCGGGTGTGGTTGCACGCGCGATATAAGTATATTCATAGACACCATCCCAGAGCAATGATGTGAAGGCCTCGGCATGGTCATCGCGCATGTTCTGGTGTTCATACCATGTGCCCCACCACCAACCATAACGATAATCCGGCCTGGCTGGATCTTGTGGGACGCTCTGCGAAATTGCCAATTCCGGGTTGACGATTTCAAGCCCGGCAGGTAAAGGGTCAACCAAAGCGACATGATACCGGCGATTATCTGCGACCATCGTGATCTTGATTCGCACGCGCGCCCCAGCTTTTATATGCCAGACACCATCGCTAGCCTGAAATACATCCTCAGGATCATCCATGCCTTCATAGCGACGTTGAATGACAAAGCCCATATCTAACGGATCCAGATTCAAGTCAGCAGGAGCGTATTGCAGACCAAGCCGATAGTAGAGTCGGCCGGGGCCGTCCTTGCTCAGGATCAGATCCTGCGTTCCTCCGCCAGCAGATGTTTCAGAAAGAACATAGTTCATCGGGATCAGCGTTTCGTAAAGATCCGTTGTTCGTCCGCGGAACTCATTACTGCCTGCATAGGTATCTCCCAACCAGATGCGTGCGACAAAGTCTGGTGTTTGTGACTCGTATGTATTGAAGTAGCGGTCCAGAGCCAACAGGACAAGGACATTCTCCTGCGTATTCTCCCAGCGACCTTTGGTGCGGTGAGCCAGCAAGCCGTTAACCAATTTGGGAATCAGATCACTTTGTGAATCATCTTCGATCAATGCATCCAACAAAATGGCATCGGTGCGGCGGTCAGAACTAAGCAACAGGTATGTTTGATCGCTATATGCGGTTGTGAAATTTGCCGCGCCGGCTGTCTCGACAACATGATTGTTCACAAAAAGCCGAATGGCATCCAACTGATTGTTATCATCGATCACGGGCCATAGCCAGCCGATGGCTTCCATCGAAAGATTTTCCAGCCCAGGGTCTCTCAAAAGCCTTTCTGCTTTGCTTGAATCGCGGTCGCCCGTCAAATTGCGGACGTGAAGCGCATACGCACTGAGCGTCCAGCGGGTATCCTGGCTGTACCAGGATGGATAGTGACTCTCGATATCACGCAGGTAACTCAAGGCATTCTGTTGCATTTCGACAGGGACAGTGAATCCTTTTTGCTGAGCGCGGAACAAGGCATGCGTTACATGGATGGTGTTGAACGGGATCGATTCGAATCCACGCCGCCAGTATGGGAATCCGCCATCGAAGTTTTGCAGACCCTGCAGACGTTCGATATCGCGGTCGACGGCTGATTCCATTTCACTGGGGGAGGGCAACCCGTCAGCTTTGAACGCCGTTAATACATCGCGTAAAGATGCCACTGCCAAAACACGTGAGGCCAGTTGTTCGGAACATTCGAACGGATACGAGACCAGATATAACACAGCATCGGTCAGGGCTTGCAGCGCTGTAGAAGATGTGTTGACTTCCAAACCACCGAATTGGGGGAAGACATCCGAAGGATACAGAACCGACTGGGCAATGGCGCCCTCATCGATCACGCCATAGGTGGCAAACGCCTCCGTGGTTGCGGGCGTGTAGACTGGCAATTCCACTGTGGCGGCATCGGCATAATTTCCTGAGGTCGCCGCGATCTGAATATGTACAGCACCCGCCATAATCGTCGCAGCCGGGAATCGCACTTCCACACGGTCATTGGCAGGGACGGTCACACGCAGACCGGCATCCTCAAGTTCGAGGTTGGTGGCGCGGGCAACCACATCCACTGTCATCGGGATGTCGGTTTGATTTTGTAACACCACCGGCAATTCAAACTTATCACCGAAGTTGAGGAAGCGCGGGGCAGATGGACGCACCATGAGCGGCAGGCGTGCAGTGATATTCGACTCGCCGGTACCGAATTGGTTCCCTTTTTCATCAACCGCGACAACCATTACACGGTAGCGGGTCAGGTTATCTGGTAGTCTGATGCGCACCCGCGCCTCACCATTGGAGCCAGTCCGCACAGTGGGAGCAAAGGTTGCCAAAGGATTGAAATCTGAGCGAACATTGATGGGCATTTCTTGATTTTGTGATTCATTCTGCGCCGATTCTTCCGGCATGGCCGGGGCCTCTGTGGCTGCAGGTGCAGCAGTGCCCATGCCATCAAGCGCTACGGATTGACGAGCTTCCGCCGCAAGCGACCGTGGGTCTGCCAGAACAATACCTGCGCGACCATAAATACTGGAGAGGTATGAAGGTCGATCTGCATAGAAAATGCTGACTGGGTCGCTCAGTTGATAATTTGTCAAAGCAAGGATTGCTTCATCCACGACGACGACTGCAAGTTCTGCACCAGACACTGGCGCACCGTTCGCAGCTTTCACGATAACAGTCAGGGTTGTTTCGCCGCCCGGTTCCAATTTGTTTTGATCTGGCTTCACTTGCAAGGACAGTGTTCTTTGCTGAGGAGGAATACTTAAGTTCAATTGACCGCTTGCATAAGCGGGACGTGGCGGCACATTTTTAAGCAATTCACCCTGGTCATCTGTGCGTGGAGCAGAGCCAACCAGATCCACCTGGATATTTAGGTTGGGAATATGTTCTGCTTCAATCGGAATATTAAGTGTAGCAGTCCCATTCTCGATCTGGAAACGTGTAGTGTATAGAATGCCACTGCGGCTTACGGTCAACATCCCTTCGGCAGGGCTGAATGGCGATTGCACAAGGATTTGCGCTGTATCGTCGGGTTGGTAGGTTTCCTTATCTGGAATAAGCGTGACTTTTTCCTGTTCCACTTTGCGGGATGGAGGTTGCTGCCCACCACTGACCCAGCGTGTGAAGCGGCTTTGATTTTTGCGACCGAGTTCATCTGTCACGATGGCAGTGATCTGATAGCTTCCGCCAAGAGGAGTTTCAAAGGAACAGGTGGCAGGCTCAGGCTTGGAAAGAAGCGAGCAAGTTTGAACATCCACCACTTCCTCCACCCAGTTCCCGTTCTTCGTTTTCCATTCCAATCGTCCGGCTGTGATCTCAACAGGGCGATTATCTTTTGGATTGCCATCCAGATCAGTGACGATGAATTCCACTTTAAGCGGTGTGCCGCGTTCAACGAAATAACGATCACTGCGCAAACCAATATATAAATCCGCCGGATGGACGAGGAGTGTGGTGGTACTGCTCCAAGCTTGACGGTTCACATCCATCACGGTGGCTTGTGCGACGACACTTTGCGGTTGAGGGTCTTTGGCAGGATCACCCTTTTGATTGAAATCGAGATCCAAATAATGCGTACCCGAAGCATCTGTCTTGCCAGTGAAAGTTTGGGTTTGAGACTCGCCGTTGGGACCGGGATATCCAAAATCATAAAACCACCAGGGTTGCCAGTTTCCAAATGTAAAGTCAGGCCAGTTGGGTGGCGAGTAACTACCTGGAGAAGTTGTCACCTGCCAGATCACATCCGCGTTGGGCAAGCCACCACCTGCATAATATTTTGCATCCACGGCAAGGGTGGCATGATCACCGGCAAAATACGGACCCGTTGTTTCATTGCGTGCATTCACCTCGAACTCAGGTCTTCGAAACTCCTGGATCTGGAACTGATGATAGAACTGGATTCCGTCCAACCCGCTCAAGTCACCTTCGGCAGTCAGATAAAGTTGGGCAGTTCCCAAATTGGTGACCTGCGGCACAGTAAAGGCAAAATCAAAACCACCCAAGGCATTCACCTTTGCTTGTCCATTACCAAGTGGATTGCCTTGTGGATCTGTGATCTGATAATTGATTGAACTTAGCTTGTCACCCACAAGCCCGACATCACCACTTTGAATTCCACCAATACGCCGCAGCCAGCCTTTGATGTGTACCTCCTCACCGGGACGATACATCTGGCGGTCATCGAATACATACCATCGCAGCGAATCACTGGGTGAACTAGTAGCCCACACATCATCAGACCAATAATAAGTTGAGTGTGGCAGGATCGCCTGGTCCACGCCCTGGCTGGCAATTAGATACGTTGCGCCTGTGGGCATATCAAAACGCGCAACACCATCTACGCCACTCAACACTGTTGCGCTGCCGTTATTCGATTGAATACGTACACCCGCCAAGGGTGAGCCATCCTTGAGGTCTGTTGCCCACGCCACCATCTCGCTGTAGTCATTGTACGCATCCAAACCAATTTGCGTGATCTGCACCCAGGTGATGATCGTTTGCGAAAAGCGTCTCCATTTATCGTTATCTGTTTCAAAAACACCTGCAGGTGGCTCGACGATAATAACAAAGTGCCCGAAGTTCCCATTCATATACTGGCTTAAGTTAATATTCACCTGCGACAAGGTATCACTTGGAAGATCCAAACTAAGGACTTTATCTGCGACCAATACCCCCGGCATTTTTGGAGCTGCATCTGTCTGTTGCCATTCACGCAGATATTGTTTGAACCCAGGCCAGTCATTGGGTTGAACCGCATAAACCTTCAAGTTCAGTGTGTTGTAATTGATCGCATAAACCGAATAAATTTTCTTTGAAACAGTTGGGTCGAGGGTTAGAAAATTTTGTCTGGTGTTAACCAAAACCGATTCGGCTTTGCCCACTTTGAAAGTGAGGTGGGTATCCTTGCCCACTTGCTGACCAAAGATATCCTGCACCTCCCCTGAAACCGTGACCGTATAAGTTGTTTGTCCTTTGGTCTCGCCACTGATCTCAATTGAGTCGCCATACACATTGGCAGATACGCCCGGTATTGCTGGCTCCACGCGCAACATGTCCTCGCTGTAAACGTTCACATCAAGTGGATTGTTAAATCGAATATAAAAAGGCGTAAGCGGAGGGCAACGCTCATCGTACCAGGCGCAGCGATGTTCCTCGATCCGCAAGGGTGCATATGTTGAAAAATTAAAAGATTGGACTTCTGTGGTGGTAAGTGGTCCTTCAGCGGAAGGCGTTCCCGGTCCAATTGTTACCGAGATATTCGTTTCAGTTGGAAAGGATTGTACAGCTCGAAAGGCAAGCCAGCGTCCTTCAGGTGCATCCTTGCTCAGTTGGCTGACCCGCTCATCCTGATCAATCTCCGTTTGGCTGGCTAATACAATATTTGCAGTCTGGTTCCTTGCTGTTACTTTTATGGTCTTCAGCACAGCATCCGGATCAATACGTTGATCGAAAGAAATGAAAAAGATTGGGGCAAGAGGTTGTTGTGAATTATCTGGATAAGTCGTTACTGTTTTGGGTGGAGGCGTTTTAAATGTCCAGGTAACGGCTTTAGCCAATATCCCACCGGGTGCTGACTTCGTTCCCGCAGGCACTATAACTCGGTATTCGGTCGCTTTGGGCAGGCGATCGATCAACTTGGAATCGTATTCAAAGGTCAGAGTCTTGGTTCCCAACCAACGCCAGGTACCGGGCAACGGTGGTTCGATTTGCACAGGCACGTCGGTCGCCGCCAGATCACTTAACGTCCCAAGAGGTACCATTGGCTGATTAAATGTGACACTCACAAACGGCGCGATCGGGATTTCCCCTTCCGGTGCAAATCGCAACACTTGCAGAGGACCTGCCTCAATCGCCCCCTGGGTTGGTTCTGTTTCGAGAGATGGAAACGCCTCCTTGACTATATTGCCTGGGCGCGGCGGAGGCAGAATTTCAGACGGTAGATTGAATTCTGTTTGTTCGCCAGATCCAGACAGTAGGGCCGGAAGACGAGCCAGGATCAATCCGATTTCTTCTGGTGAGAGTGGTTCACCAGTCGCGAGTGGCAACGGTATCACATTCTGCGGCTGGGACTTTCCGTCACTCAGTTGGATATCTATGCCGAATTTGTCTGGCGTTCCTGTAGATGGCTGAT
>Ga0210377_10003811_pt1 | contig 12852 bp, 11 predicted proteins | sample PLM4_65_b1redo_FD_155480 | JGI IMG/M metagenome (GOLD analysis project Ga0210377, IMG submission 155480) | Groundwater sediment microbial communities from an aquifer in East River, Colorado, USA - PLM4_65_b1 redo | ecosystem: Environmental > Terrestrial > Soil > Riparian zone | place: USA: East... | reverse complement strand
TTCTTTCACCACTCCGAGGGCCGCGACCTCCCGATCCACCGACGTTTCTTCGAACGTCTCGCGGTCATCGAGAACGACGGGGATCCGCCCGGCGTGCCGGTCGTGATCGTCATGGGAACGAGGGACGAGAGCGTGCCGATCGAGCACGTGCGGGAGGTGTGGCGGCGATGGGACGCCTCGGGCAGCCTCCCGTCCGGGTCGCGATTCATCGAGATCGCGGGCGGCGACCACGGCCTGGTCGAGCACGCACCTCTCCTCGCGGAGAACATCGTGGATCTGTTCTCGCGGACGCCACTCGCCTGAGAAGAGCGCCGCGAATCGCGACCACGTAAGATCCACCGCCGTGACGCGCGCGGGACTCGGACTCTTTCTTCTCGAGGCGGGCGCCGGGACCGCGTTCCTTCTGCTTTTTTTCCCGCCGAGGACGCTCGGGAAGGGGTTCTTCTCCCTCCACGGAGCGATCTCCTTCTTTCTCGTCGCACTGGCCGCGATGGCGCGGCCGACGGGGCTGTCGCCCCGGGTGGCCGCCCTGGCAGCCACCCTCCTCGGGCTGTACGCGCTGGCGGCGCACCTCGGCCCAGCGGCGGCGGCGCGCCCGCTTCTCCTGGGAGGCGCTGCCGTGGCGGCGTTCGGAGCCGCGCGGGTCGCTCTCCTGGCGCCGCGTACGCCGGGGAGCGGCTGGACGGTGGCCAGCGCCGCCTTGGGAGGCCTGTTCTTCGGCGCCGTGCTCCTGACCATGAACCTCGGCCACTGGTATCTGGTGTCGCGATCCCTCCCTTTCCAGCTTCTGGCACGCGGGGCGGCCCTCTTCGCGGGTCTTGCCGCGGCCCGCGCGGCGCTCCTGGGGGCGGCGATCGCCGTCAATCCGCGGCCGGAGGGGCTCTCCGCGCTCCTCTCCCTCGACCGGGACGCGCTCTTCTTTCTCTTCCGGGTGGTCTGGGGGCTGGCGGGGCCGCTCGCGCTCTCCTATTTCGTGTGGCGGACGGCGGAAATGAAGTCGAACCAGGCGGCGACCGGGCTGCTCTACGTCGCGCTGGTCTTCGTCCTGATCGGCGAGCTCCTTTCGTCCTACCTCACGATCGCGACCGGCTTTCCCGCCTAGCCCCGGCGTGCGCGCCCGCCGTTACTGCCCGAGCTGCCTCACGTCGCGCGAGCACCTCGATGCCGACGGGAAAGAGCTCTCGTGCCGGCAGTGTGCGGCCCCCTATTCCGTCCGGTTCGAAGGAGCGGCGCCGAGCGGGCCGATCGAAAGGTGCGTCTTTTGCGGCAACCGCGCCTTCTTCGTTCAGAAGGATTTCGACCAGCGTCTCGGCTGTCTCCTGATGGCAATCTCTCTCGGACTCGCGCTCTTCGCGGGATGGAGATTCGGATGGATCTGGTTCACGCCCGTCCTTCTCGCATCGGTCGTCGTCGATTGGATCGTCGCCCGGAGAATCGGTGAGGTTACGATCTGCTACCGGTGCGACGCCGAGTACCGCGACCTTCCGCTCAACCCGCGTCATCGCGGGTACGACCCGCACGTCGCGGAGCGATACGCCGAACGAAAGACCGTTCGCGGGATGCGCTGAAAATCTTCGACATCTCGCGACGGATCGACGAGCGAACCGTCGCCTGGCCCGGAGACACGGCCTTCTCCTTTCGGAGCACCTCGAGCCTCGCCGAGGGCTGGCCCTACGAGTCGACGTCTTTCACGATGAGCGCGCACCTGGGAACTCATGCAGACGCGCCGTGCCACGTCCTCGCCGGCGCGGCGACGATCGGAGAGATGCCGCTCGCCCCCTACCTCGGGCCGGCGCGGGTCGTCGAGCTCTCGGGACGGGGAGAGATCGGCCCGGAAGAGCTGCCCGTGAAGAGCCTTCGCGTGCCCCGGGTTCTCTTTCGAAGCCGGGGGAGGGCCTTTCTGTCGCCGCTGGCGGCGCTGCGTCTCGCGGAGAAGGGCGCGCTCCTCGTCGGGACCGACGCGCCTTCCATCGACCCTCCCGACGCGGAGGACCTGCCCGCCCACCGCGCGCTTCTCTCGCGCGGGATCGCGCTTCTCGAGCACCTCGCGCTCGACGCCGTCGAGGAGGGGGACTACCAGCTCGTCGCGCTGCCTCTCCGGCTGGACGACCTCGACGCGTCCCCGGTCCGGGCGGTCCTGATCCGCCTCTCACACCTCGACGAGTCTACGGAAACAGGCCGCGGATCCGGTTCGCCTCCTCGACGCGACCGACGCCGAGGATGAGCGCTCCGGTGCGGAGGTCGGTGTTGTATCGCCGTGCGGTGTCGTCTACCTCCTGGTATGCGCGTCGAATCGTGCGGTCCAGGTGGTTACGGACGACGTCCGGCTCCCAGAAGAACGAGTACAGGTCCTGGACCCACTCGAAGTAGGAGACCGTCACCCCGCCGGCGTTGGCGAGGATGTCGGGAATGACCACCGCGCCCTTGCTGCGGAGTATGTCGTCGGCGTCGGGGGTCGTCGGCCCGTTCGCCGCCTCGGCGATGATCTGGGCCTTGATCCGGGGAGCGTTCTTGCGGGTGATGACGCCCTCCAGAGCGGCCGGCACCAGGATGTCCACGGGGAGCTCGAGGATTTCGTCGTTGCCGATCTTCTCCCCGCGCGCCGCGGTGACCGTGCCCCTCTTTTCCTTGGCCCGGAACACCGCATCCATATCGAGGCCGCGCTTGTCGTAAACCCCGCCCTTCGAGTCGGAGACGGCGACGACCTTCGCCCCGGCCTCGTCGAGAAACCGCGCGACTGCCGCGCCGGCGTTGCCGAACCCCTGCACCGCCGCCTTCGTGCCGTTCAAAGGCAAGCTCAGTCTCTTCGCGGCCTCCTCGATCGCGACGAAGCAGCCTTCCGCAGTCGCTTCGTTTCGACCGGCAGAGCCGCCGACCGCGAGCGGCTTCCCCGTCACGACGCCCAGCGTGGAGTATCCCTTGGTCATCGAGAACGTGTCCATGATCCAGGCCATGGTCTGCGGGGTCGTGTAGACGTCGGGCGCGGGGATGTCGCGATCGTGCCCTAGAAGGATCGAAATCTCCGACGTGTAACGGCGGGTCATCCGCTCGTTCTCGCCCAGGGAGAGCTTCTTGTGGTCGACCGTGATTCCGCCCTTCGCCCCGCCGAACGGGATGTTGACGACGGCGCACTTCCAGGTCATCCACATCGCGAGCGCCTTGATCTCGTCGAGGGTGACGCCCGGGTGGTACCGGATGCCGCCCTTGGACGGACCGCGCGCGATCGAGTGCTGCACCCGGTAGCCCTGGAAGACGCTGATCGAGCCGTCGTCCATCTTCACCGGGATCGAGACGATGAGCTGGCGCTTCGGCGTGCTCAGTACGTCGCGCATGCCGGGGTCCAGACCGAGGAGGTCCGCCGCCCGCTCGAACTGCAGGAGCGCGAAGTCGTAAGGGTTCAGGTTCTCCGCCGCGATCGGTTTTGGCCGGGGGGAGCCGCGTTCCGGGTTGACGGGCTTCGGCCCGGGAACGGCGCGGTCCACTCGAGAAAGCGGCTTCGGATTGGAGGGCATTCGTTTCTCCTTTGAGCTTTGCAGAAGTTTCGTTCAGGGACGGGCGATGTAGAAGGAGAGAGTTTCGAGGTTGATCTTCAGGTCGACGTTCTTGAGAAAGGCGTCGGGGGGAGGGTCGAGCCGAACCGGGGCGAAGTTCAGGACCGCCTTCAGCCCGGCTTCCCAGCACTGGCGGGCGACCTCGAAGGCGGCGGAAGCCGGGACGGTGATCACGGCGATCTCGATCCCTTCCCTCGCGACCACCTCCGACATCCGGCGAACGTCGTGCACCGGCACTCCCGCCCGGCTCTTCGAGCCGATCCGGGCGCGGTCGTTGTCGAAAAGGGCGACGATGCGGAAACCGCCCGACCGGAAACCGCCGTAGTCCGCGAGAGCCGATCCGAGCCGTCCGGCTCCGACGATCGCGACGCGGCGGACCTGGTCCAGGCCCAGGATCGCGACCAGGTGTCGCTTGAGCGCTCCGATTCCGTAGCCGACCCCGCGGATGCCGAACTCGCCGAAGGTCGCGAGGTCCTTGCGAATCTGGGGCGAGTTCAGGTGGAAACGCCGGGCGAGCTCCTGCGAAGAAATGTGCTCACGTCGTTCTCCCTCGAGCTCCGCCAGGCATCGGACATACACCGACAGGCGTTCGGCGGTGGCTTCCGACACGGACTCCCTCGATTCGCGGGAAGGCCTCGAAAGGACGCGGCTCATCGTCGGAAGAGGGCGCGGACCAACGAAGTCGCCGGCGGCCTCATGGTCCGAACGGAAGGCTCGCGGCGGCGCGCCGCGCGAGATTCCAGACCCCGGCGGGAAAGATGCCGAGCGCCAGGATTCCGGCCCCGCAGAGACCCAGCACGAGGCGGTCCGCCGGCGCGAGCGGCGGAGGAGCGCCCTCCTCGACGGGATCCTGCATGTAGAGGACGTACACCACCTTCAGGTAGTACCCGATCGAGACGAGGCTGTTGAGAACGCCGACGATCGCGAGGGCATAGAGCCCCCCCTCGATGGCCGACTTGAAGACGAAGAACTTTCCGATGAACCCGGCAGTGGCGGGGATGCCCGCCAGCGAGAACAGACACAGCGCCAGGACGGCCGACGCGAAGGGCGACCGGCGGCCCTCGCCGGCAAGCAGGCCGACCGGATGCGGTTTCGTTTCGTCGCGGTACAGAACCGCGACCGCGGCGAACGCGCCGGCGTTTGAGACGACGTACGCGAAGAAGTAGACGATCACCGCGGCGAGGGCATCGCGGCCGAACACGGCGAGCGCGATCGTCACGTAACCCATGTGGGCAATCCCGGAATAGGCGAGGAGGCGCTTGATGTCCCGCTGCGCGAGGGCGACCACGTTCCCGAGGCTCATGGAGAGGATCGCGAGAACGGCGATCGCGGTGCGGAACCGGTCGGGCATCCCGGCCGCGAAGGCCGCCGTCAGGACCCGGTACAGAACGATCAGGCTGGCGCCCTTCGGGGCCACGGAAAGGTACGCAACCGCCGGGGTCGGCATCCCCTGATAGACGTCGGGCGCCCACGCGTGGAAGGGAGCGAGCGACATCTTGAAGCCGAACCCGACGAGGAGCAGCAGGAGTCCGAACGCGACGAGAGGGTCGGCGCCGAGGTCCGGCCGCGCGAGCGCGGCAATCCGGACGCTTCCCGCCTTCCCGAAGAGCAGCGCGATGCCGTAGAGCGTGAACGCCGAGGCGAAGGCGCCGGTCAGAAAGTACTTCAGCCCGGCCTCGGACGAGGCGTGGATGGTGCGGAAGAACGCCGCCAGGACGTAGAAGGAGAGCGACAGGGTCTCGAGGCCGATGAATACGACCAGCAGGTCGAGGCCCCGCGTCATGAGAGAGACGCCGAGGTGTCCCCAGAGGAGGAGCGCGTAGAACTCCCCCTTCTCCTCCCCGGTGCGCTGGAGGTAGGACTTGGCGACCAGGATGGCGACGGCCGCGGTTGCGCCCGCGAAGAGTCCCGCTGCCGCCGTCAAATCGGAGGTCTCGTACCGGCCGCCGAACGAGAGGCCGTGCGGCGCCGCCAGCAGGAACCAGATCGAGAGCGCGATCGCGGCGAGCGAGAGCGTCGCCAGCCACCGGCGAGCCGAGGGCGCGAACGCGTCCAGCAGGACCATCAGGCAGCCGGCCGCCGCGAGGCAGATCTCCGGCGCCGCAGCCGCGAGGTCGTTCGGTCCCATCGAGAGAAAGCTCGGAGTCACGGTCGAGCCCCGGCGCCTTCCGGAGAGATCCCTCGCGGAGCCTGTCCTCTGCGCAAGCGAAGGGCTCGGGATGGCCGCGACGAGGTCGCGACCACTTTGTGCGCCGCCACGGAGCGACGCACCTCCTCCACCGAGGGCCGGATCCGATCGAGGACATCGTTGGGCCGGGCTCCGATCCAGATCATGAGCGCGATGAGAGTTCCGGCAGCGACGAGCTCGCTCGCCCGGATCTCGGGAAGCCGGCGGTTCTCCTCCCGCGTGATGGGATTCCAGAAAACACGTTGCACCAGCGAGAGCATGTAGATCGCGGACAGGATGACGCCGGTTGCCGCCGCGACCGCCCACCACCGATGGTCGGACGTCCAGGTTCCGAGAAGGATGAGGAACTCCCCGACGAAGCCGTTCAATCCGGGCAGGCCGATCGACGAGAAGGTTGCGACGAGGAAGAGGCCCGTCGTCACCGGCACGACCCCCGCGATCCCGCCGTAGTCGGCGATCTCCCGCGTGTGTGTCCGTTCGTAGAGGACGCCGACGAGCAGGAACAGAGCTCCCGTCGAAAGGCCGTGGTTGATCATCTGCAGGACCGATCCGGTCAGAGCGGTGCTCGTGAAGGCGCCGATCCCGATCACCACCAGCCCGAGGTGCGACACCGAGGAGTAGGCGACCAGCCGCTTCATGTCCTTCTGGGCGTAGGCGACGAAGGCGCCGTAGACGACGCCGACGACCCCCAGCACCCCCACCCACGGCGCGAAGCGCAGCGCGGCGTCGGGGAAGAGGGGCAGTGCAAAGCGCAGGTATCCGTACACGCCGAGCTTCAGCAGGACCCCGGCGAGCATGATCGAGCCCGCCGTCGGGGCCTCGGTGTGCGCGTCGGGCAGCCAGGTGTGGAGCGGGAACACCGGCACCTTGATCGCGAACGCGAGCGCAAATGCGAGGAAGAGGACGGTCTGAACCGCCATCGACGGGTACGTCAGCGTGGCGAGGTCCGCGAGCAGGAACGACCACTGGCCCGTCGCCGCGCGGTGCCGGACGGCGAGATAGAGGATCGCGAGAAACATGAGGAGGCTTCCGGCCATCGTGAAGAGGAAGAACTTCATGGCCGCGTAGATCCGCCGCGCGCCCCCCCAGATTCCGATGATGAAGTACATCGGAACCAGCATGACTTCCCAGAAGACGTAGAAGAGGGCCAGGTCGAGCGCGGCGAGCGTCCCGTTGATTCCGGTCTCGAGAACCAGGAAGGCGATCGAGAACGCCCGGGCGCTCTTCTCGACGTGGGTCAGCGAGAAGAGAAGGGAGACGGGCGTGAGGACGACGGTCAATAGGATCAGCAGCAGCGAGATGCCGTCGATCCCCAGCGTGTAGGAGATCCCCAGCGCCGGAATCCAGCTCGTCCGCTCGACGAACTGAAATGCGCCGGAGCTGGTGTCGAAGCGCGACCAGAGGGGGAGGGCCAGAGCGAGCTCGACGATCGACGCGCCGATCGCGAAGATTTTCGCCTCCCGACTCCTCCGCTCGGGAAAGAGAAGAAGCAGAGCGGCCGCCGCGCTCGGCAGGAAGACCAGCACGGTCAGGAGGTGGGACTCGAAGAGTGACGCCATGCCCCTACCCGGCCAGCACGATCAGGAGGAGCGCCACGATGCCCAGCAGGAACGTGAGCGCGTAGTTGCGGACGTTTCCGGTCTGGAGGAAGCGCAGGGCATCTCCCGTGAGCTCGACCAAGAAGGCACCCGCGTTCAGCACGCCGTCGATGATGAGGACGTCCACCACCTTCCAGAGCATCCGCGCCAGCCAGACGAACGGCCGGACGAAGAGGACGTCGTAGAGCTCGTCGATCCGGAACTTCTCGGCGACCAGCCGATAGAGAGCCGGAAGCGAGGCGGCGACGCGCGCCGCCGGCCGGCCGGCCCGCTTCGCGTACCAGGTCCAGGCGAGCAGGATGCCCACGGCGGCGACGGCGACCGAGGTCCCCATGAGAAGCCACTCCGTTGCGGCGGGGAGCGAGTGAGCGGGGGGCTCGGCGGCCGCGAGTCCGACCCGGGGAAAGACCGGGGCGAGGAAGGCGGCAATGCGGTTGGCGCCTTCCCCGAAGACCTCGGGCAGACCGAGGAAGCCGGCGATCGCCGAGAGAAACGCGAGGATGACGAGCGGGAGGGTCATCGTCGGAGGCGCTTCGTGAACGTGGGCGGCCGCTTCCGGGGTTCCGCGGAAGTCGCCGGCAAAGGTCAACGAGACCAGCCTGAACATGTAGAACGCCGTCAGCCCGGCGGTCACCAGGCCGAGCCCGAACAGGATGGGCCGGTGCGCGGCGAAGACTCCGGTCAGGATGGCGTCCTTCGAGAAGAACCCGGCGAGCGGCGGGATGCCGGCCAGCGCGAGGGTCGCGACGAGAAACGTCGTGTAGGTGAGGGGCAGACGGCGTCCGAGGCCGCCCATGCGCCGCATGTCCTGCTCGCCGCCCAGGGCATGGATGACCGCGCCGGACCCGAGGAACAGGCAGGCCTTGAAGAAGGCGTGCGTCAGGACGTGGAACATTCCGGCGACGTACGCTCCGACGCCGCACGCGAGGAACATGTAGCCGAGCTGGGAAACGGTCGAGTACGCGAGGACCTTCTTGATGTCGTTCTGCGCGATCGCGATGACCGCGGCGAAGATGGCGGTGACCCCCCCGACGACGGCAACGGCGAACATCGCTTCGGGGGCGAGGCGGAAGAGAACGTTGCAGCGCGTCACCATGTAAACGCCGGCCGTCACCATCGTGGCGGCGTGGATGAGCGCGGAGACGGGCGTGGGGCCGGCCATGGCGTCGGGAAGCCACACGTGGAGCGGCACCTGCGCGCTCTTGCCCATCGCGCCCACGAAGAGGAGCAGGCACACCAGGGTGAGACCCGGAGCGAAGCGGGCGGGGTCTGCGGCGGCGCGGGAGAAGACGGAGTCGAAGTCGAGCGTGCCGAAGAGCCCGAACACGCCGAAGGTTCCGAGCAGGAACCCGAAGTCGCCGATCCGGTTGACGATGAACGCCTTCTTGCCCGCGTCGGCCGCGTACTCCTTCTCGTAGTAGTAGCCGATCAGGAGATACGAGCAGAGCCCGACGCCCTCCCACCCGACGAACAGGAGAAGGAAGTTATTCGCGAGAACGAGCACCAGCATCGCGAAGAGGAAGAGGTTGAGATACGAGAAGTAGCGCGCGTAGCCGGCATCGGTCTCGTCGTGGCTCATGTAGCCGATCGAATAGACGTGGATCAGGAACCCGACGAAGGTCACGAAGGAGACCATCAGCGCCGAGAGGGGGTCGAGACGGAACGAGACGTCCACCGAGAAGTTCCCCGCGGCGATCCACGGCGCGACCTTCTCGACGACCGGCGTGCCGTCCCCCGTCAGGTAGGGGACCAGGCGCGTCCAGGCCGCGACGGTCGCCAGGCCGACGGAGCCGGCGCCAACCGTGGAGACGAAGGACTTCCCGAGCCGAGACCCGAGGAGGAGACAGAGCAGGAACCCGGCGAACGGAAGCGCCGGCACGACCCAGAGGGCGACCGTCATCTCACCACTTCAGCAGGTTGATCTTGTTGACGTCGATCGTCTCGGTGTGGCGGAAGAGGGCCACGAAGATCGCCAGGCCGACGGCGGCCTCGGCGGCCGCAATCGCGATCACGAAGAAGACGACGATCTGTCCCTCGAGGCTGTGGAGCGCCGCGGCGTAGCCGAGGACGGCCAGGTTCGCCGCGTTCATCATCAGCTCGATGGCGAGGAAGATCGAGATCGCGTTTCTTCGGAGGAGGGCCCCCGCGAGCCCGATCGTGAAGAGCGCTCCCGATGCGAGCAGGACGTCTCCGAGCGGGATCCCGTTGGGCGTCACGGGCTTCCCTCCCGCCTCGCCAGCGTGAACGCGCCGACGAGCGCCGCGAGGAGCAGGATCGAGAGGGCTTCGAAGGAGAGGAGGTGATCCGAGAAGAGAAGCCGCGCGAGCGGCGCCAGGTCTCCCGGGTCCGAGGGCGCCGGGGAGGGAGGGGCTGCCGTGGCGCCGTAGGAACGCAGCGCGGCCAGAAGCGCCGCGGCAAAGGCCACGATCGCGCCGGCCGACAGGGTGTGGTGGATCGGCCGTCCGGGCGTCTGCCGCACTTCCGCGGGTACGTTCAGGAGCATCAGCACGAACAGGAAGAGGACGAGGATGGCTCCCGCGTACACGATGACCTGGACGGCGGCGATGAGAGGCGCCGAGAGGAGAACGTAGGTGACCGCGAGAGCGAAGAACGAAACGACCAGCGCCAGCACGCTCTTGACCGGATGTCGATGGACGACCATCACGCAGGCGAAGAAGATCGCGAGTCCCGCGGCGACGTCGAACGCGAGGCGCGCCGTCACAGGACCTTCCAGACGACGAGCGCCGCGACCCAGAAGAGGTTCAACAGCGCGAGGGGCAGGAGCGCCTTCCAGCCGAGCCGCATGAGCTGGTCGTAGCGGAAGCGGGGAAGCGTCCACCGCACCCACATGAAGACCCACACGACGAAGGAAGTCTTCAGCGCAAAGACGAGGACGGAGAGAAGGACGCCGCCGATCCCGGCCGGGGAGAGGCCGGGCAGCGTCCAGCCGCCGAAGTAGAGGGTGACGGTGAGCGCCGACACCACGATGACGTTGATGTACTCGGACATGTAGAACATGGCGAACTTCATGGCGGAGTACTCGGTGTGGTATCCGGCGACGAGCTCCGCCTCGGCTTCGGGCAGGTCGAAGGGGAGGCGGTTGGTCTCCGCGAAGGCGGAGACGAAGAACACGACGAACCCCACGAACTGCGGGACGACGTTCCATCCCCGGAACGGGAGCGCGAACCAGCTGCCGCCCTGCCGGACGACGACCTCGGTCAACCGGAAGGAGCTGGCCGCGAGGACGACTCCGGCGGCGGCCGTCGTCATCGCGAGCTCGTAGGAGATGATCTGCGCGCTCGAGCGGATGCCGCCCATCAGGGAGAACTTGTTGTTGGACGACCAGCCGGCGAGAACGATCCCGTAGACGGACAGCGACGTCAGCGCGAAGAGGTAGAGGATTCCGATGGAGACGTCCGCGCCGACGAGCGGGATGACCCGGCCCCCCACGGAAAGCGTCGCACCGTAAGGGATGACCGCGAAGGTGGTCATCGCCGCGAAGGCCGCGAGGCCGGGTGCGAGCACGTAGAGGAAGCGGTCGGCATTCGACGGGATCAGGTCTTCCTTCATGAAGAACTTCACGACGTCGGCGACCGGCTGGAGGAGGCCGAACGGTCCGACGCGGTTCGGCCCCGGCCGATCCTGGATGAGACCTGCGCCACGGCGCTCCACCCACTGGAGCATCGGCAGAACGATCAGGATGGCGAGGACCGGGGCGAGCACCCGGAGGGCCGCGATCCCCAGGTCCGCGCCGCTCACAGCGCGCCCGTCGAGACGAAGAGGCCCTTCTTCAGGAGACCGCCGCCCGCCATCTCCTCTTCCGTGACCGCGTCGTAACCACCGACCTCGGCGCGGATCTGAGCCCGCAGGTCGGCCGGGGTCCACTTGCGATCTCCCCAGCCGAGCGCGATCGCCAGGAGGAGCAGCAGCTCCCAGTGGGGGCGGGACGGAGGCGGGGGAAGAAACGCACGGTCGAACCGCTGGACACGCCCCTGGACGTTCGTGAACGAGCCCTCCTTCTGCGCGAGCGAAGCGGCGGGCAGAACGACGTCGGCCGCGCGGGTCAGCGCGTTCGAGGTCCGGGCGGCGACCGCGAGAAATCTGGCTTTGCGAAGCAGCGCCACCTGATCGGGGTCGTCGGCGGCCGCGGAGAACCCGGCGTCGGCAACGACGACGACCTGCGGGCTCCACCGGCCTTCGAAAACGTCGGCGAGCCCGTGGGCACCCGGCCCGGGCGAGAGGCCCATGTCCCGGGCGCCGGCGAAGTTGGCGCCCGCGTGATCGCCCTCGATCCACTCCGTCTTCGACTTCATGCGGCGGACCCGGGACCGGTCGACGACGACGTCGCGGTTGCCGCAGCCCAGGTGGTCGGAGATCTTTCTCACCAGGAAGTTCTCCTCGTTCGAGAGGTGCGCCGACCCGAGGAAGAGCAGTCCGGAGGGGCCGTCCGCCTCGATCGTCTCCCGGATGACGGACGCGATCCGCTCGACCGCCGCCGGAACGATGATGTCGCGCACCTCCGCTCCGTCCCGCACCGTCGCCTTCGAGACGTCCCGGGCGTTCAGGCTCTCCGAGAGGAAACGGCCGTAGTCACAGAGCCAGTAGTCGTTCACGTCCGGATTGAGCCTCGGCAGGAATCGGTAGACGACGTTGTCCCGGTTCTCGATCGAGATGTTGCAGCCGATGTTGCACCCGGGGCAGACCGACGGCGTCTTGACGAGTTCCCAGACCCGCCGCCGGAATCGGAACTCCTTCGTGGTGAGCGCGCCAACGGGGCAGACGTCGGCGGCGCAAGCCGACCAGTCGTTGGCGAGCGGCTTTCCGTCGTGGGTCCAGACGAGAGTGCGCCCGCCGCGATCGAGGAACGTGAGCTCCCCCGTGCCCGCGATCTCCTGGCAGAAACGGATGCAACGGGTGCATTGAATGCAGCGGGTCATGTCCGCGACGACGTGGGGTCCGATCATCGTCCGGTCGTAGCCGGCGTACTGCCGCTTGCGTTCGTCGTACCGCGACCGCTGCTCCCCGTAACCGAACGCGTTGTCCTGGAGCTTGCACTCGCCGGCCTGGTCGCAGATCGGGCAGTCGAGCGGGTGGTTGATCAGCAGGAATTCCATGTTCGCCGCCCGCGACTCGCGCACCTTCTCCGTGGTCGTCCTGACGACGAGACCGTCCTTAAGGGGCGTCGTGCACGCCGCCTGGATCTTCGGAATCCCCTCGATCTCGACGAGGCACATCCGGCACTGCCCGACGACCGTCAACCGCGGGTGAAAGCAGAAGTGGGGGATCTCGATGCCGGCGAGCTTCGCCGCCTCGATCAGGTTTGTCCCGGGGGGGACCTCGATGGGGACGCCGTCGAAGACGACGGTGAGCGTTGTCTTCTCCGTGCTCATGGGTGTGGCCCGTTCGCTGGGGAGAGGGAGAGGCTGCCCGTGGAGACGTCCCCCCCCTCTCTCTCGGCCGCGGGTCGCGGCCGCTCACTTGCCCGCGGCCCCACTAGACAGCGTTTGTTCTCCAC
>Ga0210377_10003810_pt1 | contig 12853 bp, 14 predicted proteins | sample PLM4_65_b1redo_FD_155480 | JGI IMG/M metagenome (GOLD analysis project Ga0210377, IMG submission 155480) | Groundwater sediment microbial communities from an aquifer in East River, Colorado, USA - PLM4_65_b1 redo | ecosystem: Environmental > Terrestrial > Soil > Riparian zone | place: USA: East... | reverse complement strand
TCCCTATCCTGCAGATGAGCATTCCAACTTTGAGAGTAGTCACAAAAGGTACGTGTCCGGGGAGAACTCCAAACTCTCCTTCACTCCCGCTCGCGGTAACCTCATCCACCTCTTCACTGAAAACAAGTCCCTGAGGTGTAACTATTTCAAGAAGAAATTTTCCTTCTGCCATGGTTCTTACCTCGACCAGCCGAGTTTCTTCGCGTTCTCCTCGACCTCTTCAATGCTTCCGGTCATATAGAATGCCTGTTCAGGCACATCATCGTATTCTCCGTTGACAAGCGCCTTGAAGCTCTTTATCGTGTCTTCAACCTTGACATATTTGCCCGGCCTGCCGGTAAAGACTTCAGCAACATGGAAGGGCTGGCTAAGGAACCTCTGGATCTTTCTTGCCCGGGAAACCGTTATCTTGTCGTCTTCTGATAGTTCTTCCATACCAAGGATCGCGATGATGTCCTGGAGTTCCTTGTATCTCTGGAGGACCTTCTGAACACTTCTCGCGACGGCATAATGTTCCTCACCGATGACCTTCGGATCGAGGATTCGCGAGGTTGAATCGAGCGGGTCAACAGCGGGATAAATCCCGAGTTCTGATATCTGCCGGGAAAGAACAACCGTACCGTCAAGGTGTGTAAATGCGGTCGCAACCGCAGGGTCCGTAAGGTCGTCAGCAGGGACGTAGATGGCCTGCATGGATGTGATCGCGCCTTTTTTCGTAGTCGTGATTCGCTCCTGGAGAATACCCATGTCAGTACCGAGCGTAGGCTGGTATCCGACAGAGGAAGGCATTCTGCCGAGCAGTGCGGAAAGCTCCGCGCCTGCAAGGGTATATCGGAATATGTTGTCGATAAAGATAAGAACGTCCTGTCCTTCATCCCTGAAGAATTCGGCAGCGGTAAGCGCTGTGAGCGCAACCCTCGCCCTTGCTCCGGGCGGCTCGTTCATCTGACCGTATATTAGCGCAACCTTCGGGAGAACTCCGGAGTGCTTCATTTCACCGTAGAGGTCGTTTCCCTCTCTCGTTCTCTCACCAACTCCTGCGAAGACCGAAACTCCACCATGTTTCATGGCGATGTTATGGATCATTTCCATGATAACAACAGTCTTTCCAACGCCCGCGCCGCCGAACATACCCATCTTGCCGCCGCGGACAAAGGGGACGAGGAGGTCAAAAACCTTAACTCCGGTCTCGAACACCTGTGTGACCGGTTCCTGTGAGGCAAAGTCAGGAGCGAGTCTGTGGATAGGAAGTCTCTTGTCGGACTTCACAGGCCCGAGCTTGTCGATAGGATCGCCGACTACATTCAGAATCCTTCCAAGTGCCCCGGTCCCGACAGGGACGGTAATCGGCTGTCCGGTATCAACAACTGACATTCCCCTGACAAGACCGTCAGTTGCCTGCATGGCAACAGTCCTGACCTTGCCATCGCCGAGGTGCAGCGCTACCTCAAGCGTGATGTCAAAATCAAGGGTGCCTTTAGCTGGGTCGCCTTTCTGTTCAATCTTCAAGGCATTAAGGATGTCCGGCATCTTTTCTTCAAACTCAACGTCCACAACTGCACCAATAACCTGCGAGATCTTTCCTGTATTGCTCATTGGTTAACCCCCGAATATATTTTCATTTTAATTCCTTCTCCTTTTTATCCTTTAAGGGCCTCGACACCGCCGACGATGTCCATAAGTTCCTTGGTGATGGTAGCCTGTCTTGCCTTGTTGTACTGGAGCGTAAGGCTTGATATCATATCGTTTGCGCTCTTGGTCGCATTCTCCATGGCCGCCATCCTTGCAGCCTCCTCGGAGGCCTGCGACTCAATGAGCGCCCTGAAGATCTGTATTTCAACGTTCTTTGGAATTAGACTGCTTAATATCTCCTGTTTCGAAGGTTCGTAGATATAATTATAGAGAGGTAGTGTTTCTTCGGAAGTCTCGATCGGGGCCAGAGGAAGAAGTTTTGCAATGACCACTCTCTGCGCAATGGCCGATTTGAACTCATTGTAGATGAGGATGACCTCGTCCACGGTTTCATCCGTATATTTTTCGATTATCTCGCCGGCAATCTCCTGGGCGTTTGCATAGGAGATCTTTCCTGAAATTCCTGTCCAGGCTTTTTTCAACTCAACATTTCGACGCTTGAAATAATCCTTGGCCTTCCTGCCGACGCAACTAATCGCAACGTCAAAGCCTTCCCTTTGCAGTTCGGCGATATGTCTGGTACCGGCCTTCAGAATATTCGTGTTAAAGGCACCGCAGAGTCCTCGGTCACTGGTAATAACCACGACTTCGATATTTTTTCGCGGTCTTACCACAAGGAGGGGATGAATATCCGATTCGAGATTGGTCGCGATCCGGGAAATCCCCTCTCTCATCCGCTCCGCGTAAGGCCGCAACTCAAACATCCTCTGCTGGGCCTTTCTGAACTTAGCAGCAGACACCATCTTCATGGCCTTGGTGATTTTACTGGTGCTTTGTACGGCCTTTATTCTTCTCTTTATATCTCTTAATGTAGCCATTTTATTCCTTTATCAAACAGGATTATGCCTGAAAGGCCTTCTTGAAATTCTCAAGCGCCGCGATCAGCTTTGGCTTGAGTTCGTCGTCAATGGCCTTCTTGTCTCCCAGTTCCTTCATAACGTCTGCCATGCTGTCTTTCATGAAACGGAGGACCTCTTGCTCAAACTTTTTCACTGATTCGACAGGGATATCGTCAAGGAAGCCCTGGGTAGCAGCAAACAGAACCAAGACCTGTTCGACCATCGACATCGGCACATACTGGTCCTGCTTGAGGAGTTCGACCATCCTCTTTCCTCTTTCGATCTGGGCCAGCGTAGACTTATCAAGGTCGCTGCCGAACTGTGCAAATGCAGCCAACTCCCTGAACTGTGCAAGATCAAGCCTGAGAGTTCCGGCGACCTGTTTCATCGCCTTTGTCTGCGCTGCTCCGCCGACCCGGCTGACCGAGAGACCAACGTTAACAGCAGGCCTGACACCAGCATAAAAGAGTTCAGGCTCAAGATATATCTGCCCGTCAGTAATAGAGATAACGTTCGTCGGAATATACCCGGAAACGTCACCGGCTTGTGTCTCGATGATCGGGAGAGCGGTCAAAGAACCTGCTCCGAGTTCATCGGAAAGTTTGGCAGACCTTTCGAGCAGTCTTGAATGAAGATAGAAAACGTCTCCGGGAAATGCCTCACGACCTGGCGGACGCCTGAGGAGCAGAGAAAGCTGCCTGTAGGCTGTTGCCTGTTTGCTCAGGTCATCATAGACGATCAAGGCATGTTTGCTGCTGTCCCTGAAGAACTCACCCATAGTGCAGCCGGTGTAAGGAGCGATATACTGGAGTGGTGCAGGCTCACTGGCTGTTGCTGAAACAATGATGGTATGTTCCATGGCCCCATTCTCTTCAAGAATCTTCATAATATTGGCGACATTCGACCGCTTCTGTCCGATGGCAACGTAGATACAGGTAACGTCGCCGCCCTTCTGGTTGATGATTGCGTCGAGGGCCACTGCCGTCTTTCCTGTCTGGCGGTCGCCGATGATAAGCTCTCTTTGTCCTCTGCCGATGGGGATCATAGCGTCGATAGCCTTGAGACCGGTCTGGAGAGGCTCATGAACAGATTTTCTTTCGATAATACCAGGGGCCACAACGTCAACAATACGCATTTCCTTGGTGTTGATCGGCCCTTTGCCGTCAATAGGCTGTCCAATGGCATTGACAACTCGTCCGCGCAGCTCATTGCCAACAGGCACAGACATGATCCTGCCGGTGCGCTTTACGATGTCACCTTCATGGATAAAGGCGTCCTCACCGAAGAGAACTGCTCCGACAGAATCCTCCTCGAGGTTGAGTGCCATACCCATAACACCATTCGGGAACTCAAGAAGCTCTGATGCCATGCATTTGTCGAGGCCGTAGATTCTCGCGATACCATCACCGACAGATATAACAGAACCCACCTCGCTGACATCGACCTTCTTTTCGAAATCTGCTATCTGTTTCCTTAAAAGTTCACTGATTTCGTCTACCTTAATCTCCATTAAATCACCCCTTTATAAGTTCATCTTTTAAAAGTCTGAGCTGCCCTTTAATGCTGCTGTCATACATAGTGCTCCCCACCTTGACCAAAAAACCGCCAAGGAGTGAAGGGTCCATGACAAACTCTATATCAACGTCCTTCTCTATAAGTTTTTTCAGAGAGACCTTAAGCCTTTCTTCATGCTTTGCGCTGATCTCAACAGGAGTCAGCACCGTGGCCTTCGCCCTTTTCTTCTTTTCCAGATAGATCACCGTTGCCGCCTTTATGACTTCGGCAAGCGCGGAGATAACTCTAATCTGCGTAAGATGGCTGACAAACTTGACCATCTTGTCCGACAGGCTTAATCGGGCAGCCACCTGTTTCATACCGCTCTCTCTCTCGGATGAAGAGAACCCGGGATTCACCAGAAGGCTTCTGAATTCCTTGCTCTTAGCCATAAGGTTTTCGATCAATGCAAGTTCAGCTAATGCCTTGGGGGCCTCTTCAATGCCCACGATACTGATAAACGTCTTTGCGTACTTTTTGCCTTCTTTTGCTGGTTTCAATTTTTACCCTCGATCTTTGCTAAAGATTCTTCAAGTAATTTCAACTGTTCGTCTTTTGACAGTTTTTCTTTCAGTTTTTTCTCTGCAAGTGACATCGCTATCTCTACAGCCTCTTCTTTTATTTCCTCTTTAGCCCTCTTGACCTCGTAATCGATATTGGTTTTCGCCTGTTCGAGGATCCTTGTCTTTAACTTGTCTCCCTCTTCTATCAGGCGTGCCTTTTCATTCTCACCCGACTGAGTGGCCGCAGCGATGATATGCTCGATCTCTGCGTCCTTTGTCTTGAGCCTTTTTTCAACTTCCGCGAGAGCTTTTTGCGCAAATTCTTTTGCCTCGCGTGCTTCACGAAGCGACTGTTCTATAAGCTCTGTCCGCTTCTTGAAAAACCCTTTGATATCCATTTTTTTCAGGAAGAAGACCATGAGCCCGATAAGGATAAGGAAGTTGATGATCTGCCATATGTATCCCTTCAAGAGAGCGCCAACTTCTTCACCGCCGCCTTCGTTAGCAAAAGCGACAGATGCAAATAACAGTGAACAGTGAATAGCGAATAGTGAATAGCGTAAAAATAAAGATGTGAACCCCTGACCCCTGACCTCTGACTCCTGACTATTTTTCATCATACGCTTACCAGCTTTCTGACAATCTCGTCAGAGAATTTTTCTATATCAGCCTTGAGGGACTGCCGTGCCTTCTCCCCCTCACTTCTCAACTCTTCCCTAGCCTTTTGAAGCATTCCTGCTGCGACTGATTCAGCATCAGAAAGGAGATTTTTCTGGTTTTCCAGCCCAGAATTCCTGAGCCCCTCAAAAACCTCTTTTGCCTTGTTTCTGGCAGCGGAGATTTCTTTATTCATGCGCTCGATACCTTCTTCTTTTCTGCTGTTCATCTCCTTTGCAGCATCAAGGGAACCCTTTGTCAACCTTTCTCTTTCATGAAATACTTTAAGAAGGGGTCTGTAAAGGAGGATATTCAGGATATACAGGAGACCAAGAAAGTTGGCGGTCAAAACCAAAAGCCAAAACTTATCAATATCTAGCATCTTAATTCCCTCAAAGTTTGGATTTTGCTGAAAAACTTAGGTAAGTTAGCACAGGCAGAAATTCGTTGTCAAGAAAAATTATATTTAGAAATAAGAGGTTAGCTAAACATTTGCCTATAGGCTGATAAGTTATTTTTATTACGGTTATATTACCGTAAACTTCAGATCAGAACACTTCTTTCGTGTCCCTCTTTATCCGTGCTGTCAGGTCCTTGCCATTTGATGTAAGGAGAATATCCCGACTACTCAGAAAAGCAACTATTATTGTACATTCAGCTGAGGCACCGGCTGGAACTTTCTTCCCATCCTCGACAGCCTTTCCTCAGATTCCCTGCTCATCTCGCTGTTATACTCTTCGTTCAAAGTATATGGCGTCAAAAGTATGACGAGTTCCGTCTTCGTCTTTTCCTGCTTTACCTGAGAGAAGAGGTTCCCGAAAAACGATATGCCCCCCAAGAATGGAATATATCTCTTTGTCTCAGATATCTTGTCTTTGATAAGTCCGGAAAAAAGCCCTTTTTCGCTCTTTACCAGGTCCGGATTAAAACGATCCTTGTGGGAAAAAGATATCTCGCAGACAGGATCTATTCATTCTTGTCAGGGAATAAACGATCTGGAAGGTATGGGAAAGGGGTCGGGGAAAAAATCGGGGTATTTGCTTCGATCTATAGGCTTGCATGTGGCAAGCTGCCCTCGTGAAGCTGCTGCGGTGACAGGCAGTTTGCTTTACAGCAACACTGTCAGTTTCATAATTCCTTGTTTTTTCGGATACGGTCCTGTACTGCAAGTTCCTGTGAAAGTTCTTTTATCTGATCTGTCAGTTTTGATATTTTCACTGACTGATGGAGGTTTATAAGAAAAAGAAATATTAAACCGAATAAAAAAAGCACCGCTGAAGGAAAAATCCCACCGAGGAATTTGCTCATCATAAACAGGAGGTCATACCATATGGAAAGCAAAACAATCGTAAGTCCGGCAAGAAGCCATAACCAGGCATATTCCTCTCTGAGCTTCCTCCTGCGCACAAGCTCAATGATATAGATAAAGAGCGACACACCGATCAGGATGGAAAGTATTTTCAGTCTCAGGGGCATTTTACGTCTCCTTTATGAAGCTATGTTTTTCTTAACAAGGTGACAAAGATCGAAAGAACCATCTTGAAGAAGTAATAGAGCGGAACAATGCCGCTGTGCATGGTCTTTTCCTTGGTACTCTGGTTCATGCGGACAGGTACCTCCCAAAAGCGTATCCCCTTTTTATAGAGCATCACAAGGACGTCAGTGTCAGGGAAATCCATCGGGTAGACTTCGGTCGCATAAAATTCTATGGCCTTCTTGTTCAATGCCTGAAAACCTGATGTGGGATCGGTTATCTTTTGCCTGGTTATAACAGTAGCAATTACACCAAGAAATATCATGCCTATCCTTTTCGGGATGGTAGCCCTGTAGTCACCTTCCCCGAGAAACCTGGAGCCGATGGCCACGTCAACCTTATCTGAACGGACATCCTCAAGCAACGGAAGAATGTAGGCAGGATCATGCTGCCCGTCAGCATCCATCTGAACAACCAAGGGGTACCCTTTCCTAAGTGCATATTTGTAGCCTGTCTGGAGCGCTCCTCCGTAACCCAGGTTGAAAGGCAGGGCGATGACCGTTGCGCCTGCTTCCTCCGCCTCAACTGCGGTGTTATCTTTCGAGCCGTCATTAATAACTATGATATCGGTATCGGTAATCTTCCTGATGCCGGAGATTGTGGAAGCTATCCTGCCAGCCTCATTATACGCTGGAATTATGATTAAAAATGGTTTCATACCTCGAAGTCCTGAAACAGCTTCAATAATAGTCTTACCATAAACTTTCATCCGCGCAACGGCTGAGAATGGTTCATAGAACCTTCCTGTCGTGCCCTTTCATCAAATTATAGTAACGAGATGCCCACCTAAGCGCATACAGATACTGGGAAGGGCCCAGTATTATATAACGTAAGAGATGAATATTTTACAAGCGCTCACATGCAATTTCGCCCAACAATCAATACTGTATATATGCCCCAAGTACCGAAATATTTATGGTATAAAATAGAAGAACGAATAAACAGCCACCGCCATCTCGTGAGTGTTTGTAACAGCAAACACAGTGTTAGTCATATTCGGCGTTAGTCATATTCGGCTTGGCCAGTCCCGAACGCTTTCGGAACAGAACCCCTTGAAAGGAATGCCCCGCCCCGCGAAAATAAAAACCTTTTACCGAAACCGGCTTTATGGACAGACACTACTAATCGGTTTTTTATGAACCATAAATATCAAACTTGGTAAAATTTGTTCTGAGAATCGAATATATTATGAGCTTCCCATAGAGTACGCCGTTACAGGGGAATAGAAGCAATGCTCTAAATGATATTTTCTCCCCCTGTAAAATTCGTCCGATTTGAGAGTGAATCAGCAGATTGTTTTTTTGTTTTCGTGTCAGTATACGACCTGATTCCGCTAAAATTTTATCCGCAAGTTTTTTTTTGTACCTGCCGTTCATTGCATAATCTGCTGATTTATTGCCACCATGAACGTGGATAAGGGCTGAGAATTTATCAGTGAAAAGTTCCATCTTCTCAAAGATCAAAGGGTTCATTATCCAGAAGAGCCAGTCTTCCATATAACGAAACCCGGCATCAAAGAATGAACAAACTTTGTTTTTTTTAAATATGATACTCGAAACCATATTGGCATTCCCGGCAGTAAACACATTAAAATGATTCTTCATTGTAATAGGAACAGGACGACGCTTCCTTTGGAATTTCAGATCTTTGTAAAGCATTACAGAGTATCCGAGAGCCGTAGCGTCAGGCGATTGACGGATAGAGGGGACAGGATCCGAAGCCAACTCATCATCAGCATCCAAGAAGAAGATCCATTCACCTCTGGAATGATGCAGCCCCGTATTCCTTGCTGCGCCGCTTCCCATGTTCTCCTGCCGCACTGAGATTATATTAAGAGGTGAAAGACCTTCCTTTTTCGATTCAACAAACTCCATGCTCCTGTCATTTGACCCGTCATCAACAACAACCACTTCAGTCAATGCCCTGGACTCAAAAGACATTCTCTCCAGGGAATCAAGAGTCCTCCCGATGGTATTTTCGGAGTTGTAGACAGGGATGATGATGCTTAGTAAAGGCATTTCTGCTGTTTCATAATATACCAGGAAAATAAAAAAAACGCATCGTGGACCGAAGGAGAAATTCTTTTCAATGAAGGTCCCGGAAGGAACTGTCGTTTCCAATGGTCTTCACATTCCAGAAAATTCTCCGCAATACACTGACTGTGGCATCGAGTCCGAAACGCTCAAGGAGAACTCTGCCCATCCCCCTCAGGCCCTTCAGATAGAGCCTTACATAGGCTTTAAGCGGACTGTATCCGTACATGATCGAGGCCCTGCAGACTTCACGGTAGCTCCCATAAAACCCTGCATAAGAGACTCCGCCGAGGGACATATACGCAAGCGCCGCCCCGACACTGCGTCCTCTTTTGCCGGCGAGGGTAATCCGCAAGAGGAACTCATAATCCATAGCGATCCGGTAGTCAGTGTCAAAGAGACCGCAGGTTTCATAGACCGATTTTCTCATGAAGACAGTCGGGTGGGGAAGTGCGGGCATGGTATAGCGTATCTTATCGCCGTAATCATTTCCCGCCTTCATCAGGAACTTCGGCGTTCCCTCCCGGTCCGTATAGATAATATCTCCGTATACAAAATCACAGTCAGGGTTCTCGGACAGCACCGTTACCGCCGAAGCCACAGCCCCGTCAGTGTATCTGTCACCCGCATTGATAATGCCGACGATTTCTCCACTGCTCGCTCTGATCCCCTTGTTGAAGGCGTCGCTTATGCCATTGTCGGGTTCGCTGACCCAGCAGACTATCTTCTCAGCCTGCTGTAATATTATGTCCCTTGTATTGTCCCGCGACCCCCCGTCAATCACTATATATTCGATGCGGGGGTATTGCTGGCGGAAAACGCTTCCCATGGTCGCCTCGATGACGGCACCGCTGTTCAGTGACGGGGTTATGATCGAAACGAGGGGCAGCCCGTCTTCGGGTTTTGAGGTCACCTGGTCTTCCTGATCCAGAAGCTGCCGGGCAGCGTCTCACCCCTTCTGTAAGAAGCAATTGCAGACGACAGCAAGTCGGGATGTCTGTAATTCATAAAGCTCCCTGCCCAAATAATCTGAAAGCTGTCGTTGAAGGCCATGAACGCCTGGAGCAGATACTGTTCTGTCCAGAAGCATTTGTTCCTGAATAACCAGTCCTTTGGATATTCAGCGGGGAGAAAAATATCGTGGACATGGACCATCACTCCCTTTTTCAGTCTCGGCAGTATTTCGAGATACTCATACTGGACATCGTCTTCGATCTTCAGCACATGGCTGGAATCGATGAACAGGATGTCATTTTCCCCAAGCGTCTCAACAAAAGAAAGGGGCACCACCTGAACCTTTGCTGGAATCAGTTCAGTGAGGCCGGGGAAGCCCCGCAGAAGGGTTTTATTGGGATAAGGTTCTATAGCTACCAGTTCGCAGTCATACACACTGCCTTCTTCTTTGTTCTTCAAAGCAGCCTTAGCAGAGAGCTAGGTAGAGGATCCGGACCCAATCTCAATGATCCTGCGGGGCTTAAAATGCCGGATCATACAGTAGAGGACCTCTGCGTCCACACTCAAAAAAGCGTTATTGTTCAGGTAATATTCTAAGACTTCCCTGTTTTATCGAGCGGAAAAGCGCCATATTCACTCTTATATTCCCGCTCAAACGTTGAAAGAAGTTCTGTTTGTTCCTGCTCATTCATAGAAAGGCCCGGCAGACCAGACCTCCTTTCATTCCTAAGCAAGCTTGTGTCTAGTATAGGCTGCTAGAAGTGGATCGGAGTAATATGAAAGCTAAGCAGCTGCCAGAGATTGAATGTTATCCTGAAAAAGATCCTCAGGCAGCTGTGGTATATATAACCCAGCGTTCCCATATTTCATCTTCCTACCCGCTGAAAAGATTGCAGCAGTCGACGTACACAGGCCCTTTTGTAAACTTCAATCGATTTCTTTGCGGCCTCTTCCCAGTTAAATAAAGCACACACATTTTATTTTAACTTCTCGAAAATCCACCTCAGTGGCGCGGTTATTCTCCAGCTCCAGCTCGAATAAAAATCAACAGCAAGCTCTTCAAATGACTTTTCAAATGATTTCTGACGATTTTTATAATATGTAAGCTCGTCTCTTATCTTCAAATATTCTTGATAACTTATGTTTTTATTACAACTTAATTCGGATGAATCATGATAAGAAAGTTTTGTTGTTTTTTTATTTATATAACCTAATAATTTAATAGATAGCAAAGATGTTTCTAGGTTCTTATTATTGGCATCAATAATGGCTCTTAAATCATTTCCCGTATGCTTTAATATATCTTCTCGCATTAGATAATCCAGAAATTTTATTCCATAATATTTGTAGTATTTGCTGCTCCATCTTGTTGGGTGTTGTATATGGTATGCGAATGGCGTTATCAGTTGTTTGACCGGAAAACCTTTGATTATGGGCACAAGTGGAGCCCAGTAATCCCACCACGGAACACCCAAGCAGAAATCACTCTGTAGATATGTTTTAATAATATCACGACTGAAGAAAAAATAATCAAAACCTTTAAAATATTCTTCGCCTATCAGGGAATTGAGGGAGCTAATATCAATTCTTGAGCCGAAAACAAAACCGTCTCGTGCTCCTTTAACGATAAAATCAATCAGGTTTTCATCTGCGAATAAATAAATATCAGAATTAACTATGCCACATATCTGTGCTCCAGTCGACTCTAATACATGTAGAATATCATCAAAATAGATGTATGGTTTGCCTGAAATTGGCAATGCATTTCTATCAGCCTTTACGAATTTAACTCCACTGAAATGTTCTTTTATTAAATTGATTTCTTCCCCGGAATTAACTGATATTACATCAAAACCCAACTTCATCCACGTTGCTATCGCGTCTTGTTGAAGTTCTAAATTCCTAGGGGCTATACTCGTCGCTATTGTTCTTACCATTTATATTTCCTTTTAATTATTCAGTTACATCTCAATTCAATTAATTATCATGGTGTAAGCAGGTATCAACCGCATGTTATTTAGAATAGTTTTTTGCATTTATTTGTAGTCCATGCCGAGCTTTGACCATGTAAATCATAGGAGACGGAATAACTTTCGTAACCGAGTATCTTATGAATAGCCTTATTCAAAATGGGCACGTTATGAAGCTGAAGATACCTGACCATATTGCGTATCAGCGTGACTTTAGCAGGACTGTAACGACTCAGAACAGAAAGACATTCCTTCCGGTACATTTCTATTTGATGACTTCTTTGACTAGCGTGCACTCTGAACCCGGCTATGGGAACAGGTACGCCATACAATTCCGCATTTTCAAAAAACCTCGCCCAGAGATCAAAATCCCCTGCTAAGGGAAAGTCCTCTGATAATACTCCGCCGGACCGCTCCCATAATGATCGTTTCCAGAATGTTGATTCCTGCTGGATATAATGAAGATTCTTACCAGGAAACAAATCCGAATATAGTCCCTCATAAAACGCATCCCGGCTATACCCGGCCCTGTCGCAACAACCGACAGCCAAACCCCCATAGTTCCATGTCATGGGGAATAAACTCGTCACCCATTCGATTTCTGCATGTTGATCAACTATTTCAGCAATCACTTTTAATGTCCATTTGCAATACATATCGTCGGAATTTAGCCATGCCATAACCTCCCCGGTACTTCTCGCAAATCCCTTGTTAATAGCGTGGTACTGCCCCCGGTCTTTTTCGCTGACCCAGTAAGAAAGGTGTTTCTCATATTTCTTTATTATTGCAACGCTGTTGTCCGTACTTCCGCCGTCGATAATGATGTACTCGAGATTTGGATAGCTTTGCTCCAGAACAGAGAGAATAGTCTGCTCAAGGAACTCGCTCTGATTGAAGGAGGGAGTTACGATACTAATTTTTGGGTACTGATTCATAATTCCTGCCGCCCCCATATGCACCGAGAGCGAACATCTTATTCTGAGCCTCCCTTTGTTCTCTCGTAGCATAGGAATGATTTTTTCTGAACATCCCGTGTTCTTTTACAAAAACAAGATCTACCTGTGACATGGCTCCATCCAGCAGGCGATAACTATAGTCAAGCATGTCATATAAAACA
>Ga0210377_10003809_pt1 | contig 12853 bp, 11 predicted proteins | sample PLM4_65_b1redo_FD_155480 | JGI IMG/M metagenome (GOLD analysis project Ga0210377, IMG submission 155480) | Groundwater sediment microbial communities from an aquifer in East River, Colorado, USA - PLM4_65_b1 redo | ecosystem: Environmental > Terrestrial > Soil > Riparian zone | place: USA: East... | reverse complement strand
GGCGTCGTAGTAGAAGGGGCCCCCGGAGATCGCGCAGGCGCCCATGGCGATGACCCACTTGGGGTCCGCCATCTGCTCGTAGAGGGTCTTGATCCGGGGGGCCATCTTCTCGGTGACGGTCCCGGCCACGATCATGACGTCGGACTGGCGGGGGGAGGGGCGGAAGACCCCGGCCCCCAGGCGATCGAGGTCGAAGCGGGAGGCCCCCGTCGCCATCATCTCGATCGCGCAGCAGGCGAGCCCGAAGGTCATCGGCCAGGGGGAGGACTTGCGGGCCCAGTTGAAGAGCCAGTCGGCCGTGGTGGTGAAGATGTTGGGTTCGAATTTGCCGTGGAGCAACCCCATACCTGGTCTCCTTCCCATATGAGCGCTCAGCTATCAGCCGTCAGCAACGCCCTTAGCCGATCGCTGAAAGCTGATAGCTGATCACTGATCGCTTACACGCTAGCTTGCCACCGGCGTAGCCGGCAATTGCTCTCCCAGATCGCCGATGGTCTCGTACGTCGCTCGCGCATACGCCGGTACCGACCGCGCGACGTCATTCCACACCTCTTCGGGGGTTCCGCCCGTCAGGGGAAGTCCCAACTGAAGCGCGAGGCGCTGGAGAAGGTCCGTTAGCGGGATCGTCTGACCAAAGGGTTCCATCGCAGGCATCACCCGCTGAATCCGCCCGCTGAAATTCGTGAACGTCCCTTCCTTCTCATAAAAGCTCATTGCGGGCAGGACAATGTGAGCCAATTTCGCCGTCGCCGTCAAGAACAAGTCGTAAGCAACAAGGAAGTCCAGCTTCTTGAGGGCCTCGCCAGCAGCCAGCTCTCCCGACAGCGCACCCACGAGATCCTCCTCAAATACGATCAGGGCGGCCAGCCGACCCTCAGCCGCTGCGGTCAGCATCTCCCTTGTCGCCATCCCTCCCTCGGCCGGAACAAGACCGAGCGTTCGCATCCCGACCGAGTTGGGATATTTGTCGATCCGGCGAAGCAGGTGGTCTTCGGGAGTATCGCCTCCCGGCTCAGAAGATCGCCTCACCCGATAGTCGATGTTCGGGATGCCCAGCGATTTCCCGAAAAGTTGTCGGACAAGGAACCCCTCTTCGTTGGTCAGCCGCGACGAGGCGATCACTCCAATGGCCTCTGGTCCCCGGTCGCGGAGGACCCGTGACAGGGAATCCGCAAGTTGATCGATCGCCTCGCTCCAGCGAACCGGCAGGAACTCGCCATCCCGTCGGATCAACGGCTCCGCGATCCGTCCTGAGTCCTGAGCGAAATGGAACTCAAACCGGCCCTCGTCGCAGATCCAGTACCCATTGACGTCATCGTTGATCCTTGGTCGGATCCGGAGGAGCTGTTGCCCCTGTTCCTTGTGCCGCACATCCACGACGATGTTGCATCCGGCACTGCAAAGACCGCACACCGACGGGACCTGCGTGACCAGATCCCATGGCCTTGACTTGAAGCGGTAATCCCGGCTGGTCAACGCCCCGACAGGACAGAGGTCAATGACATTCCCAGAGTACTTGTTATCCAGACTCTGGCCCGGAAACAGCCCGATTACCGAGCGGTCGCCTCGGCTGAACACGCCGAGCTCGGATGTCCCGACGATATCGTGGCAGAAACGGACACAGCGACTGCACAGGATGCACCGTTCCGCATCGAAGATGACGAACGGACCGATCGGTTGATGTTTGATCCGATGAACCTTCCGCTCGACGAACCGGCTTTCACCCGGCCCGTATTTGAACGTGTAATCCTGAAGCGGGCACTCCCCGCCTTTGTCGCAGATGGGACAATCCAGCGGATGGTTGAGCAAGAGAAACTCGAGGACCGCCTTCCTGGCTTTCGTCGCTCGTTCGGAAGCCGTCAAGACCTCCATCCCTTCAGCAACTGGAGTGGCGCATGAAATGACGAGTTTTGGGGCTCCCTGTACCTCCACCTGGCACATCCGGCAGCTCCCCACCACCGGGAGCTTCGGATGATAGCAGAAGTGAGGGATCTCGCGACCCATTCGGAGGACGGCTTCGAGGATTGAAGTCCCGGCGGGGACCTGTACCTGTACACCGTCAATAATCAGGTCAATCATTGTTGTTCTGTTCTTATTTCCACACGGCGTTGAAGGACACGCCAAGCTGGTTACAACAGAATTTGACCTATTCAATATGCCAAACATTGTGACAATAGTTATACTAGTAGAGCCCCCGGGCACTGTCAACAGCAAACCCGACTTGTTTCTTGACAGGGGGGCGAAAGAACGCTATCAAGGAATCCAAAAGGTGTACTCATGCCCACCATCGATATGCACGTCCACCTGCCTGTGCCTGAGTGGCTCGAGGGCGCTCTCGGGCCATATCTCGCCTCAGCCGAGCGATACTTCCGCAAGCGGGTGACGGCCCGGCCAATGGAGGACCTCGCGGCCGAGTACGAGAAGCTCGACATGGTGGGGGTCCTCCTCGCTTGGGACGCCGAGACCTTTACCGGATGCCCCCCTCTTTCAAACGAGCTCGTCGCTGGCCTCGTCAAACGGTTCCCGGGCCGCTTCGTTGGCTTCGGCTCCGTCGATCCCCACAGGCCAGACGCCGCCCTGCGGGTGCGGCGACTCCCCGATCTCGGCTTGCTTGGGCTGAAGCTGCACCCGACCATGCAGGGGTTCGATCCATCGAGCGACCTAGCCATGCACATCTTCGAGGCTGCTGCTGACGCCAGGCTGGCCGTCATCACCCACACCGGGACGAGCGGGCTTGGTGCCGGTTGCCCTGGGGGACAGGGGCTGCGGATCGATCTCGCCCGGCCGATTCTGCTGGACCGGGCCGCTGCCGCCTTCCCGGAGATGCCGATCGTACTGGCCCATGTCGGCTGGCCGTGGCACCTGGAGACCCTCGCGATGGCCCTTCACAAGACGAACATCTTCATCGACATCTCCGGCTGGCGTTACCGTTACCTGCCGCCTGAGGTGCTGCGCGACATGAAGGGGCGACTGTCCAGCCAGTTCCTCTTCGGCACCGACGTCCCGATGTTCTCCCCCGCTGACCTTCTCGAGGAGTTCGCCACCCTTGGGCTGGCCGAAGACGTGTCGGCGGAGATCCTTTCAGAGAACGCAACTCGGCTCCTCGGCCTTGAGGGCTCAGGTGGGCATGCCGAGCACTAAACGCTTCCAACAACTGCTCGAGAATTTTCCTTGACGGTGAGAGGCCAGCGTCAGCAAAATGGGCTCACCGGATACAGCTTTGCTTTCGGCACGAGAGGAGGACAAGGTGAAGCGAGTTGACCCACAGGTCTTTCTCCTGGCCCGGCCAGCGATCAATGACGAAGGGCTTGCCGCCTATCTTCAGGCGGTGGGCGCCCCAGGGTGGGACACCGATGCTCCCTCAGCAGGAGAGAAACTGATCGAGGTCGCCGGTCGCTCGTGCTATCGCTCCTTCGAGCCCGGGCTGAATCCCAATGTCACCAAGGTCCGGGAGGGAAGCAAGGCCTACCTGGAGAACATCCTGAAGGTGAAACATGGAAGCGTTCTCGAGCACGCCAACTGGACCTTCGCCTTCTTCAACGTCAGCCGGATCATGACACATGAGCTCGTGAGACACCGGGCCGGGACTGCCATGAGCCAGGAGAGCCTCCGATTTGTGCGGCTGACCGAGATCGGGATGTGGCTGCCACCGGAGATCCGCGAGAATCCTGAGGCGCTCGCCATCTTCGAAGAGGCCGTGGTCAAGAGTGAAGAGGCTCAGATGCGACTGGCGGAAGTGTTAGAGATCGAGGGGCGGCCGTTTCACGAGAAGAAAGTCCTCACCTCGGCGATGCGCCGTGTCGCCCCGGACGGGGTCGCAACGACCATCATCTGGAGCGCCAATGCCCGGACGCTGAGATGGGTGATCGAGGCGAGGACAGATCCGGGGGCCGAGGTGGAGATCCGCATGGTCTTCGGGAAGGTGGCGGACATCATGACCCGGGAAGCTCCACATCTCTTCGGCGACTTCAAACCGATCCCCCTCCCAGACGGCACCTCCCAGTGGCAACCCAACCATAGCAAAGTGTAGTTGGATTTTTTGCAGGTAGAGAGGACCTCCGTTGGCCCATAACCTTGGCAGTCACGGGGGTCGCCGCTCAGGCGCTTGATCTCCCGCCTCGTGATCCGTATCAACTGTTAAAGGTCGCTCCCCTCCACTACGGCCGGGTCCAATCATAAAGCGCCGATGGGACTTGCGCGCCGCGCTGCCTTCTGACAGAATAACGACAACATGGCTGAGACGCTGCTCGACAAGGTCTGGCGAGCCCACACGGTTCGCACGCTTCCCTCGGGACAGACCCAGCTCTTCTTCGGCCTGCACCTGATCCACGAGGTGACCAGCCCGCAGGCCTTCCAGATGCTCCGTGAGGCGGGACTTCGGGTCCGCTTCCCCGAGCGGACCTTCGCCACCATCGACCATATCGTTCCTACCGCCTCCCAGGTCCGCCCCTTCGGTGACGTCCTGGCCGAGGAGATGACCGTCCACCTGGTCCGCAACTGCAAGGAGTTCGGCATTCCCCTCTTCGATCTGGACAGCGGCCGCCAGGGGATCGTCCACGTCATCGGCCCGGAGCTTGGCCTGACCCAGCCGGGCATGACCATCGCCTGTGGCGACAGCCACACCTCCACTCATGGTGCCTTAGGCGCTCTCGCCTTTGGCATCGGCACCAGCCAGGTGCGGGACGTCCTGGCCACGCAGTGCTTGGCGTTAGCCAAGCCCAAGCTTCGGCAGATCAGGATAGAGGGGAGACTTCCCCGCGGAGTGTACGCGAAAGACGTGATCCTGGCGATCATCCACCGGCTGGGCGTCAAGGGTGGGGTAGGTTATGCCTACGAGTACGCCGGATCGGCCATCGAGGCGATGTCCATGGAGGAACGTCTCACCATCTGCAACATGAGCATCGAAGGAGGGGCACGGGTCGGCTATGTCAATCCCGACGCCACCACGTTTGCTTATCTGAAGGGCCGTCCCTTCGCGCCGCAGGGCGATGCCTTTGACCGCGCGGTGACGTGGTGGATGAGCATGGCGACGGACCCGGGCGCCGCTTTCGACGATGTGGTCCGCCTGGACGCCGGAGACATCGAGCCGATGGTGACGTGGGGGATCAACCCGGGTCAATCCGTGGGAGTAGGTGAGCGGATCCCGAATCCGGTCGCCGCCCCCGAGCCGGACCGGGCCGCCTGGTCTGAAGCCCTCGCCTTTATGTCCCTCGAGCCCGGTCGGCCCATCATGGGAACGCCGATCGACGTGGCCTTTATCGGCTCCTGCACTAACGCGCGGCTCTCCGATCTGCGGGCCGCCGCCGAAGTCGCCCACGGGCGGAAGGTCGCGAAAGGGATTCGCGCCCTCGTGGTCCCAGGGTCGCAGACGGTCGCCAGGGCGGCCGAGGCCGAGGGGCTCCACGAGATCTTCCAGGAGGCCGGCTTCGAGTGGCGCAAGGCCGGCTGCTCCCTGTGCCTGGGGATGAACGAGGACAAGCTGACCGGGCGAGAGATCTGCGCCTCCTCCAGCAACCGGAACTTCAAGGGGCGCCAGGGAAGCCCGACGGGGCGGACCCTCCTTATGAGCCCCGCCATGGTCGCGGCAGCGGCCATCGCCGGCAAGGTCACCGACGTGCGGGAGTGGCTACAGTGAGCCAAGAGGACTTCCGCCGTCGCATCATCGGCCGGGAGATTCCTCTCCCTGGCAACGACATCGACACGGACCGGACGACCCCGCCACTGTTAAGTATCTACTCACCTCAAGTGCTTCGTCGCGAATAGGAGGAGTATTATGGGACGATCTATCCGCTTAACGCTTGTGCTCAGCTTACTGATGTTCAATTTGACTGCTGCTGCTGAGAACCCGAATGCCCCCACCATCCTCTTGAACCCGACGATCGTGACCGGCGGTCTGAGATCGATGGCCATTATTACCCTGCCATCGCCAGCCCCGTCGGAGGGAGTTATGGTGCGTCTAGCCGCTTCCAATGTGCTCAGCACCAACGAATCAAATCCCCCCATGCGGCCAGTGGCCAGCGTGCCAGCAGAGATTCAGGTGCCTGCCGGGAGGAGGATTGCGACATTTCCGATTGAAACCACGCCAGTCACTGCTGCTGCCACCGTGTCCATCTCGGCCAGCGTATCGGATACTCCGGCGGTGGCCCAGCTCAGTGTAGTGCCACCATCCGTAGACCGGACGCGGCTGAATTCCGGGTTCGTCCACGGCGGAAATTCGGTCACGGGGGAGGTCATCCTGACCGGCCCGGCCCCCGAAGGGGGCTTCAGCGTGAGTCTCGCGACCGATAACGGGCAGATAGCTATAACCCCAGCCACAGTCACGGTTCCGGCCGGGCAATCGACCGCGACCTTTACTCTCCAAACTAAGCAGGTGTCGGCGGCCACCTGGATCACCGTTGGGGCGTCCTCCCCAATGGGGACCAGGACAGCGCCGCTTCGCGTCGTTCCCTGAGGCGACACACCATCATCCGTGCGGATGCCAGGCCAGGACAATTGCGGTGACTTTAGTGCTGGAGGAGGTGCCATGAGCCAAGAGGACATCCGCCGTCGCATCATCGGCCGGGGGATTCCTCTCCCTGGCAACGACATCGACACCGACCGGATCATGCCTGCCCGGTATCTCAAGAGCGTGACGTTCGAAGGGCTCGAGGCGCACGTCTTCGAGGACGATCGCCACCAGGCGCCGGAGCACCCGTTCAACCAGCCACACTACCAGGGGGCCGCCGTGCTCGTGGTCGGCCAGAACTTCGGCTCCGGCTCCTCCCGCGAGCACGCCCCGGAGGCGCTGCGGCGGTGGGGCATACGAGGGGTCGTGGGTGAGTCGTTCGCGGAGATCTTCTTCGGCAACTGCACCGCCCTCGGCATTCCCTGCCTCACCATGGACGCCAATGACGTGGACTGGTTGATGGGGGCCGTGGCGCTCAAGCCCGAACAGCCGCTCGTGCTCGACGTGGAGCGCCGCGAAGTGCAATTCGGCGGGCGAACCATGCCTGCCGGGATCCCGGACAGTCACCGGATCCAGCTCCTGACGGGCACCTGGAACGCGATGGGCGTTCTCTTGGAGGCGGGCGAGGCGATCGAGCAAGTCGCCCTGCGCCTCCCCTACATCACCGGCTACTGAGCCAGCCTTATCGCAGCCTCACCGCGCCAACCCTAAGGAACCGAAGGCCATTGTAATAGGGTGCCCTCTCCCCGACCTCGGGGAGAGGAATAGGGTGAGGGGCGGATGCCTGAGCTTCCTGACATTCAGGTGTACATCGAGGCGCTCGAGCCGCGGAGGAGGTCACGTGTCACAACAGCCGATTTGGCCGTCCCACCCTCCCCCACGCTTCTTGAATCCTCCCTCGCGACTTTCGCCTTGACAGTATGACCAAAGAAAGTTATCAAGCTATGCTAACCGCAGAAGGAGGGCAAAGATGAAGGCCTGGATGATCGTTCTGATACTCCTGATCGGGGTGGCGCTCGGTGTCAGCGGCACGATCCTCGCTCCGAAATTCGTCGGCCCGTATCTGCCGGAATCGTTTCGGGCAAAGACCGAGGTCGTCGAGGGGGAGGTAGATCGGAAATTGCGAGAGCAGGATCGCCTCCTGCTGACGGTCCAGACGTCGCAGGGAACTGTCCTTGCCACTTTCAAGCAAAAGGTGGCGGAGATTGATCTCCTCGTCCAAAAGGGCGATATGGTGACGCTGGCCCTCCGTCGGTACGAGCCGTTCGCGGAGGACCCGGCGATCCAGCGGGTCAGAAAGCAGGAAACCACGAAGCAGGAACCGGTAAGGCAGGAACCCATCCCTCGGCCGAAGGCGGGTGAACCTTCGCCTCCTGTCAACGGGGGAGGGAGCACGTACTAAGGATTGCTTCGCTCCAATCAGTCGCTCGCAATACCCCATGAGCCTTCGCCTCCCCAATGAGTATGAAAGTCCGGCATCCTCCACTCAGGACCCCTCTCCCCAACGTAGGGGAGAGGGTGCGGGTGAGGGGGACTGTCGGGGCAATGGCACTTCCCTTGATGCGTTCGCGTTAGTCGCTGGCGGCTTTTTCGGCCTTGCGGAGCGACTCGATGAAGCGGGTGATGGTCGGCGAGAGTCGTTTCTGCTTGCGGGTGATGATCCCCACAGGGCGGACCAGGCCGGGCATATCCAGCGGGACGGCGGCGAGGCTGCCGATCCCGACCTCCTTGCTGACGGTGGGTCGAGGAAGGGTGCTCACCCCGGCGCCGATGGCGATCGCCTGCTTGATCGTCTCGATGTTGTCGAACTCCATCACCACGTTGACCTTGACGTTCCGCTGCTTCAGACTCCAATCGATCGCCTTTTTCGGGGTAGCGCGCATTCCAGTTGACGAGGAAATGACCCTTTTCACCAAACCGCTGCTTGACACCTCTATCTTCCCTGCTAACATAAGGCTCTTGCGGCACTTGTACCTAGCGATATCCAACGACACAATGGAGATGACGCCGTGAAACCGAAGCGAAAAGTCCGAGAGATCGTCCTGCGGAATGGGAAGCCAGCGGCGGTGATCCTGGATATCGGAGAGTATCAGGAAATCCTTGAACGCCTTGAAGATGTAGAAGACCTGAAGCTCCTCAAGGCGATGCGCAAGAGGACGCTCAACTTCAGAAAACTCGAGGACTTTCTAAAGGCATATACCCCGAGTGCATGCCATTTTCCTTGAACAAAGGGCCGAGCGCGACCTCAAGGCTCTATCCGTCGAGGAGTTCCACCGGATCATCGCCGCGATACAGGCCCTGGCGGGCAGCCCGAGACCCTCGGGATGCCGAAAGATCTCCGGGTCCAAGAGTGATTGCCGCATCAGGGTTGGCTCCTATCGGGTCATCTACGAGATTGACGACAAGGCAAGGACGATTCGGGTCATGAGAGTCAGGCACAGGCGGGACGTGTACCGATAGCAGCCCCCTTCTCGACGACTACTCCTAGCCCGAATTATTCACGAGCGGGCTTGACACCCTCACCCGCACCCTCTCCCTCAACGGAGAGGGTCCAGCCCTAAATCCCCTCGCTCCCCAAAGGGGGGAGAGGGAATCTTATTGTGCAAATTTCTGACTCAGGACAAGAGGTGCGGTGCGAGGGGTTCGCAGATTTGCGGTGTCAGTCCACCGCGCCGTCGCCGACCTTCCGGAGGGACTCGACAAAGCGGGCGACGGTGGGCGACAGACGCTTCTGCTTGCGGTAGATGATGCCTACCGGCCGTACCAGGTCGGGGATCCCGAGCGGGACAGCGGCGAGACTGCCAATCCCCATCTCGTTCAGAACGGCGGGTCGAGGGAGGATGCTCACTCCGGCATCGATGGCGATCGCCTGCTTGATCGTCTCGATGTTGTCGAACTCCATCACGACGTTGACTTTAACGTTGTGCTGCTTGAGGCTCCGGTCGATCGCCTTGCGGATCCCGAGGTCCGCGTCAAAAGCGACGAACTTCTCACCGTTCAAATCCGCGGGCATGATCACGCGCCGCCTGGCGAGCCGGTGGTCGGGGTGACACACGAACACCATCTTCTCGGACCTCCATGGGATCACTGTGAGGGAGCGCATGGCTGGCGGGTACGACATGATCCCGATATCCGCTTCGTCGTTGATGACAGCCTCCACGACCTTTTGGGGGTGGAGGCATTCGAGCAGGACCTTCGCTCGAGGGTGGTCCGACATAAAGGTCTGCAGATGGCGGCTCACGTCGTGGAGCCCCACGGAGTAGATGGCCGCAACACGCACTGTCCCGTCCAACCTCGTTCTGGCCGATGCGATGCGGCCCCTCGCCTGCTCATACCGATCAAGCAGATCCCGGCAGGCGTCATAGAATATCCGCCCCTCGGGGGTCACGGTGAGCGGGCGCTTGGTCCGGTCGAGCAACTGGACGTCGAGGTCGGCTTCCAACTGCTGGATCGCTTGGCTGACTGCAGACTGGGAGATTTCGTTGGCCGAGGCTCCGCGAGAAAAGCTGCGCAGCCGCACAACGTCGCAATAGAGCTGAAGCGTATCCAGATTCATGCTGGTATGATATACTATTAGCAAAGCTAATGCAAAGTATTTTTATTTCTTGGGTGACTTATGGGTTGACTTTGTGTATACTGGCGGGAATATCAAGAAAGTTAGTACTGCCTTTCACAAAGCGAGGAGGAACTCTTCGTGACTGACAAAACGCCATATGGGTCGCTGATGCCCTCGGGGCTGCCTCCCCGGCAGGGCCTCTACGACCCGGCCCACGAGCACGACGCCTGTGGCGTCGGCTTCGTGGTGGACATCAAGGGGCGTAAATCCCCTTCCATCGTCAAGCAGGCGCTGACCATCCTCAAGAACCTCGAGCATCGGGGCGCGTGCGGCTGCGAAGTCAACACCGGCGATGGGTCCGGCATCCTCATCCAGATGCCCCACCGTTTCCTCACCCGCGAGTGCGCGAAGATCGGCATCACGCTGCCTGCCCCCAAGTGGTACGGCGCGGGACTGGTCTTCCTCCCCACCGACCCCGCCCAGGCGGCCCGGTGTCAGGCGATCTTCGAAAACATCACCAGAGGAGAAGGCCAGACATTCCTCGGATGGCGAGATGTCCCGACGGATGATTCGCCGATCGGTCCCAGCGCCAAGGCGGCCGAGCCGATCTTCAAGCAGATCTTTATCGGGCGCAACCCCGCCATCGCTGACGACCGGGCGTTCGAGCGGAAGCTCTACGTGATCCGCAAGCTGGTGGAGCACGCGGTCTTTGGGTCGCCCGTGCAGAATGGGAAGCTGTTCCACGTGCCCAGCCTCTCCTCGAACACGCTCATCTACAAGGGGATGCTGTCCGCGAACCAGATCGAGACCATGTTCCCGGACATCGTGGACCCGGCTATCGAGTCGGCTCTGGCGCTCGTCCACCAGCGCTTCTCAACCAACACCTTCCCGTCCTGGCCGCTGGCCCATCCGTACCGGTACATGGGTCACAACGGCGAGATCAACACGCTTCGCGGCAACATCAACTGGATGCACGCCCGCGAGGCGCTGTGCGAGACCGAGCTGCTCCCCGATCTCAAGAAGATCTTTCCCATCATCTTGGAGGGCGGAAGCGACTCGGCGATCTTCGACAACGTGCTGGAGTTCCTGGTCATGGCCGGCCGCCCCCTCCCCCACGCCGTCCTCATGATGATCCCGGAGGCCTGGAGCGGCCACGAATCGATGAGCGAGGAGCGCAAGGCCTTCTACGAGTACCACGGCTGCCTGATGGAGCCGTGGGACGGTCCGGCCTCCATCGCCTTCACCGACGGCACCGTGATCGGCGCCGTCCTCGATCGGAACGGCCTCCGCCCATCGCGCTACTATGTGACGAAGGACGGCCTCGTCGTCATGGCCTCCGAGGTGGGAGTGCTGGATATCCCCCCTGAAGACGTGCTGATCAAAGAGCGCCTCCACCCCGGCCGGATCTTCCTGGTGGACACCTCCCAGGGCAGGATCATCGACGACGCGGAGCTGAAGCACGCCTTTGCCACCGAGCACCCGTATCAGGAGTGGCTGACGCAGAACCTGGTCCCGTTGGAGGAGCTGCCCGCGCCTCCCCACGTCCATGAGCCGGATCACGAGACCGTGCTCCAGCGACAGCAGGCATTTGGCTACACGCACGAGGACCTACGCATCCTGATGACGCCCATGGCCATTGACGGCCAGGAGGCGGTGGGCTCCATGGGGAACGATGCCGCGCTGGCCGTGCTGTCCAACCGCCCTCGCCTGCTGTACGACTACTTCGCGCAACTGTTCGCGCAGGTGACCAACCCGCCGCTCGACGCGATCCGGGAGGAGCTGGTGACCCAGATGGCCACCACGATCGGGCCCGAGCGGAACCTGCTCAAGCCCGAGTCGGAGAGTTGCCATCAGATCAAGCTGAAGTCGCCGATCCTGGACAACGAGGAGCTGGCAAAGATCCGCTACGTGGACCTTCCCGGGTTCAGGTCGATCACCCTGCCCATGCTCTTCCCGGTGGCCGAAGGCGGCGCGGGCCTGGCGCGAGCGCTCGAGGATCTGTGCCGGAAGGCGAGCCAGGCCATTGCCGACGGCTACACCTTCATCATCCTCTCCGACCGGGGTGTGGATATGGACCATGCCGCCATCCCGGCCCTCCTCGCCACGGCTGGCGTTCACCACCACTTGATCCGGGAGGGCACCCGGACCCGGGTCGGGCTCGTGATCGAGAGCGGCGAGCCGCGGGAGAACCACCACGCGGCGCTGCTCATCGGCTATGGCGCCGGCGCCATCAACCCGTACCTGGCCTTCGAGACCCTCGACGATATGGTCCGCGAGGGGCTGCTTCCGGGGATCGACCAGAAGAAGGCGATCAAGAACTACATCAAGGCCCTGAACAAGGCGGTCCTCAAGGTCATTTCGAAGATGGGGATCTCCACCATCCAGTCGTACCGGGGCGCGCAGATCTTCGAGGCGGTCGGGCTGAGCAAGGAGTTCGTGGACAAGTGCTTTACCTGGACCTCCTCCCGGATCGGCGGCGTTGGGATCGATGTGATCGCCGAGGAGGCGAGCCTCCGCCACCACCACGGCTTCCCGGACCGTCCCGTGGGGAAGCCCGACCTCGAGTGGGGCGGCCAATACCAGTGGCGGCGCGACGGGGAGTACCACCTGTTCAACCCCGAGACCATCTTCAAGCTCCAGCACGCCACCAGCACCGGCCAGTTCAAGATCTTCAAGGAATACACGGACCTGGTGGACAAGCAGAATCATCACCTCTGCACCCTCCGGGGGCTCTTCGAGTTCAAGTTCGCCGGGCAGCCGATCCCGATCGAGGAGGTCGAGCCGGTCGAGTCGATCCTCAAGCGCTTCGCCACCGGCGCCATGTCCTACGGCTCGATCAGCCAAGAGGCGCA
>Ga0210377_10003808_pt1 | contig 12857 bp, 10 predicted proteins | sample PLM4_65_b1redo_FD_155480 | JGI IMG/M metagenome (GOLD analysis project Ga0210377, IMG submission 155480) | Groundwater sediment microbial communities from an aquifer in East River, Colorado, USA - PLM4_65_b1 redo | ecosystem: Environmental > Terrestrial > Soil > Riparian zone | place: USA: East... | reverse complement strand
CACGCTGATGAACACCTTCTGGCTGAACCTCTCCTTCTCGACCAGCCTCGGCTGCTTCCTGTTCAACGCCAACCCGCTCGTCAAGATGAACGGCTACCTCCTCCTGATGAACGCCATCGAGGTGCCGCGGCTCAGGGAGCGGTCGCTGTCGGCATTCGGGGCCTGGTTCACCTTCCGCCGGCCGCCCGAGGTGTTCACGCGGCGTGAACGGCGCTGGTTCATCATCTACGGCATGCTGGTCTTCGTTTACGCCTGCCTGCACCTCGGCTTCATCGCCCTCCTGTTCTGGGACAACCTGACGCCGTTGTACGAGGGCCGCGGCGCCCTGGCGACCGTGGCCCTGCTCCTCTTCGTGATTCACCGGCCGTTCCTGGACATCCTGGCGCGGACGCCGCCCGTGCGCTGGATCCTGGATCCGCGCGGCGGTCCGGCGCGCTGGGCCATGCGCGTGGCGATCCCCGCGGCGCTTATCGGGGCGCTGTTCATCCCCTACCCCTACTCCACGGGCGGCCCCTTCCAGTTCCTGCCCGCGCGGCGCGCCGTGGTGCGGGCCGAGGTCGAAGGGATGGTCGATGAGGTCTTCGTGCGCGAGGGCGACCTGGTTGCGGCCGGCCAGCCCATCGCACACCTCGACACCCGGGTCCACCGGAAGGACCTGGCCGCAGCCAGCGCCCAGCTGGCGGCGGCGCGCGCGGAGATGGAGGACCTCAAGGCCGGGGCCCGGCCGGAACAGATCCAGCGGGCCCGCGCCGATCTGCGCACCGCCGGGGTGCGGCTGGAATGGAGCCGCCGGACTGCGACGCGCACCGACAGCCTGATGGCCGAAAACCTGGTGTCGCGCCAGCTCCACGAAGATGCCCAGGCGCAGCGCGATCACGACGCGGCCCTCCTCGATGAGGCGAGGGCCAGGCTGGTTCTCGTGGACAGCGGGACCCGCCCCGAGGTGATCCGGGCCATGGAGGCGCACATCGCGGGTCTGCAGGCGCAGGTCGACGATTTCGCGGCGGACGTCGCGCAGTCGACCCTCGTGAGCCCGATCGCCGGCCGGATCGTCACGCCCCGGGTCGAGGAGCTGGCGGGGACCTATCTCGAGCCCGGTCAGCGCGACCTGGTGGCCGAGATCGAGGACCTGACCACCATCCAGGCCGAGGTGGCGGTGCCGGAGCAGGACATCACCTTCGTCCTCCCGGGGTCGACGGTGGAGGTGGTCCCCTGGGGTTTCCACGAGACCCCCTTCACCGGCCGGGTGGTCCGCATCGCTCCGGTGGTCGGCACGACCTCGGGAGACATCAGCACCGCCACCCTGTTCGGTGATCAGGGGTCGGCCGCCATGAGCGGCGCCGGGAGCTCCGCGTCCCGGGCGGTGCGCGTGATCACCGAGATCCCCAATGCCGACGGGGTCCTGAAGTCGGACATGACCGGTTACGCCAAGATTGCCGCCGGCGACCGGCCGGTGTGGGACGTCCTTCTGCATCCCCTGGTGCGCTGGTGCACGGTCGAGGCCTGGTCCTGGATCCCATGACGATGACGAACACCGGCGCGGCATCAGGAGGAGGCAAGGGCGGGCTCATGGGGCGCCTGGAGCGGAAGCCCGGTCCCGAGGAGAGCCCGGCGGATCCCCGTATCTTGAAGTCCCCCGAATTCCGATCCATCGCGGCCAGCGGCTTCGGCGACCCGCAGAACAGCTACCCGCACGCGATGGCCTGGTTCCGCGACCACCTGTACGTCGGCACGACGCGCAACGTCCTGCATCTGGTGAGCATCGCGCCCGACCCGAGCACCGACGCATTCCACTGCTGGCCGGTCCGGGTGCGACCGGGCACCGACGCCACCACGCTCGAGCAGGGCTGCCAGATCTGGCGCTACGATGCGACCGCCGGAGAGTGGGCGAAGACCTTCCAATCGCCCCGTCTCGAGCACGACGGCAACAGCGTGTGGCGCGATTTCGGGTACCGCAACATGGTGGTGGTGCGCACCAGGTCGGACACCGCCCCGGCGCTGTACGTGACCACCATGTCGTCGTCGAAAGGCCAGGGCGCCCACATCCTGCGCTCCGAGGACGGCCGCGACTTCCACCCGGTGTGCCCGCCGGGGATGGGCGACGCCGGGGTGAGCTCCTTCCGGGCGCTGGTCGCCTTCCGCAACAAGCTCTACACCGCGCCGGCGGGCAAGGGGAAGCTCTGGGCGTATTCCTCGTCGCCGGTCGTCCTCGAGTGCGCCGATCCGCTGAAGGGAAAATGGCGGCCGGTCAGCGAGCCCGGCTTCGGCGACCCGGACGACCTGACCATCTTCGAGCTGGCGGTGTTCGACGATCACCTCTACGCCGGCACCGGCAACGCCGTCGACGGCTTCCACGTCTGGAAGACCGACGCGCGCGGCAAGCCACCCTACCGCTGGACCAAGGTCATCACCGCCGGGGCCTACCGCGGGCGGCTCAACGAGGTGGTGATGAGCATGGGCGTCTTCGGCGGCGCGCTCTACGTCGGTGGCGGTGTCCGCCGCGGCGGCTTCGACCGTGAGTACAAGGTCGGCCCGGCCGCCGCCGAGCTCATCCGCATCCACCCCGACGGCACCTGGGACCTGGTCGCCGGCACCCCCCGCCTCACCCCGGTGGGCGCCAAGAAGCCCCTCAGCGGCCTGGGCCCGGGATTCGGGAACCCATTCACCGGATACCTGTGGAGCATGGCGGAGCACGACGGCATCCTCTACCTCGGCACCTACGACTCGAGCGTCTTCCTGTCCTACGTGGATATCGAGAAAGTGCCGCAGCGGAAGCGCTGGCTGCTCACCAAGCTGGGCGTGGAGAACATCGTCGCCCGGGAAGGCGGGTTCGACCTGTGGGGATCGGCCGACGGCGCGGCCTGGAGCCGGGTGTCGCGCACCGGGTTCGGCAACCCGTACAACTACGGCGTCCGGACGATGGCGGGCACACCGCACGGCCTCTTCGTCGGCGCCGCCAACCCGTTCGCGCCCGAGGTGGCCATGAAGACACCCACCGGCTGGTCCTATCTGCCCAACCCGCGGGGCGGCCTCGAGATCTGGCTTGGTCACCGCACCACCCCGCCCGCCGCGCCATCGTCCGGGCCCGCCGGGGAGACGCCGCAGGGCGCGCTGGCCGCCGCCGTCAACGTCCACTACGACAACACGATGTACTCGGACATCAACGCCGCGTACTACGAGGGCAGCGATTTCGCCAACCTCGGCTACTGGCGCAAGGACACGCGGTCGCAGGTGAAGGCGTGCGAGACCCTGATGGAGAAGCTGCTGGCCGGGATCCCCGGGAAGAAGGGGACGATCCTGGATGTCGCGTGCGGCAAGGGGGCAACCACCCGGCACCTCCTGAAGCATTACCCGCCGGAGGCGGTCACCGGCATCAACATCTCCGACAAGCAGCTCGAGACCTGCCGCCGGAACGCCCCGGGGTGCACCTTCCTGGTGATGAACGCGACCGCGCTGCAGTTCGCCGACGCCACCTTCGACAACATCATCTGTGTCGAGGCCGCCTTCCATTTCAACACCCGCGAGGCTTTCCTCAGGGAAGCGCTGCGCGTGCTCAAGCCGGGCGGCCGGATCGTCCTGAGCGACATCCTCTCGCAGCGCCGCATCGAGCGCTCCCACAAGCTGCGCTTCGAGGCCAACTACCTGCGCGACCTCGCGGCCTACCGCAAGCTCCTCGTGCGCGTCGGCTTCGAGGACCTGAAGGTCATCGACGTCACGCCGCAGGTCTGGGAGGGGTTCAACCTGAATGTCGCCCGTTACGCGACCCGCAAGATGATCGAGGGCGAGGTGGACTCGGGCGCATATAAGATGGCCCTTGGCCGGCTCGTGCTCGGTTTCCCCGTCGTGGATTATTATTTGCTGGCCTGGGCTCAGAAGGGACACGCCAACACCAACGATGTTCTCAAGCCGCCCGGCTCGAACCCGGGCCAGTGACAGGAGTGCCTTATCATGCCGACGAAGAGAGACGCTGACACCACCCGCGAATTCCTGGTCAAGAAGTACGACGGCTGGCTCGATCATCCATGGGGCAAGGAGTACTTCGAGAACAGCGACTTCGCGAACTTCGGGTACTGGGGCGAGGACACGCAGACCCAGAAACAGGCCTGCGAAAACCTGATGGACAAGCTCCTGATGACCATCCCCGACAAGTCCGGGACCATCCTCGACGTCGCCTGCGGCAAGGGCGCGACCACGCGCCATCTGCTCAAGCACTGGGCGCCCGAATCGGTCACCGGCATCAATATCTCCGACAACCAGCTCGAGGCGGCCCGGAAGAACGCCCCCGGGGCGACCTTCGTGAACATGAGCGCCACCGACATGAAGTTCGAGAACGAGAGCTTCAACAACATCATCTGCGTCGAGGCCGCGTTCCACTTCATCACCCGCAAGAAATTCCTGCAGGAGGCCTTCCGCGTCCTGAAGCCGGGCGGACGCATCGTCATGACCGACATCCTGTCGCCGCGCTGGGTCGAGCGCTTCACCCCGATGCTCACACCCGACAACCACATCCAGGATCCCGAGGAGTACGAGGAGTTCCTGAACGGCCTCGGCTACCGGGAAGCGCAGCTCGTCGACACGACCGACCCCTGCTGGAACCGCTGGAACCAGCAGCTCATCGAGTTCCTGCAGGGCAAGGTCAAGAAGGGCGAGATGAAGCCGCGGCAGTTCCGCACCTTCCTGCTGGAGCGCTTCTTCCGCGCCGCGACCGTCCGCTTCTACGTCATGGTCGCCGCGCGCAAGCCGCTCGAGGTCGCGGAGGCCGGATCGGGAGGGGCGCGATGAAGACCGACCACCCCCCCACGGGGGGCGCCCCGGGCGTCGTCCCCTCGGGGCCGGCCGAGAACCGCCGCACGCTGGCGGGACTGGCGCGCAAGCAGTCCAGGGCCCATCGGGCGCTGGCGATCCTGATCGAGAAGGAAGTCCGCCTGCATGCGTATCTTAAAGTGCTCGCGGATCAGTCGGCGGAGCACCAGGCCGGTCAGCGCTCCGGCCGCCTGCTGAAGTGGCTCGGGGACAAGCACGTCGAGCAGGAGGAGATGGGCCGCAAGGAGATCTGGGCCCACACCCAGATGGCGGCCTCCACGGAGGCCCGCGCCCTCGCCTGCGAGCGCCTGCTCGAGCTCGACTCCGTGCCGGACGCCGATCCCGAGCACCCGGCGGCCGAGACCCGCGAGGCGGTCGAAGCGCGCCAGCTCCTGGTCCGCCACGCCCGCCTGGCCAAGGAGGAGGAGACCGGCCGGCGGCGCGACGTCGCGCTGACGCGCATGGCGCTGGCCGGCCTCCAGCGCCGGCTGAAGCGCGGGGCCGAGCCGAAGGCCCTCGCGGGCATCACCGGCGAAAACGAGACGGCGCGCCTGCGGCGGATGACCAGCTCGACGCGGACGCACGTCGTCATGTCGCGCCTTCTCGCCAAGCAGGCGCGCGCGCACGAGCTCCTGGCCGGACTTCTCGACCGCGAGGCGACCGCCGTGGCGTTCATCGCCGGGCCGGCCGGCTCCCGTCGCGAGCCCGACCCCGGGGCCGCCAATCCCTGGGCGCGACCGGCAACCGGCGGCGGGGATCATCCGGTGGATCCGGCCGCCAAGTCGGCCTGGGCGCACCAGCAGCTGGCCGCCCGCAGCGCGGCGAGGGCCGACTGGCACGAGAGCTGTGCTAAGTTCGTCACCACGTCGCTCGAAGCCGCCGGGGCCCGGCCCCGCGCCGGCGGCCGGCGGCCCGCATTGAGCCCGGGGAGGCGCTGATGGCGCGTGCGACAATCCCGATTCACCATCTTGGTGCGCTGGTCCTGGCGGTCTGGGCCGGAGGCGCGGCAGCCGTCTGCCCCGCCGCCACCGTCCCGGCCAGGCCGCCGACCGTGAACCCGGGGTCGGACCCCGCGGCGAAGCCGTTCAAGCCCGGCAACCAGGACATCACCATTCCCCAGGCGGGCAAGGGGCGGGATTGCCGGCTGTACGTGCCGGCCAGCGCCGTGGGCAAGGCGAAGATCCCGCTGGTGATCGTGCTCCACGGGGGCGGCGGCTGGGGCTCGCAGATCGAGGGGATGAGCCGCATGGACCCGGTGGCCGACGCCAACGGGTTCATCGTGGCCTACCCGAACGGCACCAAAGGGATGCTGGGCTACACCTGGAACGGCGGCGACTGCTGCGGCGTGGCGATGAACAAGGGCACCGACGACATCACCTTCATCTCGTCGCTCATCGACCGCCTGGTCGCCGACTACGGCGTCGATCCGGCGCGCGTCTACGCGACCGGCATCTCGAACGGGGCGATCATGAGCCACCGCCTCGCCTGCGACCTGTCCGACAAGATCGCCGCCATCGCCCCGATCGCCGGGGCCATCATGGTCGACTGCAAGCCGGCGCGACCGGTGCCGGTGATCTTCTTCCACGGCACCATGGACAAGGGGATGCCCCCCGCGGGCGGCATGAACAAGCGGGCCGGGTCGCGGGGACCGTTCCCGCCGCTGTCCAAGAGCATCCAGACCTGGCTCAAGCTCGACCGCTGCCCGTCCGAGGGGAAGCAGTCGTACCGCAAGGGCGAGGTCACCTGCACGACCTACGGGCCGTGCGGCGACAGCGCCGAGGTGGAGTACTGCAAGATCGACGGCGGCGGCCACACCTGGCCGGGCGGGAAACCGGATTTCGAGAGGGCGCTGGGACACACCACCCAGGACATCTCGGCGAGCGCCGCGATGTGGGAGTTCTTCTCGCGTCACTCGATCAAGTAGACGTCACGCGCGCGCGGCGGCTTCGCGCAGCAGCCGCGCGTTGCGCCGCCGCACCAGCCAGGCGATCACCATCAGGACCGCGCCGAGCCAGGGGATGCGCCGCAGCGGGCCGAGGAACCCGCCCGCCGGCGCGACGCTGATCGCGACACCCCGCCGGTCGAGCTCGTCGACAATCTCCTGATACTGCGGCGCCGCCATCTGGAACCTCCGGCCCGGTCCGCTCGTGCCCGGGGCGGGGGCGTACTCACCCTCGATCACAGCCTCGCGCGGCAGCGTGACGCTGGCGATGTTGCCGGCCTGCGCGTCCTCGAGGAGACGCGCCTGGTTGATCAGCATCGCTGGAAGCACGGGGGGGAAAAGCCAGCGGTAGAGCGCCACCGCCGCCGCCAGAACGAGCAGCCAGAACACCACCCCCCGCCAGACCGGCCGCATGCGCGCCACCCCCCCCCTACTCGATGTAACCGAGCGACCGCAGGCGCTCCATGACCGTGGCCTCGCCCTCCTCGTCCATCCCCGATTCCTCGGAGAGGGCGGCGGGCGCCGCGGCGCCGGTATGCTGCGCCGGATGGGCGGCGAGCCACTGCGGATCGAAGATCTCCCCGGCGAACCGGCCCTCGAAATCCGCCGGGATCGGCAGGCCGACACCGTGCATCAGCAGGGGCGACACGTCGACGATCTGCAGCGGCGGCAGCAGCAGGCCCTTGCGCACTCCGGGCCCGGAGGCGACGAAGATGCCGTTCGGGCGGTGCGCCCCGGCGATGTCGCGCCGCACCTTGACCACCGACTCCGACCGGGTCACCGAGACGAAGCCATGGTCGCGGAGCCGCAGCGTCAGGTCGGCGGCGAGGTGGTTGTGCGGCCCCGGATACGCCTCCTCGCGCTCGAGGGCGTCGCGCACGACCTTCTCCCCGGTCTTCGGGTTGACCACCTGCAGGAGTCCGGCGCGGATCTCCTGCCGGAGGGCGCGGACCCGCGCCGGGTCGGCCTGGTATCCGGCGCCGGCGCCCGGCTCGCGCAGGTAGATGCCGTTGCTGCCCGGCGTCAGGCTGTAGGCGCGCGTCTTCGACCAGTCGAACAGATAGGCGGCCGACTTCATGCCGTCCGGGTTGATGAATCCGTCGGCGGCGATCGGGGCGTCGGCGCGCCAGGCCAGGAACCCGTTCTCGGCCAGCCAGGTGTTGACGTAGAAGATCTCATCCGACGGCCCGAAGCCGTGGTCGGAGGTGACGATCACGCGCGCCTCCGGTCCGGCGATCGCCACCAGGCCCGCGATCAGGTCGTCGAGCTGGCGGAAGTAGTCGAGGCAGAGCTGGCGGATCATGCGGTCGTGCGCGGTGGCCTTGGCCTCGACCCAGCAGTTTTCGTCGATGTGGCGCCACAGGGTGTGCTGCAGCTTGTCGACACCGTCGAAAATGACCGCGGCGAGGCTCCAGGGCTCGGTTTCCATCAGGTGCTTCATGACCAGGAACCACTGGCGCTCGCGGCGGATGTGGAACCGGACCCACTCCTCCTGGCGCTCCGCCTCGAGAACCTGCACCGACCGGCGCTCCTCCTCGAAGTCGACCGGCAGCTCCTTGAGCTCGACCCCCGGCACGCCGCTCAGCCGCGCGTGCAGCCCCGGCGGGAACATGGCCCGCTGCAGGTGGCGGCGCGGCACGAACCCCGGGATCATGAACCCGTTGAACGGGCGCGGCGGGAACATCACCGGGAAGTTCATCGACACGCTGACCAGGTCGCGCTCGGTCAGCATCGACCAGACCGTCGGGCAGCGGATGTCGCTCGAGGTCGACAGGCGGAAGGTCGGGTATTCGCCCGTCTGCTCGACACGCACGAAGTCGAAGATGCCGTGATGGCCCGGGGTGCGTCCGGTGATGAGCGACGTCCACGCCAGCGGGGTCAGCGGGTTGACGGTCGACATCAGGTCGCTGCGCGCGCCGCCCCGGACCAGCGCCTTGAGCGACGGCATCAGACCCCGATCCATGAGGGGGTCGAGCACCGCGAAAGTCGCCCCGTCGAGGCCGAGCAGCAGCGTCCGGTTCATGCCTGCCCGCCGGGCTTCAGATGGGTCGTCAGGAACCCGGCGATCTGCGCCACCTTGAGCTCCTCGACGTAGCGCCCGTCCTCCATCAGCAGGGTGTCGAACGGCAGTCCCTTCGTCCCGAAGCGTTCCTCGATGGCGACGATGAGCATGACGATGTCGATCGACTCGAGCGTCAGGTCCTGCATGAGCCGGGTGTCGGGCCCGATGCGCCCGGAGAATTCGGTATCCCACTCCTTGGTCATCTCCTCGAGGATCTCGATGACGCCCTTCTCGATCGAGCCCGGGTCGGCGATCCCCATTGACGGCGTGTCCATCAGCGTCTCCCTTCGCTTTCTGCGCTCACGGCGACCGGCGGCCACGGCCTCCGGGAGCGGCATCCACACACCCGGAAGTGCCCGGCCGTGGCCGGGCGCGTCGGTCCGCCGTCGCGACAATCAGGTTCTTGAGATTCGTGCGTGCGGGATCCCGGGCTCTTGAACTCCACCCACCCCGGGAACTGCCCTGCCCTGGGCGAGCCCCTGCACCCCCCGCGACTTCATCGTTCGAGAACCGTTCATATACGCTGCCCCGTGGGGTCTGTCAAGTCTTTCTCATGGCAGGAGATACGGCCCCGGGGCCCGGCCCGCGCCTCACTGCGGTTTTTCGATGACGAAGAGCAGGCCGCCGTAACGCGAGACCAGGGTCCCCAGCGACAGCACACCCACCGTCCGGATCAGCAACTCGACCGATCGCAGCTTCAGGCGCTGGAACGCGGTCAGCTTCAGATTCCGATAGTGGTAGCCGAAGTCCATGCCGTACTCGCCGGCGACGCGCAGCCCGTGGGCGGCGCAGAACTCCCGGATCCCCCGCAGCGCGATCACCGGCTCGTGGAAGACGGGGTACGGGGCGTGCCCCGGCTTGCCGGCATCGCGGTCCTCGGCGAGGTAACGGTAGAAGGCGACGTGCAGCCGGAACGGCAGCATGCGCGTCAGCCACCCGACCACCGACCCGCGGTCGGGGATCTTGATCACCAGCAGGCCGCCCGGCGCCAGCCACGTGGCGAAGCGGTCGAGAACGCCCGCCGCGCCGCGGACATGCTCGAGGACATAGGCGCTGTAGATCGCGTCGAACGACGCCGCGGCGAATTCCACCGTCGAAAGGTCGCCATGCACGGCGTGGTGCAGATCGCCGACCACGGTGCGGCGGTGCGTCAGGGCGCGCTCGTCGAGATCGACACCGGTGATTTCGTGCGGGATGCCCGTCATGTCGACCAGCCAGCGCCGCCCGCAGCCGGCCTCGAGGATGTGCAGCGGCGACCGCCGGCGCGCCGCCAGCGCGGCGAAGGCACGCCCGACGATCTCCTGCTCGTCGTGGATCGTGTCGAGAAGGACGGGCGAAGCCGGCCGGTCGATCACTTGAGGAACCAGGGCAGAACGTTGAAGCCGTGCAGGGAGAGGGTGCGGTCGCCACCGTGCACCAGGACGCCGCGCTTGTTCCGATTGCCCGGCAACCCGGTCCACCACCTGAGCGCGTCCACCGCATCGGCCGCGACCGTCACACCCGATTTCACCTCAACCGGAACCAGGCGGTCGCCCAGATCGATGACGCCATCCAGCTCGTGTCCGGTCGCATCCCGCCAGAAGAACAGCGGAGCCTCCCGGCCGGCATTCTCGAAGCCCTTGATGATCTCGCCGATGACGAACGACTCGAAGATCGCCCCCCGGAGCGGATGCTGCTTGAGCAGAGCGGGGGTATGGATACCGAGCAGGTAGCAGACCAGGCCCGTATCGAGGAAATGCAGGCGCGGCCTCTTGCGCAGTCGCTTGCGGAAGTTCGCGTGATGCGGCGGGAGCAGCGTCACGATGAAGCCGATGCGCAGCGCCGTGATCCAGGCCTGGGCCGTGGGCTGGCTGACACCCGCGTCCGCTGCAAGGGCCGTCAGGTTCAACTCCTGCCCGGTCCTCGCGGCGGCCAGGCGCACGAACCGCTCGAACGCATCCAGATCGAGGACCTTGAGCACATCCCGCAGGTCCCGCTCCACGTAGGCCCGGAAGTAGTCGGCCAGCCACCGATCCGGCGGCAGGCCCTGGTCGTGGATGCGCGGGTAGAAGCCGGCCCAGATCGCGGCCCACGGGTCGAGCTTCGGCGCCGACGCGCCGCGGGACGGGGCATCGAGGCGACGCGGATCGACGGGCTTTCGGCCGGTCAACTCGGCCAGCGTCAGCGGCAACAGCCGCAGGATGGCGGTCCGGCCCGCCAGGGTCTGCGAGATGCCCTCCATGAGCAGGAGATTGTGCGACCCGGTGAGGATGAACCTGCCTGGACGGCGGTCCTCGTCGACAGCGGTCTGCACGTACGACAGGAGCTCGGGGGCCCGCTGAACTTCGTCGAGGATGACTCCGCCACGGAAGCCCGCGAGGAACCCGAGCGGGTCTTCCCGCGCCCGCGACCGCTCATCCGGCCGCTCCAGGGAGACATACGCGTGCCGCGGGAAGGTCTGTCGGACCAGCGTGGTCTTGCCGGACTGCCGGGGGCCGGTCAGGGTCACCACCGGCATGCGGCGGGCCGCCGCCCGCAGCTCCTTCGCGAGCACCCTGCGGAACATGGCGGTATTCTGAGGACCCGCCGCGGCAATGTCAAATCCAAGATTCAATCTTCGAAATGACACGCGCCTCGGAGCGGCGGCCGGTCCCTCCTCAGTTGGCGCCGGCAGCCGGCATCGCAGCCGGCAGCGGGCCGCCGAGCGCCGCCAGGCGCGGGTTCTCGAGCACCGCTTCGTACTGCTTCGCCGCCTCGGCCCAGCGGCCAAGCGCTTCGTTGGCGCACCCCGGCATGTGCCGCACCTCCTGGCGCGGCGCCCTGCCGGCCACGGGGGCGATGATCACCACGAGGTCCTTGAGGCGCACCAGCTTGTAGCTGTCGAGGCAGGTCAGGCAGAGGAGGAACAGGAACGCCGGCAGCAGACAGGCGACGAGTCGCGGCGCGAGCGCGAGCATGTCACGCCCGATCGAAGATCTCCCTGGCGATGATCATCCGCTGGATCTGCGACGTCCCCTCGTAGATCTGGAAGACCTTGGCGTCGCGCATCAGCTTCTCGACCGGGTACTCCTTGTTGAAGCCGTAGCCGCCGAAGATCTGCACCGCGTCGAGGGCGGTCTGCATCGCCGAGTCGGCGCCGAACGCCTTGGCCATGGCGGCCTCGCGGGTGTTGCGCTCGCCGCGGTCGATCTTGCAGGCCGCGTTCCAGACCAGGAAGCGCGCCGCGTCGATCTTCATCGCCATCTCGGCGATCATGAACGCCACCGCCTGGTGCTTCTGGATCGGCACCCCGAACGCGGTGCGCTCCCTGCTGTAGCGCACCGCGTGCTCCATGGCCGCGCGCGCCAGGCCGACCGAGGCCGACGCGACCACCGGCCGGCTGTGGTCGAAGGCGGCCATCGCCAGCAGCCACCCCTTCCCCTCCTGGCCGATCAGGTTCTCCCCGGGGACCTTGACGTCGCTGAAGGTGACGGCGCGCGTGTCGGAGGCGCGCTGCCCCATGTTCTGTTCCTTCTTGCCGACCTCGACACCGTCGGTCGCGCGCGGCATGTAGAAGGCGCTCATGCCGCGGTGTTTCTGCGACGGGTCGGTGTAGGCCAGCACGAAGTACCAGTCGGCGACGCTGGCGCCGGTGATCCACATCTTCTGGCCGTTGAGGACGTAGTCGTCGCCGACCTTGCGCGCCGTGGTCTTGATCCCGAGGACGTCGGAGCCGGCCTGCGGCTCGGTGACGCAGTAGGCGGCGAAGCGGCACTCCTCGGTCATCGGCCCGAGCATGCGCTTCTTCTGCTCGTCGCTGGCGCCGACGATGATCGGCGACTCGGCGAGGGTGTTGGCCTCCATCGCCGTGCCGATGCCGGTGCAGCCGGCGGCGATCTCCTCGGCGATCAGGCATCCATCGAGGACGCCGAGCCCGGCGCCGCCGTACGCCTCGGGGATGTGGGTGTTCATCAGGCCGAGCTCCCAGGCCTTGGCGCAGATCTCCTTCGGGAACTCGCCGGTCTGGTCGTGGTGCGCCGCCTTCGGGACGATTTCCTTCTGGGTGAACTCGCGCGCCAGCGCCTGGAGCTG
>Ga0210377_10003807_pt1 | contig 12859 bp, 6 predicted proteins | sample PLM4_65_b1redo_FD_155480 | JGI IMG/M metagenome (GOLD analysis project Ga0210377, IMG submission 155480) | Groundwater sediment microbial communities from an aquifer in East River, Colorado, USA - PLM4_65_b1 redo | ecosystem: Environmental > Terrestrial > Soil > Riparian zone | place: USA: East... | reverse complement strand
GGATTATTCCTATCAGAACATGCCAGCACCGAGACGTTGCTATCGGCTCTACCTGATTCCATTGCTGTTGTGCCTACTCCGCCTAGCCTACACCCCACGCAACAGGACCCGTACCGTTCGCGTTTGGCAACCATGATCTCGGCATTGATGGATGTGACCGCCTCGCGCCGCCCCGTGCTCCTGTGCCTCGCCAATTGGCAGGATGCCGAACCATTGAGCGCGATCCTGCTCGAATTGCTGCCGCCGGTGATCCGCAGAGCGGTTACATTCTGCACGTATGACATCGACCGCACCTGGACGTTACCCTCCAAAAGCGGCAAGTCTGGTGGGATCGCCCATCAATTGATCGTGTTATGCAGCGAAGGCAATCATTCGTTGAACCTGCGCGCCGACGAATATCAAAACGCTTATGCAGTATTCAATTTTGTCGAAGATCGTTTTAGTGACATTGCATCGGAACATCCGTATGCAAAATTTGCAGCAGACTGTGTGCTGAATGGGCAGATGTCTCGCCTCTATAATTACCATCGCCTGTTGAAACATTTTGGCGCAGATACAAACCGAATGGTTTGGGATCAACTGCTACCTGCAGAGCAGATTTCGCCGAGCGCCTCTCCAGACATCGTACAGCAGGCGGCGGTTGCACTGACAGAGTATGTCGCCAGCGCCGGTCCCACCGCTGCCGGAACTGCCCTTGCCCTGCTCAAGCCGCGCATCCACTCGTTGGCGCAGGAGAACGATCACTCCACGTTAACGACGATTAGTTCACTGGTCGCAAAACTGGTGGAACAGATAGCAACACTCACCGATGAGACTGCTGTCGTTGAGAGAAAATCGAGCATCGATTCATTCTTCCTCCTGGTTGAACAAGCTTTTGGCAATGGACAGACGCGGAGCGCACAGGCATTGTTGAAGATGTGTGGACCTGACCGCGATGCCCTGTCCCTTGGGATGCTTGACCAATGGGCGAATAAGCCTCCTGCATCGCTGCCCAAGCCAGCGACGGCGCTCGATCAACCAGAAGCCTTCAATTTGATATTGAACGCCCTGCAAGCTGCCGAGAAACTGCCTGACCCCAGTCCGCCCATCGAATGGCTGCTCCCTGGTGCTTTTTATATGGCTCAACTCGCCGGACAATCAGCAGATGCCTGGAAACGCCTGGGCGATGGGTTGGTCAAACCGAGACTCGCCACGCCATGGAATGCCGCCAGCGGAAAGCTGGCTCATGAATTGCAGCATTTCATCCGCGCGGAAGATTGTCCTGAGGGAAGTATCTGGCTGACTATGAAGATAGTACAGGAGGCTCAGCCTGAAGGCAAAGCCTTGACTGCCCTATTGTGCGATTTAACGAAAGCAGGAGCACATTCCCCTCAGCCGGAGAAGATCATCGCAGAGGCGGTCCAACTGGCAAAGAGCCATTTCGATGCCCCCGAGAAGCTTGCCCTGGTGCTGGGCTTAATGGCGAATGCAGTGATCGATACACCCTCTTTCACCACAATGACGGGATCCTATCTCGATGCACTCAAGGAGCTTCCTTCCAATCGCTTGCATAGCTTGCATCGTGACTTGGCAGGCGAAGGGGCGGTGCGCCTCCTGTGTCACGAATTGCTCGATGATGTTCTGCCCTGGCACGCCGAAGAAAGCGCGAAGAAATTACAGCCCTGGCGCGATGCACTGCTCTCCTCTCATCCGGAGGTTTTGGATGAAGTCTTACGCTGGCTCGCAGAAAGAATCGCTGATGGTACCAAAGCTCAACAGGTTTTTCCGTTGGCGGAAGAACTCTTGTTGGGGCATGGCAATCAGGCAACGAAACGCCCGGCTGCGGTTGCGCTGCTCAACGCGGTTGTCCTGGCACTGCCGCTGGCGCCCATCCCCAAGGCGTGGGAACAGGCATTTTCTGGCGTCCAGGGTGTAGGTCCAGAAGCGGATGCGCGCCTGCGCGTCTTGAAGTTGATGCGGCAGGTGGATCAGCAATCCCGCCAGCCAGATTGGAAACCATCCCAGTTCCCGTTGAACGACCTGGCATGGAAGGTGAATGCCCGCAACCTGCCCGCGATGGAGCGGCAGGAGTTGATCCAATGGTGCGCTGACCTGGCATCCATTCATGGTGTCACTTGCCCGGCGGATGCCCGTTGGCTTGTTTCCGTACTGGGAGCCATTGGAGAAAATAGTGTGGCATCTCTTTCCTCGGCGGTCGAACGGCTGTTGGAAAAGCGTGATATGGTGACGATAACGCTTGTGACGGCAGCGTTCGCTGACTGCGCGCTGGAAGACAAATCACCGGATGCAATGTGGCTTCCCTATACCCGCACCATCCTGAATCAATTCAGCCGGGACCAACGGCTCCTGTTCGTCGCGTATATGGAGAGTCGTTTTGGTCCATCCAACCCGTCCCGTGATGAAAAGGTCGGGCAACTCCTGGTGAATCTGGAATTGATCAAACCACGCGTTATCGTAACTTCTCCTGAGAACACAAAACGGGAAAAGACTCCTGACGCTTCAACGAAGTCTGGCGGAGGCGCATCTGCCCTTCCGAACATGATTCAAATGCCTGTCGGGATCCTCAAAAAAGTATTGAACCTATTATCGCCGCAGGCAACGGAAGAGGCGAAGGAGAAAACCACTTCGTCTGCCGGCGCAGCACAGGAACTTCAACAACCGGCTGGGACCCCCGCAAAACCCTCTGATGATGGGAATGTCTCCCGGAAGAACAAAAACAAGCAACAAAAAAAATAGCGTACTTTTACGCAGAACACTCCGAAGGGTTGGTTCGACCAACCTTGAACCGAGGAACAAACCTCACCTGCACTCCCCGGCACCTGCGCCTCCCTGACACCACCCGTCAGGGACTGGTGCGGGGCAGGTGTGCGTGCGGTGCAAGTGTCGGGACGGTGTGTAACATTAATAACTGATTTGCAGGGAACGTCTTTGTGGAGGAATGATCATGGCACGACAACGGATGTATGTATATGAACGGGCATATGTGGATTATGCCAGTGGGTTAAAGCGATTCGTTCAACTCATCTGGAGAGCCTGCACCGATGTGTGGAATTGGTTCTGGCAGGGGACAGGAGCGAAGGTTATTGAGGTCCTGCTGCAAATCGCCATCGTTGCCGCGGCGTCATTTGCCGGATACCTATACATCCAATATGAACGGGCACACGATCATCCCTTCTCGTTTTCAACGTTCTTCAACCTGGTAGTGCTGGCTCTGTTCGTGATGATGATCTTGTGGGGGTGGAAGGCATTGGTCCATCTGGTTGCCCGCATTGTCTCAGGTGGGATTGCGTTGTTGATCCTTGCTGCCATTGGGTTGGTGACAACCGCGATTGCGATTATCGTGTTCATCCCTTATCTGTTATTTCTTTTTACCCTCACGGCGCTTTCGTTCATCGTCTTCCTGCCCATGCGTGCCATCCACGGGCTATGGCTGCTCCGGCGGCAGATTACGTACCGATGTCCATACGATGATTGTTCCTACAGCGGCATGCCGATCCATGTTTGTTCGTGCGGACAACATTATTCCGATCTACAGCCCAGTTTCTATGGCATCTTCCACCATACCTGTCAAAAGCCGAACCATAAGCAAAAGTTACCAACGCTCGATATATTTGGCCGCAACAAATTGGACCGTCTTTGCGGCAAGTGCGGCAGGCCATTAATATTCAGTGATTTGGGTGAACTGGCAGAGAAACCCATTGCCATTGTAGGTGGCGAGAATACCGGCAAGACCATTTTCCTGCGTCAGGTTACCCGCCAGATCGTTCAGACGCTGGGCAGCAAGCATGGGAGCAAGGTACACGTGGCTTCTCCGATTCAGGAACGGGCACTGCAATCAGATTTGGCGCTCCTGGATCAGGGACGCGTCGTTGCCAAGACCAGTGGCGATGTGTTACAGGCATTCGGCATTGCCGCCCGATTGTCGAAAGAACAACGTTACCTGCTTTATATGTTCGATGCCCCCGGCGAAATATTTCAGCGGATGGAGCAGATGGGTCGCAAGCAGTCTTTCCAACACCTTGCAGGGATCATTCTTTTTGTGGACCCATTTACATTGCCTGAATTGCGCGATCATTCTCTCACCAAACAGATGCCTTGAAACCCTCAGGCACCGCCTTTCAACAGGTGGTCAACGTACTGGTAAATGGGATCAACCTGATGCTGGTCAAGCATCCGACGGATGTCTGCCGGGTACCCGTTGCTGTGGTGATTGGCAAGGCAGATGCACTCCCCAGCAAGGATTTCCCCTTTCTCGCCGATCTGCTCCCTCATTCGGGTAATGGGCATGATGATTCATTTAATCAGCGTTGCCGCCAGGCATTGGAAAAACTGGGAGCCAGGGCAAGCGTCAATATTTTGGAACAGAAATTTTCCAACGTGCGTTATTTTGCCTGCAGTGCCCTGGGACGTATGCCTGCGTTAGGCGATAGTCGTCCCTTCCAGCCCGTTGGCGTGATCGAGCCGGTCCATTGGCTGCTGCTGCAATGGGGCAAGGCGCACAAGTGATGGCTCAGAGGAGGATTGCATAATGGATGACGAGGCCAAACAAGGCTTGGGTTGTTTTGCTCTTATCATAGGAGCTACGTGGATCGGTTTCATCATACGCTCCCAACAGAATTGGGGACATTTCTGGGTCATGATGGGTGTGGAGGTGTTGATCCTATTCATGGCATTGCTTGCCATTGGTGGTCTGGCAAGTGATAATGGGTGGTATCAGTTGCTTGGGGGTATTGCCGGTATTTATGCCATCTCGTGTCTCATCGCGGTTGGGATGTTCTTGTATAACGGCAACTATGAAGCCTCGATGAAATTTGTCACATGGAAGTGGAAGGGAACTGCCGCTTCCGCCCCGCCGGTGGCTGAGACTCCAACTCCGGTGGAAATGCCAACCTTGGAGGCAGCGGTCGGTCCCTGGGCATGGCTGCTTGTGCCAAATATCTCTGAAGATACGTTTGTTTCCACTCTGAACGATATCTGGGATCAGACACCCTCTCAAGCCAGTGGCGCAGTTACCAGCCTGCAACGAGCTGCCATCCTGGCTGGACCCCTTTCCAATAGGCAAGCTATCGATTTGTTGACGGCTGTGGCATTTGAACGCGCCGGGGATGAAGCCTCAGCCAATGCCATGTACCAGCAAATCGTAAACCGCAATTCGAACGATGCGTACACTGCTTCCGCGAAATATCGCCTGCACTTCGTTAAAGTTCCACCCGGGAAGTTCAACCTGCTGAAATTAAACCAATGGTGGACGCAAAAAATCCAATACCAAAACCGGGCGAAGGCGATGCAAATCGAAGCAGAATATACCAGCATCATCCGTGAATCCGAAGCGGCGGGCTGGTTCCTGATCGGAGAACGATGGCAATGGGGCACAAACCGCAGGGCGGCGATTCAAAACATGCTCGACCGGAAGTCCGATCAAATTTCGTTCGAGTTCTTTCAATATCTGCGTGCCAAGTCGCCATTCCCAAAGCAGCATTCCTTCCTGTACATTATCCTCTTCCTAACCTTGGGTATTAAACTGCTGGCGTTGCCTATCTACGTCCGGCAGGCAAAAATTGCTATACTCTATCCCAAAATCCAAAGGGAGATCCAATGGGTCGAATCCATGTATTCCGGCGATCAGGCGCAACTCAGCATCCGTCGGAATGATGTTTATGAAAAATATCGAGTGGAGATGGTCAGTGGCTGTATCATGCCTGTGGTGGATCTGATTTTTGTCGTTTGGGCGTTTATAGCCATCCAGGGCTACGTGCCTCAACTTGCGCTGGATGAAGCGCAATTCCTGTGGCTGGATAACCTGATTGAACGGAATATGTGGATGATGGTTCTTTGGGCAGGCATATATCTGGTGAATGCAGCTATAACGGGCGAACTCCAGGCATATGGCCGCTCGAACAACCCCAACCTTTCCAATACAGACGCAACGACGAATGGGTGTATTAGCCTGGCCTTCGCGCTGGTTTTCTGGGGCTGGATAATGTGGAGCTCCAATATATCCTCTGCCCTGGTCGTTTTTTGGATTTGCCTATTACTGATTAGCATGTTACTCACTGTTATCCTGCGAGCGATATGGAAAATGATCCTGAGTCTCCAAGGCATTTAATAGATAATGCAATAGCTGCATTCCCGGTCGGCGAATGTACGCAGGGCGGGGAACAGTACCGGTTGCTGGCTGGGCATCTCGGATTGCCTCCCGAATCGGTGGCACTTCTGGGTATTTGCGCCGCTCTTGAGTGTGACGATCCTGCTTCGCGCGCTCGATTGGAAGAGGCGGCTCATTGGCTGGATGTGGCGCGTGAATCAGGCTGGCTCAACGTTGACATTCCTCCTGAGATCGTCCGTTTCCCCATCCGGATTTTGGCTTGGCGCGCCCTCCTGTTTGTTGATCGCCTCCAGGCATTATCTGCTCAAATTCAACTCGAATCATCACCCGTTGCCATTGCAGGATTGGCGACAGTCGAAGCTGCCCTGGAATGTGGATATGCCGCACAGGATCAGCTGCTCCAGCTCACATTCATCGACCCTGATGATTGTCAGCCGTTGTCTGCCGACACTGCCCGGCTTTGGCAAACCTGGCTGGAGGCTGAATGTACCTGGTGGCTCGGAGGAGATGTTGCGCCCATCCTGCCTCGACTGGAAGATGCGATGCATCTGCCCGATCCTCCAGACAGGAATGGTATTATCCAAGCCGAGGCACTGCGTCTGAAACACCGAGCCGCACTATTCCTTACCCGTTTTTCCATAGGTCAAAATGAAGGTGAGAAAGCCAGCCTTTGGCTCAATGTGGCTTCCGGTTTCATGCCGGAGCATTGGGAGACACACTACGTGGCGGGGATGGTCGCCTGGTTTCTGGGGGATACAAAACGGGCCTGTCGTGACCTGGAAAACAGCCTGAGCGCCAATCCATTCCAGCGGCGGGTGCGTTTTGAATTGGATGTATTGCGGTGTAGTCTTGGCGAATGCGACAACACGCTAGAAATTCCCGGCGTGCATGATGCGCTGGCTGGCACGGCGATGCAGCTCTTCCAGTCTGAACGGCTAGACGAGGCGCGTCGATGCCTCGAATTGCTGGACCAGCCCGAAGGTCCGTTTTCGATGCGGTTGACCCTGCCCAAGGCGCGTCGTTCGCGCCTGCGGCAGGCATGGAGTCTACGTGCTCACCTGGCGGAATCCGCTCACGATTGGGAAAACGCTCTACATTTCTGGCAAATCGCCCGTCGCCTTTCGGTGTCACAAAACACATCGCCATTGAACGACGAAGAGCGGGCGCATCATCTCTTTCTACTTGGGCGCATGCTTGGAAACACACAGAAGACTCCTGAAAACCCTGCAAAACGTGAGGTTTATATCCGGTTTCAGCGCGAACTGGGCATGTTATCCAACCGTGCTCAGCTCAGCGATAACGCTCTTTTTTACACCAGCCTTGCCACCTGGGATGATCCCAGCCATGCAATCTCTGATTGGCAAAAACTCTTGCGGGCAACAGAATGGGTGGAGATGTCACTTCAACGCGCCCCGGGAAACTTGATTTGCCTGGGAGATCGTCTCTGGCGCGGAGACCAGTTGCGTGACGCCTGGAAAGCCTACATCAAAGCTCGTTGCAGCGCTTCAGACCCCGAGCGGTGGTCATACGTTTCGCTTGTGTTAATGTCATCGCCAACACCGAATGCCATGCTCGATCTTTTATCGCAAGCGGCAGGACAATCCATTCCAGCCGGTCACCGCGTCTTGTTGCGTGTGCTGTGCCTGCTGGCGCAACAGCCCGCCGACCTGGAGGAAGCGCAACGCGTCGCGGAACAAGCCTCTCAGGAAGGTCTCCCTGTGGAATTGGAACAACTTGTGCAGATGCTCTTTACCAGTTTCCAGACGAAGACATTCCAACAAGCGATCAGCGCCGATGCGGAGTCGCCGCGGTGGTTGACCATGCTCCATGCAGGGATGGAAGTACTCTTTTCGCCGCGTGGGTTGCAGTCGTTATCCGCCTTTCGTGCTCAGCATGGGACGGGATGGCTCGAATGGTGCCCAGTCGATCTTATACAATGGTTTGGGAATGAATTGCAAGTCGCCATCAGGCAACAGAACGCGGATGTAGCAGAATCGCTCGTATCCTCTGCCCTTGAAATGGGAATTCAACTACCTCCATCATGGAAGGTCCGAACGGACATGCTCCGTGCTATTATGGAGGCGCGTCAAAACGATTTTTCTGCGGCTCAACAAGCCCTCCAAGCCGCGAAGTCCTCTCTCCCATCGCAGATGAGCTAAAAGGAAAAAACGATGAGCAAAATTTTTCAATTGACTGGTGAGATCAACCTGGCGAGTTTTGACGAATCATTACTCCAGCAAACCGATGGCTTAAATGTGTTGCTTGCAATTGCCAGTGAGACGAAATGTGCCTTTATCGAGAGCACTCACATTTTGATCGCGTTGAGCTGCATCGAAGGCGGGATCACCCAGGAGTTGTTTGCCGCGAAAAGTGTTCTACCCATTCAACTACAGAAGGGACTGAGTTCCCGCGTTGGAGCGTCAACGGGCGGATTGCCGCCGCAGCGTTTGACACACGCGGCTCTCGAAAAGAGCGCGGAGGCTGTTTTCCAGGAACTGGATGATCTTCTCAAGGATTCGCCATCGTTCAAGGTAACGGAATGCCGCCTGCTGCTGGCGACCTTGAAACATCTCACCCAACCTGTGACCCTCAGCCTCTCGGATATCGGTCTTTCCACCGAGGAACTGATCGCGGAGTTGAAAGATTGTCCCGAGGTTATGCCATGCGATCCTTTGAGTCGCGAAGCGTATTCCCCGGCAGGACAACGCGTCATCCATTTAATGCTTGCCGAAGCCGGGGCGCTCGGTTATGGACAGGTCGATCCCCGTCATTTATTGATGGGATTGCTGGAACTGGAAGGAGGCGCGACCCAAACAGGTATTTATCAGCAGAACCTGATCCCTAAAAAACTCCAGGAACAGGTGATGGTCAACCTGAGATCAAGAGCCACGCGTCAACAAATAACATTGACCTTGAAGCAGGAATTCCTCAACACGCAGTCCATGAACATCCTGCATGAATCGGCGCGGCAGGCTGCATCCAATCACTGTTCCCATATTCATGAAGTGCATCTGTTGAGAGCCTTTTTGGATGTCAAAAGTTTTGCCCTGCGGCTGTTGACCGATTACGGTGTGAATTTGCCGGCTTTGCGGGAAAGTGCCCGCGTCTTTCGTGCCGAAGATGAACCGGTCCTCTCCAGCATGGAGCAAGTCCATTCGTGGGAGGAGATCAAAGACAAACTCTCCTCAGCCCTCGTAGGGCAGGAACATGTGGTTGAATCCTGTCTGCCTTACATCCGACGTTCGTTGTTCGGTTTTAAACGACAAGGAAAGCCCGCTGCTGTGTTTCTATTTTGTGGTCCTTCAGGTGTGGGCAAGACCGAAATGGCAAAGTCCATTGCCCGGGCGGTATATGGAAGCGAGGACAATCTGATCATGCTGGAGATGGGACAGTTCCAGACGAAGGAAAGCATGAGCATCTTTGTGGGTGCGCCTCCTGGTTATGTGGGATATGGAGAAGGGAAACTGACGAATGGACTGCGCAATAAACCGCGTTCGGTTGTCTTGTTCGATGAGGTGGAAAAAGCTCACCCTGAAGTCTTCGATGCGCTCCTGCGCTTTATCGACGAGGGACGCATTGACGATCCTGCTGGTCCGCTGCGCGATGGCTCAGAGTGCATTATCGTAATGACCAGCAATGTGGGGCTCAAGGAATTGCAACCGCTCTTGCAGGGAAGCTTCCAAAAGAACAAATGGGAGGTTCGCAATAAACTTCGAGATGCCCTGCTAAGGGTCAAAGTGGAGCATGGTGGCGAGTCGTCGGTCCGTGAACCATTCCGCTTCCGTCCAGAATTTCTCAACCGCATCGATGAGATCATCCTGTTCCGGGCGTTGGACGCGCGGGAGATGGGAGAGATCGCACAACGGTACCTGCGAGATTACCAGCAACGCCTTTCCAGTGAGAAGCAGATCAATGTCACCTACTCTCCCAGTCTGGAAAGCGCTGCCTGGTTGATCGGGCGTTTTTGCGCCTATCAAAAAAAGGAGGGAGGCGAGAACGAGGGAGCGCGTCCGATCTTACGCATGGTTCTGGCAAGGGTGTTGGATCCAGTTATCGATTTTGCTTATGGCGGTAACTATACCCCCCCATTCTCTCTGGCTGTACACTTAATGGGAGATCCCAAAAAGGTTGAAGAGCCGGTCAGTATCGTCGGTCTCGCCCAACCGTTGGCGGATGGATAACATGTCGAGACTCGATCCCCAGGAAGACATTGAGCAACAGGTACGATTGCTCTTGCAAGACATAGAAGAAGCCATGCAGTCCACGTTGCAGCGGGCCGGCAAGTGGCGAGGATGGCAAGCCCTGTGCCAGACGAACCCATATGGGTACACCGTTCTGCCGTATTCCGAGGCTGCACTGGCGGAGTTCGAAAAGGCGTATACCTTTGATGAACAGGATGGCGATGTATTACATCACCTGGCGATTGCCTATCATGCCCAAGCCTGGGACGCCGAGTTGAGAGGTGATTTCGATGTTGCTGACCGTTCCTGGAAGCAAGCCCTCTTTTACTGGAAGAGCCTGCAATCTTGCAGCACTTTCTGGCAGGCGCTCATCGAAAAGGGTAGGGCACTCAATGGTTTCGACCCGCAGAATATCGAAGGTTTCCGTCAGAACCTACTTACATACCTGCTTGAAATTCATGTGGAGTTCATCCGCTATTACTACGAACAGAATCAAACATCGTTAGCGGCGCGCCATATTAATATCATTCAACATGCTCGCATCCCGCCAGCGGCTCGCAAACAATTGGAAGCACTCGTATATCAGGCGCTTTCGGAATTTATCCCGAACCTGCTGGCTGATGGTCGCTATGCAGATGCGCTGAAACGGCTGGATGATTGCCTGCAATTGATACCGAACCACCCACCGTTGTTAACGACCTATCTGGAGACGGCGCAGGAATGGGTACAGCAACTTCCAGATGACTGTGAGTGGACGACCCTGGATAATCTTAACCAACATACGCCTGGGTATTGGGATGCATTACAGGCTATTGATCCATCGGCTGTCCATGTGTTGTTTGATGTTGCATCCCTGCTGGGATCGCTGTTTTGGCGGCGAGCTGAGAGCCTTATAAAGCGAAGGTTTGAAAGCGGTGCAGGAGATATGCTTCCCTTCTTTGGTAGTGAAGAGGAGCGTTCGTATCAATACGCCATCACCTGGCTTGGAAAGGCTGTTGTCACCGCATCTGAACCAACCTGGATACAATGCAATCTTTTCCTGTACCAAGCAAGGCTTGCTCTCCTGACGGCCCTGTTCACACCCGTCTGGATGGATGCCAACCGTGAATTTGAGCAGGGCATTCAGCATTGCCAGAAAGCCATGGATATCGCCCCCGAAGAGGATGGACCACGTAAAGCCCACGCACAATTACTTTATGTACGGGCGCTCGTTGCCATCGAAAATCATCGTCACCAGCCTGAGAACTTCCAAATGGACCTTACCAAGGCATTGCAACTAGACCCGAAGAACGATGATTTAATAAAATTTATGGAACGTCTGGGTATTATGCCGAACAGCTAATAATGAAACAACAGGTTTGGCTCATGTGATCCAGAAGCTGAATATGTCTTGTATAAGGTCTATTAACGTTTGGTGGAGTTCAGTCCGCAGGGTGAATGGGACGCCGGCTGCGGCGACCAACTACCTGGCTTTCACTGAATGAAGGAGATAATGACCTCATACGCTTTCTGAATTACTTCAAGAAATGTTTCTGCTAAATCTCTCATACATCTTGAGTTCTTATACCAATCGACTCGCTTGACTACCCCATTCGATCTCCGCTCAATTTTTCATAATCCCCGCGCGGGGCTTCGATGTGAATATCAATACGATCCAACAAGGGACCGGAGATCCGCTTTTGGTGTTTGGTAACGACAGCGGATGCATACCTAAAGGTTCTTTGCGGGTCATTTATCGCGTGAGCAGGGATTTATAACGGCAATCAGTTGAAAGCAGCTATGGGATCACGTTCAAAACAAAAACTCATTTATGAGTTAACGAATACCCTCTTATTCGAATTCGAAAAGATTCCTCGATTTCCCAACTAACCATAGAGCCACTGATTTTGCAGAAGTGGCATTCGATTATCAAAAACATTGATCATATTCAAAATAGGTCCAGAAAAAGTGAGAGCAATGGAATTACACTCTTTTCTAATCACACAAGACGTATTATATAGATTGGAGAGAATGGAAAAGCCAAATCATGGAAGCCTGAACCGTTGAACATGCCCATGATCTAAACTTTGCCCACCATAAATCAGGACACCACGTCATTTTTGAATATCTTTTTCCCATAAGGTGTACTAGACAAAGACCATCCAGAAAGCCGCAACTGCAAACCCCGTTTTAAAGCCCTGAAGCCTAACATTTTGACCAAAAAACGGTCATTTTTGCTGTTAGGCTCCGGTTTTTGTGATCGACCAGGGACTTGAATATCACCCTCCCTGCGAGGGCGCAGAACCCAAAAATAAAAACGACCCTGCAAAAAGAGGGTCGTTTGTGATCGACCAGGGACTTGAACCCTGAACCCACTGATTAAGAGTCAGTTGCTCTGCCATTGAGCTAGTCGACCATGTCGTGCGGACGGGTATTATACTCGAAGAAAATGTGCTGTCAATATGACGGAAGCAACCTCCCATGGTTTTCTCAAGAACCAGAATCTTTTGAACGCGAATGCCGCGAACAGACGAATGACACGAATTTTAAAAGCCTTTCGCGAGATTCGCCCATTTTGCGTAATTCGCGTTAT
>Ga0210377_10003806_pt1 | contig 12859 bp, 9 predicted proteins | sample PLM4_65_b1redo_FD_155480 | JGI IMG/M metagenome (GOLD analysis project Ga0210377, IMG submission 155480) | Groundwater sediment microbial communities from an aquifer in East River, Colorado, USA - PLM4_65_b1 redo | ecosystem: Environmental > Terrestrial > Soil > Riparian zone | place: USA: East... | reverse complement strand
ACGAATGCCGCGATATGTCCGTCAGGATAGCGCTCGCGCAGCGCAGTGATGAGCGGCGTGGTGCAGACGAGATCGCCGATATTTTCGCGGCGGATAACCAGGATGCGTGGACGCCCTCGCTGCGCTGGAGCGGCTGATGCGGAAGCGCTCATAGTGGTTCATCGAACATGCGGCCTGACCTGGTGAATATGCGGCTTTGCGTTCAAGCCTGGAGTGGAACCCGCTCGGGGGCCTCGCGACGCGCGAGCCAAAGACCAAGCAGCAGCGCGGCCAGAATGCCGTGTTCGTGATGGAGCGTCGTGTTGACGATGCCTACAAGCACAGTGATGAGCCATGCGGCGAGCGCGGAGCCGAATAGCGCCCAATCCAGCGGCGGGTCGAGCGCCCCGGGAACGCCGCGCTGCAGCGTCCTGCCCCAGGTAAGAAGTACGGCGATCAGGATCCCGAAACCGATTAGACCGCGCTCGGCAAGGGCAGTAAGGTACAGACTGTGCCCGTGCGAGTTTATCCCCTCGCCCGACGGGCGGATATCCCAGTTTTGACTCTTACTCCAATCATGCAACTGCTCCAGGGTCACGTGACCGAAATTTCCCATGCCCACGCCGAACAACGGAAACTGCCGCCACTCGACCAAGCCGTTCGTCCAGATCTTGTCCCGGAAAGAAAATACGAGCCCCCTTTCGGTTCTGTCAATGGTCTTGTCCAATACGCTCGGAAACACGGCAAGTACGACCGCGATCCCCAGCATGGCCAACAACGTGTTCCTCGAAGTATCGATTCGCCTTCGAACACCAAGCGCCGCAATAAAGACGAGAACGAACAGCACCGCTGCGCCCGCTGCCGCGCGGCTGCCAGTTACGAACACCGAGACGAGCAACGCCGCGACGGCAACGCCGAGCATCGCCCTGCACGCGGTCCCTATCCGCTTCCAGTAGGCGGTCGTAAGGCCCAGGGCAACACCCAGCACTATTGCCATGTAGATTGCGCTGTGGTTGACATGGCCCACCGAGTTGAGACCCAAATCGGCGCTGGTCTTCGCAACGTACAGCTTCCAGTACCCCCAGAAGAGCGCAACGAGGGTGGATGCAATAACGGTGCCCAGAACCCACAGCAGGGCAGATTCGCTGTAGCGCGAGCGTTTGAGGAACCATAATAGGGAACCGTAGCGCAGCATGTCGTTTGCTCCGCTCCATTCGTCGTGACGGATTCCCGCGAAGGCCGCAACCAGATAACCCGAAGCTATCCACAGCGCGAGAAGGTTGTCCCAGCGGTCCCACGGCCCGCCCCAATTCCTGTCGCGAGCGCGGTTGTACGCCCAGGTAATGACGTAACCCAGCCACGACAGGTTCTTCGGCGCCTCGAACAACGGAAGGAAAAAGACAAGCGCGAGGAGCCAACCAAATTCGGCGGGATAGCGCAGCTCGGGCTTGAGCTTATTGAGCATGAGAGCCCCGAGATTCAAAACCTGAGTCTCTCAAAATGGAATCCTCACGTTCGTCTGTTTCGCGCGCTGAAATTGATTGATCTCTTGCCAAGAGTCCATTTCGCTTCGATCTCAAACCATCACGATAGATGTGGAGAACTCGAAGGAGCTCCGATCGGCTCGACCGGGATCACCTGCTCGCGAAGCTCATCCGCCATCAGCCCGAGCGGCTTGATCAACAATCCTGTACCAAGCGCTCAATGCGAGTTTGATACGGCGAGTCTTGCTTCACCATAAAAAAATTTCGCTTACGCGATATCACAATATTATCGCACCGGCGCAGCGAGTGTTTCTTGAACTCGTACGGCGTATAACCGAAATCAGCGAAGAAATCCTGTGCCTTCTGCATCCTACCGCTGTCGCGATCCTTGAGCTCGGCCATGATCATCGGACTGTGTTGCGAAAAATATTCCCGGCCGCCCTTGAGCACTTCCATCTGATAACCCTCGACATCGATCTTGATGAAATCCGCCGGCGGCAGCTTACCGCTCAAGTTATCGAGGGTGTCGATTTCCACGACTTCGAAGTGCTGTTCCGCATGCGACGAAAGAAACGATGCCGTGCCCTCGGCATTCGCCGCATCACCATAGTAGATCGGCTGAGTCGCCGGGGTAGCACCCACGGCCTTGCGAATGAGCAGGACGTTGTGAAAACCGTTTAGCTCCACGTTGCGCCGGAGAAAGTCGGCCGTCGCCGAAACGGGTTCGAATGCAATCACTCGCCCCGTCGGGCCGATAAGCGATGCAAACACGCAACTGAAAAAACCGATATTGGCACCGATGTCCCAACAGACATCTCCCGGACGCAGGATCTTTTTCACGTTATTGATCTCGTAGCGTTCGTCATGCTCACCGTAAAAATACATCCGCTGATGCTCGATATTATGAAGATTCACGGTCATACGGAAACCATGCCGCGTGGTAAATGTCACCATATCGCCTGCGGGCAAGATCAGATTCCGCGTCAGGCGCAGCAACTGTTTCTTGCCTTCGGTAACCGGCACACGATAGAGATAGGTGCGTACACACCAATTGAGAATTTGGTTCACGGTATTGCATTTGACGCTGAAGCTTTCAAGGAGCTGGACCTGACCATGGCGCAGTGCGTGCTTTCCAAACGCAGCCGCTGCGTAAAGTTAACGAGCACCGGACGCTCCAGAACCAAGTCCGCGCACAACTGATGTACACAGAGGGGATTTGCGCAGGTTAGTATGTCGCAAAGCACACCCTCCATCTGCGGGTGCCGCAACACTAGAGCTCGACTGTCGCGATCGAGAATGGTCTGCCGTGCGGTCGGGCCGAAAACAGCGATGACGGGTAGACCGAGTGCATCCGCCAAATGCAGGGGTCCCGCGTCTACGCCGATGAACAAATCCGCCGTTGCCAATAATCCAATGAATCGTTCGGACGCAAGACGTGATTTACCCAACGAGAACTGCTCGACTGCCAGGTTTTCGATGTGCGCCAGTTCCCCGGGCAATCCGGCCACGATGATCTCGGGAGTGCCGAAGCGTTTCCGAGCCGCGAGGACAACTTTCGCCAGATCGTCTTGATTGAGACTCCTACGGATGGCAGTGGAGTAAGGGCAAATCACGATACGCTGCGCGCGCGCTGGCGGTGGCATCGGTACGGCTGCCGGTGGATCAGGCAGCTGAAGATAGGCGTACACGGGCCGATAGAGATTCTCATGCGGCTCGAAGTTGGAAGACGCGCGATAGAATACGAATTGGCGGCAGAACGAAATGAAGTACTCGGATTCCTTGCCGTGGCTCTTTGGGTTGAGTCCGAGATCAGGGATATCGCGCCGCAGTAGCCGGACCAACCGCCACATACGTATCGGATTTCTGCGCTTGTTGACGCTGAACAACTGCAGGGGAGAGTGGATCAGCGCCTCGGCGTAGGGCCGTGCGTGATGGGTTGTGATCAGGAAGTACCGTTTATTGGGGTAGTGCGCGATGAACCGGTTGATCGCCTTGAACGCAATGACGCTGTCGCCGTAGCGGGCGAATACCGCAAACAACACGCTGCGCGCGCGATCAATGTCAGCGGGGTTCAGCGATCCACTTTGGGACCCTTGTGCTTGCAGTTTCGCTCGGGTGATCCAGTGCCACATGTCTATTATGTATTTCGCCGTTTCTATATCAAACCAACGCGACAGAAACATAGCGAGCCGGTTTGCGGTCGCGCGTAAATCGCAATGACCGCGAGCGCAACAGCCATTTGAGATCATGCTTGCTGAACACCCGATGACCCCTCCACAGATGCGAACGCGTGACACAGCGTATAACCGAAACGGGTTGCCGGAGAACGCTCCTAACCGGAAGCGCCGTCGCGCGGGAAGGAGTCGCGGTGCATCATGTTCGTAGTCTACAGCAGCAGCGCCTGGCAACTCGCAAGTACCGCATCGGCGTCGATCGCGTGCATGCACGCCGGCGACGGGCATTCCTTGAGCGTGCGCCCACAACGCCGCACCCAGTGAATCTCACGCTTGAACAGCCTTTGCTGGTCGCGGCACGGGAAGTCGGCGATTGTAACTGCGCGATAGGGATGATCACGCCAGAAACGTCCCGGGCCGAGGAGCTGCGCGGAGCCCGGTCCGTACAGCGTCACCGTCGGCGTGCGCGCGAGCTTTGCGAGGTGGCTTGGACCGCTGTCCAGGCCCACGAACAGCCGAGCTCCCTCGAGCAGACGCCACAGCTGCACCAAGTCGAGCGCCCCAGAGTAGGGCCGATAGCGCCGGTCAGGGTCAATCTCGGGGATCAGCTTTTCTTCGCCGGGGCCGGTGCAGAACACCGTTTCTAGGCCCTTGCTTTCGATGCCGGCGGCGACCTGCAACCACTTGGGGGACTGCCACAATTTCAGCGGTGAGCTTGCGCCGACATGGAGCACGGCGTAGTCCCGTTGCGGCAGCTCAAAGGGCGCCGATTCAGGGCGAGGCCAGTCGCGCGGGTCGAAGACTGCATTGTCTTCCCCTCCAGCGAGGGACGCGAACATGTCGGAGAGCGCGATCGGCTCGGCGGGCATGGGAATTAGCTCGTCGGCAAGACGATTTTTCCAACCGGGCCGGTCACCAGCGTGCGCGACCACCCACTGCGAGCCGAGCGCGAGAGCAAGCATCGCATAGCGGTTGTCCCCGGGCACCAGGGCAAAGTCGAAGGGGCCTTGCTGGAGAAGTCCAGTCACCGACGCGCGGTCGCGCGCATCGTAGACGACAGCTCTCACGCCATAAGGACGAGAGGCGTACAGGGGAAGCTGCTGGCGCGAAACGGTCATGATGATTTCCGCTTCCGGATGGAGGCGCCGCAGCCGGGCCAGCAGGGGCGTCAGCATCAGGGTGTCGCCGAGCAGGAGTTGGTGCGCGATCAGAATGCGACGCGGATCGGCCGGCCTGCGCCGTTTTCCGGAAAAGACGCGCCTCAGCACTCCCCGCGGGACCACAGACAAACGCGCGCCGATCCGGCTGCCCAGGCTATTCGTGCGCCACATCGCGAAACAGTCTTTCCATCCGATCGAGCATGATTTCCGCACTCAGGTTCGCGGCACAGTGCTGGCGCGCAGCGGTGCCGAGGCGCTTGCACAGCTCTGCGTCGCCGAGCGCTCTTTCCAGCCCGCGTTGCAGATCGGCTGGATCCTCGGCTCTGACGACGATGGCGGTCTCTCCGTCGCGCGCGATCTCGCCGATACTGCCGACGGCCGTGGTCACACAAGGCAGACCGCACAGCATTGCCTGCACCAGCGCCTGCGGCACACCCTCGTTGGCATAGGAGGGCAGCGCGAATACATCCAGCGATTGAAGCCAGGGCAGCACATCGTCCTGGTTCCCGGCGAGCCATGTCCGGTCGCCGATACCCGCCTCGCGAATCTTCGTATCGATATTCGGCCGCTGCGGTCCATCGCCGACGATGACCAGTCCGACATCGTCCGGCAGCCGGCGCACGGCCTCAACCAGGTGGCGATGACCCTTCCAACTGCGCAGCGTGGCCACGATGCCGATGAGACGATGCCCGGGCGGAAGGTCCGTCAGGCGCCGCGCGGTTTCCTTCGCACCCGGAACGAACCGTGCCGCGTCGATTCCGGTCGGGATCGAGGTAATACGCTCGGGCGGAAATCCGTTATCGCGCACGAGCTGCATGCGAAGTCCTTCCCCCGTGGTGACGATATGCCGCGTCGCGCGGCGATAGAGCCAGCGGGTGGGCAAATTGTTCGATATCGATGCGGAAACATGCCGCGTGCGCACGATCGCCGGAGCCCGGGCCAGGGTCGCACAGGCAAGGGCCGCGAGCCAGCTGTCCGTCGAGCTGTGGGTGTTGACCACGTCCACAGGGTGGGCTTTCAGCCGCCGCCGCATCGCAAGGAAGCCGGCGAGAGTTTTCCCCCTGATTGGCAGCGCATCCGCGCTCAACCCTCGCTTGAGCGCCGCTTCGTAGATTCGCGCTTCGCGCGGCGCGGCAATCGCGACGTCGTGCCCGCGCATCGACAGCCCCTGGGCCTCGTCAAGAATCCGGATCTCCTGCCCGCCCCAGCCGCACGAAGACTCCGTATGGAGAATTCTCATGCGCAATACTCAGAATAGGCGCGACACAGAGCGGCGCAACTCATCTACCCTGCCAGCTCCCGCGAGTACTGCAGGCGATAGAGCTTCGCGTAAATCCCGGAGGCGGCGAAGAGGTCGGCGTGCTTGCCGGTCTCGGCAACGCGGCCGGCGTCAAGGACGACGATGCAGTCGGCCCGCTCTATGGTGGAGAGCCGATGAGCGATGACGAGCGTTGCGCGACCTTTCATGAGCGTTTCCAGCGCCGCTTGTATATGGCGTTCGGATTCGCTGTCGAGGGCGGAGGTCGCCTCGTCCAGAATCAGGACCGGAGCGTTCTTGAGAAACGCGCGCGCAATAGCAAGCCGTTGCCGCTGCCCGCCTGAAAGGCGCACCCCATCCTCGCCAATCAACGTGGACATTCCTTCGGGCATCTCGCTTATGAACTGCATCGCATGCGCCGCTTCCGCCGCCTGAACGATCTCTGTCTCGCTCGTCCCCGCGAGCCGGCCGTAGGCGATATTCGCGGCGACCGTGTCATTAAAGAGCACGATGTCCTGGCTGACCAGTGCGATGTTTGCGCGCAGGCTTCCCAGTTTCAGGGTTGCAATGTCCGCCCCATCGAGCAGGATTTGCCCGGAATCCGGGGAATAGAACCGCGGCAACAGATTGGCGAGTGTGGATTTGCCTACCCCCGAGGCTCCGACCAGCGCGACAGTCTCGCCCGCCCGGATCGAGAACGACACTCCGTCAAGGGCCTTACGGGCGCTCCCGGGGTAGCTGAAGCCCACGTCCCTGAACTCGACTTCGCCGTTCGCGCGGCCGATATCGTTCGTTCCCGTATCGCGCTCGGGGAGTTCGTCCATCAGGCGGAACACGCTCTCAGCCGCGGCGAGCCCTCTCTGCAAGGTCTGGTTTGCGCCGGTCAACCGGCGCAGCGGCGGGAGCACCAGAAGCAACGCGGTGAGGAACGAAACGAATCCCCCCACGGTCGTCTCGTCCGCCGCCGCCTGGCGCACCGCAAGATAGATGATGAGCGCGAGCACGATAGAAACGAAGATCTGCACAAGGGGCACGCTCGCCGCCGCTGCCGCGGTCAGCTTCATGGAGAAGCGGCGCACCTTGTTTGCTCCGGCATCGAAGCGCCTCCCCTCGTAGTCCTGCCCTCCGAATACCTTGACCACGCGATGGCAGCCGATCGATTCCTCCAGTGCGTGGTTGAGATCGCCCATCGCAACCTGCTCGGCCCGGCTCATGGAGCGCAAGCGGCTTGAAATCGTCCCGGTAATCGCAACGGCGGGAGGTCCTACCAGGAGCGCCACCAGAGTGAGCTCCCAGTTAAGATAAGAGAGATAACCCAGCAAGAAAACGATGGCCAGCGAGTCCCGGAACAACACCGAGATCACGCTGGTCGCGGCTCCAGTCACCTGAAGGACATCGAACGTAAATTTGGAAATGATGCTTCCGCTGGTGTGGTTGTTGTAATAGTTCGTCGGCAGCCGCACGAGATTGGCGAACATCGCGTTGCGCAGATCCATCACGACCTTGCTCGCCACCCAGTGGATCGCGTAGTCGGAGACATATGAAGCGACGCCGCGCACCAGGAATATGGCGACGATCAGAGCGGGCAGCCAGACAAGCAGGCCGCCCTCCTTGTGTACGAAACTGCCGTCGAGGAGCGGCTTGAGGAGCGCCGGGAAAGCCGGTTCGGTCACCGCCGTCAACACCATTCCCGCGATGGACACCGCGAACGGCACCCAGTAAGGCTTGACGTAGCGAAGGAGACGAAGGTAGAGCTGCAGGCTAGTGGCGTCGGACGATGCCATGGCTGCACCGGAAAATTTTGGATTATAACTGATCGAGTACCTCACTCCAGCCGGGAAGCCGCGGCTTAGACCGGCACCAGGCTCCGATATATCGCGAGGAGATGCTCGGTCATGGACTGGAGACTGAGTCCCTCGGCGCGTTCGCGTGCCCTGCGCCCCATCGCTTGCGCCGTCGAGACATCCAGTCGGGCGAGCGTTTCGGCGAGCGCATCGATTGCTAGCGCCTCCACAACAAAGCCGTTCACGCCTTCATCGATCAGCTCCGCCGTGCCACACTGCGGCGTGACGACAACGGGCAAGCCGCAAGCCATCGCTTCGAGCGCTGCGTTCGGGAACGGGTCGTAAAGGCTCGGCAAGACGAAGCTGTCGGCTGCACCGTACCAGGGCTGCACGTCCAATTGCGCGCCCGCAAAGTGCACGCGAGATGCAATTCCGCGCAAACTCGCGAGGCGCTCGGCGCTTGCCTTTGTCTTGTCCCGGCCGACGACAACCAGGTGGGCGTCCCGCTGCCCGGAGCGGGCAAACGCCTCGACCAGGCGGAATACGCCCTTGCGCTCGAAACCGCCCCCGACAAAGAGGTGCACGGGCGCGAGCTGCGGAATGCCGAGCTTGTGTCGCATCGCCGCGCGGTGCGCTTCGCGCAAGCGCGGATTGAATGCCTCGAGGTCGATACCGTTGTAGACGACGTGGAGCTTTGCCTCCGGCGTGCCGAAACGCGCGCGGATCTCGTCTTTCACCATGCGCGAATTGCAGATCACCGCGCGCAGCCGCGGGCTTGCGAACAGGCGCCGTTCCGCGGCGAGAACGTAGTCGTGATAGGGATTGAGTGCGAGGCCGAGCCGACCGAGCGGACCGAGCGCCGCGCGCCGGTTGTCGAGCCATTGGGCGTGGACACCGTCGCCGGCGCGGTAGATGTCGCAACAGGCGATGCGCTCATGCGATTGAACGAGATCAAACGGCCGGCGGGCGACTTCACGGCACACCGCACGGGCGAAGCTCCAGTCGCGCCACAGGCGGCCGATGTAAAACGGATCGCAACGAACCACGTTCCCCGGGTAGCCGACCCATTCGCGCGCGAGCACGGTCACCGCGACACCCTGCCCTCCAAAGGCGCGAAGCGTCCGTTCGATGAAGCGCTCGGCGCCCCCGTAGGCGCTGTAGCGCTGCCGCACCAGGGCGAGATGCATTCGCTATTTCCGTGCGAGATCGAGCCGCTCGCACAATACGCGAACGCCCTCGACCACGCGCGGGCCCTGCCCGTGAAGCAGGTCCGGATCGATCGCGTAAATTCTGCGGCTGCGAACCGCGGAAACGGACTCGAGGCCCCGCCACGCCTGCGGCGCTTCGCTGCCAAAGCTGGCCGTGACGATCGCTTCGGGCCGCGCGTCCAGGAGCTCTTCGCGGGAGACAAGGGGGGTGAGCGTTTTTGCTGCGGCGAAAACATTGCGCCCGCCGCAAACGCGAAGCGCGTCGCTGATGAGGTGCGCGCCGTTCACGGTGAGCATGGGACGGTGCCAGATCTCGAGGAATACCGCCACACGGCGCTCCGCTGCGTAGCGCTCGCGCAAGTCGGCGATCTCATTTTCGAACTGCCGGGCGCGCGCTTCGGCAACGTCGCTACCCGCAAGCACGCCGACCAGGCGAACGATGCGGGGGATATCTGCGAGTGCGCGTACCTCGGTGACGAAAACCCGGACGCCGAGGCGATGAAGCCGATCGATCTGCAGCGGCGAATTGCCGCTTTGCCAGGCGAGGACGAGATCCGGCTGCAGGGTAATTAGCCGCTCGATATCCACGCGGCCGTGGCTTGCGACGACGGGCAGCCACCTCGCCTCGGTAGGATGGCGGCTGAAGCTCGAGACGCCTGCGAGCCTTGCCCCGGCGCCGGCGGCGAACACCATTTCCGCAAGATGCGGTGCGAGGCAGACAATGCGCTGCGCAGCCCGTTCGAGCGAGACGGTGACGCCGCGGTCATCCGTCAGCTGCAGCGCGTGCGCGCTCACCGCTGCCCCGGCCGCGATCGCGAACGCAAGGAGCCGGGTCATCGTCGCAGCAGCGAATCGACGGCGGCCAACGCCGCTTCGAGCGGGAGCTGGGTAAGGCACTCGCTCACCTTGCCTCCGCCGCAGCCGTCGTTGCCGCAGGGGCGGCAGGGATGCGCGCTCGAACCGACGACGCGGTGCGGAACCCGCCAGGGCCCCCATTCAAGCTCGCCGCTCGGGCCGAACAGCGCCACAACGGGCGTCTGCATGGCAGCCGCGATGTGCATGGGCGCCGAATCGACGCCGATGAATAGCTTCGCGCGAGCGCTGAATGCCGCCAGCTGTTTCAGCGTCAGCTTCCCCGAGAAATCCGCGAACTGCGCGCTCGCGCGACTGCGGATCTCGGCAATCAGCTCAAGCTCCCGCTCGTCGGGTGCGGCGGTAAGCGCGACGCGCTCGCCGCGTTTCGCGAGCGCATCGATGAGCGCCGCAGCGCGCTCAGGGGGCCAGCACTTGAACAGCCAGCGCGACCCCGGGTGAAAATGGATGAAGCTTCGGGATGCGAGACCGTGCTCGGCGAGCAGCGCCTCGACACCGCGCTCGACGTCCTTACCGGGCACGAGCACGAGCGATCGTTCGCCCTCGCGTGGTTGGATACCGATGCGCCGCAGCGCGTCGAGATTCACCTCCACTCGGTGGCGCCTTGCGTGCGGAGGCATTGGGAACAGGTGAGTGAAGCTCTTCCTCCAGACTCGCGGCTTGTGGGCAAAATCGGGCGCCACGGCATAGCGCACGCCAAGGAAGCGCGCGAGCCATGCCCCGCGCGGATGCTCGGAAAGATGGACGATGAGATCGTAGCCACGCGCCCGCAGCGTGAAGAAGAGCCGCCATTCCCCGGCGAGGCGCACCATCACGCCTAAATCCTTTCGATCGCGCCTCACAACATGCACTCGATCGACAGCCGGGTGCAGGTCGAGCATATCCCGCGTCTCGTCGTAGACGAGCGCATCGACCTCGATAGAAGGAGCATGGTTCTTGAGGGCAGTGAACACCGGCGATGCGAGCAGAACATCGCCGTGATGGCGGAGCTGGATCACCAGCGCGCGCCGCAGCCGGGATACGTCAATCGCGTCGGCGGGCCCGTAATGCATGCCACGCACATTAGCAGAGAACCCCGCCCGGACAAAAGGCGGCGTCCCGGGCAGGAGCCCTTACCCGTTCCCGAGAACCGGCCGCCCAGCGTGTTTCTAATTCGGGTGATACTGCAGCGCCACGAAGACGTTGCTACCCGGGGTATTGAAATTCTGCGCGAGCTCGTATTCCCGGTCGAAGACGTTGTTCCATCTCGCCTGCACCGACCAGTCGCGCGCTAAGGCGTGGGACACGGCAAGGTTGAGCACCGCGTAGCCGTGCATTTTCTTCGCCGGGTCCTCGCCCGCGGAATCGAAGCGCGCCCCGCTTGCGGTCACTTCACCTCCGAGCCGCCAGCGGCCGGCAGCTTTGCCCACCGCTAGGCTGCCGTATTCTCTTGCGCGGCGCGGCAACATTTTCCCGGTTTCCTCGTCGACCGGATCCTGCAGCGTGAGCCGCGCGTTTGCTTGCAGCCCGCCGAAGAAGCCCTGGTAACCCAGCTCCGTGCCCTTGATCCTCGCGCGGTTCAGATTTTGCGGTGTGCTCACGAACGTGACGGGATCGGTGACGAGCACGACGAGATCGGTGATGCGATTCTCGAAATACGTGGCGCTGAAGCGGTTCGTCCTCACCTGGTAGTTCAGGCCGACTTCCTTGCTGCGCGAACGCTCGGGCCGCAGGTCCGGATTTGGGATGAAGAAGAAGGTCGGATCGATCGCGTAGAGATCATTGAAGGTCGGTGCCTTGAACGCAGTTCCGGCACCGACGCGCAGCCGCAGCTCCGAGGTCAGGCGATACGCGTAGCCGAGCAAACCCGTCGTATGGTTTCCGAACTGACTGTTGTCGTCTCTGCGGATATTCGCCTGCCAATCATGCTTTTCGTACGTTCCCACGTATCCGGCGAACCCCGACTTGATCGTACGATGGTTCTGCGCGAACGCCGAGTCGCTCGTAACGTGCTGTGCCAGATATTCGGCGCCCGCTATCGCGGTTCCTAGACCCAGCTTGATGTTGTTCTGCCAGGTCAACTGGGGCTGCCTAGTCCCGAAGAAACTCGGGAAAGCACCGGTGGTCGTGCTCTTGTCCCGGCTTTCTCCGGCTCTTACGAGACTTTGCCAGCTGTCGGTGATCTGGTTGGAGCTATAAAGAGAGAAAGCGGAGAGCGTCTGGTGATTGAGATCGTCGGTCGTGGGGCCGGAATCGAAGTGCGTGCGGCCGTCGCTCTGGAATACCGTGAGACCCAATTCGTTCCTTGTATCCAGCCGATGGGCGATCTTTCCGGAGACGTTGGTGTTTTGATAGCCGTCCCGGTCGGGATTGTGCTGGCCGAAAGGAGCGGTGGGTTTCGTCGCATCGAAACCCTTGCTCTCGAGGTAGCCGAGATTCAGGCTGAAGTCCGTGTTGCCGATGGTGCCGGTGACGCCACCGCTCACGCGAGCTGTGCCGTACGTTCCGACGCCGGCGGTGGCGCTGGTTGCAGGCGCGTATTTGCCGCTCTTGGTGAAGATCTGGATCACGCCCCCGATCGCGTCGGAGCCGTACAGGCTGCTCAACTGGCCCGGAACGACTTCGATGCGCTCGATCTGGCTGAGCGGAATGTTCTCGAACGCCGTCGTGCCGAGCGTGGCGGAGCCGATCCTCATGCCGTCCACCAAGACCCGCGTATGACCGCTGTTCGCCCCGCGCATGAACACGCTGCTCGGCTGGCCGAATCCGCCGTTGCTCGTGATCTCGACCCCACCCAGCGTCTGCAGGACTTCGACCAAAGTCTGCTGGCCGCCTCTGGCGATGTCTTCGGCTGTAATGATCCTAACCGGCTGTAGCGTTTGAGACTGAGCTTGGGGCAAGCGGGTCGCGGTGACTATAACGGCAGGTTCCTCAGAACCTTGAGCAAGCGCAAGTGGAGC
>Ga0210377_10003805_pt1 | contig 12861 bp, 7 predicted proteins | sample PLM4_65_b1redo_FD_155480 | JGI IMG/M metagenome (GOLD analysis project Ga0210377, IMG submission 155480) | Groundwater sediment microbial communities from an aquifer in East River, Colorado, USA - PLM4_65_b1 redo | ecosystem: Environmental > Terrestrial > Soil > Riparian zone | place: USA: East... | reverse complement strand
GTACTCGCGCTCCTGGAGCACGCGCAGGAGCTTCACCTGGACCGCGGCGGAGAGGTCCCCGATCTCGTCGAGGAAGAGCGTCCCGCCCGCGGCCAGCTCGAAGCGCCCGGGCTTCTGCCGGTCCGCCCCCGTGAAGGCCCCCCGCTCGTGGCCGAAGAGCTCGGATTCCAGCAGCGTGTCGGGGAGCGCCGCACAGTTCACGGCCACGAAGGGCCCCTCGGCGCGCGGACTGGCGTGATGGATTGCGCGCGCCACCAGCTCCTTCCCCGTCCCGCTCTCGCCCGTGACCAGCACGGTGGACTCGGTCGGGGCAACCTGCGCCGCCCGGGTGAGGGTGCCACGGAGGGCCGGGGCCTGGCCGAGGATCTGGGTGAAGTCGTAGCGGGCGTGGAGCTGGGTGCGGGCGGTGCGGAGGCTGCGCTCCAGGGTCTGGGCGCGGCGCTCGAGCGACGCGACCTTGATACACTGCCGGATCGCACTCAACAACTCTTCGTCGTCAAAAGGTTTCGTCAAAAAGTTCGCTGCACCTGCTTTGAGCGCGCGCACGGTCATTGGGATGTCGCCGTGGCCTGTGAGGAATATGATGGGGACCTGAGCATTCGATTTGGCAAGCTGCTGTTGCAGGTCGAGTCCGTTTAGCCCGGGGAGACTCACATCCAGCACCAGACAACTTGGTGTTTTGGGTCGCGGGGCAGCCAGGAACTCCTCCGCTGACGCAAACGTCTTCGCCGTCAGCCCGTCGGAGCGAATCAGATCTGCCACTCCTTCGCGCGCAGACGCATCGTCATCCACCACGTAAACCAAAGCTCCTGTGTCGCTCATGGAATCTCATCCTTGGTGTAGCGGTCTTGCGTTACGCGCTCGGGTTCCATTTCAACGCCGCGTTGACGGCATCAAGAAACTCGTCCTCATCGAACGGTTTCGTTAAGTAAGCAACCGTCCACTCCGAGGCAGCTTCTGACCTCGCACGGTTGTCCGACGCATGTGCCGTAATGAAGATAACCGGAACTTGACACTGCCGGGCCACCAGGTGACGGTGGAGTTCGATGCCACTCATGCCTGGCAGGCGCACGTCTAATACGAGACAGTCCGCCTTACGGGGATGAGCCGAGTTCAAGAACTCCTCCGCAGAGGCGGACACTCTCACCTCCAGACCGACCGACCCGATCAGGCTCTCAAGCGATTCGCGGACCGAGATGTCATCATCCACCACTGCAACAAGGGCCGCCATTGAGTCTCCTTTGGGGTTTCCATCGTGGTTTCCCTTGTATGTATAGCAGCGGGGGGAGAAGAAATCTATTACACCTTGGTGCTAGATCGACGCGTATGGGCCCTAGTTAGCGTTCAGCGGTCAGCTATCAGCGGTCAGCCCAGGAGCCGCACTCTGCAGGATCGCCGCCAAATACCGTCCTCTTCCTTCTGAAGCTGATTGCTGACTGCTGATGGCTGAACGCTTACGTTGATTCTACGTTCCGGTGGGCCGCTTCGGCGAGTGGATCCCGAGGCTCTCTGCCATCCTCACCAAATCCGCCAGAGAATCGGCACGCATCTTACGCATGACGTGCCCGCGATGAATCTTGACCGTGAATTCGGTTATGTTCAGTTCGGCCGCAACTTGCTTATTCAGCAGACCGGCCACCACCTGCTGCATCACTTGTTGCTCGCGCGCGGTCAGCGACTCATACCGGCCGTGCAGCTCATGCATCTCCGCGTGCCGCTGCCGGGTGCGCCGATCACGTTCGATGGCCTCTTCAATTGCCTGTAAGAGTTGCTGTTCATCGAACGGCTTGGTCAGAAACTCAACCGCTCCCGCTTTCATCGCCTGCACGGAGGTCGGGACATTGCCATGGCCGGTAAGGAAAACGATGGGGATCTCCAGCCCGACCTCGGCCATCCGCTTCTGCAGGTCGAGCCCGCTCAGCCCCGGCATTTGCAAGTCCAACACCAGACAACTTGGCGCCTCGGCTGTGAGGTGGGCCAGGAATTCCTGCGCGGAGCCAAAGGTCTCGGCTCTCCACCCGGCTGACTCGATCAGAGCCTGCAACCCCTCCCGGGCCGAGGGGTCGTCGTCCACAATCGCGATGACTGGGTCAGGCTCCCGCGACTCACGCATGTGATTCGTCCTCATGGTACGTCGGCAGTGTGAAGTGGAACATCGTGCCTGGGCCGTCCTTGGCCGTAGCCCAGAGCCGGCCCCCATGGGCCTCGATGATCGAGCGGCTGATCGACAGCCCCATCCCCATGCCGCCGGGCTTCGTCGTGTAGAACGGGTCGAAGATCTTGTCCAGCGCGCTCGGGTCGAGTCCTGTCCCCGAGTCTTCCACCGTGACCTGCACCTGGTCCGGCTCCAGGTTCCGGGTGGTGATCACGAGGTCGCGCGCCCGCCCGCCGACACTGCTCATCGCTTCGATCCCATTCAGGACCAGGTTCAGCACCACCTGCTGCAACTGCACCCGATCGCCGAGAACGGGAAAAACATCATCCGCAAACCGCGTTTGGATGCGCACGCTGTTTCTCTTCACTTCGTCGCCGACGAGGGCGAGCACTTCTTGAACGGTTTGGTTCAGGTCCAGCCTTTCTTGAGGCGTCGCCGCCCTTCGTGTCAGGGCCCGAATGCGGGCGATGATTTCGCCGGCTCGCTTCCCGTCGCGGCCGATGCGACTGACCGCTTCCCGGGCTTTTTCCAGATTCGGTGGATCTCCCGCCAGCCAACGGAGGCTCGCGCCGGCGTTGCTCACGACGCCCGCCAGCGGCTGGTTGACCTCATGCGCGATCGAGGCGGTCAGCTCCCCCAGCATGCTCACCCGGTTGATGTGCGCGAGGTCCGCCTCGAGCTCGCGTAGCCGGTCGCGCTGCTCCTCGGCCCGCACGCGGTCACTGAAGTCCCGGGCTACCTTCAGCAGGAAGCGACGCCCGCCATACGAGACCAGGTTAGTGTGTACTTCGACCGGGAATAGCGACCCATCCTTGTGCCGATGCCGGTGTGTGTCGACCACGGTCTCACCCGCCACCGCCCGCTCCGCGACTGACTCCATCTGCGCTCGATCTGAATCCAGGTGAAAGGCCATCGGGGTCATCCCGACCAGCTCCTGCCGGGTGTAGCCCAGGCTCTCGCAGGCGCACCGGTTCACATCAATAATGATGCCTTGCTCGCAGTCCAGCATGAAGAACGCGTCCGCCGCGTGGTCCACGAAGGTGCGGAAGCGCGTCTCGCTCTCGCGCAGCGCGTCCTCGGCGCGCTTGCGCTCCGTGATATCGATCACGGTGCCCACCACTTGAACGACATCTCCCGCCTCATTCAGGACCGGGTGCCGGATCGCGTGAACATGTTTGGCCGTTCCGCTGGGCAGCGCGATCCTGAACTCGCTCGAGGTATCGACTTTTTCGCGGATCGTCTTCTCAAAGGCCTCGTTCACCCTGGGCCAATCCTCCGGGTGGATGAGGCGGGCAACCGCTTCCCGGGTCCGCGAATCCTCTTGCGCGGCCAATTCAAAAATCCGGGCGCATTCCTCCGAAAGGTAGACATACTTGTTGTTGGCCACATCGAAGGCCCAGCTCCCGGTGTGGCTCAGCCGCTGCGCTTCGGCCAGATACGCCTGACTCTGCCGCAGCGCTTGCTCCGCGCGCTTGCGGTCGGTGATGTGCCGCCCGACGCCGCGGTAACCGAGGAAGTGCCCCGTTTCGTCGAACACCGGCAGGCCGGAGACGGACACGTAGCGCTTGCCGCCGTCGGGCGCGGGCCGCGCGAGCTCGAAATCGCGGAACGGGAGGTGGGCGTCGAGCGTCGCCCGGTGCTGGCGCCACGCCTCTTCGTCCGGCTCGAGGTAGGGCACCTCCCAGCGCGTCTTGCCGATCTCCGAGCCCGGCGCCGGCGCGTCCGCGAGGCCTTCGGCGAACTCCTGGCGGGTGAAGCGATGCTGCGCGTCGCTCTCCCAGTACACGTCGAAGGAGAATTGCACGAGCGTGCGAAAGCGCTCCTCGCTTTCTCGCAGGCTGCGGAAGATCAAGACGCTGGTGAGGGCGTCCGCGAGCCGCCGGCCAGTCTCTTGGAAGAGCCGCTCTTCCTGTGGCGTCCAGACACGCGGGCCCGAGCACTGGTGCAGCCCTAACATGTACGGCCTATCCCCTTTGGGATAGATGGCCATGCCGAGCATGGATTGTATGCTGAACCGTCGCGCCGTCTCTGGCGGCAGCGGAGATGCCGATCCCGGACCGAACCGGACCGGGCCGCTGGAAGCCCTGACGGCTTGGAACACCTGCGCAATTTCTGGAGCCACGGGCAGATCCAGCCCCGGGGCGAAGGCGCCCGGGAACTCCGGCCGGGTATGCTCCATCGGCACTTTCCACGATGCCGCCTCCGGATCACAGGGATAGACCAGCCACGCCCGGTCGCAGGCGAATATCGACAGCACGGCACCGAGGACATCGCTCAGCATCCGCTCGAGGTCGCTGGATCCCTGCATGGCCCGGTTGATCCTGTCCAGGCTCTCCAGGAACCAGAGGTGCCTCTGGCGCTCCTCCTCGGCCCGCTTGCGGTCGGTGATGTCGCGCACGATTGAGAGCACCAGTTTCTGGCCCTGATGAACGATTCGTGTGTTGGTGACCTCGACCGCAATGCGCCGGCCGCTCCGGTGCAGATCCACCGTTTCGAAGGCGGCGCCCCCGTACTTTTCAATCTCGTCGCCGACCACACTGCCGACTTGGCCGCGAACTTCGGGAGCCTGCAGGTCAGACACTTTCATCGAGAGCAGTTCATCGCGCGAATAACCGAGCAGCGCACAGGCCCGCTGGTTGACTTCGACGATTTCGTCCCGCTCGTTTTCCAGGAAGACGGCATCGTTCGCCTTCTCGAAGAGCGTCCGGTAGCGCTCTTCGCTTTCGCGCAGGGCGGCCTCGGCGCGCTTGCGTTCCGTGATATCGATCACGGTGCCCACCAGTTGAACGACGTCTCCCGCCTCATTCAGGAGCGGGTGCCGGATCGCCTGAATGTGTTTGACCGCTCCGCTGGGCAACACGATCCTGTACTCGATCGTGATATCTACTTTTTCGCGGAGTTGCTTCTCAAAGCTCCCGTTCGCACTGTCCCAATCCTCCGGGTGGATATGTCGGGAAAAGTCTTCCCTGCTCGGTAAACCTTCTTGCGCATCCAATCCAAAAATTCGGCAGAATTCCTCGGAAACGTAGAGATACCTGCCGCTGGCCACGTCAAGAGCCCAGCTACCTGTGTGGCTCAGCCGTTGCGCTTCCGCCAGATACGCTTCGCTCTCGCGCAGCGCTTGCTCCGCGCGCTTGCGGTCCGTCATATCGATCGCGGTGCCCACCACTGTAACGACGTCTCCCGCATCATTCAGGACCGGGTGCCGGATCACATAAAGATGTTTGACCGTTCCGTCGGGCAGCGCGATCCTGAACTCGCTCGAGATATCTACTTTTTCGCGGAGCGACGTCTCAAAGTCCCCCCTCACCCTGTCCCAATCCTCCGGGTGGATTTGTCGGGAAACCGCCTCCCTGTTCGGTAAACGCTCTTGCGGATCTAATTCAAAAATTCGGAAGCATTCCTCCGACGCGTAGACATACTTGCCGCTGGCCAAATCGAAAGCCCAGCTCCCGGTGTGGGTCAGCCGCTGCGCTTCGGCCAGGTAGGTTTCGCTGCGCCGCAAAGCGTTTTCGGCCTGTTTGCGCTCGGCGATATCCCGGATACTGGAGCGATGTCCGAGTCTGGCCCCTCGTGAGTCGTAAATGGGTTGCCAGGAGGCCGCTACCCATGCCAGATGGCCATCTTTGTGACGCACTCGGAACTCGAAATCGTTCCTGCTGGATCCCTGAACCGCTTCTCTTATCTGTCGTGCGACCGCTTCCCGATCAGCCTCAGCGACGATGGGGATAGGGAAATCCAGCATGACCATGCATTCACCGACCGAGTACCCGGTGATTCGCTCGACGGCCGGGTTTACCCAGAGCAGTTTCCCGTCGACCCCGATCCAGTTCTCCCAGTCATACGTGTAATCCGCGATGGCACGGAAACGTTCCGCACTTTGGCGCCGCTCCTCCTCGGCGCGCTTGCGCTCCGTGATATCGATCACGGTGCCCACCAATTGAACGACCTCTCCCCCATCATTCAGGACAGGGTGCCGAGAGATCAGTACCCAAGGCTTGCGGTCAGAGTCCGTTCGCAGTCGGCACTCGTGTGTCTCTGACTGCTGCGCGCCTCGTTGCGCAAGCATGTGCGGTTCCTCAATAAAATCCTGAAGCCGCTTGCCTTGAAGCTCCTCTGCAGGGCGACCAAGCATGGCGGCCAGGCGCCCATTCAGAAATGAAATCCGTCCAGATTCATCCAGGAGGCAAATACCTTCATTGCTGGCCTCAACCACTGTCCGATACAACTTGGCGGTTTCATCACGTTCTTGAGAGGTTAGCCGAACGGTCTGGACTAATCGCCTGATGGTGAAATACAGCAGCGAGGCGGTCACGAAGACAAAGACAGCCCCCTTGATCGTCATCACCGCCGGGTCCAGCTTGAAATGAGTTACGACCGCGTCGCTGAACGCGATCCATAGAATCGCGATGACAGCGTAGCCCAGTGCAATTCGGCCTGGGCTCAAGTTTGAAACTCTAGAATAGGGCATTATTCGACATCGCATGGACCACCCCCACACCTGCGTTGGAAAAGGCCAAGCCGGCTTCGAGGCTTCCGAGCATCATCTTGGTCCGGTTCTCGAGATTGAGCGGCTCACTTCGGCGAAAGGTGAGTCGGCGACCGGAAAGCGCACTGGACGTTCGAGGTCGGTCGTGTAGCGGTCCGTCTCCGGCAAGAATCCCGGTGCACCATGTTCGGCGAAGATCGAGAATGTGCGCCGGTCGTCGGCGAGGTAGCCGATGCCGAGGCGATCGTGCGGGATGAGCGGACCCAGGACGGTCGAGAAATCGGCCAGGAAGGCCCGCGACTGAAACCCCGCTTCGAGCGCTCGCCTGATGGCGGTGAGGCAGGCTGAGAGGTCCGACCCTACGTGGGGCGTGCTCGCGGGTAGGCTGGAGGGATCAGGCAGCATCTCCCACCTCCGTGAGGGATCCCGTGCGAAGGGCGGCATTTTACCGCGACAGCCACCTTCTTAGCAATCCGTGCCCTTGCCACGTCCTGCGGCAGAGCCTCCGGCGGCGACAATGCCTCGGCAGACATCGCTTCGGTCCATGGCGGTCCGGGCGGGTGACCAGATCCTGGTCAACCCGGACGATCGCGCGGCGCTCCCAGGACCATGACGCGGTGCAGGACGCCGGGCACATCGAGCCGGCCTTGACGAGGCATGCAGGGAGCCCAGGTCGCGGACCAAGGCGTCCTTCGGACCTCAGAAATGGCGGCGAATCCATGACTCAGCACATCAGCCACGCTAGCGCCCAAGGAACTGCCCCACGCGCGCGAGTTGCGGGATGTTGTCGCAGAAGATCTTGAGGGTCTTGAGCATGGGGACCGCCAGGAGCGCGCCGAGGATGCCCCAGAGCCAAAACCAGAGGGACAGCCAGAGGAACATCACGAGCGGGTTCAGCGTGAGCCGCCGGACCAACACGAGCGGCGTGATGAGGTTGGTCTCCACGCTGTGGAGGAGGAAGTAGACGGCGGGCACCAGCAGGGCATGGCCCAGACCCGGAAAGGTGACCAGCGCCACCACCCCCAGGACGACAACCCCGGTGAGCGGGCCGAGGAACGGAATGAAGTTCAACACGAAGGCCATGGCGCCCCACAGCGCCGGGTTGGGCAAGCCCAGGAGCCAGACGGCACCGCCCAGGACGGCCCCCAGCAGCGCATTGATCAGCGTGATGGTGAGCAGGTAGGACGAGACTTGTCGCTCCGTCTCCCGCGCGATCTCCACCGCTCGCTTCTTTTCGGTCAGCGTGGGCAGCGCGCGAATGAGCTTGCGGAGAGAGAGATTTCCCCACCCGAGGAAAAAGTAGAGCGCCAACGCCGTGAGCCCGACGCCGGCCAGCACGCTGTGCGTGGCGCTCAGCAGCATCTCCATCACGCCGTGGGTCTTCACCGCGACGACAGGCGGGGGCTGGCCGGCCGGGTCCGCCGCCGCAATCTTCTCCACCTCGTCGGCCGCTTGGCGCACCACCTCGACGGGCTTACGGAGATCCCGGATCCGGTACTCGACCATCCGGAAGCTTTCGGGGAGTTTCGCCATCCAGGTTCCCGTCGGTCCGGCCAGCAGGTAGAACCCCGCCCCGACGACCGTCAGCAGGCCGAGCAGGACGAGCGCCGCGCCCGCTGGCGCGGGCAGCCCCGGGCGCCGGAGCGCCCGCACGGCCGGGGAGAGCACCAACGCCAGTTGCGTCGCCAGGACGATGGGGACGACGAAGGCGCGTGCGACGTAGAGGGCGGCAAAGAGCGCGATGACGAACAGGCCGACGAGGGCTGCCGTGGCAGCGCCCGGGGAGACATTCACGAGACCGCGAGGGGAGGCGGGCGGGGCGAGCAGGAGATCCTCCTCGGTGCTCAGAGCGGTGCGTGGCTCCAACGGCTGCCTCCCTAGTCCACTGTGAGTCCCGGGGAGGCCCGGGACGCGTGCTCCCCGGTGCATCACAGCCTACCGGTCAGCGTCTCAAGGAGGCTTGGACTGTGCCAGCAGGAATGCGCTTCCATCGTGACCACCCCGTGTGTCGCACAGGGCCAGCTCGCCCTCATCGGCCGGACCGGCCCGCGCTTCTGTCGTCCGAACAGATCACGGCTGTGCCGCTGACACGTGGTCCGGCGCGATCACTCCCGTCGCCTTCTTCCTCGCGCGCCTCAACCCTCCGGCAAAGACGACATAGGTCACCGGGATCAGGAAGATCCCGATCACGCTCGCGGCGATCGTGCCGCCCACGACCGCGGTCCCCATGATCTGCCGGCCGATGGCCCCGGCGCCCGTGGAGATGGCGAGGGGCAGGACGCCGAAGATGAAGGCGAAGGACGTCATGAGAATCGGCCGGAGCCGGAGCCGGGCCGCCGCCAGCGCCGCGTCGAACACCGAGGCCCCCTTCTCCTGTTCCGCCTTGGCGAACTCCACGATCAGGATCGCGTTCTTGGCGGAGAGCCCGATGAGCACGATCAGGCCGATCTGGGCGTAGATGTTGTTCACCTGCCCGCGAAGCCAGATCGCGGCCAGGGCGCCCAGCGCCGCCACTGGCACGGTGAGCAGGACGCTGAAGGGCAGGGTCCAGCTCTCGTACTGGGCTGCCAGGAGGAGGAAGACGCACAGGAGCGAGAGGCCGAAGATCGCCACGATGGAGACCCCCTCCTGCGCCTTCTTCTCCTGGAAGCTCATGCCCATGTAGTCGAAGCCCATCTCGGGCGGCATGGTCTGCTGGAACACCTCCTCCAGGGCCCGCATGGCCTGGGCGGAGCTGACCCCCGGGGCGGCGATGGCGTTGATCTGGGCCGAGCGGTACAGGTTATAGCGCATGGTGAAGTCCGGGCCGGGCCGGCTCTCCACGGAGACGAGCGTGTCGAGGGGAACCCGGTTCCCCTGCCGGTTGTGCACATAGAGTTGGCCGATGTTCTCCACCCGGCTCCGGGCCTCGGCGTCGGCCTGGACGTAGACCTGCCACTGCCGGCCGAACCGATTGAAGTAGTTGACGAAGTAGCCGCCCATGAAGGTCTGGAGCGTCTGGTACACCTCGGAGATGTCCAGCCCCTGCCGGAGCACCTTGTCCCGATCCACCTTCACGAAGAGTTGGGGCACGGCCGGCTGGAAGGTCGTGGCCACCAGCGCCAACTCGGGCCGCTTCTGCGCGGCGGCGAGGAACTTGGCCGTGTTTTCGGCCAGGAATTTCACATCCTTGCCGGCCCGGTCCTGGAGGATGAACGTGGCCCCACCCGCCATGCCGATTCCCTGGACCGCGGGCGGCGGGAACGGAAACGCCACGGCCTGGGGCAAGGCGGCCAGCCGCTGCCCCACGTGCTGCAGAATGGCTCCGATCTGCTCCTCGGGCTTCTTGCGCTCGCCCCAGTCCTTCATCGACACAAAGTAGAATGCGCTGGACGGCGTGTTGGCAAGGCTCAGGAGGCTCATCCCCGCGATGCCGACGTAGTGCTCCACGCCGGGCGTCGTCTTGAGGATCTCGTCGATGGCATTCAAGGTCGCGTCGGTGCGCTGCAGCGAGGCGGCGTCGGGGAGGGAGACATTTATGTAGAAATAGCCTTGGTCCTCCTCCGACACGAAGCCGGTGGGGATGCCCTTCCCGAGCAGGCCGGTGAGCACGACCACCCCGATGAGGAGCACGACGCTGACGCCCACCTTCCGGACCAGCCGGCCGCAGATGCTGACGTAGCCGGTCGTCGTCCAGCCGAAGACGCGGTTAAACCCGGCGTAGAACTTGCCCAGGGGGCCGCGGGCCGCCTGGCGCGGCCGGAGCAGCAGGGCGCAGAGGGCGGGGCTCAGGGTCAGGGCGTTGAAGGCCGAGATCAGGACCGAGACGGCGATGGTCGCGGCGAACTGCGCGTAGAAGCGGCCCGTGATGCCGGGGGTGAACATGGTCGGGACGAAGACGGCCGCCAGGATCAGCGCAATGGCCACGACCGGCCCCGAGACCTGCTCCATCGCCTTGAGGGTGGCGTCCTTAGGGGACAGCCCCTGCTCGATGTGGTGCTCTACCGCCTCGACCACGACGATGGCATCATCCACGACCAGCCCGATGGCGAGCACCAGACCGAAGAGGCTAAGCGTGTTGATCGAGAAGCCCAGCAGCGGGAAGACGGCGAAGGTCCCGATCAGGGAGACGGGGACGGCGCAGGCCGGAATCAAGGTCGCCCGCCAGCCTTGCAGGAAGATGAAGACCACGATCACCACCAGGACCAGCGCCTCGAAGAGCGTCTTCACGATCTCGTGAATGCCCTCGCTCACGGCCTTCGTCGTGTCCAGGGCGACCACGTAGTCGAGGTCGGTCGGGAAGCGACCCTTCGCCTCCTCCATCAGCTTCTTCACTCCATCCGCCGCCTGGAGGGCGTTCGCGCCCGGCGTCAGATACAGGCAGACGATGGCCCCCGGCTTGCCGTTCAGCCGGCCGCTGATGTCGTAGTTCTGGCTGGCCAGCTCCACCCGGGCGACGTCCTGGATCCGGACGAGGGAGCCGTCCGGGTTGGCGCGCAGCACGATTTGCCCGAACTCCGCTTCCGAGATCAAGCGCCCCTGGGTGCGGACGGAGTAGGTGAACTCCTGCCCGGCTGGTGCCGGGGCGCCGCCGATCTTGCCGGCGGGATTGATCGTATTCTGCTTCTGGATGGCGGCGACCACCTCCGGCACGGTGAGGCCCAGTTTGGCGAGCCGATCCGGCTGCACCCAGATCCGGATCGCATATTCCCCCGCCCCGAACACGAAGACCCGGGAGATGCCGGGCACCCGCAGCAGCGCGTCCTTCAGATTGACATACACGTAGTTCGCCAGGAACGTCGCGTCGCGGGTGCCTTTTGGCGAGTGCATCGCCAGGACCATGAACGGGGCGCTCGGGGACTTGGTCACGCTGACCCCGTAGTTCCTGACGTCCGCCGGGAGCTGGGATTCCGCCTGGTTCTGCCGCATCTGGGCGAGGATCTGGTCCGTGTCGGGATCGCTCTTCACGTCGAAGTTCACGTACATGCGCATCAATCCGGTGCTCTGGTTGATGCTGTACATGTAGTTCATCCGGTCCACGCCGCTCATCTGCTGCTCGATCGGCGTGGCCACGGACTGCTCGACGCTCTCGGCGTCCGCCCCCACGTACGTGGCGTCGATCAGGATCTCCGGCGGGACGATATTCGGGAATTGGGCCACGGGCAGCCCCAGCATCGAGACGAGGCCCCCGATGACGAGCAGGATGGAGATGACCAGGGCCACGATGGGCCGGTTGATGAAGAACTTCGACATGACAGCTACCTCTTCGGCTGGGAGTTGGGCGTTGCGGGAGCGGCATACGGCTGTGCCGTCACCGCCATCCCCGGGCGGACCTTCTGGAGACCTTCGACAATAACCCGTTCGCCAGGCCGCACACCTTCATCAATGACCCACAGGCTGCCGACCTGCTGGCCCACCTTGACCGGCCGGATGTCCACTTTCTGATCCGCGCCGACGACGGCCACCTGATAGCTGCCCTGCTGTTCCATGACGGCCCGCTGGGGGACTAGCAGCGCACCCGTCTTGACGCTCCGCTGGGCGCGGACGCGGGCGAACTGCCCCGGCCGGAGGACGTTCCCCGGGTTGGGGAAGAGGACGGCAACCTTGATCGTGCCGGTCTGGACATCCGCCTGGCGATCGGTGAAGGCGATGCGGCCCGTCTGCGGGTGCCGGCTGCCGTCGGCCAGGGTCAGCTCGATCGGTCCACCGGCCGTGTTGTGCCCCTGCCGGGCGCGCGCCAGGTACTCCTGCTCGCTCATCGGGACATAGACCTTGATCGGGTCGACCGAAGATACTGTTGTGAGTTCTTCCGTCGAGCCCGGGGGAGGACCCACCAAATCGCCGATCTGTGCTTTCGCGATGCCGGCGATGCCGGTCACCGGCGCGACAATCTTGGTGAAGCCCAGATCCACGCGCGCCTTCTCGGCAGCGGCCCGCGCTGCGGCGATCGCGGCGCGCTGCACCCCGATGGCCGCCTGGGCGGCCGTAACATTGGCTTTCGCGGCGGCGACCGCCGCGGCGGTCGCGCGCTCGGCCCCGGTGGCGTCATCCACGTCTTTTTGGGCGACGGCCCCCCGCCCGACCAGTTCCTTAAAGCGGTCGTAGTTTGCCTTGGCATTGACCCAGAGGGCTTCCTGCTTCGCGACGTCTGCCTTGCTCTGCTCGAGAGTCGCCTCCGCCTGACTCAAGGCGGCCACGGCCTGCTGCTCGGCCGCCTCGGCGTGGCTGAGCGTCGCTT
>Ga0210377_10003804_pt1 | contig 12863 bp, 14 predicted proteins | sample PLM4_65_b1redo_FD_155480 | JGI IMG/M metagenome (GOLD analysis project Ga0210377, IMG submission 155480) | Groundwater sediment microbial communities from an aquifer in East River, Colorado, USA - PLM4_65_b1 redo | ecosystem: Environmental > Terrestrial > Soil > Riparian zone | place: USA: East... | reverse complement strand
TTTTGAATTCTTCGAAGCCGCGGGCGTCGAGCACCGCCTCAAGGACTGCTTTGAGGGTCAGGTCCTCGCCGGCCATGTCAGTTCACCAGCTTGTTCAGGTCCGCGATGGGTCCGGCTTTGATGCGGGAGTCATCCAGAAGATCCGGATCCAGGCCGGCCAGGAGAAGCGCCTGGCGTTCCCGGGCCTTCACATCCTCATCGACGGCGTCCACCAGCGTCAGAAAGGCTTCATAGGGCCACTTCGGGATCACCAGGGGATCGATCCCGTAGCGGGCGGCGAGCCGATCGATGATGCGAACCATGGAGGAGACGGTGGAGGTCTCGGCCGCGAGAGGTTGCACCTGGCCTTCGGCTGCCGGCGCCGGAGAACCGATCTTCAGAGACTTCCAGATCCGATCGAGGTCATTCACCGACCCGATGAGGATCCCCACTTCCATCGCCTTCGGCAGCGTCAAGTGAGCCCGAAGGTGGGCGGGAGCGTAAGGATCCAGGGCGAAGGAATAGAGGTCCGCCAGGTCCTGCTGGCCCAGCGACTGGAAGAGCTTCCCGGCATCCGGGACCTCCTCCCGCACGAAGGCGCGGATCTCATCATCGAACCGGCGGGTGATCCGGAAGATATCCTGCACCCGGATCTGGCGGACCTCGAAAGTCTTGTCCCCGATCTCGACGGGGATCCGGGTGTCGATCAGGTCGAACTCGTTCACGCGAGAACCTCCCTGCAGACGTATGCAGACCAGGCTTTATAGAACGGCCGCGTCGAATTACGTGTCGACCTGCCGGTAGAAGGTGTCGAGACCGGTTCCGCTGATCTCCTGGAGGACCTTCACGGTGACCGCGTACATCTGCTCGACGTCCTTCTTGTACCCGATCGGATCGCAGGCGGTGACCACGGTGCGCCAGAAGGTCATGACCCGCAGTCCCGTGCTTCCCACCCCGCCGCCCGGGATGGACAGCATCATCTGCTGATACCGTTCGCGCGCGTCGGCATCGACATTGACCGTGAAGTTGGGCGTGGTCCCGGCTCGATAGGTGGCCGCGTCCTCGTTGGTGACCATGAGGAGCTTCGCCGTATCGGTCTCCGTCATGGTGAACTTGAGCTCGAGCTCTCGCTTGGTCGGGATCGAGGACAGCTCGCCCAGGTATTGATCGCCCTCGATGTGGTGATAGGCGGTCTTCGGACCGATCGTGACGCCACCCTTCGTGAGCCCAGCGTCCACGAGGGTCCCGGCCCCCTTGGCGGTCACGTAGTCACCGAAGGAGACCACGCCCGCCCTGACTTTCACACTCGGCAACGTTACCGACATCTGCGTCTCCTTCGACGTGGCCTCTGGGGCCGTCCTCGGGTTCCCTGGAACGAACTGAACAGCTTCTGAGAAGCTGGTTATTTCCCTTTTTCCGGGGCGCTCACCACGACCAGGTGCCCGCGGTTGATGGCTTCCTGGAGACGGTCCGGGAACTCCACGACGTCCGCTTCGAGCTCCTTGCCCGGGTGGAGCTCGATGCAGCCGGAATAGTCGATCCCCTCGACCATCTTTCCGGTCAGGGGATCCTTGATCTTGCCCAGGTTCCCGACGCCGGCGGCGCCGAGGTTCACGTGTGCGTTGGCCGGCAGGTTCGGGCCGGCCGCGAATTTCCAGGCCTTCTTCGCCATTGCTTCCTCCGTCATGGGTTCACCCCGTCGAAAAAGATCGTGAGCTCAATGCCGATGCCCGGACTGGCGATCGCCGAGTCCCACCCGGCATCGTTCCCATCCGCGACGATCCGAGAGTTCTTGATCACACCCGCATGCCCGAGCCCGAACTGGGGATCGGCCATCTGGAGCTTCTTCAGGTCGGAAAGGAATGCCTCCGCTTTCGTGGCGAACCCTTCCTCTTCGGGGTTCTCTCCCGAGGCCCGGAGTAGGCCTACGACGTCGATCCGGAGCGTCTCGAGGTAGGCCCGCTCGTCCTGCCACTGGATCGTTCCCGTCTGCCCATCCGGCCGCACCACGACGATGGCCGGGGTCTCGATGGAGTCCAGGCTCTCCTCGGAGATCGTGTGCCGGTAGACGTGGACGACGTCGTAGCGGTAACCGTTCTCGATCTTCAGGGCCTCGTAGGCATTGGCCATGGCCGCGATCGCCTGTTCGACGATGCCGGGGTTCGCCAGGGGGGTGAGGGGGGCCATGTCACTTCCTCTGCAGGATCTCGCCGTACTTCTTGACCAGGTCAACCACGAAGGCGTCACGCTCTTCGATGGCGGCTGGCATCATGTACGGCTTGCTGATGATGGTGGAGCCGGGGTGGAGCACGAAGCGGGCGAAGCGGAAGGCTCCCTGGTTCCCGCCCCGAGTCGGCTTCCCGCGGGCGGTGAGCCGGATCGGTCCGATGAACTCCGAGGCGATCCACCGCAGGGACTTCTTGCGGCTCGCCACGATGAAGTGCGGGCGCGTCTGACCGCCGAGCTCCTGGATGCGCGCGTAGGGAACGATCGCCAGGACTCCCCCGATCACCCGGACCCCGGAGGGGACGTTCTCCGCGTAGGTCCGGACGCCCCGGGACAGGCGGTTCGTCTTCGGCCGGGGGATCCGGGACTTGCTGAACCCGAAGGTGCGCTCGATGTTCCGGACCACGCGGCCTCGGAAGCGGACGGCGGAGATCGTGGCCACCTGGTACGCGCCGGCGCGAAGCTCCCCGGGCATTGCGGCGATCGCCTTCTTTGCCGCCTCGTCGCCCTCCATGCGGATCTTCCATCCGCTCCCATTGCTCATCAGGTGTACTTCTTCCAGTTGGCGATCGTGGTCTTGTAGGGATCCGGGAGGTCCTTGGCATAGTCGACGGAGCGTCCGCCGGTGCTTCTCCTGGCGATCCCGATCTCTTTCCGGTCCGCCTCTTTCCAGAACCGTGCGGCGATGTACTTCGTGAGACCCTTGATGGCGGGGGGAATGTCCGAGGCGGCGTACCCGGCCGTGTAGGTCACGGTGATGTTCTGGAACCCTGGGGCCCACCGTCCGGGCTGGGCGTAAGCCGGGGTGATGGGAGCCGAAGGCCCCATGACCCGGGCGAGGTAAGCGCTCTCTCGAGGGGCCAGGGTGCCCGGCTTCACGATGACGTCGGCCGAGGAGCTGAACCCGAAGGCCACCGCCAGCGTGACCCCGTTCTCGACCACCACCGGCACCACGGAGAGCTTGATGGGTTCGTGGGCCAGCTGGATCATTTGCTGGTTGTTCCCATCGAGGACCTCGGTGTACGCGCGCTCGTCCATGTCCCGGTTGATCTCGTCCCGGACCCAGTCCGAGGCGCTCGCGACGTGGTTCCCGAGCTCCGTGTCGTTCTGGGAGCTCTTCTTCACGTCCGGGCCCAGGTAGGACTTGAATTCCTCGAGGGTAATCAGGTCCGCCACGGATCACTCCGCGTCTTTGTCCTCGTGAACGATGCTGTACCCCAGGGACCGCAGCGCTGCGGTGCAGCCCTTGGGGACATCGACGAACCCCTTTTTGTCCGGGACGATCTGGATCACCTCGTCCCCGACCGGGATCCCGGTTGCGCCGACGCCTGCCGGCACCTTCATCCGAACCGTCGACTCTTCCACTTCCTCTTCGTACTCCTCCTCGCGTTCGATCCCTTCTTCCGGATCCCTCACGACCCGCTTTTTCACCACCTTCTTTTTTGCCACGGGAGTCTCCTCGGAAAGGGGCGGGGGCCCAGCTGCGGGCCCCCACCGTTGAGCTCAGAGCAGAACCGTCTTCCGTTAACCCTGGAAGACGTTGTAAAGCACGCCGCAGCCTCCGGTGAAGATGGCCTCGAGCGCGCCGTTGCACCGGGTCTCGAAGGGGTAGATGGGGCCGGTGGTCGTGGTCGACGCGTACTCCCACCGCTCCCAATCGTAGTTTCCGACCCACTCGAACGGGTTGGCCGCGTTCGCCATGGGGTAAGGGATCTCCATCGGGAGGATGAAGATCGTTCCGGGGATCGCCCACGGCTCGACCTCCACAGGGCAGATGTCTCCGGTGGTGGCGTTCAGGATCTCTCCCACGTGCGCGCCGATGGTCATGTTGATCCGACCGTCGGCGGTGGGCTGGGCGAAGATCTGCATCGCGTTGGAGAGGATCCCCTTCTTGGCCAGGCTGCGGGCGTCGTTCCCGGACATCACCACGCGGAACTTCCCGATCTTGGCCGTGCGGTAAATGGACGAGAAGGCGTCCTGGATCTCGACCACCTCGGCCGAAGCCGCGGTGCCGGTCAGGATGCCATTCACGTTCTTGAGGTAGGCGCCGGATCCGGCCGCGAGGAGCTGGGGCAGGATGCCGTCAAAGTGCTTCGCATTGCCGGTCTCGTCGGCGGTCGGCACGGTGGTCGCGTCGTTGCCGGCGACTCCCCCGGTCGCGAGGGAAGACAGGGTGACGGAAGTCTGGCTCACCACCGCTTCGCAGGTGAGGTTCGCGGCTCCCGTGGTCAGGCCCACGAAGACTGCGTAAGTGGTGCATCCCGGGATGGCCGCCCAGGTGATCTTGATCCCATCGGATCCACCCGTGGTGGTCACGGTGCCTTCCGCGCTGATGGTGGTGAGACCACACCCGCCGAGGGCCGTGGTGCTCTGGAGCGCGTTGACACCGGCGGCCGGAACCGCACGGCCGGCGAGGAGAGCGTTCGCGGCGATCGTCTCCCCGTAGTTTCCGGGCACGTCGATCGGCACGCGGTTGGACGCCATGCCATTCAGGCCGACGATCCGGACGAAGTACTGATCGGCCGGGAGGTTACCCGCCGCCTCGACTTCCGTGCAGGTCGGCGCCGCGGGCGCCCCGGTGTCGGTGATGTTGGCGTACAGGTAGGCCTGGCCCATGAGCTTGAGCGCGATCAACAGGGTGTTGGCCGTCTCCTTGGCCAGGGCGTCGTCGAAGGTGATGGACGCGGCCTGCGCTTCCCGGGTCACCTGCCCGCGGACTGAGGCGACCTTGAAGGGCGCGGTCTTCGTGGACAGCGTGGTGGTGAAGGGGTTCCCGGCCGCGTTCTCCGCCGTAAAGAGCTCGGGGGAGCTCAGCGCGGTGATCTGGCGCCAGTTGTCCGAGTTCGCTCCCTGCTTCACCCGGCGGGGGATCGAGTTGTAGAAGGGGGACATCAGGGGAACGAGCTGCTTTGCCGGCGCCTGCAGGTTGAACCCGACGAGGCCGACGGACAGATCGATCGCCTTCTTCATTCCCGGGTCACTCCGGGCCGCCTTCGTCGCCGCGGCGACCTTGGCCAGGGTGTCCTGGATCAGTTCCTGAAGGTTCACGTGCGTTCTCCTACGCAGCGACGGGCTATCCGACGCGGACGCCGGCCTGCTGCAGCTTGATGGTTTCTTCGGTCAGGATGAGGGTCAGGGTCTGTTTCCGAACCGGATCGAGTTCCTCCTCCGCCCGCTTCCGAAGGAGCGCGAGCGGATCCGCGATCCCGGTCGGCCCATCGACCCCGGGGATCTGCTTCTCGTGCGGGACTGCCGGAGGCCGTCCGATGGCCGTCGGCAACTCCTCGAGGGACTTCACCCGCGTGTCCATGGAGTCCACGGAAGCCTTCATGCTTCCGAGCTGTTCATGGACCTTGGCGAGGCTCTTGAGGATCTTTTTTCCGGTGCTCTTGCGCGGCGTGGCGGCCACGGCGGAAACCGGAACGACTCTGGCAGGCGTCAGGGTGGCCACCTTTTTGCCCTTCCCATCTTCCTCTTCGCCGTCGTCTTCCCCTTCGCCGTCGTCCTCCTCACCGTCTCCTTCCGACTCTCCGGCGGCGCCGGCGTCTTCACCCTCGCCGTCACCCTCGGCGGTGTCTTCCTCTTCGCCGTCGTCCTCGGCGTCCTCTTCCTTGCAGACCTTGTCCGGGCATCCGCTCCCCATGACGCCGGAAGCGGTGACCAGGCCGTGGCCCATCCGGTGGATCGCCTCGAGGTTCTTCTTCATGTCATCGTCCCCGAGGACCTTCTCCAGCTGCAGGGGCGTGAGAGCCTTGCTCACCGTCTCCGCCCAGTCGAGGAAGTACATGGGGCGTCCGTCCGCGCCGGCTTCGGCAGCCAGGTAGCTCCGGACCTCCTGCTGGAATTCCGATCCCAGGAACTCCAGGAGTGCTTCGACCGCGTCTCCCAGGAGCCCGATGTCCGCCTTTTCCTGGGCCATGTCCTCGCCCATCGCCATTTCGAAAGCTTCCGAGTCGAGGGCGTTCTGCAGGTCGTGGAGCGCGCAGAGGATCGGCATGATGCTCATCGACTCGGAACGCTTGGCGAAGGAGTTCCCCAGTGCCTTCAGGATTTTCCCGAAGCGCCCGGTGTCCATCTTGGGGTGCCCCACCTCCGCCTTCACGCCGTCTTTGAGCTCAATGATGCGGACGGAGTTTTCCTTGAAGTCTCCGGGGTCGCGCTGCCGGATCCGGATCGAGTCGTCCGTCTCGTCGACGGTGCGGCTTTTGAAGCCGAGATCGCGGGCCCACTTCTTCGCGGCCGCGGCGTCGAACTTCTTTTTGTCGAAGATCAGGGTCTGCACGGAGCTGGGAGTCTTCTCGGCCTTCACCTCCGGTGCCGGAGTCTCGGGAGCCAGGGGAGCTGCGGGAGCCAGGGGAGCGGGGTCCGCCGCGGCGACCTTCACGACGGAGAAGACGGCCGAAGGACAGGCGGGATGGTCGACCAGGGAAACCTCGATCAGGTCGAACTCATCGATGATGTTGATCTCCTGGCCATCGATCGTTTCCTTGTGCTCCTTCGTGACCTCCCCACCGATCGAGAACCCGATGTAGGTCCCCGCCTTTGCCTTGGCCCATTCGGCGTCGTCGTCGATCTTCGTCCCGATCGGGATCGCCTTCCGCTTCTCGTCGGCCTCCCAGGCGATGACCCGGCCGGCGGCGATGGGCTGGTGCATCGATCGCACGTTGCCCTTCGACTTGCCCTTGCTCGCTTTCGTGAAGTAGATGTCCTGGGCGTCGAAGGCTTTCACGGCGCCGGGGAAGCGGACGATCTCTTTCTGCTTGTCGATCTCCTCGACCGTCGCATCGCCCCATACCTCTCGGAGATCCTCGTCCACCTTCTGGAATGCTACGAAGCGGTGGAAGATCCTGCCCTGTGCCATCGGTGCTCTCCTCTTCAGTTTTTGCCGACCGCTTTGCCCGAGAAGGTTTGCGAGGGAGTGGTCCCGGCCAGAGACCACCTCAACCGGACCTTGTTTCCGAACACGGAGTATTTCGCGACGTACTTCGAGGCGGCCTGCCCGGCCGTCTCATTCACGATGTCCCGCATGGGAAGCTGATTTCCCGTGCCCGCTTCGCCGGCGGGGCCCGGGTCCGTGCCGCCATTCTTGAAGACGGAGTCGGCCAGGACCTCGAACCAGGAGCTTCCACCGTCGTTGGAACTTTCGAGCCAGGCATCCCACTCGGTGACGGTTCCGGAGGTCGCCGTGGCATCGACGAAGACCAGCAGCTCCTTGATCCCGGAGACGTCGACGGTGGCGCCGTTGCCGCTGGCGGTCTGCGCTGCCGAGGCAAGAAGGTCGAACTGGATTGCGGACATCGGCGTCTCCTGTTAGGACCGAAAAAAAAACGGGTCGTGTGAGGGTGTGGCCCCACACGGCCCGCTTTACTTTTCGGTGTTCAACATCCCTCGGGGAGCTACCCTCCGGGACCTCGGCCTACGACCTCCGGCACTTCTTTCGGCGTGACTCCTTCGGTGTACTTCTCCTCAGGCCTCCATCCGGTCGGACGATGTACTCACGATCGCGCAACTTCACGGTGTCCCCGATGACCTGGAAGCATGGTCCCTTGGCGATCCGGGCCATGACCTGAGGCGCGATGACCTGGACGATCCCCTTCTGCAGGATCTCCTCTGCCTCCAGGGCCTCGAGCTCTTCGCGCTGATCCAGGGTGAGAAGGGGATCCAGTCGCATGTTCACTCCGCCTTTCGAAGCGGCCGACGGATGTGCGGTCCCAGCTTCCGCAGCCGATCAAAGGGGCGAGGCAGCTCAACCTTTGCGTCGGCTTTCACGGGATCGCCGTCTCCAGGTTCGGCACCGCGTCCCGGACGCAGTTCGGATGCCCCACCGGATCCTCTTCGTACTCGTCGAGCTTCCACGTTTCTCCATTCACGCCGGCGACCGCGTCATTGTGCCCATCCCGCAGGCACCCGTGCCCATCGATGATGGTGACGGTATCGACTCCGGCCGTCCGATACGTTACTGCCGTTCCCTTGTTGAGAGCAACAGCCACCTCCGTGCGCGCGATCCGGTCGGCCCTCCAGCCCCAGAAGTCCTGATTTTCGATGGCGTTCTGAAGGTCCTTCTCGCTCCAGCCTTCCTTGAAGGCCCGGGCGATGGTGGCGCGGAGGTCGTCCCGGACCGTCTGCGAGACGGCGAACTTACTGGGCGCGTCCACCACCGTGCCGTCCGAGAGGATCCGCTTTCCCACCAGCGCGGCGGCGCGCTCTTGGGCATAGGCGGCCGCCTGCTCGTCGGTGATCCCGAACTCCACGGTGATCCCGTGGGCCTCGCCGGCGAGCGTCTCTCCCTCGAGGAAGGCCTGCCCGATGGGACCCTGGACCTTCTCCATGAAGATTTCCCACTCCATGGCCTCGTCGATCTCATCATCGGGTGGGACCGCCTTCGCCGCGAGGCGCCGGTTCTTCTCCCCTCCTGGGGGCACGTAGTAGTCCCCCACGAGCTTCGCGACGGCCGAGGCCTGCTCGAGGAAGTGCTCCCGGGCAGCCTTCCGGACGGCACGCTCGAGCCGGAGACGCCGGCGAACGGTGACCAGGGGCCGGCGGGCCCGGACCAGGGACCGGAAGGCCCACCCGACCTCTTCTTCGCTCCGGGCCGTGTCCAACCACTCCCCGATCGCCTTCTTCAATCCGTCCGGGATGTACTGGGACACGAAGGCCCGCTGTGGGCCACCCAAGCACTTCAGGGCGACCTTTCTCCACCGCTTGAGCTCCAGAGCCAAGGGAGGTTCCACGAGGCGCGCTTTCTGGATCGTAATCGAGCCCCGGCCAGGAAGCTTGACCCGAAGGTTCCGGACGAGCTTTCCGGCTGCCGGTGGGAGCGGAACGTCCAGGGCCCGCGCGGCTTCCCCAGCCTTTGATGGTTCCGCTCCCTCTCCCTCCGTCGAACTGGGGGGTCCAGCCTCTGCGGCTGGGACAAGGATCCGCCGCGCCCGCGCCTCGTCCCAGAAGGGAAAGGCGGCGATCAACAGCTGCACGCCAGTCTCGAGCGGAAGTTCTCCGGAAGCTACCTGTTGCACGACGAGTACGAGGGAGTCGATCTGCGCTCCGTTCAATGCAGTATCAGAAACCGCCTCGGTGCCGGCGGGTGCCACCGCATCTCCAGAAGGTTTGGCGGCCGGCTTCTTCGCAGGCATCTCCTCTCCGGTCGTGAGCTGGAGGGTTTCACCACCGGCGGCCGGAGGTAATGCGATATCGATCGCTCCCTGCCCTTCCGTCCCAGGCGCGACCGCGCCGGGATCCCCATGGGCCGCGTGCTCCGCGAGAAGGTCGTCCACGAAGATGGGGCCCGCGGGCGTCATGATGAACCGAGGGATCCCGGTGGGAGCGTCCCCGCGACGCGCACGGACCTCGTCGACGCTGTCGATCCCACGGTCGACGTAGGCCACGGACCGCTCGTACTCCAGCTGCTCGTTCGCCTCCTTGTCCTCGGTCCAGATGAACTCGAGCTCCGGCTCCCCCAGGAACTCGTGGATCTCCCGGGTCAAGAGCTCCGCGATGAATTGCCGGATCGGGTGGAAGCCGGAGTGCGACTCCTCGGCGTCGGCCATCTCCCCGGTGGCCCGGTTCATCAGCTGGACCAGGGGAAGCGGGCTCGTGCTGAAGGCATAGCAGACGGCCCGGGCCAGGTACTCATCGAAGTCCTTCTGCCACTGGTCGTGCCCCCGGGGGTTCTCGAGGCCGGAGTTCGGGCCTCCCGCCATGAACCGGAGCCGGCGGCGTTGCCCGATCTCCCCTGCCAGCATCAACTCGAATTTGACCTGCATGTCCAGGATCTGAGTGGGCGTCCAGCTCTCGGGGCACTTCCAGAAGGCCTCGGGGATGTTCCCTTCGGTGTAGTACCCGAGATAGTAGAGGTCTCGCCGGAGCGCCACGTTCAGGATGATCACGACGCGCTCGACCGGGCCCTGCCCATACGGGGTATAGGTCCGGGTGCTGCGAGGCGCATAGACGAGCTCGACGGGCCGGGCGCCCGGTTGGGTTCGACTCTGTCGCAGGGCCATGTCCAGCTGCGTCCGGTCCGTGTAGGGACGGTGGTACTCGGTCTCGACGCGGCCGTAACCGATCTGCTGGTAGGCGGTCTCGGGAGGCTCCGGAGGCGTCCCGAAGCTGTCGACGATCGGCTTGATGGTCGCGCCGTTGATGGGCTTGAGCGCGTAGGGCTCCCCATTCACCTTGCGCTGTCGGTAGAGCGTGAGGGCATCGCACACCAGCGTATCGTCCAGGAGCATGGCGAGCCAGGCCCGGAAGTCATGGATCCGGTCGGGACGGCGGAAAAAGCTCTTGACCCGTGCGATGTTGTCCTTGAGACCCTTCCCGCGTTTCTCCTCGATGGAATGGATGTCCCATTCCATTCCCAGCACCTGGTTCTTCACGTCTTCGACGGCGGTGGCCACGATCCAGGAGGCGGCCGCGAGGTTGCGGAGCTGATCGAAGGGAGTGAGCCAGGGGAATTCCGTGCGGGGGATGTAATTGAGGTTCTGACCGATGGGCGGGAAGTATCCCCGGGGCTCTTCGCCTCGAGGCTCGACCGGGGTGAGGGGAACGCCCGGGCCCGGGGGACGTCCTTCGAAGGCGGCGCGCTGCTCCGGGGTCGACCGGATCACCCGGTTCTGGGCGTCATAGAGGATCGGGATCGTGCCTTCTCGATCCGTCATCCGGGTCCGTCCGGTCAGGGCGAATTCATCTGCCACGGGTCACCCCTTCAGCTTCTTGGCTTCCTCGGCTTGCTTGTCGATCTGGGCCTGGATCATGTTGAGGTACGCGGTCGCCCCAGACAGCGCGGAGCCCACGGCGATGAGGAGCGCCATCACGCAGTCGTCGTGCATCCCCTCCGGCGCCGAGAACTTCCATCCGCCCGTGGCCTTCCGGATCGATCGGAACATCTTCAGCTCTTCTTGCAGGGGAGGCAGGGGGGCCAGGCGGATCATGCCGTTGCGCCCGAGCTTCGAGAGCTCGAAGATCGCATTGCGCTTCGTCGTCTCGTCCGTCCACCAGCGCTGCGCATTCCCGGTGAGGGCTTCGACCTCGTCGAAGATGGGTCCGCCCGGGCCGTTGCACTCGATGACCGCGGTCGCGTTGTTCCAGTGCTTGCTGTACTCCGCGATCTCCACCTTCTGCTGGGTGCTGGGCTCCCGGGTCGTCCGGAACATGTCGGTGACCGTCCAGCACTTCATGCAGAGCGGGATCCCCACGGTGAAGTCCCGGTCCTCCCCGTAATCCCATCCCATCAGGTACGGGTGTCCCGGGTGCGGGTTCGGATCCTGCTGGAGCGTCGTGACCTTGTCGACCCACTTCGCGAAGTAGGCCTCGGGCGGGGAGGCGAAGTTCGCCTCGTAAAGGAGCTCGAATTCGAAGGGCTCCCGGGCCGCGCGCTCCTCGTCGATGAACCGCTGGTACACCTTCGCCTTCACCGGGTCGTGGAAGAGGCACACGGGATCCATGAGCATGGCCAGGATGTCGCGATAGGTCCACTTCCGGTAGAGGTAGCGGCCGGCGTTCACCGGGTCCTGGGCCCGCTCGCAGAGCTTCCAGAAGGGTCCCATGATGGGTCCCGGGTTGCCGATGTAGAACATGGGGCCGAGCGTCGACGAGCGCCGGCTGGATAGGATCCCGGCGGCCTTCTCGCTGAGCATCCCCGCTTCGTCCGCGAGAACATCGTGGGCGTGGGGCCCGCGGAGGTTGTCCGGAACGTCCCACGATCGGAACTGCTCCTCGCTCCCATTCAGGAAGCGGAGCCGACGGTTCCCCGGGGCCTCGTTCACCCCGCGCACGCCCGGCACGAGGACCTTGCGGCAGAGCTCCCGCATCGCGTTGAACACGGGCAGCGTCTGCTTTTCCGTGGGGGCGGCCGTGATCCCGAGAGAACCGTGAAGTGTCGATCGTCGTCTCCATTTCCAGGCTGCGGCCAGGTAGCTTTTACCGAGCCCCGTCCCGCTGAGGATCACCAGGTCCCGGTCGTCCAGCTCCACCAGCTCCCGCTGGTAGGGGTAGAGCAGCGGACCCTCGAGCTCCAGAACTTGGACTGTCGGGGAACTTGCATTTGACGACGGCGCCGGAGAAGAGGGCCTGGAAATCGAACTCTTCCATTTCCTTCGGCTTCGGCCACCCGTACTCGAAGAGGAATTCCGTTGCGCGGAGGTCCCCGTTGAGGGCACGGAGGTGGTAGACGTTGATGAGCGGGCCCGGGTCGACCTTCTTCCGGATGAGGTCCGAGAGCTCCTGGCGCGCGATGGCGAACTGCTTTGTCCGGAGGTCCTGGACACCTTCCGGGCGGCCGGCGCCTTCCCGTGCGCCCCCGTTGCGCCGCCACGGGCTTTCCGGGGTGCCGGAGAGGGGGTGCCTCGGGGCTTGCTTGCGCTTCGCCACGTCAAGCGGCTCCTGGGCGACTGCCGGAAGCCTGGCTGAAGTTCTCGAACCGCTCCCGGATCACGTCGCAGTATCTCGGGTCGAGCTCCATGAGAAAGGCCGTGCGATCGGTTTCCTCGGCCGCGATGAGCGTGCCACCCCCGCCGGCGAACAGGTCCAGCACGTTCTCCCCGGGCTTCGTGATGGCCTTCAGGGGGAGGGGTGGGATCTCGTTTTCGTCCTCCACCTGGGCGATCTGCTTCTCCAGCTCCTGGATGGCCAGGTCGATTTCCCCCTGCATAAACCCGGTGACG
>Ga0210377_10003803_pt1 | contig 12864 bp, 11 predicted proteins | sample PLM4_65_b1redo_FD_155480 | JGI IMG/M metagenome (GOLD analysis project Ga0210377, IMG submission 155480) | Groundwater sediment microbial communities from an aquifer in East River, Colorado, USA - PLM4_65_b1 redo | ecosystem: Environmental > Terrestrial > Soil > Riparian zone | place: USA: East... | reverse complement strand
CCGGTAGCTTCGCACCTCGCGGCGCACCAGGTCGGTGATCACTTCCTCGTGGGTGGGACCCATGCAGAACTCGGCGTCCTTGCGATCCTTGAAACGGAGCAGTTCCTTGCCATACTGTTCCCAACGCCCCGATTCCTGCCAGAGTTCGGCAGGCTGCACCGCAGGCATCAGCATCTCGATGGCGCCGGCGCGGTTCATCTCCTCGCGGACGATGTTCTCCACCTTGCGGATGGAACGGAGTCCGAGCGGCAGATAGTTGTAAACGCCGGCCGCCAGCTTGCGGACCATCCCGGCGCGAAGCATGAGCTGGTGGGATATGACCTCCGCATCGGACGGGGTCTCCTTGACGGTCGGGATAAAATACTGTGAATAACGCATGATCAAGCCCTCTTTTCCATAGTAAAACAAGGGCGCATGCCATGCGCCCTCACTCTTCACTCTTCACTCTTCACTCTTCACTCTTCACTCTTCACTCTTCACTGCCTCTAAAACCTCCGCCACCAAGGCGTCTGCCAGTTCATTTTCCGGCACCTTGCGGACGATCTCCCCATGGCGGAAGAGCAGCCCCTCTCCCCGGCCGCCGGCAACCCCGAAATCCGCCTCACGGGCTTCTCCCGGCCCGTTCACCACACACCCCATGACCGCCACGGTCAGATGCTTGTCGATGCTGCCCAACCTTTTCTCCACCTCTTCGGCCACGTGGATCAGATTGATCTGGCAGCGGCCGCAGGTCGGGCAAGAAACGAAATTAATCCCCCGCTGCCGCATCCCGAGCGCCTTCAGTATCTCAAAACCGACCCGCACTTCGTCCACAGGGTCTCCGGTCAGGGAAACGCGCATGGTGTCGCCGATCCCGTCGGCCAGGAGGATGCCGAGTCCCGCTGCGGACTTGATGGTGCCGGAAAATGTCGTCCCCGCCTCGGTAATCCCGATGTGGAGGGGATAGTCGACCTCGGCGGAAAGGAGCCGGTAGGCCTCTACAGTTTTCATGACATCGGAAGCCTTGAGCGAGATCTTTATCTGATCAAAACCGAGCTCTTCCAGTATGCGCACATGTCCCAGCGCCGATGCCACCATCGCTTCGGCGGTTGGATGACCGTACTGCTGCAAGAGTTCCTTTTCCAGCGAGCCGGCATTGACGCCGATGCGAATCGGCACCCGCCGCTCAAAAGCGGCCTGCACCACCTCTGCCACTTTCCAGCGCTCGCCGATATTGCCGGGGTTGAGGCGCAGGCCGTCAATCCCACCCTCCAGCACCTTGAGGGCAAGTTTATAGTCAAAGTGGATGTCGGCGATGACCGGCATCGGGCTTGCCGCCTTGACCCTGCCGAGCGCCTCAGCCGCATCCATATCCGGCACCGCGCAGCGGACCAGTTCACAGCCGACCGTTGCGAGCCTCCCGATCTGGGCGAGGGTCGCAGCCACATCGCGGGTATCGGTGCTGCACATGGACTGGACGGAGCAGGGCGCGCCGCCGCCGATCTTCACATTGCCAACCTGGATCTGTCTGGTTGATTTTTTCATAAGCGGGCATCTTAGCGGAAATAGGCAGGTAAAGTCAAGGATGGTTTGGCCGTGGGCTGCAGGCAAATCCATCATTGACAGATAATGTTTTTTCCTATTTAGTAGCAATCATGAAACAGAAACCGGCAATAAAAAAGAACAGCAACGCAGCAGTCGCTCCCATCAGGACAAGGCAGACCCTTGAACTTGCCATTACCTCTCTAAACGAGGACGGCTTCGGCATCGCGGCCCATGAAGGGACTAAAGTTCTCGTCGCCGGCGCCCTGCCAGGGGAAACGATCCGGGCAAGGGTTACCTACGTCGGCCACCGGGAAACCTTTGCAGACATAGTGAAAGTCGTCACCAGGTCGCCGGACCGTTTGAATAAACCGCCGTGTGACAAGGGGACCGCCTGCGACGGTTGCCAACTCATCCAGATGAGCTATCCCGCCCAACTGGCTTGGAAAAAGCAGCACGTAGAAAACTCTCTGCGCCGTTACCGGACGCTGGAGAAGGTAAAGGTTCACGACGTCATTGCTTCGCCGCTGCAGCTTAATTACCGCAACTCGGTAAAACTGGTGGTTACCGGCAAATTTGCCGAACCGCTCATCGGCATCTACCGGCGCAACAGTCACGATGTGCTCGATATCGGCGACTGCCCGCTCCATCACCCCCTGATCAACAAGGTTGTCCAGGCAGTCAAGAGCGGGATCAAAAAAGGGAAGGTGCCCATCTACAACCCCAGAAGCGAGATGGGGTTGTTGCGCTACCTGGTGGTCCGCGTTTCGGAATCGACAAACCGGGTCATGGTCGTATTTGTCACCGCAGAACGCAGCTTCAACGAAATCCACCACCTGGCAAAACACCTCCAGGCGGCCGTTCCCGAGGTGACCGTTATCGACCAGAACATCAACGGCTCCACGGGAAATGCCATCTTCGGCCAGAAAGACCATTTCATCACAAAGGAACGGCTCCTTCATGCCGCCATAGGCGAAACACGCTTCTCCATCTCCCCCCGCTCCTTCTTTCAGGTGAACAGCGGCAGCGCCAGGGCCATCTATGAAAAGGTCCGTGAATGGGGGGCGCTGGCCGGCACGGAACGGATACTGGACCTCTACTGCGGCATCGGCGGCATCTCCCTCTTTCTTGCCGGAAAGGCAAAGGAGGTTCTCGGGATTGAGGTGGTGGAAAGCGCCGTTGCCGACGCAGAAAAGAACGCCCAGCTGAACGACATCCGCAACTGCCGTTTTATGGCGGGCGATGTGGCAAGACTGCTGGAAGAAATGCGCACGGAAGGGGAGAATTTCGACCTGGTCGTCCTCAACCCGCCACGCAAGGGGTGTGACGAGCAGGTGTTACAGCAGACAGCGGCCATCGGCCCGCAAAAGATCATCTACGTCTCCTGCTCGCCGCAGACCTTGAGTCGGGACCTCAACATCCTCGCCGGACTCGGCTACCGGACCGTGGAGATCCAGCCGGTGGACATGTTTCCCCAGACGGTGCATGTGGAGGATGTGGCGCTGCTGGTGAAGGGAAAAGGGTGACGTAGTAAAGGTCCGACAACCTCACAATAAGCCCCGGCGAATAATTGGCCGGGGCTTTTTTGTTTCAAACGCGTAAGTGTCGATTTTATTTTTGATTTTGCACGTGCCGTACCGAACGCCAACCGGCTACTTTCAATCTGTTTCAGCACTTGACTCGTCGATTAATACCTCACGGCAGCACAAGTTCCCATTAACAGGTTACTATCGGAACAGGCTTGAAGACAAATGACATCTGGCTGTCACCTGAGGATAAAGCAACATTCTTTCTGTAAATTTATTTCGAAGTCTTTTGAATCTGTGGTATCTTTTTGGTAAAATGGCACTAGTCGGACCAGAAGCGGCGTGCCGACGCGGCAGTTTCGACGGCACCACACGGAAGAGGAGCGGTTTTCTGGATGGCCCAACATCCCGCACAACTCATCGCCTGCCACGACTGCGACCTGCTCCAGCGGGAGATTCCCCTCAAGAAGGGGTGCGCGGCCAGCTGCAGCCGTTGCGGCGCGGTACTGTACCGAAACGCCACCGACAGCATTGATCGCACGCTCGCCTACACCCTGGCGGCCGCCGTGCTGTTCGTGATCGCCAACGTGTTTCCCATCTTCGCGATCGAGGTTCAGGGGTCCCGTAGCGAGATCAACCTTGTAGGCGCCGTGCATTCCCTCTGGGACCAGCAGATGCAGTTCATCTCGCTGCTTGTTTTCCTGACCATCATCCTCATCCCGGCCCTGGAGCTTATCACGATGACCTATCTCCTGTTGCCGCTCAAATTCCGGCGCTTCCCCGCCGGGTACTCCCTCATTCTGCGCATGATGCGGATTGTCGAACCGTGGAGCATGATCGAGGTGTTCATGCTCGGCATGCTGGTTTCGCTGGTTAAGCTCACCAGCTCGTTCAAAGTCATACCCGGTGTCGCCCTTTGGTCTTTCGGGGTCCTGACCCTCTTGCTGGCTGCCGCCGCCGCATCGTTCAGCACCCGTGATGTCTGGGCCCGCCTGGACAAAAAACCCGGCGCGGAGGTGGCCGCATGACGGAGTTGACAGTGAGCGCCGCCGGGCAGGGGCTTTGCTCCTGTCACGTCTGCAACCTCGTGTCCAGGCGGGAACGGGTGTCGGTTTCGGCACACTGCCCCCGCTGCGGCGCTTCCCTGCATTTCCGCAAGCCCGGCAGCGTGTCGCGCTGCTGGGCGCTGCTCATCGCCGCCTATATCCTCTATATCCCGGCGAACCTCCTGACGATGATGGAGACCGGTTCGCTCATCAGCTACCGCAAGGACACCATCATAAGCGGCGTGGTCGAGCTCTGGAAAACAGGCTCCTGGGCGATTGCCGTTATCGTATTCATCGCCAGCGTCACGATCCCGCTTCTTAAGATGATCTCGCTCACCCTGCTGCTCGTTTCGGTGCAGCGCCGCTCCAGGTGGCAACCCAGGCAACGCACGCGCCTCTACCGGCTGCTGGAACTGGTCGGCCGCTGGTCGATGCTGGATATCTACGTGGTGACGCTTCTGGCCGCACTGGTGCAGCTCGGTGCCATGGGGACGGTAAAAGCGGGACCGGCTGCGCTGGCCTTTGGCGCCGTAGTGGTGCTGACCATGCTCGCGTCCATGCAATTCGATCCGCGCCTGATCTGGGACCCCCTTCAGAAAGAGAGAATTCAATGAACGATACGCCTCAAAAGCCCGAGCTTTCCGAAATTCCCGACGCAGTCAGTGAACCGAAACGGCGTTTCTCAGTCCAGCTGGTCTGGATCATCCCCATCGTCGCGGCGCTTATCGGCCTTTCACTTGCAGTCAAGTCCTTCATGGATCGTGGAGAGACCATCACCATCACCTTCAAGACCGGCGAGGGGATGGAAGCGCGCAAGACCAAGATCAAGTACAAGGACGTGGAGATCGGCGAGGTCAAGGGGCTTGCCATCGCCAAGGACCGGTCTCACGTGGTCGTGACCGCCGAAATGTCGAAGGATGCCAGGGGGCTCCTGGTGAAGGACACCCGGTTCTGGGTGGTGCGCGCCCGGATCTCGGGCGGCAATGTCTCCGGGCTCAGCACGCTGGTCAGCGGGTCCTACATCGGCGTCGACGCCGGCACCTCGACCGAAAGCCGGGACGAATTCATCGGTCTCGAGACGCCTCCCGCCGTTTCCCTGGACATGCCCGGTCGCCAGTTTGTCCTGCACGCCGCCGACGTCGGTTCGCTCGATACCTCCTCGCCGATCTTCTACCGTCGCATGCAGGTGGGACAGGTGATCGGCACCGAACTGGACCGAGACGGCAAAGGGGTAACCATAAAGGCTTTCGTCCGTGCCCCATTCGACCAGTATGTCAAGACCAACTCCATATTCTGGCACGCAAGCGGCATCGACCTGACCCTCAACGCCAGCGGCGTGAAGATCAACACGGAATCCATGGTCTCGATCCTTCTGGGAGGCATCTCCTTCCAGACCCCGCAGGACCGGTTAGAAGCACCGCCCGCCCGCCCCAACAGCGTCTTTACCCTGTTCCCGACCAGGGACGAGGCCTTGAAGCACGGCGAGACGGTCGAGACCTACCGCCTCATTTTCAAGGAATCGGTGCGCGGCCTTTCCGTGGGAGCCCCGGTGGATCTACGCGGCGTGATCGTGGGCGAGGTGACGAAGATCGACGTGACGCTGGACTCCAGGAATTCGGAGCTCTCCATCCCCGTCGAGATACAGTTCTATCCGGAGCGCCTGCGTGCGCAGTACCTCAACAAATCGCAGCAGGTTAAGCCTCCGGATTCCCGGGCACTCCTCGATGCGCTCGTAGCGAACGGTTTCCGGGCGCAGATTAAAAGCGGGAATCTATTGACCGGGCAACTGTTTGTCGCGCTGGATTTCTTTCCAAAGGCGCCGCCGGCGAAAATCGACTGGAGCACGAGCCCTCCCAGTTTTCCCATCGTCCCCGGCTCCATGGAGCAGTTGCAGAAGAAACTGATGCAAATCGTCCAGAAGATCGAGAAAATGCCGCTCGAGGAACTTGCCGGCGATGCCAGAAAGACGATACAGTCCCTTGACGCCACCCTGAAGAGCGCGGAGAAGCTCTTGAAGAACGTGGACGGCGCGGTCATCCCGGAAGCACGCACGGCACTTTTGGAGGCGCGGCAATCACTGGAGGATGTGCGAAAAACGCTGGGAGAGGCGCGCAAGACTCTGGGCGGCGCGAACCAGGTTCTTGCCGGCGATGCGCCGCTGCAGCTCGACCTGCGCGAGACCCTCCGGGAGGTGTCGCGGGCTGCACAGTCGCTGCGGGTGCTCGGCGATTACCTGGAGCAGCACCCGGAATCCCTGGTTCGCGGCAAACGGGAGGACAAACAATGATGCGCAGCTTAACTGTCGGCATGCTAGCCGTCTGCCTGGCCGTGGCGTTGGCCGGTTGCAGCAGATCACCGCGGGTAACCTTCTACACCCTGGAGCCCGGTGCAAAGGTCGAGGCTGCTGCCGCAGCCACGGCTGTCCCGGCGGTTGCCGTCGGACCGGTCACGCTCCCCGAAGTGGTGGACCGGCCGCAGCTCGTAATGCGCGTTGCCGCCAACCGTGTAGACATCCTGGAGACGCACCGCTGGGCCGAGCCGCTCAAGAGCGAGATCCCCCGTCTCATCGCTGAGAACCTGGGGCGCCTGCTCGGATCAAGCCGGGTGTCGTCCTATCTTCAGCACGCCGGCGCCGATGCGGACTACCGGGTGCTGGTGGACATCCAGCGTTTCGAATCGTCGCCGGGAGAGGCCGTCACCGTCGAGGCCGTCTGGTCCCTGCGCCGTGCCGCGGGGGGGTGCCCGAAAACCGGTCGTTCACTGGTGCGCGAGCCTGTGGGAGCTGAAGGCTACGATCCCCTGGTCGCAGCGTACGGTCGGGCACTCCTCGCCGTGAGCCGCGATCTGGCAAGGGCAATCCGGGCCGAAGCTGCGGTGGAACACTGATCATGGCGTGCCTAGTGGCGGCAATCATTTAAAAAGCCGCTTGGGGCATACCCTAAGCGGCTGTTTTTTTGGAACTGGCGAGGTCAGGGTAATGGTACCCGGTCAGACGATCACCCGGACGAAGTTCTCGACAGCCGTTATGCTCAATGGGGCATGACAGCAGTAATCGCCATCCACCTGGACCGCCTTGCTGCCGGAAACTTCCAGATTACGGGCATAAAATGAAGTAAAATCATTACCCGCCGGCAGCCGACCGGCAGCCACGGCCAGGGCCAGCCACTGCCGATCCCAGTCCGCCAGCCGTCTAAGTGCCGAAAGGAGGTAGGCCCCCTTGCCGATGGCTTTCTTCTCAGCCAGGCGCACCCCTTCTACTACGGCGCCGTCAAGGCCGATACCGGCCATGCACGGGAACCGAAAACACGGAAATCAACTATTGAGGTCTTGGCTATGAGGAGGGTTTTGAGCTCTTCGGCAAGAGAACGGTCATAAGGGCGAGATCATCAAGAACCTCCGGCAGACAGAGGTGATACCAGGAAGGCTCCGGCATGTACCGAAGCCTTCAAAAAATTTGGAGCGGGAAACGGGATTCGAACCCGCGACCTTCAGCTTGGGAATCTGTAATTTTATGGTTTCAGGATTTTTCTGCATGTCTCACCACCCCCTCATTTACCTCCTTAACTACTTGACATAGCAAGATTTATCTTGTATATTCCTTCCTATTCATTCCAAATAATTTTGATCGTTGCCACGACAGTAGAGGTTACACAGGGGTTACACGTGCCCGATACGATGACACCCCAAAATCGACAGCGCAAACGTGAACAACGTAAACCCGGTCCTTTCACTGACAGGTTCATAAAAAGCCTCAAACCTGAAAGCGAAATGTACCAGGTGCGTGAGGGACGAGGATTTGCCATCCGTGTTCTACCGACAGGGGTCAAAACCTGGTACTACATCTACACCTTTAACGGCAAACGCAGACAACTCAATCTCGGCAACTACCCTGACAAGGGCCTGGAAGAGGCACACAAGGTTTATCTGGAGTCTGCTGCCCTCGTAAAAAATGGCGTAGATCCCATGGACAAACCTGTTGCTGCAGACCCACCAACCCCGCAGGTTGAGCTGACAGTGCGGCGCCTCGCCGTTGACCTGTATCTTGATGAGTGGTCGAAGATCCACCATTCGGAAAGATGGCATTACAATAATAAGAAAGCCCTGGAAGCCGACGTATTGCCGGCCTGGGGTGACCGTTTGGCTGCCGACATCCGCCGTAAAGATGCGGTGGAAATTCTGGAGCTCGTGGCGAAACGTGCGCCCGGCCAGGCCCGGAATGTTCTGAAAGCGGCAAGGGGCATGTATACCTACGCCGTCGACAGGGAACTGCTGGAGTACAACCCTTTCGCCGATATCAAGATATCCAGGACAATCCCCAAGATGCAGCCCATGTCCCGGGATCGTGAACTCTCAGAAAAAGAAATCAAGCACCTCTGGAACGCGATAGATGAAGGAGGAGGGAGTGACGGCACAAAGCGTGCGCTGAAATTAATCCTGATCACCGGCCAGAGACCGGGTGAAGTCGTGGGGATGCACCGGCAGGAAATTGAAGGAAAATGGTGGACGATACCGTGGGAACGCATCAAGACCCGCAAGCGCCGCCAGGAAGATCATCGTATATATCTTTCGCCTCTGGCCATGTCGCTTATCGGCGATGGCAAGGGATTCATCTTCTCCGATCCAACCGGCGAAAACGCCATGACTGAGAATGCCCTGAGTCACCATGTTCGAAAAGACATTCCGGATACAGTAAAAAGGCCGTATTACGGTCTCCCCCGCTGGACGCCACATGATCTCCGCCGCACGGCGGCTACCCGACTGTCCAAGATCGGGGCATCCGACGAAATCATCGACGTAATTCTGAACCACGCAAAAAAAGGCGTTAGCGGAATTTATAATCGGAACAAGTACGACACGGAAAAACAGCTGTGGCTCACCAAGTGGTCTCAGCATCTGGAGAAACTGTTAAAGAGCAAACAAGCTGCCACCGACACAAGTAACCGCGGCAAACAGCAAGGTAAGAAGGCCGGCAACGATAAGAAATCATAGATCTTCAAAATTCCCCGTTGCAGAAGGACGGAGAGACAACGCTAGGGCATAAGTAGCAGAAAGTTTTCTATTTATCCTACATTTTCATATTTTCTCTTGCAAATGTAGGATAATTTATTTATCCTACATTTTAGCTAGATACAAACACAATGTAGGATAAAAGTGACGCCAACCATGCGAAAGAATAAGGCGGAAGACGAAGGGATAAAGGGGATGCTCCGGGACGAGTTCAATCGCTGCCTGGAACTCATGGAGCAGGTGAAACAGTCTATGGACAGTTACCCCCGGGGACGATTAGTCGTCAAAAAGGTGAAAGCGAAAGAACGCGTCTATGAATATCATCATCTCCAATGGCGAGAGGGGGAGAAGGTATTATCCCGGCACGTCCCGGAGAAAGAAATTCCGGAGATGCAGAAAAAGATCGAGCAGCGCGAAGCATATCGGAGCAATTGCCTGAAGCTTGAAAAGCGTCTTGAATACCTGGCTCCCTTGATCGGCGAAAAAAAGCCGTCCAGGAGGAGTTGCGGTTTAGAAATCAAAGTGCCATCCTCGCCTGAAAAGCATGTATCGAAGAATAACGAACAACCTGCCGGTGGGGCTCCCAGGACCAGGCAGGTCAAGAGAGGTTAAATCAGCATGGTCATCAAAGGGGACATACGGATTTTCCCGGATGAGGTGAAAGATCTTCTCCAAGGGTTGGCGGCGGAGAAATTCTTTGCCGACGGCATTCTGTGCGGTTCATGGGTGATGCTCGTTTATCGGCTCCATCATAAGCTCGTTTATGCCCTTCGCACCGAGGATATCGATTTTGCCGTGGAGACGGCCAGGCATTGCGCGGCAGACATACCGGACATTCTGAAGAATTTGGGGTATCTCCCGGTTCTGGATGTTCATGGTCTGGAAAAATTCGTCAAGGGTACATTTTCGATCGAGTTTCTTGTACACCGGAAGGGCGGCAAAGACGTGCCATATGTCACGGTGAAGGAAATGAAAATTAGGGCTCTCCCCCTCCCCTTCATGTCGATGCTTTTCATTGACCCCATTACCGTTGACTTCGGTGCGTTCAGCATCCGGATCCCATGCATCGAAGCCCTGTTTCTCCACAAACTCATCATTGCGCAAAGAAGGAAGACCGCCTCGAAGGCTGAAAAGGACCTTGAACAGTGCGCCTCCCTGATACCTGCTGTGGATGCTGCAAAGCTGGCCGCCATTGCCTACTCTCAGCGTTTCAGTAAAGACACCAGGGCTGCTATCCTGAAGTCGGCAAGTCAAATCGGGTACCCTCCATTTCTGCAATGAACGAGTCCATCCGACCATTCCCTGCGAGTACCCTGCTCCAAGAATTCGGCGACCAGGGCGCCGGCGGAAAGTTTGAAATTCTGTCCAAAAGTAAACTTAGAGTTTACATTCGATGTCATTTCTTATAATCAGGAGGCCTTACAAGGGTATTCCTACCACCGGTACCAGCAGCCTCCCCGGGCGGGAGGCGGGATGCTCAGCAAGTGATTCCATGGCCATGAAGCATCAGAAAACCGCGCTCATTGAGGCAATTACCCAGGAAGAAGCCAGGCTTGCCCGCCTTGATGCCGAGCGCGCTGCAATTCTTGAACGACTTGGTGGACTACGCGAGCAATTGTCAGCCTTCGATGCCGAACCAGCTCCTCCCCCGGCACTCTCCACCTTATCCTCAACCGAAAAGATCATCTTATTCCGCTCCCTCTTCAGGGGAAGAGAAGATGTTTTCCCCAAACTCTGGATCAGTAGGAAGGGGGACCGCAAGGGGTATATGCCTTCCTGCGCCAATGACGGCAACTACACCCTCTGCGGAAAGCGCAAAACTCCCCGCGTAAAGTGCAGCGATTGTGGCCATCAGGCGTACATTCCGGTCAGCGACGAGGTAATCCGAGAACATCTCCAGGGGAAGCAGACCATCGGCGTCTATCCGCTCCTGCCGGACGACACCTGCCGGTTTCTGGCCGTCGATTTTGACAAGGCATCCTGGCAGGAGGACGTGGCAGCTTTCCGGGAAACCTGCTCATTTCTCGGTCTCCCTGTTGCAGTGGAACGGTCCCGATCCGGCAACGGCGCTCATGCCTGGTTTTTCTTCACCGAACCGCTCATGGCAGCGGTCGCCCGGGTCATGGGGTGCTACCTCATCACCGAAACCATGTCCCGACGCCACCAGCTCAGCATGGAATCATACGATCGGCTCTTCCCCAGCCAGGACACCATGCCCCGCGGCGGCTTCGGCAACCTGATCGCCCTGCCGCTGCAAGGGGAGCCTCGCAAGCAGGGAAATTCCGCCTTCGTCGATGAGGCATTCACGCCCTATCCCGATCAGTGGGGCTACTTGGCATCGCTCAAACGCCTCACTCCGCAGGAGGTTCAGGCAATCGCCGACAAGGCGGTGCGCAAGGGGCAGGTGGTCGGCTTGCGGCTGCCGTCGGATGACGACGAAGAGCAGGTGCCGTGGGAGCGCTCGCCCTCGGGCCGCCTGCCGGTTGGACAGATTAAGGGGAAGCTGCCGAAAAATATTACTGCGGTGCTGGCCCAGCGGATCTTCATAGAGAAGAAAGGACTTCCCTCATCACTTCTCAACCGTATAAAGAGGCTGGCCGCGTTCCAGAATCCGGAATTCTACAAAAAGCAGAAAATGCGCCTTTCCACCCACAGCACCCCACGGGTCATTGCCTGTTTTGAGGAGTTGCCAAAACATGTGGCTCTCCCGAGAGGATGTCTCGATGCCCTGCATACGCTCCTCGCTGAGTATGGCATCGGCCTCGGAATTGATGACAAGCGGCAGAGCGGCGCACCGACCGCCCTCACCTTCCACGGGACGCTGACCGATGTGCAGCAGCAGACAGTCGATGAACTGCTCCGGCATGACATCGGCATCTTCGTCGCCCCGCCAGGTTCCGGCAAGACCGTGGTCGGTGCATGGATGACCGCGGCTCGAAACTGCTCGACCCTCATCCTGGTACACCGCAAACCGCTCCTCGACCAGTGGGTTGCCCAGCTCTCCCGCTTCCTCGATCTGCCTCCCAAGGCAATCGGCACCATCGGCTCGGGGAAGAGCAAGGCGACCGGGGTCCTGGACGTGGCCATGATGCAGAGTCTGGTACGTAAAGAGGAGGTTGCCGACCTGGTAGCAAACTATGGTCAGATCATCGTGGATGAATGTCATCACCTGCCGGCATTCTCCTTCGAGCGGGTACTGTCCGAGGTGAAGGCACGGTATGTGGTGGGGCTCACCGCCACCCCGTACCGGCGGGATGGCCATCAGCCCATCATCCACCTTCAATGCGGGCCGACCAGGTATTCGCTGAATCGCAAACGGCAGGAAACAGACGATGCATTCACCCGTCGGCTCGTCCTCCGGGAAACCGGCTTTAGCGTGTCGGACTCCGACAAGGAGACAACCATTCAGGAACTCTATGCCCGGTTGGCTTCCGACCGGGAGCGGAACCGTTTCATTCTCGGCGACATCCGAAAGGCCCTCGCTGAGGGTAGGTCACCGATCCTCCTGACCGAGCGGAAGGACCACCTGGAGCTCTTTGCCGGGGAACTGCGTGGCACGGTGCAGCATCTGGTGGTGCTCCAGGGTGGCATGGGGGTAAAGCAGCGCCGCAAGATCGCAGAACAGCTCGCCGCGATCCCCGATGACGAGGAACGCCTGATCCTCGCCACCGGCCGCTATATCGGCGAGGGGTTCGATGATGCCCGTCTGGACACACTTTTTCTGGCGCTGCCGTTCTCGTGGAAAGGAATGCTTGTACAGTACG
>Ga0210377_10003802_pt1 | contig 12865 bp, 16 predicted proteins | sample PLM4_65_b1redo_FD_155480 | JGI IMG/M metagenome (GOLD analysis project Ga0210377, IMG submission 155480) | Groundwater sediment microbial communities from an aquifer in East River, Colorado, USA - PLM4_65_b1 redo | ecosystem: Environmental > Terrestrial > Soil > Riparian zone | place: USA: East... | reverse complement strand
AGTAGTCTGCAAGTGACTACTTCCTTAGATAATGTTATCGTTCGGAATGGAAGTGTTAAAGGCCGTAAAGGTATAGCCTTGTGGGATGGAATATCTACTGCATCGGCTGATCCTATCATAGGTCTGTGGGATTTTTATGCTCCTGCCGTGGGCGGATCATCGTTTGTACGAATACATGGAACTAAGTTTGAACAATGGGATGATGGCACAAGTGCGTGGGTGGATAAAACTGGTGCGGCTTTGTCCAGTAGCATAACTACCACTACCCGTCCTTCATTTGCTAACATGAGTGATGAAGGATTTATGGTGTTTACGACTGAAGGATTGGATAGACCTAGGAAATATGATGGTAGTGGAAATAGTGCGACTCTAGGCGGCACACCACCTTTTGCCAAATGGCTCTGCCCCTATGTAGGATTCCTCTTTTTGTTTAATACTTCCACTGATGGGGCATTTGATGAAATAGCAGATTCAATAACAGCCTATTTTAGTGACCAACCAGATAACTCCTGGGACTTGTGCGAAGGTAATACTATAATCTATGATGAAAGCCCAGGTGAGATTCGTGCGGCAGACGTGTTTAATGAATCCATGCTAGTTCTTAAGGCTGATTGTCTAGTCTCTACTAGATTTGTCGGTGGAGTTGTAAGATTTGAACGTGATCGCTTGCCCTTTGCACATGGAATTTTAGCCCCGCTTTCACTCAAGAAATGTGGCGACTATGGAGATATATTTCTAGCTACAGACCGAAATCTCTACCGTACTGATGGTTTTCATGTTCAAGCACTTCCTGGAAATGTGCAAAAGGCTTTGCAAGAGACTATGACTCCTGCCTTGGCTCCATATGTAAGTGCGTGTGTGGACCTTTCACATGAGACGTATCACTTACTCTATCAACGGAATAGTTCAACATTCTTTGACGGTCGGCTGTCCTTTAACTATAGAACAGGTGAATTTTACAAAGGCGTCTATGCTGGTCGAGAACTTGTTCGTATTCATGCTTTCAAACAATCTAATGATAAAGATACTCAAATCGTAGCTAGTGTAAATGATAAAAAAGTATATGAACTAGAAACCGGCACAGATGATGCTGCTACTGCTGTTTCACGATTCTATGACATTGACTGGAATCAATTTGGAAATCCAGGGACGAAATATCTTACTGGAGTTAATCTAACCTTTGTTAAAGCCTCAAATGTCCAAGTGGAAGTCTCAGTCGCTATAGATCATAGTTCCAAGTTTCAGTATCCTAGAATGATGACTTTAAAAGGAATATCTAGTCCTAGTGATGAAAATGTAAGGGTGAAATATAGCCTTCCATCACCAATTTTTGGTAGTTGGTTTAAAATCAGGATTAAGTTGTATCACTATGGTTCAACCAATGTAGCTGAATTGCTTGAAGTCGAACCAGAAATCATTCCAATTCATCATACAGCCGAGCACGAATCTAAACAATACATGGCACAAAGAGCATAAGGAGAATTTTATGGCAGGCGCATTTGGCAGTGGTGGTAATTCTTTTGGTGGAGGTAGTGGAGGCGGAGGATTTAACTTACAAGCCTTGATGCAAATGTTATCAGGTGGAATGCAACAATATCAAAACTTTGTGCAAAATCCTACCCAAAGTCCACTCTATCGAAACCAGCTTGGGGGTTTGCTCAAATCATTACAACCGGGTGAGGAAAGAGCACAGACTAATCTAATGGATATGTTTCGTAGTGCTGGAAACATGTCTAGTGGACAATATGGAGTAGCCGGAGCAAATCTTCAGGGTGAACTTCAGCGTAATCGTCAAGTCACAGCCTCTCAACTCCTTGGTCAAATGTTTCCACAAATGACTCAAGCTTTGCAGCAACCAATGTCAATGTATAGTAGCTTAATTCAAGCATTAAGTCAGGGTCAAGGTGGGCAAGGTGGGCAAGCACCTATGGAAGATACCTGGGCAATTGAACAGCGTAAAGACCCTTGGAACTTTAATGTTAACCCGCAAGGATATTAATTTTGGAGATATCTAATGGCTGATGAAATTACAAATACAACTAGTGATCCAGGCATGTCAAATGATCCTGGGATGTTACAATCACTTTTAGAAATGCTGGGTGGCATATTTAGTCCAAGTTCTGCCGAAGCTGCTGGACCTACTTTTGAACAACGTCAACAATTAGAACAACAGAAGTTGATACAACAACTACAAATTCTGCAAGAAAAAGCTAGAATTGCCAATGCTCAAAGGCAAACTGATCCTTTGCGTCAAGCACAAGTTACAAAAACTCAGGCTCAGGCTCAAAAGACTCAAGCTGATATAACTCCACAAAGATCACTCGAATCTATTCTTGGCGGAGACCAACCACAAAAAGGCTCATCCATGTTCCTCTATGGAGGTGGCGTCCAGCCCACAATGGAAAGTTCTAATGACAGAATTAGAATGATCCTAGAGGCTTTGATGCAAGGTGAAGCCCCTCCAGGACAAGATCCAAATATAGGTATGCAAGCACAGCAGGATTTTACTCCAATAAATCCTCAACCCGGACAAACTTTTGGACTTAAAGGTTATCAAGATGAAGGATTTGGGTTCAATCCACAAACCGGGGCTTTTACTAATATAGGAGTTCCTGGTGGGCCTAGTCCTACAACTGCACCTTCAAAAGCTGCTTCCGCACTTAAACGAGCACAACAAGCAGCAGAAATTAAAAAAGCCTACCCAGGTTTACCCGAAAAAGAACTAGAACGACTTTTAGATGCTCAAGAACCAAGTCCTACGGCAGGACTTACAGGAAAAGCCGTCCTTGAAGGTCTTGATCCTGGTCTAGCTGCTATGGTCAAACAAGTAGCTGAATATAAGCTGCCTATTGCTGGCTTTGGTGGAATGGATGCTAAGACTAGGGCAAAAGTCCTGCCACTAGTTGCTCAATATGATCCTACTTTTGATGCAACTAAATACGCGGCAAGAGTTCAACTGCAAAAAGACTTTGCTACAGGTAAAATGGCTCAAAATAAAGTAGCTCTAAATACAGCTATTCAACATATGGCTAGTTTTAAACAAGCCGCTGATGATTTACAAAATGCTACTGGTTTTCCGGGCGCAACTTTATGGAACTATGCCGCAAATAAAGGTTTAGAAAGTGTTGGCGATCCGCGCGTTAAAAAACTTACAATGGCAGCAGATGCTTTAGCTGGAGAATTATCTAAAGTCTTTAAAGGTACAGCAGGAACAGATCAAGAAATCAAAGCCTGGAGAGAAGAATTATCCACTTCAGCATCACCTGAACAGTTTGAAGCTACCGTAGCTAAAGGTATTGAGCTACTTGGTGGTCGTTTTGAAGCTATTCGTGATATTTGGACTAAAACAATGGAAAAACCTTTGGAAGAATCTTTGCTTAGTCCAGGTGCACGAGGAATTATTAAAAAGTTAGGCTTTGATCCTGATGTAATAGAGCATCGAAGCGTAGGTGACACTACACAAATGGAAGCACCTATAACAAAGCCTTCGGCACAAATACCTCCAGTTCCAGCTTCAGCCAGTTTACAACCGGGCCGAGTGCCTATGATCGATCCACAAGGTAATCCAGTTCAAGTTAAAGCCGAACAAGTTCAACAAGCTATTATCAAAGGTTATCAACCCTGGCAACCAACTCAATAAGGCTAAAACTAATGGATGAATTAGATGTAATCCCATACGATCCAAATACTGCTCAAGCATCTTCTATAGAGGCTCAATCTCAAGCTTCAGACGAAATCGATGCTATTCCTTTTGATCCTAGAAGCTTGTTATCCAGAGCAGCTAGTGGATTAAAGTCAATTCCTGGCAATATTGCTAGTATGATTACTAAGGCTCCTGGCATAGCTATGACGCTAGCAGATATACTTGCAATGAAACCAAATCCTACTGGAGCAGAAGATTTAATGTCATTGCTTAAAGGCGGTGCTCAAGGATTTACGGCTGGAATTTATTCTCCCGAACAACCTATTACTGAATCTGGACAACGTTATGCAGATTTAGGCCAAATGATTGGTACTCTAGCTCCTTGGAGTTTAGCAGCTAAAGGACTTGGAGCTTTAGGGTTAACTAAAAGTCTTATTCAACCTACTGTAGGTGTTACATTAGGCGCTGCTGCTCCGTTAGTTCAAGGTGATATAGGTGGCGCAGTAGAAGGAGCAGTTGGTGGAGCAGGTGCAGTAATTGCACCTAGTGCAGTTTTAGGAACGGTTGGAGCAGTAGGGCGAAGAATGTCTAGGGGTCCTAATCGTGCCTTAGACCTTGCAGCGTCCATTAATGAGGCTAAAATCTCTAATGCTAAAGCTATTGAAGCCACGAATAGATTTATTAATGCGGAATCTAAAGCTAATTTTGATATAGAATATCAAACTTGGTCGGTTGCTCAACAGACTGCTCAACTATCTGAACAGCGTGCAATGCAACAGATGACAGCCGGAACAGCGGCACAAATCAAAGCTAGTGAAGCTTTTGCTAAAGATATTACGCTTCCTAATGGAGAACAAATACGAATTTCGCCATTAAGTCAAAGATTAGAAAACAAAGCCGCTACTGATGCTTTATACGATACTGTTAAAGCGGCTCAATCTAAACCATTTGAACTAAAAGGTTCAAATAAGCTTGTAAAAGATATGATTATGGAACATACCAAAACTAACAATTTACAGCTCATACAACCTTTAATGAATAAAATAAATTGGTTAGTTGCAGGTAAGCCTAACTTAGCTCAAATTAGAGATGGACTTAAGGATCTTGGTGGATTTGTAGGACAAGAAAATCAACTTCATTATCAAGCTAGAACTATTTATAAATCTGTATTTGATGATCTTAGAGAATTAGGCAAGACAGATCCTAATGCTTTAGCTATGACTAAAGCTGTAGCTAGTGCTAGACGAGATATTGCCGCTAGGGAAATAGGAGAAATATCAACTAATTTTGGATCAAATACTGATGCTATTGGCCGAATTAAAGCTAATGCCGGAAAAGTTGATAATTATCTAAAAACGGATAAATACATGAGAGAAAGCTTTTCACCCGGCGAACTTCAAGAAATCTATAATACTATAGGAGATGTTTTTAAATGGGATAAAGAAACTCTAACAAGAGAAACAGCCGTTACAACTACAGGCAAAACAGTTAAAGCTAGAGCAAAAGCTGAACCTGAATCGCCTAAAATGCTTCCAACAGAAGTTCCAATAGGAAAACTAGTCGAGCCTAAATTTAAACCTGGTATAGCCTCTCGTCATCCAGCGGCTATTCCTCACATGCTTGCGGCTGGTGGAATAACTGGAATGCTAGGGATTCCAGCGGGTGCGGCTTATGGTATGACTGTCGGTGCTGTTGTTTTTGGCCCTAGACTTATCTTTCGTATGGCTATGACTCCAATGGGAAGAACTTTAGTTAGAAAATTTTACGAAGGTACTCCACCGTTGGCAAATGATATGGGTAGATTCATGGCAATGGCTAATTTTCTCCAATCTCAAGAACAAGCCGAAGGACAGCAATAAGATGAATCCAAATCTCCAGGCAATTATCCAATTTTTAATGCAAGCAATCACACCTAGTGAAGCCGGGGCAGAGATAATTCCTCAAGACCCTAGAGCAGCAGCCTTACTTAAACAAGGGCTTCAAATGCCAGGTCAAATGGGAAAAACGGTTCAAGCCCTACATGCGAGGCCCGAAAAAGTAGGTCTTTCCACTGAACCAAATGCAGCGATGCAACTGGATAATTTTTTGAAGGGACTGGCAGGTAAGACCGATTTAGGCGCATTCAACCCTAACATGCTTCAAGGTGGGTATCAAATAAATTTAAACACTCCAGCTTCAGATTGGCGTAATCGTAATCTTGCTCAAGCTGCACAACAAGCAGAATTACTTCGTACTCTAGCTCATGAAAGTGGTCATGGATTGTTACAAACAAGTGGACAGGGCGGATTGAAAGAACCAACTAGTATACCTTTAATTAATACACTATCCCAAATGATAGGTTTGTGGCTACCTGGAGAACCAGCTAGACGCCTACCAGCACAAAAAAATGAAGCTATGGCTGATGCTGTATCTGGAACAAATGCTTATGGCACACCGGGTTCACAAGAAATAGATTTAGCTAGAAGGCTTTTTCCTCAATTATTTGAACCTGCGACAGAAACACTGGCTAGTTCAGAATAACCTAATTTGATTGTGATGGAGGCCATGTTTTTCGTAGATTAACTTCAACTATTTTTTCCTCTTCTTCATCGTTTATAATCTCAGCAATTACAGTATATATTGCAATATCTCTAAGTCTAGATTTAATTGGCTCGCCTGTCACACTTTTTCTTTTAGTTGCTCTTAGAATCATCATAGCATCGAATTGCTTTAACATATAATCAATTGCAGTTCCAAACGGACTCTCCCAATCAAAACCTGGGTAGAGTTTTTTTATTTCAGAAACCCTAATAAAATTTCCAAGCGGACCTTGTTTTCCGCCTTCACTATAATCTCTATTCTTTTTACTATGTAGTTCTTTCATTTCATCAACAATTTGATGAAACTTCGGATGGCCATCTTTATTTTCCAAGTTTGACATAAACATCCTCCCAAGAATTATAATGTTCTTTCACTAAAGTTTGAAAAATATTTCTATAGGGGCCAATATGTAGTATTCTAAGTCTGTTACCAACTAGATCACGCATGATAGCTGCGCCTAATTCTGAGTCACTTCCGCCTGTAGATGATTTATCAATCGTATCCAAAATAACAATATCCGCTTCTACTACAGCATACATATCTGTCATTGCCATTGCTGAGGCTACATCTCCACTAAAATTATCATCCCAGGCTTTTTCTATAAAGTGAGATTCTTCATACCATTTACTTAGAATAGTAAAACCTAAAGCTTTTAACTTATCTGATTCTATTTTAATCCGCTTTCTGCCACTAAAACTACCAGCAATATATAATTTCATTTTTAGCTCCTACCTTGCTTTTAATGCTAAAAGCTTTTGTTTTCATTAGTGGGCCGAGACTAAGGCGAATTGAGCACAAGCATAAGCTATGGCTACAATTACCATTCGATAGTTACCATTAAGGTAATATTGAACGGCACCACCAAGCCATAATAAACCGCCAATTAAAACAAAATAGTTCAAAACGGTATCTCTTTATATTGTTGACACTGATAGCATATGCAATTTCCAGGATGGGCTAAAGGAGTTACTTTAGGTTTCATCTGTTGCTTCTTCAATCTAATCTGTTCGTTTCGCTGAAACACTGAGATTAGGCCAAGAACTATGTTTATGAGAGATAGAATTAAAATTATTTCTATCACTTATTTTTCCTGCTGCATATTTCTGGTTTTGGAATCCCATATTAGAACAGTTCTATAATTTTTTTTAGTGCAAATCAAACATCCGCCAGAAAATATAACTTTTTCGACTATAGGCGCTGAGATACTGGGAAAAAATCTAGCATCATTCCATCTAAAATGAAAGCCTAACCAACATAGAATTTTCATTAAATTATATCCATACCTTTTTCTTTGTCCCAATCATTTATTTTTTTACTCATAGACTCGATTAATTCCGGTAATATATCAGTAGTATTTAATTCTATATATATAACTTTTATTCCATTTAATATTGTTCTTCCTACAAAAGCATAAGGTAAACCATCATAATTATATTGAGTTGCATAATCGCATTCTATAGGTTTAAATGTAAATGTAGTATTCATTTTTTAGTCCATTGACCCCAATATAAATCAGAAAAAGCTATACAGAGAAGAGCAGAAATTTCATCACTAAAGCCAAGTCTAAAGATAAAAAAAGCAGCTAGAACAAAAGCGATTCCACTTGAAAACTTGATTAGAAATGCTAATACTTGACCCACTATAAGACTAAATATCTCCATTTTCTTCCTTTTTTTGCCATTCATAAGGCATAACATAAAGTTGAAAAAACACTTGCCAAGCTAGATACTTTGCGACTTCTTCGTCTAATTCTTCTGGTATAGGTCCAAAGATTAAATCTGCATATATGGCATGGGCTGTAGTCCATCGTGGGTCTTCTCTCCATTGTTCAACCATTTTTTTATAATAACGATAGCACCTATCTCCAGGTTGTAACCAACCACAATCAAAGTTATCATTATCAATGCGCAGTCGGCGTTCTTGTGTAATAAAAGGCATGGTTATTTCCCTCCATATTTCTTTTTCAAATATTTTAACGACACTGGCATTTCATCGAAACTTCCATTCTTAACTTCATGTAAAACATATATTCCCCTCCAATGTCGATTAGTACAAGGATTCAAATATTCTTCTTCGTGTAAATAAAACGAGCCACAAATAATAGATGTAATAGTCTCGTCATAACCTTTTCGTGCATAGGCTATATCCCGTCCCTGTTGATGCCCTGCAAAACAACTTGTATGATATTTATTCAAAATAGACCTAGCACTACTACAAGGATGGCCTTTAGGCCCGGAAGGAAAGTAGTGGTTATATAAAATTCCTCCTATTTTAACTGGTTGAAGATATGGCGATACTTCCCACCCAAACTCTTCATACCCCAGGTCTTTGAGCGACAATACCCCTTCAAGCTTGGCATCACTTTCGATAGCTCTAGTAATTCTATCTTCGTGGTTTCCGAGAGTAAGGACAAGCCGAGGTTGATATCGTTCACGACTATTTTTAGACTTCCCTTTGTTGAAACTTTGGAGCGGTCCAAGAAGTTTTTCCATTCCAAGTCTCGCCACGTTAATGTCATTTTTATACCGCCTTCCTTCAAAAGATTTTTTACCTTCATCATAAGATGAAAGACTTTCCATATCGGCAAAGTCACCAATTTGAATCACTACATCAGGTTTTTTAGCAACTATATATTTTCCAAGCCATTCCAAATGTTCCAGTGGAACACCAGGTTTGACTTGACAATCGGGTATTACGAGATGTTTGCTCATTATTGTGCTCCCACTCCACCATTACCATCAGCATTATTACTAGGTTTATAATGTGCCCAAAAATCATCTATTTGTTTTTGACTTTCAACTTTAGGCTCTTTAGTTTTTGTAAATGGAACCTTAACCAAAATATGATGGTTGTTATCCCACAAAATCAACCCTAGAACTATCCACCAAGGAATATCACCCAGGTAGGTCACTAGTCCTAGTAATCCATACAAAGCAAACCTCGAAATATTCAAATATGCGTACATAAATCTCCTTTATACTAATGTATTTATAGCTTGATTACACTTCGAGCAGCGCGTAATTTTACTAGCTTTTGGATATATACCGTGACGCGGAAAAATTGATCCGGTAAATTTAATATCCATAAGTTTAATAATTTCATCTATCATATAATTACTTGCTTGTATTTTCCAGTAGTTTTCTTCTATTTTATCTTTGATCTCTTCTAATTCCTTTTTAGTAATAAACATAATTTTCCTTATATCAATTCCTGTGTTATTTTCTTCTTCGTAATACTATAAAACATCTTAACCCTGCCATTCTGTACTACTGGATTTTCTACTATTACTCCCATATCTACCAACCCGCCGACTACTTCCTTAAATTCTCTTCTATCCATATCATGTGAAAATCGTTGCATCAACTCTGAATGCGGCACGTTAACCCCACCAAGTTTCAACATCATTCTAATAATCTTTGGATAAAACCTTACTATCGTACTCGGAGCAATGTCTTCATATACATTATGCAATATTTTACTCTGTTCGTCAATGATTTGGATAGCTCTTTCTAGATGATGGGCTTCGATTATCATACCAACTTCAGGATCACTAAGTCTTATGATTACACTTAGTTTCTTCACATAGAACGGCATTCTACTGGCAAAACCCTGAAGCCTTTGATCTGTAAAAACCTCCAACGGATCAGACCGATATCTATAATAATCACTCCACAAAACCGTAGCAACATCACTAAGTTTCATAGGTCCACTGATATGTGAAATGATCTCTATATCATGTTTTAGTGCTTCAAACAGCTTTATATGTTTCTCCATCCAAGGCTTTACGGGCACCCGTTTGGTATATTCACCAGCCCAAGCAAAGATAATACGACTAGTAAAACCCTGACCGACAGAGGCAGGGGGTAATACGTCATAAAGTCCACTAGGAGTACTACCCCCAAGCATACATAGATAAGGTCTAATAATTTCAAATTTCCCCCTGTTCTTTGTTTCACTTCTCCATGTTGGAGCACAATCATAGAGTGTAGTTAAGTCTGCCAACTTTCCACTCTTCCAAGCATCCATGCCCAAAAACGATGGCAGTTCCTCTGCCCACAACAAATAAGGTGTAATCTGTCCTTGAGTCTCGCTATTCGTTGTCTTTTCACTCATATCTACGATAACCTGCTGAATCGTTACTTGATCCGGCGAGCGTGGACAACCAGTAAGGTCTATAAACGGCAAAGCTTCTCGCATAGCCTGGCCTTTGCCTATTCCACTAGGTCCGACTAGTATCACATATAGATTCGGCCACACCTTGTTATTAGCCTCAGCTAACCATATCCTATGCCCCGCTGCCGCCGATAACGTCAACAAAGCTATCCATCTGTTAAACAACGGTGGGTATTCAAAGTCTTCAGTAAATTCAACATAAGCATTGAGCCAATCACTACATTTTCTATTTGTCATTATTACACCAGAAACATGAACGTATACCCAAAATAAGTATAATACCTTGTTCTATTTTATAACATAGATGATTCTTATGTAACCATAGCATAAGTTCCGCTTGCCAAGGTTCAAGGTCTATCATTGTTATCACACAGAGCAGCGATCACATCACCGTGACATGCTTTTGGTTTACACCAACAGCCAAGAACTTGATCTTTACATGATTCAACTTCTTTAGCAAATATTAAATCTTGTTCTATGCGCTTCAGAGCATACAATTTATATTTTTCTATTACTTCTTCTCTAGTTCCATCTTTTCCAATTTTAAAAGGATTACCTAATATATCTGGACGGCCAATATATCTATCATATTTATCTTGTTTGCAATGCACAATTTTTGTCATTTTTAATCACTCTCAATTCAAAATCACAAACTAAAGGCGGATCATCACTAATTAGAGTATGGCATCTATAAACTATAGTCTTTGTATCTAATAATATTCTATCCAATCTATTTTTACAGTGTGGACAGAGATGGACTTTTCTATGACTAATAATAGCCATAAAGGTCTTTTCTTATCTTTTCTCTATCCATTTTCCCCCTTGCCTTCTCCCACCACTCGTCATAACTTGCTACTTCTTCACCTTTCCATTCTTGCAACAAACCGTAGTTGAATCCCCATTGCATTTCTGGCACCATAACAAGTGATCTCCCGTGAATCTGTAATACAACCTTGAGACAATCCATAGCATTCCGGCATATACGCCCAAGACTGTGAATAGGAACACTAGCAAGGTAACTATCGTGGTCATGTTTATGGAACCTCACTTCTGGCTCACTTAGCCAAAGCTTTTCCATCCCCACGTTAATAATATCTGTCACTACTGATTGCGGTATATGCGCACAGGCTTCGTTCCAACTACCTTCACTCATTTTACCATAAAGCATTAATTCTCCCCAAGCTTTATAAAAAGTTCTTTTCCGCTCGAATGGGTAAGGCGTACAGAGATTTCCTTCTTTTTTAATTCTAGTTGCAATCTTATCATGCCATCGTCTGATTTCGGGATAAAGTTGGTTAAGATACTTGTCAAGTAACGCCTTAGACTCCTTGATTGATATACCAATTTCCATTGCAAGTCTTTTCGCCGCCATACGGTAATTTGCGGCATGTCCCATTGCTTTTCCTGTAACATATCTTGGATCATTTGATCGAAAATTTGGATCATAAGCTTCTTCCCTGGTGAGTCCAAATAGCCTAATACAATTTTCTAAGTGAAAATGAATTTTTGGATTAAGAAATAGTTCAATCAATCTTTCACACTCAGCGTCCCACGCAACGATTCTAGCGTCTGCTTGAGGGAGATCAGGACATATAAATACTCTTCCTTCTGGAGAATCGCATAGGATGCGCATAACCTTGGGTAGAGTTTGTGTGTTGAATCCACGGTTTCTAGGAGACTTGCTAAAGCTCCAGCGATTTGTTTCTGTTCCTGCTGGATTAGCGGAATGAGGGATAAAATCGTCTTCGTCGCATGCAAACTCGATATAGCTTTCGATTTTCTTTTTAATATGTCTTTCTTTGATGAAGGCATTTAGTACTCCCTTATGTTGTGGATACTGTACCCGTAGCTCTCTAAGAGCGTTTTCATCACTTGTAGATTTACCGGAACCCCGTTTCGTTTTAACTTTGAGGCCCAAATCTCTATATAAAAATTCTTGTACTTGCTTGGAACTTCCGGCGTTGATTCCTTTTCCTGTGAGATTAGAGACTTCTTTCTTACACTTCTCCCATTCTTCATAACAAAGTTCCTTTAAAAGTTGATGATTTTCCACATTCAGCTTTAGCCTCATGGCCATCATCTCAGAAGCAATTTTTACATGGTTATTTATACAAAAAGGGAAGTCCACGACTACGACCTTTCTTATGTCTATCTCTATTATTATCTGCCTTTGTTCCAGCAAATAAATGTCTGAGATTTATACATGGTGGATTATCGCATTTATGCAATACACATTGACCTTTACTTAGTTTATGACCTGATATCAACCAAGCAATTCTATGAGCTTTAGATCGTTTACCTCTATAACTAATCAAACCATAACCAAAATGAATAAATTTAGTAAAAGGCCATTCAACACAATCATCAGTGTTAATGCTAATTAATTTAATTAATTCAGGTAATAAACTATTCATAGTTATACCTATAAAAATCTCCCACTATCGAATTCCATTCCTCACACTCACATCC
>Ga0210377_10003801_pt1 | contig 12866 bp, 6 predicted proteins | sample PLM4_65_b1redo_FD_155480 | JGI IMG/M metagenome (GOLD analysis project Ga0210377, IMG submission 155480) | Groundwater sediment microbial communities from an aquifer in East River, Colorado, USA - PLM4_65_b1 redo | ecosystem: Environmental > Terrestrial > Soil > Riparian zone | place: USA: East... | reverse complement strand
GATCCAGGTGGATCCATCATGCGCCCCGACCACGATACGTTGCGCCGGTGGATCGCGGATTATGAAAAGGCGCCGAAGGCCCCGATAAACGATGCAATCAAGTCGCGGATCTCCTCGCTGTCGGCAACAGGTGTTTCCTCCTCCATGTCCCTTTTGAGTCATGTCCCGTATCTGGGGTCCGGTCGGAGCCAGGGGAGTTGCGGCAACTGCTGGGTCTGGGCAGGGACCGGACTGATGGAGATTGCCCACAGCGTTCAAAACAGCGTGAATGACCGGCTTTCCATTCAATACCTCAATTCATGCAAAACCGATGAGTTCGCCTGCGATGGAGGGAATCTGTCTGGATTTACAAGCTGGTATGGGGGCCAGGGACGCACGCTTCCCTGGTCAAATACTAATGCTTCGTATGCCGACGGATCGGGTCCAAACTCAAGCAACGTTGTCTGCGGAACCATAGGCACCTCTCCGAATTATCCCTTATCCGGATTTACTGCGCAATCCATCGCCACCACAGGCTCGACCACCCAGGCGCAGGCGATATCAAATATAAAAAATGTGCTGAACCAGAACAAAGGTGTCTGGTTTGCATATTGGTTGGCTGACGGTACGGACTGGAACGCCTTTTATAATTTCTGGGGCAATTCGGCTGAGTCGGCATTATGGAATCCGGATAACTATTGTGGACATACCTGGAATGACAGCAGCGGCGGCGGGCACGCGGTAATAATCGTCGGCTATAATGACGATGATCCGAATCCGGACAATCAATACTGGACGGTTCTGAACAGTTGGGGGACGACTACCGGACGAACAACCGGACTTTTCAGGATGAAGATGAACATGAATTACGGTTGTGTGTTGCACGATACCGACGGGGATTTTACCAATAATCAGTTCCAGATCATAGGCATCAGTTACGGTGCCGTTCCTCCTTCTGTAAACACCAACAATCCTGCTGATAACGCCATGGATGTCGCCACGGGCACGACAATTACCGTCACCTTCAGCAAGGCCATGAATGCAGACACAATAAAGAAAACAAGCTTTTACCTGAACAACGGCATCACCGGATCCGTGAACTATAATGCGGCGACCAATACAGCTACCCTAACGCCGTCGACAGGCCTTGCAACCAATACTGTTTATACCGCCACTGTCACCACCGATGTGACGGATGCAACAGGAATTCATATGGCAGCGGCGAAAAACTGGAACTTCACCACCAGCGATGGTACGAATCTGGTAGTAAACGGAGGCTTCGAAAGCGATCTGACCGGCTGGGCGACGGTACAGGTATCAGGCTCATCGGGCGCATGGACCACGGTCAACTCCGGATCATATCCAAGCACCTCACCCTACGGCGGCACGAAGCTGGCCCGATTTAATTCATATGTTGCTACCAGCGGGGCACAGACTCGCCTCTACCAGACCACAGGCTTTCCGATTCCCTCATCTGCCGTAGCCAGCTCCCTGAGCTTCTGGATGGCTCATGATACTGGGTACTCTTCCGCTGCTGACCAGTTACAGGTACAGGTATCGACGGACGGGAGCACCTGGACCGACGTGGGGAGCCCGGTGAAGCGCTACGACGGAACGACCGGCTGGTCCCAGGTCACCCTTGACCTGAACGTCTACAAGGGAGAGTCCAACGTAAGGATCGGTTTCCTCGGTATAAGTTATTACGGAAACGATATATACCTCGACGACGTGAAGGCAACGGTCACTCTTACTCTGACGATGAATTTCGCCGGCAGCGGGAGCGGCACGCTTACGATCAACCCCTTGAGCACATCCTGCAACGTGAACTGCTCTAGGCAGGTTGCCAGCGGCACGGCCCTTACCCTCCATGCCGCGCCTGGAGATTATTCTTCCACCTTCAGCGGCTGGTCCGGGGACTGCAGCGGTGCCGGCGACTGCGCCCTGACCATGAATGCCGATAAGAACGTCACATCTAACTTCACCCATATCCCTCCTGTCCGTCTTGTCGGCGGCAGTGACTATGACTCATTTCAGCTTGCCTATATACCAGCCGTTGTCAGTTGCACCATCCGGGCAAAGGCGGTAGAACTTGACGGCGATTTCACGCCCAACCTGGACAAGACCGTTACATTGGAAGGTGGGTATGACAGCACTTATTCGATAAACAACGGCTACACCACACTGAAAGGGATACTTACTCTGGGGACCGGGTCCCTGACCGTGGAGAACCTGATAGTCAAATGACAGGCCTGAGTCGAGTCTGATGAAGAAGAAGGGCACGCGGAAACGCGGGGCTCTTTTTTTTGTGGCGCTTTTTGAATAAAATATTGAGATTAATCTCCGATGAGCTTATTATTAATAACATAACAACAAAATAGTGAATCTATTTTCACGACAAAGGCAAACCCGGGGAGACCTGGGGACGCAAAGCCACGGGTCCGCTGGAGCGGACAGCCGGGCTACCGAAGAAAATACCTCTTTCAAACCTCCGTCTTCGGTATCAAGGCGGGGGTTTTTTTATTGATATAGTCAAGAACGCGACAGGAATACCGATACGGGTTATTAGGGCCGAATTTGCTAACTGCGAGGAGAATCCCGCAAGGAATGGCCCGAGGAAGGGAGCAAGATATGAAGATTAATTGGCCTGGGACCGCTATGGTCCTTATATTGACATTATTGCAGTTTGCATTGCTGCCTTTCCAGGCTATTGCCCAGGAGTATGAAACGGGTGCTCCCGCCCCTATGAATCCGGAGTTCGTAAATTACATAAACAGCAGGGGGCTGCAAAAGAGCCTGCAAGCGGCGGTCACAGGGGATGAGCACGCATTCGGCTATATCCCGGAGCCGATCGACATGTCTTATCTTAAAGGGCAGCAGGCCAACAATCCCATGGCCCTGCAAGCTGTGGCATTACCGGCCAGCTTTGACCTACGTGACCTGGGAAAAGTCACTCCAGTCAGAAATCAGGGAAGCTGCGGCGCTTGCTGGTCGTTTGCGACCATGGGGTCGGTCGAGTCGAATCTCCTTCCTGGAGAAACATGGGACTTTTCCGAGAACAATCTCAAGAATACAGCTGGATGGGATTGGGGGCATTGCGATGGCGGCAACGCGACAATGGGGACGGCCTACCTTGCACGGTGGGGCGGGCCGATCAAGGAAAGCGACGACCCGTATAATACATCATCAGGTGTATCACCGGTCGGACTCACAGTGCAGAAGCACATCAAGGATGTTGTATTCATACCGGGACGGGTAGGTCCGCTGGATAACGATAACATCAAGCAGGCGCTCATGAATTACGGCGCCATATACACTTCATATTACCATAACGACACAAACTACAAAACGTCCACGCACAGTTATTATTACAGCGGAACTTCTTCGTCCAATCATGCGGTAACGATTGTCGGCTGGGATGACAATTTTCCAAGCACGAACTTTACCGGTTCCCCCACCGGGAACGGAGCCTTTATCATCAAGAACTCCTGGGGCGTCGGGTGGGGGGAGAGCGGTTACTTTTATATTTCCTATTACGATGCGAAAATGGGAATGGACGGCAGTTATCTCTTCAGACAGGCCGAATCACCGGCAATCTTCAGTCGAATCTATCAGTACGACCCCCTCGGCGCAACATCTCATTACGGATATAATTCAAATACAGGCTGGTTTGCCAATATTTTCACCGCTGCGGCTAATGAAAACCTGGCCGCGGTCGGTTTCTACACTGGGGCGCTTAATTCTTCCTATGAGATATATATCTATACTAATGTCGGAGCAAACCCCACAACCGGAACCATGTCCGGCAGCACGATCGGGACTATTGCCGAGGCTGGATATCATACCGTGCAGCTCACATCTCCAATACCACTGACGACTGGTCTGAAGTTTTCGATAGTAGTCAAATTGACGACTCCCAATTATAATTCTCCGATCACCCTAGAATACCCCATAGGCGGCGTACTCAGCCCGACGGCGAGCCCCGGGCAGAGTTATACGAGCAGAACCGGCACAGGCTGGTCCGATATCACAACAATCTATAATGCAAACACAAACGTCTGCCTCAAGGGGTTCGCGACCGCCGCGCCCACAGTCACAATTACTTCCCCTGTCAACGGCGCAACAGGTTTCGCTGTCAATGCACTGATAACGGCTCTCTTCAGCGAGGCCATGAACCCCTTAACCATAACCACGTCTACTTTTACCCTTAACAACGGCGTTTCCGGTATTGTCACATACGATGCGCAAACCTACGCCACAACTTTTACTCCCTCTGCGAACCTGGCTTATAATACCACCTATACCGCGACAGTCACCAACTCTGTCACGGCCGCTGGCGGGAATCCCATGGCGGTTGCGAAAACATGGAGCTTCACCACCGCACTGCCGGTTACGCTTTCAGTGGCGGTGAACGGCAACGGTTCCGTGAACAGCACACCCGGCGGGATTGCATGCACGACCGGTCCTTCCGGAAGCTGCTCGAACCTTTTCACCTCCGGTGAAACCGTCACTCTGACACCAGCCGGTATCATCAGCCCCACTTTTCTCTCCCATTTCGGTTACTGGACGGGAATCTGCGACAGCGTCAATAGCGTCAACTGTGATGTTACCATGAATGCGAATAAAATTTTTACAGCTACATTCATCACCAACCAACCGGTACAAATCACCGGCGGCAGCTACTACAACTCACTCCAGAATGCCTACAATGGGGGTGGGGGAAGCTGTACCATATTTGCCCAGGCGGTTGAGCTACCCGCAGCGGACTTCACTCTCGACATGGAGAAAAGCATTATTCTTGAAGGTGGTTACGACAGCCCCTACTTCGCTAATATCGGCGGATATACCACGCTGGACGGAGTTCTAACCCTTGGGACTGGTACCTTGACAGTGGAGAACCTGATAATCAAATAGCTGAGCGAGATGGAATGAAAGAAAAGAGGCCCGTGGAAACGCGGGCCCTTTTTTGTGCAAAAGTATTGAGTTTCATATCCGATAAGAATAATATTGACGGCGACATTACAAAATAGTAAACGATAGTTTACAGAAACGGTTTGGGCAAAGCACGGGAGCAGAGCTGCTTGACCGTTAATGACCTTGCAACCCGGCCCCATGAGAATTCACCTTTAAGCCCACTGTTTTTTCGGCGAGGCTGTTTAATTCTACAGATAGATGTGCGGAGTCGATTGCATGAAGCATCCGATGTATTTGATGTCTTTTTGGGTTTTATGGTTGGTCTTGATTGCGATTCCCGGCGGTTTGCATGCCGCTGAAAAGCCGGCCTTTGCACGTCCGACTGTGCCATTGATGGCCGACCCCCATGTCAATATGCACCGCGTGAAGGCTATCCTCCCCGCGGAGCGGCTTACGTCCGCGGTCGCACAGACATCTACGATCACCATAAATTATCTGCCGGCCGGCTCCGGTCAATTTGGCGACATCTGCACCAACTGGCCTGCAGAGGCACAGGCTGCCTTCAGCTATACGGTCGGCATCTGGCAGAGCAAGCTGATCTCTTCGGTCCCTATAGTTATAGACGCCTGCTGGGCGACCAACCTTGCCACCGGCGTGCTTGGTCACAGCGGTTACCTGAATAGTTTCAGTAATTTCACCAATAGGCCCCAGGCAAATACGGAATACCCAGTTGCGCTTGCCAATTCCCTGGCCGGCAGAGATCTCGACACGGCGTCGGCGGATATCTATATCGCATTCAGCAGCAAATTCAGCTGGTTTTTCGGCACGGACGGGGAAACCCCTGGCGATGAGTACGACCTGGTATCAGTTGCCCTCCATGAAATATGCCACGGGCTCGGGTTTATCGGCTCCATGAAAGTTGCCGGTGGAAACGGGAGCTTTTTCTCTCCCGAACCGTTAATCTATGACCGCTTTACGCAGAACGGCTCCGGCCAGAGTCTTCTCGACTTTCCCAACTCTTCTCCTGCATTGGCAACACAACTGACCAGCAACAATCTCTATTTTAACGGGAACAATGCAAATGCAGCCAACGGCGGCCCACCTGTCCAGATATATGCTCCATCCCCATGGAAAGAGGGGAGCAGCTACTCCCATCTAGAAGAGATATATAACGAGATCGATGATGGAGCCAATGCGCTCATGACCTTTTCGCTCTCCTTTGGAGAATCCATTCACGATCCAGGCCCGGTCACCATGAGCATACTTCAGGACCTGGGGTGGATGCTTGTATCGCCTCCTGTTCCGACACTTAGCGTCACAGTCTCAGGAAACGGCAACGTCACCAGCGTCCCGGCGGCGATTGACTGCGGTACCAACAATTCCGGTGTCTGCGCGCCCCGGCTCACCAACGGGACTCCTCTTACCCTCACGGCCATGGGGATCAACAGCACAACCCTCCTTTCCCATTTCGACCGCTGGAGTGGAGAGTGTGACAGCACGAGCGGCGCCAATTGCACGGTTACCATGAATGCGGACAAAAACATCACGGCTGCATTCATCACCAACGATCCGGTGCATATTCCGGGCGGAGCCTTTTATACCTCTCTCCATGCCGCCTACAACGGGACTATCGCAAGCAGCATGACTATCGAGGCACAGGAGGTTGAACTCTCTCTCGCGGACTTCATCCTCAATGGGAAGACGGTCGTGCTGAAGGGTGGCTATGACAGCGCCTATAACGTGAACAACGGCAGCTTCACAACTATGAAAGGCATCCTCAACATCCAAAACGGCTCACTGACGGTGGAGAATCTGATAATCAAATAGCCTGCCGAGATAGATGGAAAACGGGGCACGTGGAAACGCGGGCCTTTTTTTTTGTAAAAAGGCTTGAATTTTAATCCCGACAAGTTTAGTATGAACAAATTAATTACAATATCGTATATAAAATGTCACACTTGAATCCGGGATTCCCTATCTCACGTCATAAGGAACATCTCAAAGAAGAGGCCAATAATGTTTATACGGAGATTAATCACTTTCGCAACGGTTTATGCAGTTCTGCTTTCATCGTTTTCCCTCGCTGACGGGTCAACTTTCACTAGCATCGATGTGCCGAAGGCGATCCCTGACTTCGACGTCATTAACAATGTCCCCGGTAAAATCACCTCGACCATGACGGTCCCGTCGGGTGCATGCTCCAGCGTCACTGACGTCATCGTAAGCGTCAATATAACCCACCCCTTTGTACAGGACCTGGCAGTCAGCGTCACCCACAACGGGACTGGAAAGTCGGCAATTCTGTTCGGAGATATCTGCGGCCCCGAGAAGGACCTGATCACCATTTTCGACGATGAGGGGGCAGTTTCGATCCTCCAGTGCCCAAATAACGGCGTTTATCAACCGATAGAGCCGCTGAGCGTCTTTGATGGCATAGATCCGACCGGGACCTGGACACTTAGCGTAACCGACCAGTCAAACCCGGACGCAGGAACCTTAAACAGCTGGGGGATAACCCTGACATGCGGCGGTTCGTCTCAACCGGTATCTATCCCCGGTGGCAGCTACTATCCCTCTCTCCAGGCCGCCTACGATGCGCCGGGAGCAACCGGCATCACAATCCAGGCCCAGGCGGTCGACCTTGTCGCTCCTGGTTTCACGCTCAACAGCGGCAAGTCGGTTACATTGGAAGGTGGGTTCGACAGCGCTTTTTCCGTCAACAGCGGCGGCTATACCGTTCTGACCGGCGCACTCACCATCCAGTCCGGCTCCCTGACGGTGGAGAACCTGATAATTAAATAACGGACATCGATTGTAAAAAAGGGGGCCCGTGGAAACGCGGGTCCTTTTTTTGTGACCTTTTTCCGGGACCTCTCCGTAGTTGTTGACAATTTATTTTATCTCTTTATTATAACCCGATAACTTGCCGCACTGTACTTTCGGGAGATGAAAACGGAGGTTTCGGATGATGGGGAGAATGGACGAGAACCATGGCAGGGAAGGCTCTGTGCCCTCCGGGACAAGTGAGGCGGAATGCTTGCCGCAAGGGGGAATTAACAGAGTCCCGCTTGAGGAGGGTGAGTTGTTATGCGCGCAGCACGCGCCATGTTTCGTCGTCGCCATCGGCGCCTCCGCCGGAGGCCATGAACCTCTGGAGCATATCTTCACCACTGTCCCCGCCGACTGCAACCTCTGCTTCGTGGTGGTCATGCATATTCCGGCCGAGGGTCCGTCCCTTCTCGCGGATATCATAAGGCGTTACACCTCCATGGAGGTCCTGACTGCCGAAGACGGCATGCCGCTTCGGCCTAACACGGTCCATGTGATCCCCCCCGGCATTTTGCTGACGGTTAAAAAGGGGAGGCTCAGTTTTGACCGGGAAGAAAGCCATGTAGCGACCCCTCACCCCATAGACGTTTTTTTCACGTCGCTGGCCGCAGATTTCGGGAGGCATGCCATTGCCGTCGTCCTCTCCGGCTTCGGGCTGGACGGCAGCGAAGGGGTGAAGCGGATCAGGGAAGGGGGGGGGATCGTCCTGGTCCAGGAACCGGCGACTGCCGTCAATCCCTCCATGCCACAGAACGCCATCGCCACGGGTGCGGCGGACATGGTTCTCCCCGCCGAAGATATCCCGGCCAGGATTGCCCAAATAGCCCGGGGGGAATGTCACCTTCCCCAGCGGGCATGTCTCTCCACAACCCTCGACGAGGAGCTGCAGGAGCTTTTCGCCATTCTGAAGGCCAGGACCGGCCACGATTTCAGCTCCTACAAAAGAAATACCATCCTGCGCCGCATCGAGCGGCGGATGACGGTAAACGAGTCGGGGGGGCTCAGGAAGTATCTCACCTTCCTCGGTGAAAACCCCCAGGAGGCCCAGGCCCTCTGCCAGGAGATCCTCATCGGCGTGACCAGCTTCTTCCGCGACCTGGAGGCGTTCGAGCTCTTGCGGAGCGAGATCATCCCGCGCCTCTTCGCCGGCCGGGAGCCGGAAGACACGGTGCGGATCTGGCACGCATGCTGCGCAACCGGCGAGGAGGCGTATTCGGTCGCCATGCTGATCCTGGAACACCTGGAGAAGGAAAACCGGCAGGCAAAGGTACAGATATTCGCCACCGATATCGACGAAACGGCTGTGGCCCAGGCGAGGGCCGGTCTCTATCCCGACGATATCGTGGCGGAGGTGGGGGAGGAGCGGCTAAAGGCCTTCTTTACCAGGACAGACAGCCGCTGGCAGGTTGCGAAGCGCCTGCGGGATATGATTGTCTTCGCCCACCACAGCATAATCAAGGACCCACCGTTCTCCAAGCTCGACCTCCTCGTCTGCCGCAACTTTCTCATCTACCTCGACCCGGAGATGCAGAAACGTCTCATTTCCCTTTTCCATATGGTTCTAAAACCGGGAGGGTTCCTCTTTCTCGGCGCCTCGGAGACGGTGGGGCGCAGCTCCGAACTCTTCACCACTGTGGACAAGAAATGGAAAATTTACAAGCGTCTGGAGAGTGGCCGCCGTGAAGAGACTTTTTTCCCCTTTTCCTCGCCGGTACGGAAGTTAGTCAGGACAGCTCCTGCCAAACGCTCTGCCGAAGCCGGGGAGCCTACTCCGGGCGCTGTCGCGGAAAGGCTTCTCGTGGAGCGTTACTCCCCTCCCTGCGTGATCGTCAACGAGAAGTACGAGGTACTCCACATCTCCACGAGGACAAAGCGTTACATGGAAGTCCCAGTGGGGGAGCCGACCCTGGACATCCTCAAGATGGCCAGGGAGGAATTGAGACCGGCTCTCAGGGCAGCAATCTACAAGGCATTCACGGAACAGAAGCCGGTGGCATTCCGTGGAGTGAAGATGGCCGCCGAGGCGGGCCAGGCGGCGGTCAACGTCCTGGTCGAGCCGCTCTCCGCTGACCCCGCATACGGGAAGCTGGTGATGGTCATCCTTGAGCCGGCCCCCTCTCCGGCCCTGCCACCGGCGTCTTCGGGCAACGGAGCGCTTCCCGGCGACGAATCGTCGAAAGATATGCTGATCCGGCAACTGGAGGAGCAGCTTCGCATTACCCACGAGCAACTCCAGTCGACCTCCGAGCAGCTGGAAACCTCCAACGAGAGTTTTCTGTCGGCCAATGAAGAGTTGATGTCGATCAATGAAGAGTTCCAGTCCACCAACGAGGAACTCCAGTCCACCAACGAGGAGTTGGAGACATCCAAGGAGGAGCTGCAGGCCCTGAACGAGGAGCTGGTCACTGTCAACGCCGAGTTGCAGGGGAAGGTGGAGGAGCTGAACCAGAGCAACAGCGACATGGAAAACCTCTTCGCCAGTTCCGAGATCGCCGCCATTTTCCTCGACCGGGGGCTCATCATCAAACGATTTTCCCCCGCCATGGCCGCCATCTTCAACCTTATCCCCCCCGATATCGGCCGCCCCTTCCGCCACCTGGCCGGAACCATCGACTGGCCGGACCTCCCCGGAGATGCCCAGTCTGTTCTTGAGAAGCTTGTGCCGGTTGAGCGGGAGGTGAATGCCCTGGAGGATGGTCATAACTTCATCATGCGGGTCCTTCCCTACCGGACAACGGATGGCAGGATCGACGGCGTCGTCGTCACCCTCGTCGACATCACCGAATTGAAGAAGGCCGAAGAGTCGATCCGCAGCGCGGCGCTCTTTCCCGAGGAGAACCCTTCGCCGGTATTGCGGGTTGCACGGGACGGGACACTCCTCTATTCCAACCGCTCCAGTGAACCGATGCTCGAAACGTGGCGGGCCGATTGCGGTAGAGACGTCCCGAATTCGCTTCTGCACTGCATCGACAGCGCGCTTGCGAACGGCGTTTCAGTCGAATGCGAGGTCACGGTCCGCGGACGTGACATATCCTTCGTGGTGACCCCATTTCCGGAGCGCGATTACGCAAACCTATACGGACGCGACATCACCAAGCGCAAATCGGCGGAGGAGGAGCTGCGAAGGGCCAAGGATGAGTGGGAGCGGACCTTCGCCAGCGTTCCTGATCTAATTGCCATACTTGACAACGATCACCGGGTACTGCGGGTAAATGAAGCGATGGCGAGGCGACTCGGGGTAGCGCCCGATCAGTGCGTCGGGCTCCCTTGTTACGAAGCTGTTCACGGGACATCCGTTCCCCCCGAGTTCTGCCCCCATTCACGAACCATGGATGACGGTTGTCCGCATTTGGAGGAAGTGCGCGAGATGCGGTTGGGTGGCGATTTTCTGGTCACCACGACCCCCCTACTTGATGAAAAGGGAGAGCATATCGGCTCTGTCCATATCGCCCACGACATCACCGAGCGCAAAAGGATGGAGGATGCCTTGCGGGTGAGCGAGGAGCGGTTACGTCTGCTGATTGACGGGGTAATGGATTACGCCATATTCATGCTCGATGTCGATGGGCGCGTGACAAGTTGGAATGAAGGGGCCAGGCGGGTCAAGGGTTGGGACGCGCAGGAAATCCTGGGCCGGCACTTTTCGTTGTTCTACACTGAGGAGGCGGTGGCTGCCGGTCACCCGAAGAGCGAAATGGAAATTGCCGCGTCCGAGGGGCGGTATAAGGAAGAAGGCTGGCGAGTGCGCAAGGACGGTTCAAGTTTCATGGCCGAAGTTATCATCACCGCAATCCGCGACGAGTCCGGGAAACTGCGAGGCTTCTCAAAGATCACCCGCGATATAACCGAGCGCAAGCGGGCCGAGGAGGAGATCCTGCGGCATGTTGAAGAGCTGGAGCGCTTCAACAGTGCCTCAGTGGGCCGCGAACTGCGCATGGTGGAATTGAAGAAGGAAGTGAATGAACTGCTCGGCCGCGCGGGGGAGGACCAGCGCTATCCGCTCGATTTCGTGGATGAGTAACCCGTAACCCCTCCTGTCCTCCCCTTAATCTAAGGGGAGGGACGCAGTGCCCACCTTCAAAAGTATAGCTCCCCCTCTTAAGTTAAGAGGGGGTTGGGGGGAGTTATGAAAAGGCAGCGGAGAGTATGAAGTAGCGAGGGATCATGAAATTCCTTCACAATGACCCAACATTAAAGGACCGCCGAAGAGAGTTGCGGCGCAATCAAACAGAGGCTGAAAAAGCTTTCTGGACGCATGTACGTAATTCTCAGTTTCATGGAATGAGATTCTTCCGGCAGTACAGTGTCGGCCCCTACATTCTGGACTTTTACTGTCCCGCTTCGAAATTGGCGGTGGAGCTGGATGGTGGCCAGCACAATCAACAAGAGAACATGGAGTATGACGCAGTCCGTTCAGAATTTCTGGATGCCAATGGTATAGACGTTCTGCGGTTCTGGAATCATGATGTTCTGCTGGATATAGAGAGTGTGCTTGAAAAATTGGAGGATAAGATAACTTCCGGGTGAGTAACCCCTCCTGTCCTCCCCTTAATTTAAGGGGAGGGACGTAGTGCTCCCCCTCTTAAGTTAAGAGGGGGCGGGGGGGAGTTATGAGATGTGGAGAATTAACCCCTCCCGCTTGCGCGCCGAAGCGCTTCAGCGCGCAGGCCCGACCTCCCCTTAACTTAAGGGGAGGAGGAAAAGGAACTAAAATGCCGATAGGTAACAATGCACCCCATATGAAACACCTCCTGTTCCGGACAGCGCTTGCCGTTGCGGTGCCGGCGATTTGCGTCTTTTTCTCCGCATGCAACCGTTCGGACCACAAGCCCACTGGTCCGCCTGAAAAAGTCACTATAGCATATGCTACCCTGCCGGAGACAGCCCTTGCCCAGGTTGCACAATCGCGAGGTTACTACCGTGAGGAGGGATTAGAGGTGACTGCGCGCCTTCACCCCTATGGGAAACCTGCCCTTGAGGATCTGCTGACGGGAAAGGCGGACTTTGCCACCGTCGCCGAAACGCCGGCCATGTTTGCAATCATGAAAGGGGAGAAAATATCCGTAATAGCGACAATTCAGACTTCCAGTTTGAGTCACGCTATCCTTGCTGGAAGGGAGAGGGGGATTATTGCTCTCGGAGATCTC
>Ga0210377_10003800_pt1 | contig 12870 bp, 11 predicted proteins | sample PLM4_65_b1redo_FD_155480 | JGI IMG/M metagenome (GOLD analysis project Ga0210377, IMG submission 155480) | Groundwater sediment microbial communities from an aquifer in East River, Colorado, USA - PLM4_65_b1 redo | ecosystem: Environmental > Terrestrial > Soil > Riparian zone | place: USA: East... | reverse complement strand
GATCAGGTGCGGTGGCGCTGCGCGCTCGGTCTCGCGCTCCGGAGCGATCTCGCGCACCGGCGTGAGCGGCTTCACGTCTGCGACGGCATCCAGCTCCACGATGGGGACGACGGCAGCTGGCGCCCGCTGTCGGCGCAACAGCAGCCAGGCGCCTCCGACGCCGGCGAGAAACCCCAGAAAGCCCCAGAGAAGATCCATTGGGGCTATGCGGCCTCGATCGTTCCCATGCGCGGCAGATCCGGGGGAATGAGCGACATCGCGATCGCCACCGACCACGGCAGATGGCCCTCCGTCGTCGATCCATCGGCGTGCCGGAAGTGAATCCCCGCGTCGTCGAGCCAGACGCGAATCGTCTCGCGCCCGATCACGAGCTCGAGCGGAAGGCCGCGTTCACGCGCGTGTCGATCGCGGCCCCTGCAGTCTGTGCTGCGGTTCATGCATCCCTCGAGAGGGGGGAAGGTGTGAATCGGGGGGCGATCAGGGAACCGAGTCCATCATAGCGCGAGCTATGTTCCGTGCGAGGAATTTCTGGCCACGGCAAGATCTGCGGCGCGAGCCGGGGGGACGGGATGATCCGACTGAAGCTGTGCGCGCTCGCGAGCGCGCTCGCACTGATCGCTTGCGGCGGTCCGGGTGAGAACAAGAAGACCGAGACCGCGCCGGGCGAGTCGAGCGCGGCGTCCGCGCCTGGCGCTCTACCCGCGAACGCCGGTCCGCCCGTGCGTGGAGACTGGTTGGTGATCCACTCGCTCGCGGATCCGGAGAACCTGAACCCGCTCACCTCGAACGACGCGGGCGCGAGCGCGGTGCTCGGCTGGATCTTTCCGTCGCTGGTCCGGATCGACCAGAACACACTCGCGCTCGAGCCGCACATCGCGCGCGAATTGCCCGAGGTCTCGCCGGATCGGCTCACGTACACCTATCGCCTGCGCGACGACGTCAGCTTCAGCGACGGCGTGCCGCTCACGGCCGAGGACGTCGTCTTCACGCTCAAGGCCATCCGCCACCCGCGTGTGAACGCGGCCCCGCTGCGCAACTACTACAACTCGGTCGCCGACGCCGTCGCGGTCGATCCGCACACGGTCCGCATTTCGCTGGGCGAGGTGTACTTCCTGAACGACTGGCAGCTCGGCGGGATCGGCCCGATCCCGCGCCACTACTACGACCCGGAGAATCTGCTCGACGGGATCGCCGTGGCGGAGCTGAATCACTGGGACGAGCTCGAGCCGGCCAAGAAGGAACGCGCCGAACGCTTCGCGAAGACGTTCAACGAGAGCTTCAATCGCAATCCGCTGGGACCCGGCGCGCTCGTGCTCGCCGATCCCGCGCGCGACTACGTGACCGGCGAGAAGATCGAGCTCCGACACCGCGACGGCTTCTGGGCGCCGGGCGAGCCGCTGCTCGGCGACCCCTGGGTCGATCGCGTGGTGTACCGCGTGATCAACGACTTCGACGCGGCGCTCGCGGCGCGCAAAGCCAGGGCGATCGACTTCATGGGCCTGCGCCCGGTGCAGTACCTGAAGCAGACCAACGACCCGCGCTTCGACGAGCACTCCGTGAAGCACGTCGATCGCGCCGGCAGCTACACCTACATCGGTTGGAACGAGAAGCGCGCGATCTTCGCGGACAAGCGCGTGCGCCAAGCGCTCTCACATCTCGTCGACAAGCAGAACGTCTGCGACAAGCTGCTGCTCGGATTGGCCGATCCCGTCGAGTCGCCCATCTATCCGGGTCGGCCCGAGTTCAACCGGAATCTCGCGCCCTGGTCGTTCGACCCGGCGAAAGCCAAGGCGCTGCTCGCCGAGGCGGGCTGGAGCGATACGGACGGCGACGGAATCCTCGACCGGGAGATCGACGGCAAGCCGGTACCGCTGCGCTTCGAGATCGTTTCGAACTCCGGCAACGACGACCGGCGCAATCTCGGCCTGGTGGTCGTCGACGAGCTCAAGCGCGCGGGCATCGACGCGAGCTTCCGCGGCATCGACTGGTCGATCCTGCTCGACAAGGTCAAGCACTTCGACTACGACGCGGTGATCCTGGGCTGGACGAACAGCGGCACGACACCGCCCGACTTGTTTCAGATCTGGCACTCCTCGCAGGCGGTGGCCGGCGGCTCGAACTACATCTCGTTCAAGAACGACGAGGTCGATCGCCTGCTCGAGGCGTACCGCGTCGAGTTCGACGCCGCCAAGCGCAAAGTCCTCTACGATCGCGTTCAGGAGATCCTGTACGACGAGCAGCCGTACACCTGGGTGTACGCGCCGAAGTCGCTCGTGGCCTACGACCGCCGCTTCCAGGGCGTCGTCTGGTATCCCACCGGCTCGACGATGGAGACCGAGTGGTGGGTGCCGGTCGCGAGTCAGAAGTACCGCTGAGAGCGGGGCCGATGCTGATCTACGCAACAAGGCGCATCTTGCTGCTGGTCCCGACGTTCCTCGGGATCACGTTCATCGGCTTCGCGATCATCCATCTCGCGCCCGGTGATCCGGTGGAGCTCTTTCTCTCCGGCGGGCTCGCCGCGGGCCAGAGCGGCATCAGCACGCAGAAGCTGGCCGACGTCGAGAAAGCGGCGGCGGAGCTCCGCCACGAGCTCGGCCTCGATCAGCCGATCGCCGTGCAGTATTTGCGCTGGGTCGGCCGGCTACTGCGGGCGGACCTCGGCACGAGTCTGAAGGACCGCCAACCGGTCTGGGACAAGATCCGGCCGCGCTTGCCCGTCACCATCACGATCGCGCTGATCTCGCTCGTGATCATGTACGCCATCGCGATACCGCTGGGCATCTACTCCGCCGTGCGGCCGAACAGTCGCCTCGATCAGTTCCTCACCGCGTCGATCTTCATGCAGTACTCACTGCCGAGCTTCTGGGTCGGCGTGCTCCTGATCGTGTTCTTCTGCGGCGGAGACTACTTCGCGTGGTTCCCGCCGGGGGGACTGCGGTCGCTCGACTACACGAGCGATTGGTCGCTCGGCCGACGGCTCGGCGACATCTCGTATCATCTCGCGCTGCCGATCTTCCTGACCACGCTCGGCAGCTACACGGAGCTCTCGCGCTACATGCGCTCGGCCATGCTCGAGAACGCGCGCCAGGACTTCATCCGCACCGCGCGCGCGAAGGGCGTTCCGGAACGCAGCGTGATCGGCAAGCACATGCTGCGCAACTCGCTGATCGCGATGGTGACGATCGTCGCGGGTATCCTGCCGGGCCTGATCGGCGGCTCGGTGATCATCGAGCGGATCTTCTCGATCCCGGGCATCGGGCAGCTCGGCTACCAGGCGGTGCTCGCGCGCGACTACCCGGTCGTGCTCGCGCTCTTCGCGGCGAGCTCCTTCCTCACGCTGCTCGGCATTCTGCTCGCCGACCTCGCGCTCGCGCTCGTCGATCCGCGCATCAGCTTCGGGAAGTCGAACGCTTGAGTGCGGAGCGCGCGCAAGCGGAGGGCGCCGGTGCGCGCGTCTGGCGCGGCCTGCGGCGCGAGCGGCGCGCGGTCTTCGGCATGGTCGTGATCGGCGCGCTCGCGTTGCTCGCGCTGTTCGCGGACCTCCTCGCCAACGACAAGCCGTACTACATCGAGCTCGAAGGCGAGAGCTACTCTCCGGTTCTGATCGACTACGAGGTCTGGCTCGGTCTGCGGCAATGGCCGGAGGGCTTGGCGAATCGGCGCTTCTCAGAGCTCGCGGAGAGCGCAGAGACGGTCCTTTGGCCGCCGATCCCCTACAGCGCGACGGTCCCGGACATCAGCGGCGACGTCTTCGAGCCGCCGTCCCGCCAGCACTGGCTCGGCACCGATGGCCTGGGGCGCGACGTTGCGGCGGGTCTCGTGCACGGCATTCGCGTCTCGCTCACGATCGGTCTGGTGGTGGTCGCGATCCAGGCGTCGATCGGCGTCGCGCTCGGCGGGCTGGCCGGCTACTACGGGGGGCCGGCGGACCTGGTGCTCTCGCGCCTCTTCGAGGTGATGCTCGGGATCCCGACCTTCTTCCTGATCATCACGGTCGCGGCGGTCTTCAAGCCGTCGATCTATCTGATCATGGTGATTCTCGGACTGACCGGCTGGGTCGGCATCGCGCGCCTGATCCGAGCTGAGTTCCTGCGCGTGCGCGCGCTGGACTACGTGGCGGCAGCCCAGAGTCTTGGTGCGAGCGACGCGCGCATCATGGTGCGACACATCCTGCCCAACGCGATCGCGCCGGTGCTCGTGTCGATGTCCTTCGGCGTGGCGAGCGCGATCCTCACCGAGTCGGGTTTGTCGTTCCTGGGCATCGGCGTGCCGGCGCACGTCGTCACCTGGGGCTCGATCCTGGCGGTCGCGCAGTCCAACACCTCCGCCTGGTGGCTCGCGGTGTTTCCGGGCGCCGCGATCTTCGTGACCGTGACCGCGTACAACCTGCTCGGCGATGGCCTGCGCGATGCCCTCGACCCCCGCCAGCAAGGGACGTAAGTTCGGGACGTGCGCACGCTCGAGGACTACACGCCGCGCCGCGGGCTCTCGATCCCCTGCATCACCTGCCTCGACGCGGGCGGGCAGCCGCTCGACGAGGATCAGCGGCGCCTCGTGCGATTCCTGATCCAGGGCGGGCGCGGCGCGGACGTGATCTTCGTGATGGGCACGACGGGCGAGTGGAATCGACTCGATCAGCCGCGGCGACACCGGGTGATCCGCGTCGTGGTCGAGGAGACGCGCAAGCACGAGGCGCGTCTCGCTCGGGCCGGACACCAAACAGTGGAGGCGTGGGTCGGGCTGACCGCGCCGACGCGCGCGGAGACGCTCGAGACGCTGGAGCTCGCGCTCGAGATCGGCGCGCACGCCGGCGTGATCGCGCCGCTCGCGATCCGCGACATCGGCGATCCCGTGCGCTTCATCGCGCGCGACGTCGCCGACCTGCTCGATGCGCGCGACGGCCGACTGCCGATCTTCCTGTACGACAACGCCGACATCTCGGCGGGCGACGTGCCGCATCTGCGCACGAAGTGGGTGAAGCAGCTCTCGCGCCTGGACTTCGTGCGCGGCATCAAGGTGTCGGCGCCGCCGCGAAGGCTCGGGCACTACACCAAGGCGGCGCGGCAGTTTCGCGATCGGGGCGCGTTCGACATCTACGTCGGCGAGGCGCTGCACATCCTCGAGCTGATGCGGCCGCGCGCGGGCTTCTGGGGCACGATCGTCGAGCACTGGAATCGCTTCCTGCTGCACGATCTACTGCCTTCGGGCGTCGTCTCGGGCCCGGCAAACTTGTGGCCGCGCGAGTGGCAGCGCGCCTGGCAGGTCTCGAGCGCCGGCGACGTCGAGCGCATGGACGAGCTCGCGGCGCTCTTTGGCGCGTTCTCGGCGAGCTACCGCTTCCCGGCGGGCAAGCGCAGCCTCGCGGCGCTGAAGCGCGGGCTCACGCAGATGGGCGTGCTCACGAGCGACGCGGTCGCACCCGGCACGGCGGCCTTCTCCGCCGTCGAGGCGGGGCTCTTCGACGCGCGGCTCGAGAAGCTGCGCGAGGGCGTCGCAGCCGTTCTCCCGACGCGCTGGCGCTCCGACGCCGCCTGCGCGGAGGAGCCGTGAGCACCCGCGCGAAGACCTGGGACGTCGCGGGTACGGGCAGCATGGTGGTCGACGAGATCCACCTGGCCAAGCGGATCCTCGGCGCGGACGAGAAGAGTCTGCTGCGCGTGGACGAGCACGGCGTCGTCGCACGCCGGCTGGTCGGTGGCGTGGTGCTGAACCACCTGGGCTGGGCGCGCGTGCTGGGCCTGCGCACGGCGATCTTCGGCAAACAGGGCGACGATCCAAACGGTCGCTTCCTGCGCGCGGGCATGGAGCGGCTCGGCATCGCGCACCAGATCGACCTGGGCGGGAGCGCTTCGTCATTCGCGCAGGTCTACGTCGATCCGAGCGGCGCGCGCGCGATCTACATGGCGCGCGGCGCAACCGGCGAGTACACGCCGCAGGAAGTCGAGGCGCTACACCGTTCGGTGATCGAAGGCGCGGCGGTGGTCACGAGCGAGATTTCGCAGCTTCCGCTGGCCACGGTGCGGCGCGTGCTCGAGCTCGCGCGCGCGGCGGGCGCGCGCACGGTCGTCGATCTGGATGTGGCGCTCGGCGACGCGGTGCCGGCGCTCGGCAGCCAGGAAGAGCTCTTCGACGTCCTGCGCCTCGCGGACGTGATCAAGCCCTCGCTCGCGGCGCTCGACGGGCTGGTCGCGCCGGGCGCGGCGCGCGCGCGGGCGCGTGAGCTCGCTTCGCTGACGGGCGCGAAGCTGATCGCGCTCACGCTCGGTCCGGCCGGAGCGCTCCTGCTCTCGGAAGGCGAGGCGATCGCCGTGCCGGCGGCGCAGGTTCGCGTCGTGGATACCACGGGCGCGGGCGATGCCTTCCTCGGCGGGCTGCTCGCAGGGCTGCACGCCGGTCTCGATCTCGAAGCCGCGGCGAAGCTCGGCAACGCCTGCGGCGGCGCCTGCTGCGAGCAGATCGGCGCATTTCCCGACCAGCCGGAGGTCGCGCGCGCGCGCGTGCTCGAGCTCTACGCGGCGCTGGGCGGCGGAGCGCTGCTGCTGCGGCCGCTCGGCCACGACCCGAGCGCCGCACGGCGCGCCGTCGAGCACTTCTTCGAAGTTGCGCCGAGCGAGCTTGCCGCCGTGGCGGCGAACGCCGACCGGCACGCGATCGAAGCGGCCGCGGAGCTGATCCTCGCTGCTGAAAGCGGCGGCGGCCGCGTGCATGTCACCGGCGTGGGCAAGCCGGAGTACGTCGCGCGCTACGCCGCGTCGCTGTTCTCGAGCACAGGTACGCCCGCGGCGTTCCTTCACGGTACCGAGGTTACACACGGAAGCGTCGGACAGATCCGGCCGGGCGACGTCGTGATCGCGATCTCGAACAGCGGCGCGACGGAGGAGCTCCTGCGCGGTGTGGCGGCGCTGCGCCGCTTCGGCGCGCGCATCATCGCGGTGACCGGCAGCGCGGGCTCGGAGCTCGCGCGCTCGGCCGAGATCGTGCTCGAGGCGCACGTCAGCGACGAGGGCGATGCGTTCGGCTTTGCGCCGCGCGCGAGCATCCTCGCCGAGACGCTCGTGCTCGCCGCCCTCTCGGTCCAGCTCCAGGAAGCCAAAGGGTTCACGCGCGAGGACTACGCCCGCCGTCATCCGGCCGGCGCGCTCGGCGCGAAGAGCGCGCGCTGAAGTTGACCGCGGCGCGGCATCGCGTCGACTTAGACTCGCTCGCCTGGGACCGGCCGATGCGCGGAGTCCGGCAGAAGGTCCATCGCGTCGGCGCGCGTGCCCTGCGGCACGTGGAGTACTCGCCGCTAATGCCGCCGCATTGCTGCAGCAAGGGGCACATCGGGCACGTGCTCGACGGCAGCATCGAGATCGAGTTCAGGGACGGGACGGAGCGCTTCGGCACTGGCGACGCGCTCTTCATCCCGAACGGACCCGAGCACGAGCACCGTGCGCGCGCGCTCACCCCGACCGTGACCGCCCTCTTCGTCGAGGAGGCCTGAGGCCGCTAGCGCTCGATCTCGAACTGAGCGGGGGCGCCGGCGCCGAGCTCCGCGTCCGCCTCCGTCTCGGCTCCCGGCGAGGCTTCGACCTGCTGCAGGCCGAGCGGATCCTCGATGCGGATTCCCTGCTGCGCGCCCGACTCCGCGTCGCGCGCGCGCACCGCGAGGATGCCGCTCTCGTCGATGCGGAACGCGACCTCGATCTTCGGCTCCATGCGCCGCGCGGGCGCGATGCCCTCGAGGATGAAGGAGCCGAGCAGCTGGTTCTCGCCGATCGCCTTCGAGCGGCCCTGGAAGACGCGGATCTCGACCTCGGCCTGCCCGTCCTGATTGGTCGTGAACACGCGCTGCAGCTCGGCCGGGACGACCACGTTCTGGTCGATCAGCACCGTGAAGAGTCCGCCGGCGGTCGCGATGCCGACGGGCAGCGAAGTCACGTCGCGCAGATTCACGCGCCGCGCCTTCTTGTGCTCGCCCGCGGTCTTGAGCTGCTCGACGACTTCGTCCGACGCGCCCTTCGCGTTCAGCAGGCTGTCGTTCAGGCGCTCCTTCGCGGCGTCGAGGAGCTCGGAGGCCTTCCCGTCGTGGAGCTCTTGCGCGAGCCGGTCGATCAGCTCCGCAGCCCTGTAGTCGAGCTGCAGGAGCTCGTCCTTCAGACCCTTCACCGCGGTCGGCAGATCGTCGTCGTCGACCGAGCTGCGCCCGAGTTTGCTGCCGAGATTGGCGCCACCGCTTTTGCGCTTTGGCTTCTCGTCGGGCGCGGGACTCTCGACGCGCGCGGGCCTGGCCGGCGCGCGTGGCGGCGGCACGAGCGGACCGCGCGAATGCGTCGCGTCGAGAATCGGCGGCGAGTCGTCCTCCTCGGGCGGCGTGACACCAAACGTGATCGGACCGAGCGTGTTCGGATCGGGGTCGGGTTCCTTGAACTCGGGCGGCAGCGAGCCGTCGGCCTCGGTGGCCTGAAGCAGCGTCTGCAGCCGCGCGGCCAGACCCTGGTCGTCGAGCGGCCTTGCACGCAGCTCCTCGACCTCGCGCACGATCTTGCGCGCGACCTCCGTCTGCCGCAGCGCCACCTCGTAGGCGTCCTCCGCGGCGTCGACGGCCGCTCGCTGAAGCTTGTCCGCCGAGAGCGAGTAGGCGTAGAGCGCCGCGCCGACCGCGACCACCTCGTCGGGATTGATGTCGCGCCGCGGCTCCTTGTCGAAGAACTTCTTGACCGCGTCGCGCACGGCGAGCATGCGGCTCTGCCCGCCGACGAGCAGCACCTCGCCGATCTCGCCGCGCGAGATGCGCGCGGTCGAGAGACAGCGCTCGCACAGCTCGAGCGTGCGCGCGACCAGCGGCTTGCACAGGTCGTTCAGCTGTTTGCGCGAGAGCGTGCGCGAGAAGTTCGCCTGATTGCCGTCGGGCAGACGCGCGAGGAACGGCAGGTCGATGCGCGCGACCTCGGCGTCGGCGAGCTCGATCTTGGCCTTCTCGGCCGCTTCCTTCAGCCGCAGCCGGGCCGCCGGCTCGCGCGCGAGATCGCTGCCATGCTCGGACTTGAACTCGCGTTCGAGCCACTCGGCGATCGCGTAGTCGAAGTCCTCGCCGCCGAGATACGAGTCACCGTCGGTCGCCACCACTTCGAAGGTGTCGCCGCGCGCGCGCATGACGGTGACGTCGAAGGTGCCGCCACCCAGGTCGTAGACCGCGAGCGTGAAGTCCTTGTGCTTCTTGTAGCCGTACGCGAACGCGGCGGCGGTCGGCTCGTTGATCAGCCGCAGCACCTCGAGCCCCGCGTACTCGGCGGCGAGCTTGGTCGCCTTGCGCTGCACGTCGTTGAAGTGCGCCGGGACGGAGATCACGGCCTGCTTGACCGGCTGGCCGAGCGCCTTCTCCGCGACCTCGCGCACGCGCTGCAGGATCTTCGACGAGACCTGCACCGGCGTGAGCTCCGCGCCCTCGACTTGGAGCAGCACGCTGCCCAGCGGGCTCGCCGCCAGCGGGTAGGGCAGTCGGGCGGCGGCAGCGCGCACCTCTGCGCAGTCGAACGGGTGACCGATCAAGCGCTTGACCGCGATCACGGTGCTCTGCGGCGAGGTGACGGCGTGGCGCTTCGCGGCGGCGCCGACCAGCTCGCGGCCCTGGTGGATCGCCACGCAGGACGGGATGGTGGTGCGCGCCTCGTCGGCGAGCACGACCGCCTTGCCGTCCTTCACGACCGCAACGCAGCTGTTGAGCGTTCCGAGATCGATGCCGACTACGGGCCCCGCCACGGCCTCCCTATCGGCACGGATGTGCAACTGTTGAGCAGGAGGCGTGCTGGCAAGCGGAGGACCCAAGGTCTAAGGTACGCCGCAACCGATCGGGGATGTAGCTCAGCTGGGAGAGCGCTGCGTTCGCAACGCAGAGGTCGGCGGTTCGATCCCGCTCATCTCCACCAACGCCTTCGGCGGCGTTTCCCAGCCCAGATAGCGCCGGGCGATCTCGTCGGCGACGGCCGCCGCGATGACTCCGTAGCCCTTGGCGTTCGGGTGGCGCAGGTTTCCGAAGCGCACCTCGTCCTCCCTGCCCTGCCACGGCGCGAACGTCGGCTCGAGGTCGAAGTAGTCCAGACCCGCCGCGCGGACCGCGCCCTCCACCATCGGCGCGATCCTCGGGTGGTAGGTCGCCGCGTAGCGCTCGAGATTCTGAGCATCGGGCAGGAGCACGGCCAGGATCGGCACGTGCTGAGCGCGCGCCTGTAGCCCGATGTCCGCAAGCGCCGTCTGCACCGCTACCCAGCCGCGGTCGCCCTCGCGATAGCCGTCGGTCCAGTCGCGCGCGGCGGCGTTGGGGTCGCCGCCGGCCCGCGCGACCGCCAGCTTCTGCTTGATCGTCCGGCGCAGGCCCTTCCAGAACTGACGCAAGTACAGGCGCTTGGGGGCCTCGTACAGCCTGAGCAACCAGGGGTGGATGGCGCGGATGTTCGCTCGCTTCTGGTAGCTCGCCAGCTTGTTGTGGGTGTCGTTCACCGGGTAGTAATTCACCAGCACCAGGTCCGGCTGGTACTTCCAGCCTTCGACCCGCAGGTAGGCCGCCTCCTGGTCGGTGGAGTAGCCGATCACGCCCGCGTTGATGACCTCGAAGCGGCGCGGATCACCGCGCGTGGCGGCGCGCTCGTTCAGGATGCGCTCGAGCTGGCGCGGGTAGGCGTCCGGCTCGTTCATGCGGAAGCCGAAGGTCCACGAGTCGCCAAGCGCCAGGATCCGATACACGCCCTCGGGCTTCTCGTAGGGCGTCTCCGGGCTGCGCAGCCCCTTCGAGTTGATCACGACCGGCGCCTCGAACTCGTTCCCTTCCCAACCCGGGCGCATGCGCTTGCCGACGTCGGGATCCATCTCGTACAGGTCGGGCTTGGGCAGCACCCCGGCGCCGAAGATGCGCAAGAGCCCCTCGCAGACCGCGAGTGCAAGCACGATCGAGAGCAGCGTGATCCCGAGATTTCGGAACATCAGCGGGCGCTAGAGCTCGTCTAGCAGGACGATCTCGGGCCGGCCGTCGAGCACCGCGGCGAAGCCAGCGCCCGACGCGCGCAGGTTCTGACCGTGCTGCTTGAAGGCCTCGTCGCTCTCATACTTCTCGTAGGCGACGAAGACGCACGGATCGTCCTTCCGCTGGTGGAAGACGTAGGCCTTGGTGCCCGGCTCGTTCGCGCGCACATTGGCCGCGAGCGTGCGCAGGAAGCTCTTGGCTTCCTCGATCTTGTCCTGCTTCACCCTGAGGGTGGCTACCACGCTGGGCATCGTGTTCCTCCGTTCGAATGGATTGCGCCGCAGTCTGCACGAAGCCTTTCGCGCCGGGCAATTCGGGCGCCCGTCCGCGCGCGACCTTCCGCCGGGTGAACCCCGCCAAGCGCCCGCCCTCTATCACTTTTTCTCGGTTCGCGTCACCATGAGGCATGCGCGTCCAGGCGATTCTCGTGGCCGGCGACCGCGGTGCGAGCCGCGCGGTCCGCGGCCGCAGCAAGGCCTTCGTCGAGGTCGCGGGCAAGCCCATGGTCGTGCACGTGCTCGAGTCGCTGCTGCACACGCCGGAGGTCTCCGAGATCTATCTGGTCGGAGACCCCGTGCGGCTCGAGCGCGTGATCGCGGAGTACGGCTGTCTCGCGCTCGCCGCCGCGCGCGGCTGCCCGGTGCACGTCGTGCCGCAGCGCGACACGCTGTACGCGAACGTCTGGTACACTTTTCTGCGTACGCTGCGGCCGGGCGTGCCGCGCGACGACGCTCACGGGGTCCTGGTGGTGCCCGCCGACATTCCGCTGCTGATGCCGGAGGAGCTCTCCAGCTTCGCCACGCGCGCGCAGGCCTGCGGCGGCGACTACGTGGTCGGGCTCTCGCCCGAGTCGGCGCTGGCGCCGTTCGCGCCGCGCGACGGCGCACCGGGCGTCGAGATGGCGTACTTCAACCTGCGCGAGGGTCGCTTCCGCCAGAACAACCTGCACTTCGTGCGGGCGCTGCGGATGGGCAATCGCCACTACATCGAGGACATGTACGAGAACCGCTACCAGAAGGAGCTCGGCAGCCAGCTGGCGCTCGCCTGGCGCGTCCTGCGCAAAGAGTGGCGGAATCTCTGGGTGCTCGGCTGCTACTTCCTGATCCACCTCGCCGGCGTGCTGCACCGGCGCGGCTATCCGCGCGCGTCCGACGCGGTGCGCGCGCGGGTTCCGCTGGCGATGATCGAGCGCGCGGCGAGCGCGCTCCTGCGCACGCGCTTCATGTGCGTGACGACGGAGCTCGGCGGCGCGGCGATCGACGTCGACAACGACGCCGACCTCGAAGTCGTCGAGAAGATGCTCGAGCACTGGAAGGCCATGCAGGTGCGGCTCTCGCGCGCGGCCTGAACGCGAATCCCGGCTATCCTCGGCCGGGTGGCGAGCCTGTTCGAGACGGTGACCGGAAAGCCGGCCGCGCTGCGCGATCTCTCCGATCGCGGGCTCGTGCGCGTGACGGGAACGGATCGCGTGCGCTTCCTGAACGGCATGCTCGCGAACGACGTCGCCAAGCTCGCTCCCGGCGACGCGCGCCCCGCGCTGCAGCTCGATCGCAAGGGCCACGTGCTGGCCGAGCTCTGGGTGCTCGCGGACGACGACGCGATCCTGCTCGACATCGCGCCGGGCCTCGAGGCCGAGCTCACGGCCGTGCTCGAGAAGCACCTCATCGCCGACGACGTGGCGCTCGCGAGCTTGTCGGCCGAGATCGGGCAGCTCGGGCTCGAGGGGCCGGGCGCCCGCGACCTGGCGCGCGCGGCCGGCGGCGCGACGCCCGCGGAGGGCCGCTTCGAGCGCGCGAGTTTTGCGGGCGAGTCGCTGCTCTGGCTCGGCGGCGGGAGTCTCGGCAGCGACGGACTGCGCGTGCTCGCGCCGC
>Ga0210377_10003799_pt1 | contig 12875 bp, 13 predicted proteins | sample PLM4_65_b1redo_FD_155480 | JGI IMG/M metagenome (GOLD analysis project Ga0210377, IMG submission 155480) | Groundwater sediment microbial communities from an aquifer in East River, Colorado, USA - PLM4_65_b1 redo | ecosystem: Environmental > Terrestrial > Soil > Riparian zone | place: USA: East... | reverse complement strand
GGTAAGGTCACGGTGGTCGAGCAGTAATTCTCGCGCTGAGCGGACACTGAGCGAGCAGCAGCGAGACGAAGTGGAAGTCGAAGCGTAGCGCCACGTAACGCGACCACCTATTGCATTCATACTTTTGTAACAATATTGTTCTAGTGCCTATTGGTCTCGATACGACACTCGCTAGCGCTTGTGTCTACTCGACCAACGTAGCATGAGGAGATATCATGGCAACAAACTGGGTTGAGAAAGACAAGAAGCAATTACATCCGGTCTACCATCCGAAGTCGCACGCCAATCCGCTGGTGGTGGAGCGCGGCGAAGGGGTGTGGCTATACACCACGGACGGGCAGAAGATCCTCGATGGCATGGCGGGGCTGTGGAATGTCAATGCCGGGTATGGACGCGAAGAGCTGGCGAAAGCTGCCTACGACCAGATGAAGGAACTGGCGTTCACGTCCAATTTCTCGGGTATGACCAACCTTCCCTCCATCAAGCTGGCGGATAAACTGGCTGGCTTTGCTTATGATGGCTTGAATACAACCTTCTTCACTTCGGGCGGTTCCGAGTCCAATGACTCTGCCTTCAAGACCGCACGCTATTATTGGAAGCGTAAAGGTAAACCGACGAAATATAAAGTCATCGCTCGCAAAGGCGCCTATCATGGCGTGACGCTGTCCACCACGTTCGCAACGGGACTCGAAAAATATCACACCATGTTCGGTCCCGCGCCGGAAGGATTTGTTCACATCGTGGCACCCAATCCCTATCGCTTTGAGGGTGAACTCAAAGCGGGTGAGACAGTCGGTCAAGCCGCGGCGCGTGCGCTCGAAGAAGCCATCCTGCGCGAAGGTGCGGACACGGTCGCGGCATTCATCGCTGAGCCGATCATGGGCGTTGGCGGTGTCATTGTTCCACCTGCGGATTACTTTCCTCTCGTGCGTGCCATTTGCGATAAATATGAAGTCCTGTTCATTGCGGATGAAGTCATCACGGGCTTTGGTCGCACCGGGGAATGGTTCGCGCTTAAACATTGGAACGTCAAGCCGGACATCCTTTCGTTTGCCAAAGCCATCACAAGCGGATACGCCCAATTAGGCGGAATCCAAATCTCAGACGAGATCCGCGAAACGATGGAATCCGCTCCCGAGTCTGAAACGTACATGCACGGGTATACGTATTCCGGTCATGCCATGGCGTGCGCTGTGGGACTCAAGAATCTCGAGATCATGGAAAAAGAAAATTATCCGACGCGTGCCAAAGAACTCGGCAAACGCTTGTTCGACGGATTGAAAACCCTGACCGAATTTCCGTTTGTCGGCGATGTGCGCGGAATCGGTCTGGTCTACGGCGTGGAAATTGTCTCGAACAAGGAAACCAAAGCCGCCGACCCTGCCATGGCGATGCGCATCTTCAAAGCCGCCCAGGAACGCGGACTGCGCTCCCGTCCGCTCGGGAACACGCTGGCGTTCGCGCCTCCGCTTTCGATCAACGAAGAGGAAGTGGATGAGATTGTGAAGCGCCTCGGCGCCGCGATGGATGCGATGGCATAATTCTTAAAAAATTCAGCCACGGATTTACCCATTCGGGTACGATGTCACGAATTGACACGAATTTTTAAAAACAATACGTGAAAATCAGTAAAATCCGTGGCAAAGAAAATTTATGTCTATATATCTCCACGATATTCCCCTCTCTCAAGCGCAAGCCCGTTTGCGCGAAGCCTTGCAAGACGCGGACCTCTGGCGCGTGCTTGGAACCGAGAGCATTCCTCTCGATGAAAACGCCCTGGGTCGCGTTACTGCCGAGCCGATCTGGGCGAAGGTCTCCTCGCCGCACTATCACGCCTCCGCCATGGACGGCTTCGCTGTGCGCGCGGTTTCGACGAATGATGCGATGCCGTCCACGCCGGTGCGGTTGTGGCTCGGACCCGAAGCGCAATACGTAGATACAGGCGATCCACTTCCGGAGTGGGCGAACGCGGTCATCCCGATTGAAAACGTCGAATCGCTGGATGAGAACGACCAGATCACGAAAGACATTCGTACACCGAAATCGATTCGCATTCGCGCTTCCGTCGCCCCGTGGAGTCACGTCCGACCGTTGGGGGAGGATATTGTCGCCACGCAACTGGTTTTGCCAGCGGGCCACATCCTCAAGCCGGTGGATTTAGGAGCGATTGCCGCTTCTGGTCATCAGGAGATAAAAGTTTCTCGTAAACCAAAAGTCGCTATCTTACCAACTGGAACAGAACTTGTTCCGATTGGCAGCGATCTCAAGGCAGGAGACATTCTCGAATACAACTCGCTGGTCCTGGCGGCGCAAGTCAAAGCGATGGGTGGTGAGCCAACGCGATATCCGATCACCAAGGATGATTTTGATCTGATCTGCCAACACGTGCAGGAAGCCGCACAAGATCATGACCTGGTCCTGCTCAACGCAGGTTCCTCGGCCGGTGCGGAAGATTTCTCCTCGAAAGTCGTGGAGAAACTCGGAACACTGTTAGTTCATGGTGTCGCTGTCCGCCCCGGACACCCAGTAATTCTTGGACTCCTCAATCGTAAATCAAATGAGGAGATTGTGTCGCCACGGCGCCACGGCGACGCTTCGTCACCCCCGTTGGTCGCTCCTCGCAACGACATGATCCCTATAGTTGGTGTTCCCGGCTACCCCGTCTCAGCCGCGTTGACGATTGACATCTTCGTCGAACCACTCATCGCGAAATGGCTGGGACGAAGACCCAAGGAATTGCCTACTGAAACCGCAATCCTAACTCGCAAACTCGTCTCCCCTGCGGGTGACGATGATTTTGTGCGTGTGGTGGTGGGCAGGGTGGGGGAGAAACTTCTCGCCGCGCCGCTTTCGCGTGGGGCGGGAGTCATCACGTCCCTTGTGCAGGCGGATGGGTTGGCGTTAATTCCCAGCGGTACACAGGGGATCGAAGCGGGAGAAAAGATACAAGTTCGGCTGTATCGAAGCAGAAGCGACAATATTTTGCATCGGCTCGCATGACCTCACACTTGACCTTATGGCACAATTCCTTGCCGAACAGGATCGCAGACTTGCCTCTGCCAACGTCGGCTCACAGGGCGGGCTGGTCGCTTTGCGACGCGGTGAGGCACATCTGGCAGGCTCTCATTTGCTCAACCCTGAAACGGGCGAATATAACATTTCCTATATTCGACAGTACATGCCGAATATTCCGGTAAAGGTTATCGCATTGGTTGGGCGCGAGCAGGGCTTGATCGTAAAGAAGGGAAACCCAAAGGGAATCAAAAGTCTGGGAGACCTCACCAATCCCCAGGTCCAGTTTGTGAACCGTCAGCGCGGCGCGGGTACGCGCGTCCTATTGGATTATCATTTGAATTTGATGACAATATCCCAAAGTTCCATTGTGGGCTATTTTCAGGAAGAGTATACTCATCTCGGAGTTGCCGCGGCAGTGGCTTCGGGTCGCGCCGATTGCGGGCTTGGGATTGCCGCCGCCGCCCAAGCCTTGGACTTGGATTTTGTGCCGCTCTTTCAGGAGCGCTACGACCTGGTGATTCCAAAGCAACATGCGGAAGGCGACCTGCTTGCGCCTCTTTTCGGACTTTTGGCTGACTCAGCATTTCGAAAAGCCATTTCTCAACTGACAGGGTACGATGTGTCCGTTATGGGCACGATCATTTTGGAGGACTAGATGTCTGAAGCGCTCATCATCGACGACAACCGTTCAACGGCAGATGCGTTGAATCAAATGCTCATGGTTCTAGGGCAGAAAGCTCGCGTGGCATATGGCTCCAGCGCTGCCATGTCCCTGCTGGGGAGCGGATTTATCCCGCGCTTCATTTGTCTTGATATCAACATGCCCGGCGTGGATGGAACGGAGGTGCTTGCGTACCTGCGACGCGAACCGCGTTTGAAACGTGTTCCGGTGTTTGTGATCACATCCGATGACCAGCCTGAGACGCGTCATAAGGTCATGAAACTCGGAGCATCTTCCATGATCATCAAGCCTGCCACCATCGATGCATTGGAAGCCGCCCTGAAAGAAGCCAGGATGTTGTAAGCCGGACCTTCACATGTTAAACTCGCAGCCGCCACTGATGAAGTGGCGGTTGTTGTTGTCATAATAAACTTTGATAAATAAGGTGTATATCATGAAAAAATTTGGTGTCTTGATTTTGTTGGGGCTGTTGCTCCTGACTGCCTGTGGGAGTAATTCCTCCTCGTCTGATTCCACTCCGCTTGCGCTGGCAACAGTCCCACCGGAATATGCCGGGAAGGCTAATCTCCTGGATGCCAGCGCGGCAACGGCTGGTGCTGAGGTATTCAAAGCCAATTGTGTCATGTGTCATGGCGAGCAGGGTAAGGGAGATGGAGTAGCCAGCGGGTCGCTTGACCCGAAGCCTGCCAATTTGGCAGACGTGAGCCAGCAGGTGGATGATGATTATTTATTCTGGCGTATCAGCGAAGGCAAGCCCGGCACATCCATGGTGGCATGGAAGGGGATTCTCAAGGAGGAACAGATCTGGCAGGTGGTCACGTTCATACGCACATTGAAGTAAGGGAAAAACATCCCGCAGATTTATACCCGTGGGCATTATATATGACTGATGCTTGTGTTCAATGGAAGTATTGTTTTTCTCACCATGAGTTTATGCTTGAATCGCATGGTAGGAGTATAATGTGCGGCTGAGAGGAGACCAACTCATGCCGATTCCTGCACCCAACTTCGAATTGCTTGATGACACGAATACCCTTCGTAAACTTTCCGATTTTCGCGGAAAGAATGTTGTTTTGTATTTTTACCCGAAAGACGATACCCCGGGATGTACAAAGGAAGCCTGCAATTTTCGGGATGATTATTCCGCGTACGAGAAGGCGGGAGTGGTTGTTTTGGGTATCAGCCCCGATGATGTGGCTTCTCATGTGAAGTTCAAGAAGAAATTCCAGCTTCCATTCCCGTTGCTGGCTGATGAAGGACACAAGGTCTGTGATCTGTATGGGACCTGGGGTCCGAAGAAATTTGTTGGTAAAGAGTATGAAGGTGTTTTACGAACTACTTTCCTAATCGATGGAAACGGAAACATCGTGAAGGTGTTTGAAAAAGTGCGCCCGGCGGAGCATAGCACGGAAGTGTTATCAGCGTTGGGCGTGTCGGCTTAACAGTAGCAAATTCCAGTCCCGCGTGATGCGGGATTTTGTCTGTCCAAATTAGTGACAAATAATGGAAAATTTGGTACATTAAGCTGTTGTGTGTATCCTGGGAGGGATACTCCGGACTTTTTTTCAGGAGAGAGCGTATGCGACATTTTGTGGTAGTGGGAATTTTGATCATCGTGATGGCTGTTCTCACGTATGTTGGCTTGGATAGCGCCGGATTGATGCCGGTGGAAGCCAGCGCCCAGTCAGTGCCGATCGATCGGATGTGGAACGAGCAAGTGGTCGCCATGTCCTTTCTTTTTGCCCTGATCGTAGTGCCGATGGTCTACAGCCTTATCGTCTTTCGTCGCAAAAAAGGCGACGATACAGACGCCCAGCATATTGAGGGGAATACCAACCTAGAGGTTACCTGGACGATCCTGCCGTTATTCCTGGTGGTGGCTTTTGCGTATTTGGGTGGGAATTCTCTTGCACAAACTCTGCGTACTGATCCGAATGCCATGGTGGTGAAGGTGACTGCCCGGCAGTGGTCGTGGAGTTTTGAATACCCTGAGTATGGTGTTTTTTCAACCGAATTGCGCGTGCCGGTGGGGAAGCAGATCCATTTGGAAATGACATCGACGGATGTGATCCATTCCTTTTGGGTGCCTGAGTTCCGCGTCAAACAGGATCTCGTGCCTGGTCGCGTGACCGAACTTCGCATCACGCCATCCATAGTGGGAGAGTGGAAGGTGCGCTGTGCAGAGATCTGTGGCGCATCACACTATGCCATGGAAACTCCGGTGTTTGCCATGCAGCAGGCTGATTTCGATGCCTGGATGGCGGAACAGGTAAAACTTGCCGCACAAGCTGCCGCCACACCAGAAGGGACGCGGTGAAGCACTGGTGAGGTGAGTGTTTGCTCGGCGTGTCACACGATCAAGGGTGTGGGCGCGGTTCTCGGTCCAACGTGGGATGGGTTGTTTGGCCACGAAGTGAAATTGACAGACGGTTCCACGGTGGCTGCCGATGAAGCCTATCTGGCAGAGTCGATCAAGGCGCCTCAGGCGAAGATCGTGGCTGGGTACGAGTCGGTCGTCATGCCCAGCTATGGTTTTACCGACGAGCAGATTGCGGATATTGTGGCGTTCATCAAGACGCTGAAATAGGCTGTGGAGGAAACTATGACAAAATCAAATCCCGTTGGAAGCGGTTTGTTACTTCTCGTGGTGGGTGGGGTGATCGGGTATGGAGCGGGCTTGGGGCTGGATCTGGTAATTACTGAAAGCCTTAACTTCTCCGGTTCGGTCTCTGGTCTGTTTGCGTTACTTTTTGCAGTGACTGCTTTCTTCTTTGGGGTGTTTGGTTATCGCGGCATTACGCGTGGTTTGGTGTGGCAGGTGGTGGGCACGCTCATTGGCGGTTTGTTCGTCACTGCCATTCGCTTTCTGATGGGTTCGCGCGGTGCACAGCTTTTCGGCACCTTCTTCTTCAGCGAACCTGCCTGGGTGTTCGGCGCCTTGACCGGTGTGATCTCCTTCCTCTTCGGTGTGGGTGTCTTGGACGACTGGCTGAAGTGGGCGCGCGGTATCGACACACCCGAGCATCACGAAGATGTGCCGGGCTGGGAAAAATACTTCGGCGTTTCACTTGACCACAAGGTGATCGGTATTCAATACACGGTTACGTCGCTGGTTCTGATCGCGGTAGGCGGTTTATTCGCCTTGATCTTCCGCACGGAACTTGCCCAGTCGCAGTTGCAGTTCCTGACCACGACCTTCAAGCTCTTCAATCAAACGGGTCCACAGATCTACAATGCCCTCATGTCCCTGCATGGCATGATCATGATCGTGTCGATCCTGTTGGGCATTTCGGGCATCATCAACTATGTTGTGCCGCTGCTTCTCGGCGCGTCTGACATGGCTTTCCCGCGCATGAATGCCTTCGCCTATTGGGTGGCTGTTCCTGCCGCAGTCCTTTTGCTCATGAGCATCGTCCTGGGCGGATTTGAAACCGGTTGGACGGGCTATCCTCCGCTATCTTCCCGTGGACCCGTTGGCGTGCAGATGTTCTTCCTCGGCGTTTTCACTGCAGGCTGGTCTTCTATTCTCGGCTCGTTGAATGTCATTGCCACTGTGCTGCGGATGCGCGCCAAGGGCATGAACGCCATGCGTATGCCGATCTTCGTGTGGGCGGCGGTTGCCACCTCCATTATCGCGTTGACCGCTACACAGTTGATCGGTCTCTCCTTCCAGTTGGTGATGTTCCAGCGTTTGCTGGGCATGGGCTTCTTTGACCCGAATAAAGGTGGAAACCCGGTCTTGTTCCAGCACTTGTTCTGGTTCTATTCACACCCTGCCGTGTATGTGTTCGTACTGCCCGGCTTGGGCGTGATCTCAGAATTGCTGCCGGTCTTTGTCCGCAAGCCGTTGTTCGGATACCGTTGGATTGCCATGTCATCGCTCGGTATTGCGCTGGTCGGTTTTATCGTGTGGGCACATCATATGTTCACTTCCGGCATGAATGAATACCTGCGTGTGCCGTTCATGTACAGTACCTTGCTGGTGGCTGTGCCGACCGGTGTGAAGTTCTTCTCCTGGGTCGCTACGATCTGGGGTGGGAAGATTACCACCCCGACCCCCATGCTCTTTGTTCTGGGCGGTATCATCGTATTCCTGGTGGGCGGTCTTTCTGGACCTCCGAATGCCACCGTTTCCGTCGACCTGCATTTGCACGATACCTACTTTATCGTTGGTCACTTCCATGACACGATCTTTGGAGGTTTTGTCTTTCCATTCTTTGCGGCGCTCTATTACTGGTTCCCCAAAGCGACCGGTCGCCGCATGAACGAGTTTTGGGGTAAGGTGCATTTCTGGCTAATGACCCCGTCATTCCTCGTCCTGACCTTCGGCATGATGCGTATCGGTTTGCTGGGCATGCGCCGCCGCATCGCGGATTACGATCCCGCCCTGGGGTTTGACACCACGCACCTGGTCCTGACCATCTGCGGATTTTTGATCGCGCTCTCGGTGTTGATCTTCATCATCAACTTATTCAACAGTATGAAGCATGGCGAGGTGGCGACAGGCAATGTGTGGAATTCGCGCTCGCCCGAGTGGCAGGTTCCCTCCCCGATGGCTGCTCATAACTACGCGGTGCCCTTTGAGGTGGTGGGTGAACCATATGACTATGGCCTGCCGGGTTCCAAATACGTTGAGTTTTCCTCTGTGACAGAAGCGAAGCATCATTAATAGGGGAAGGAATAAAATGACACACACTGAAGATAACAAAGCCATGTTGAACCAGGGCATCTATATTTTTGTGTACCTGGCTGTATTGACGGGACTCGAGTTCTTTATTGCAATTACCTTTAAGTCGGTGCCCATTCTGATCGTGGTGGCGCTGGTCAAGGCGGTGCTGGTGGTGTACTACTACATGCACATCTATGAGCTCAACATTGACCATGAAGGTGACCATGAATCCTATGAATATAAATCCGGCACGAACCGGTTGGGATTGTGGCTGTTCCTGATCTCGGACTCCTTTGTGTTCGGCGGTTTGATGGTCATGCGCATCAACCTACTGGGACTGACCCATCCGAATTTGAACCAGTTCCTTGGGTTGGGAGTCACCTCTGTGCTTCTCGTCTCATCTTTTTTCATGAACCGTGGTGAGACCCTGATCAAGAGTGGTGACCGTCAGGGTTTTCTCAACAATACCCTCATCACGTTTGTGCTGGGCTTTCTCTTCCTGATCGGCGTGATCTTCGTGGAGTGGCGTCTTGCTGCTCACGAAGGGTTGGTTGCCAGTTTCGGTGACACGAACAGAGGTCCGGTGGGCGCCGTGTTCTACATGATGACCGGTATGCACGCTTTCCATGTATTCACCGGACTTATCCTTCTGGCTGTTGTTTGGAACAACGCTCGCAAAGGACTCTACGATGAGAAGCACTATCCTGTTGAAGCCGCGGCGGTCTACTGGCACTTCGTGGATGTGGTATGGATCTTCTTCTACCCCGCCTTGTACCTGATAGGAACTGCCATATTATAGGGAGCGCCTAAAACTCAAGACATGGTCCGTCATTGCTTCGTGGTGCGTCAGCACCACGAAGCAATCTTACGGGAAATTTCTTGTACAAATTACTTGTAAGATTGCTCACTTGCACCGAGCGCAAGTACGGTGTCGTCGGGCAAAGCCCTCCTCGCGATGACGGAAATTTACATTAGTTTGGTTAGAAATTTCCAAAAACTGGTACGCGCCTTTGAATTCTGGTATAAGTGAATAACGGAAAAACGATCGGGGCGGCCAGCAGGTCGCCCCGATTTCGAGTGTACGACTCTGGAACACAGTGAATAAGGATCAATAGAATATGGACAGAAAAACGCTCAGCGTGGGGTTAGGCATTTTCCTTGTGGTCGCTGTTGCCGCCGTAATCACCTTCCTTTTTGGACGCAACGATACGTTCCGCGGCACAAGCTATGATGAACCCTATCCCGCCGCCTCTGATTTCAGCCTGACCCGTGCCAACGGCGGGACCTTTCGGCTTTCGGAGCAACACGGCAAAGTGACCCTGCTCTTCTTCGGATACACCTCCTGCCCGGACGTGTGCCCGACCACGATGGCAGAACTCAAGCAGGTATTGGACCGGCTAAGCCCGAACAACCTCAAACAAGTGCAGGTCGTCTTCGTCACCGTGGATCCAAAACGGGATACTCCCGAGCGCGCACAGGAATATGTGGATCATTTCAATTCATCCTTCATTGGCTTGAGTGGTTCGGAGGACGAATTGGCGCAGGTGTGGAATGCCTATGGCATTTATCGCCTGGAAGTTCCCGGTGTCTCTGCGGCGGGCTACAGCGTCGACCATACCGCACGCATCACGATGATCGACAAGAATGGAAATATGCGCGTGTCGTATGGTTTCGACACACCCGTTGAAGATCTGGTACACGACCTGCAACTTCTTCTCAAAAAGGATTAAATGCCTCCAGCAAATAAAGTTGTCCGTAAAATTTTGATATCGATGCTCATTGGTCTTTTGGTCGGTGTGGCAGTCGGTGAGATCCCTTTTATTTTCCAGCGTGAGACGGCACGTCAGCCGAAGACCGTTATCATCACCATTCCGCCTGGAACGGCAGAACGCGTGGCGCTTGGCGAAAAACCTCCCACCATCCCGGAGAACATGATCTTTGTGGTCGGCGATGTGCTTGTGGTGGAGAACAACGACTCTGCCGATCACAAATTAGGACCGCTCTGGATTCCCGCTCACACCTCCGCCCAGCTTGCCTTGAGCCAGAAAGAGAATTTGGCGTACGAATGCAGCTTTCAGCCCGGCAAATATTTCGGGCTGGATGTGCGGGAGCCGCTGACCATGGGTACTCGTATCTATGGCATTTTGTATGCGGGTATCCCTCTGGGAGTTTTGATCGCACTCTATAGTTTTGCATTTCCATCGAAGAAAAAAGAAAATGCTCCTGCTTAAAATGTTCACACGCATGTGGATCCTTGCCACATTGCTGGTTCTGGCGGGTACGGCGCTGTGTGTCCGTCTCGGCATCTGGCAGTTGGACCGCCTCAACCAACGCCGCGCCTTCAACGCGCAATTTGTCTCTGCACGCTCCATGCCGCTATTGGATTTGAACGCGGCACAAGCGGATGATCTGACCAAGATGGAATGGCGTCCCGTGCAGGTAACCGGGAAATATGACTTCGAGAATCAGGTCGCGCTGCGGAATCAATATTACGGTGACCAATACGGATATCATCTGCTGACCCCGCTTCTCTTCAACCCTTCGACACTCCCTACGGTCGCAGGGCAGGCTCCGAAAGCTGTTCTTGTTGACCGGGGCTTTATCCCCGCTGACGGCAATTCCGCGCCTGCCGATTGGCGCAAGTACGATGAGCCCGGCACGGTGACGGTGACAGGGCAGATCCGGCTTGGGCAAACGAAACCAGCCTTCGGCGGAGTCGCGGACGCGCTGCCCGAAAACGGAGCAAAGCTCGATATTTGGAACAATGCCGATATAACGCACATCGCGAACCAGATGCCGTATCCCATTTTGCCTGTCATGGTCCAGCCGGATATGGATGCAAATGATACGGAGCCGCCCGTCCCGTATCAGCCCGAAGTCGAGATCACGGAAGGTCCGCATTTTGGGTATGCGTTACAGTGGTTCACGTTTGCCACGATTCTGTTCGTGGGGTATCCGTTCTTTTTGCGAAAACAGGAAACGGGATCGAAATGAACTATTCGCTCAAGTCTTCATTTGCACGTTGGGTATTGGTATTGTTCTTTGCCGTGCTGGCATTAACAGTGATGGGTCGCCTCGTGGCGGTGACCGGTGCGATTGCGTATTGCAATGGCTTCCCTTTCTGCGCACCCACACATCCGCTGGGATGGTTGAAGCAGGCGCACATCCTCCTGGTAGGATTGGCATCTGTTTTGATGCTGATCGTGCTGAGCAAAGCATGGCGTGAACAGCGCGAACAACGCATCATTTTGCCGCTCACCACCATTCTCGGGGTGATGTTCTTTGGGCAGGCATTGGTCGGGGCGATGCAGGTGACGCAGTCATATCCGGTCCATTTGGTGTATCTGCATCAGATCACGACGATCACCTTGTGGATCTCGCTGGTATTGCTGACGTACGCCTCCGGTGTCTTGACAGTGGATCAGCCGAACGCGCCGAAATTAAACGCCCGCCAGCGAACGAAAGATTTCTTTGCCCTATCCAAACCGCTGATCGTGGGATTGTTGCTCATTACCACCTACGGTGGACTCGTCATTGGCGGAAAAGCCTGGCCTTCTTTTCAATTGACGGTTTGGACGTTGATTGGTGGCGCCCTTGCTGCTGGCGGGTCGAGTGCATTGAATCAATACATTGACCGCGAACTGGACAAGAACATGCAGCGCACGGCGAAACGTCCGCTGGCAGATGGGCGCCTGACTGATGCGGAAGGGCTGTCCTTTGGCATTGCGCTTTCACTCATCAGTTACTATCTGTTGGCTTGTTTTGTGAACGGACTCGCCGCCTTGCTCTCACTGGCGGGGATCATTTATTACGTTATTCTCTACAGCCTGTGGCTCAAAAAAGCGACCGTGCAGAATATCGTCATTGGTGGCGGGGCAGGGGCGATCCCGCCGATGGTGGGTTATGCCGCCGCGACCGGCACCCTCGATTGGACGGCGTGGATCCTCTTCGCCATCATCTTTATGTGGACACCTCCACATTTCTGGGCGCTGGCAATTGTCCGCATAAAAGATTATGAACGGGCGGGAGTCCCCATGATGCCGGTGGTGCGCGGTGAAGTGGAAACGCGTAAGCAGATCTTGATCTACACGGTGGAATTGGTCGCGGTAACGATGTTGCTTCCCATCCTCAAACTTGCCGGAGATGTTTATTTGGTTGCGTCCATTATTCTCGGTGGAGCGTTGCTCTACGCCGCCTGGGCAGTCTGGAAGGAAGGTGGGAACAAGGTCGCCTGGCGCATGTATAAGTGGTCGAGTTCCTATTTGGTGTTTATTTTTTTAGCCATCATGATCGATGCCGTTTTGCGTTGATGTGCCCTTTCCAGCCAGCCCTGTGACCATCGTCACGGGGCTTTTGTTTTTATTGTCATGTTAGAATCGCGGCATTCTGAAAATTGAGGATACTCATGAAGAAATCCATCACCCGCGCTGAATGGTCAACACTCATCTTATTCCTTGCTGTTCTTCTCGGTACATTCATGCGCTTTAATCCCACATTGCTCGCCGGCTT
>Ga0210377_10003798_pt1 | contig 12875 bp, 12 predicted proteins | sample PLM4_65_b1redo_FD_155480 | JGI IMG/M metagenome (GOLD analysis project Ga0210377, IMG submission 155480) | Groundwater sediment microbial communities from an aquifer in East River, Colorado, USA - PLM4_65_b1 redo | ecosystem: Environmental > Terrestrial > Soil > Riparian zone | place: USA: East... | reverse complement strand
GCCCGCCAAGAGCATGTCGATGACGACGATCTCGCGCTGCTCCGCAGTCTGGTGGAAGCGTACGACGCCGTTCCGGCCACCATGCGCCTGGTGGATGACTATTTGGCCCGGGCGCGCGCCCACCTGAGCGCGATGCCCGAGTCGCCGGCTTCTCGAGCCATGTACCGGCTGGTGGATTTCGTCCGCGAGCGGGATTGGTGACCAGCGTGCTCTCACTCGTTTTCCGGTCCCAACCCCGTCGGCGGAAGTGGGCGTTCACCGCTGAAACGTGGGAACGTTGGAACGGTCAGTGATGGAACAGATTCGCAACTTCTGCATCATCGCCCACATCGACCACGGCAAGTCCACCCTGGCAGACCGATTGCTGGAGGCGACCGGCGCCCTTGCGCCCCGACAGATGGCCGAGCAGGTGCTGGACAGCATGGACCTGGAGCGGGAGCGGGGGATCACCATCAAGGCCAAGGCGGTCCGGCTGACATACCGGGGCAAAGACGGGCAGGACTACCTGCTGAACCTCATCGACACCCCAGGACATGTGGATTTCAGCTCTGAGGTGTCGCGGAGCCTGTCGGCGTGTGAGGGTGCCCTGCTGGTGGTGGACGCGGTCCAGGGGGTCGAGGCCCAGACCCTGGCCAACGTCCACTTGGCGATGCGAAACAAACTGGCCATCCTGCCGGTCATCAACAAGATCGACCTCCCCAACGCGAACGTGGAGCGGGTGAAGGGCCAACTGGAAGACATCCTGGCCTTGGACAGCTCGGGCGCGCTCGTGGCCAGCGCCAAGCACGGCTGGGGCACCCTGGACATTCTGGAGGCCGTCGTGAGCCGGATCCCTCCGCCCCAGGGATCGCCCTCGGCGCCCCTGAAGGCCCTGATCTTCGATTCCTGGTTTGACAGCTTCCAGGGGGTGATTGCGTACGTTCGCCTCTACGATGGGCGAGTGGTCCCCGGGATGCGCATCCAGTTCATGTCCACGGGGGATACCTTCGAGGTGAATCGGGTCGGGGTCTTTACCCCGCAGATGCGGGCAGTCGACCAGCTCTCCGCGGGGGAGGTGGGCTACATCATCGCCGGCATCCGGGATGTCCGCCAGAGCCGCGTCGGGGACACTCTGACCGAGGCGGACCGACCGACGGAGACGCCGCTGGCCGCGTTCCGCGAGACGCGGCCCATGGTCTTTGCAGGACTCTACCCGGTGGAGAGCCAGGACTACCTCAACCTCAAGAGCGCGCTGGAGAAGCTGCAGCTCAACGACGCCTCCTTCTCCTTCGAGCCCGAGACGTCCTTGGCCCTGGGCTTCGGCTTTCGCTGCGGGTTCCTCGGCCTCCTCCATATGGAGATCATCCAGGAACGGCTGGAGCGGGAGTTCGACCTGACGCTGCTGATCACGGCCCCCACGGTGGTCTATCGCGTGACCCGGACGGACGGGACGGTTGTCGAGGTGGAGAATCCGAGCAAGCTCCCCTCGCCGCAGGAGATCGACCGGATCGAGGAACCCTACATCATCGCCTCCATCCTGGCGCCGGTGGAATACTTGGGGGCCGTCCTGGCCCTCTGCCAGGAGAAGCGTGGCGTCCACCGGGGGATCGAGTACCTGCAGGACGCCCGGGTTCTCATCGCCTACGAACTGCCGCTCAACGAGATCGTCCTGGACTTCTACGACCGGCTGAAGTCGGTGAGCCGAGGCTACGCCTCCCTGGACTACGACTTCCTGGAGTATCGGGAGAGCCCCCTGGTCAAACTAGAAATCCTCGTGAACAGCGAGGCGGTGGACGCGCTCTCCTGCATCATCCACCGGGATCAGGCCGCGCAGCGCGGCCGCATCGTGGTGGAGAAGATGCGGGAACGCATCCCGCGGCAGCTCTTCGAGGTGGTGATCCAGGCGGCTATCGGCGGCCGGGTGATCGCGCGGGAACGGATCGCCCCGCTGCGAAAGCAGGTGACGGCCAAGTGCTATGGGGGGGACATCACGCGGAAGCGAAAGCTCTTGGAGAAGCAGCGGGAGGGGAAGCGGCGTATGAAGCAGGTCGGCCGCGTGGAAATCCCCCAGGAGGCGTTCATGGCCCTCCTGAGTGTGAGTCAGGAATGATCTCTCGCCTTGAACGCGGAGCACCGACACCCGGACGGCGACGGGAGATGAGCGGTTGTCAGGTCCTCGGTGTCAGTTGGTGATGGATGAGGTGAAGGAGCAGTGAGCGTGCAAAAGACGACGGTCCAGGAAAAGGAGGCGACGTCGGCGAAGGTGACGCCCGACGCCCTGCGCAAGTCGGTCCTTCGGGAATATGCTGAGGCCCTGATCATTGCGGTGCTGTTGGCCCTGGTGATCCGGACCTTCGTGGTGCAGGCTTTCAAGATCCCTTCGGGCTCCATGCTGCCGACCTTGCAAATCGGGGATCACATCCTGGTGAACAAGTTCATCTACTACCTGACGCCCCTCACGCGAGGGGACATCATCGTCTTCAAGTTCCCGCAGGACGAGACCCGGGACTTCATCAAGCGGGTCATCGGGCTTCCGGGAGAGACATTGGAGATCCGCGGAAGGCAGGTTCTGATCAATGGGGTTCCCCTCAGTGAGCCGTATGCCGTCTACTCGGATGGGCCCATTGCCCGGTCCGGGGACCGGGAACACCTGGGTCCGCTCGTCATCCCCGTGGGGAAGCTCTTCATGATGGGGGACAACCGGGATCACAGCATGGATAGCCGCGTCTGGGGCTTCCTGGACGAGCACAAGATCAAGGGCAAGTCCTTCATGGTGTACTTCTCCATCCGGAGCGAGGATATCCCCTACACCTCAATCCCCTTCAGTGTGGTCTATGTGCTGACCCATCCGTCGATGATCCGGTGGGGCCGGCTCGGAACCATCGTCCAATGACCGGCTCAGCGTCCGGCCTTCAACGGTCAGTCGTGAGTTGCCGACCCGAACCCAAGCACTGCAGGCAAATAACTTGCCGACCGGCCCCGCCCCCTTGACAACCTCTGGGGTCTTGTTTATAGTGACCGCAGATTGGCACTCAAGGTGTCAGAGTGCCAAACCGGTGAGGTGGGCTGCATGCTGAATGCCCGACATCAGGGGGTCCTCCGAGCCATCGTCTTGGACTACATTCGCACGGCCGAGCCGGTGGGCTCCCGGACGATCTCCCGAAAATACGGCTTCTCCCTGAGCCCGGCGACCATTCGCAGCACCATGGCCGACCTGGAGGAGTTGGGCTACGTAGCCCAGCCGCACACGTCCGCGGGCCGGATCCCGACCGACAGAGGGTATCGCCTGTACGTGGACACGTTGATGGACCGCCCCCAGTTGACGCTGGCCGAGGTGCAGCGGATCGAGCTACAGGTGGCTCCGCCGGCCGGCGAACTGGAGGAGTTGCTGCGGGAGGCGGGAAAGCTCCTCTCGGCCCTGTCCCCGTATGTGGCGGTGGTCATGGCCCCCCGTCCTCAGGAGAGCCAGCGCCGCCGGGTGGAGTTCGTCTCGCTCGCCCGGGAGCAGGTCCTGGTCATTCTACTGGCCGACACGGACTTGGTCCACCACAAGGTCGTCACCGTGGAAGAGGCGATGACGCAGGACGAGTTGGACCGGATCGCCCGATATCTGAACGACCTCTTGCAGGGGCGCACCCTGCGTGCGGTGCGGGACCACCTGCTGGCCCAGATGGCCGAGGAGAAGGCGCAGTACGACCGGATGCTGGGGCGGGCGCTGCGATTCGGGGCCAGGGCCCTGGAGGCAGAGCCGGAGGCGGATGTGTACGTCGCCGGCGCGGCCCACATTGCCGATCAACCCGAGTTCGCCGACATCGCCACGATGAAGACCCTGTTCGCTGCCTTCGAGGAGAAGTCGAAGCTGGTGAACATCCTGAACAATTGCCTGACGGGGGAAGACTTCAAGATCTTCATCGGGAGCGAACTCCCGGGCCGCGATATCCAGGGGCTGAGCGTGATCGCCGCGCCGTATCGTAACGGGGATCGGATCCTGGGTGTCCTCGGCGTCCTGGGGCCCACCCGGATGGACTACGGTCGGGCGCTGGCGCTGGTGGAGACGACGGCCAGGCTCCTCAGTCGCGCCATCACGGAGCGGGCGGCTTAAGCGGCCACGGATCATCACCGAGCGGGAGGGCTTCACGAGCCCTCCCGCTCGGCCTGTGTGGAGTCATGGAAACAGAGAATCCTGCCACCCCGGGTTCACCCGCCGTTGAGGACGCCACTCCTGCGTCCGAGGTTTCCCCGCAGGCCGAGAGAGGGGAGGCGTCCCCCGAGGCCCTGCGGGAGGCTCTGGCTGCCAAGGTCCAGGAGATGGGGCGGCTGCAGGAGCGCCTGCTGCGCGCACACGCGGAATTCGAGAACTACAAGAAGCGGATGGCCCGCGAAAAGGCGGAGTTCTTGAAGTTTGCCCACGAGGGGCTCATCCTGGAGTTCCTCCCCATCCTGGATAACCTGGAGCGGGCCATTACCTCTGCACGGGCCGAGGTGGGCTCGACGTCACTCCTGGAGGGGATCGAGATGATCGCCCGCCTCTTTCGCACGGCGTTGGAGAAGGCCGGCGTGAAGCCAATGGAGGCCCTGGGACAGCCCTTTGATCCCGCGTATCACCAGGCAGTGGCCCAGGTTGAATCGTCGCAGGGGGACGCGAACCTCGTGGTCGAGGAGATCCAGAAGGGCTACCTGATCGAGGGTCGGGTGCTCCGTCCGGCCCTGGTGAAGGTCTCGCGCGCCATCTCATCTCCCCCGGGGGATGGCTCGGGCGGTGAGGGCGACCGGGCGTGAACGAGAAGCGCGACTACTACGAGATCCTGGGGGCCGCCCGCGACGCCAGTCCCGAGGAGATCAAGAAGGCCTACCGCAAGCTGGCCCACCAGCACCATCCCGACAAGAATCCTGGAGATCATTCGGCCGAGGAGCGTTTCAAGGAGATCAGCGAGGCCTACGAGGTTCTGGGCAACCCCGAGAAACGGCAGGCCTACGACCGCTTCGGGGCCGCAGGGGCCGGTCGCGGCTTCGAGGACTTCGGGGGCTTCGAGTCGGGATTCGGGAACATCTTCGACGACATCTTCGAGGGGTTCTTCGGAGGGCGGACGGGTCGGCCCACCAGGGGGGCGCAGCGGGGCGCCGACCTCCGATACAACCTGGGGATCCGCTTCGAAGAGGCGGCCAACGGGGTCGAGAAGGAGATCGTCATCCCCCGCATGGAGACCTGCCAGGCCTGCCGTGGCAGCGGGGCCAAGCCGGGGTCGCAGGCAGTGGTGTGCAGGGCCTGCCGCGGCACGGGCCAAGTCCGGTTCTCCCAGGGGTTCCTCACGGTCAGCCAGACTTGCGGCCAGTGTCGCGGCCAGGGTCGCGTCCTCGAGCATCCCTGTCCGAGCTGCAGGGGGCTGGGCCAGGTCAAAGCGGAGCGGACCCTGACCGTGAAGATCCCGGCTGGCGTGGAGACGGGGACCCGCCTCAAGCTGGCGGGGGAGGGGGAGTCGGGTGTGCGAGGCGGCCCGCCGGGGGACCTGTACGTGGTCATCACCGTGCAGGAGCATCCGATCTTCGCCCGCCACGGCGACGACCTGTACTGCGAGGTGCCCATCAGCTTCACCCAGGCGGCGCTGGGAGCCCAGATCGAGATTCCCACCCTCTCCGGCCGGGCCGTGCTCAAGATCCCACCGGGGAGCCAGACCGGGACGGAATTGCGCATCAAGGGCAAGGGGTTGCCGAACGTCCGGGGGTACGGGCGCGGCGATCTCGCGGCCCGGATCTTCGTGGAAGTCCCTACGCACCTCACGGCCAAGCAGCGTGACCTGCTGGAGGAGTATGCCCGGCAGGAGAACGGCGCGGGGAGCCCCCTGGTCCAGGGATTCTGGGAAAAGGTGAAGGCCCTCTTCGACTGACCCCCCCCAATTTCCATTGGCCTGGTGCCATCGGTGAGCGATTCGAGGATCCACCACCGGAGGTTTTTCGTTCCCGCCGAGCGCATCCGCGATGGCTGGGTGGATTTCACCCCCGGCCAGGCCCATCAAATGACGCACGTCCTCCGGCTCCGGGCGGGGGATCAGATCTCGGTCTTCGATGGAACCGGCCGCGAGGTCATCGCCTCGCTGGCGGCGGCAACGCCGCGCAGGGCGACCGCCCAGATCCTTGAGGAGATACCGCTCCTGCTCTCCGCGCACCTCCGAGTTGCCCTGGCCCAGGTCGTTCCGCGGGGGCCGGCCATGGACCTCATTGTCGCCAAGGCGACGGAGCTTGGCGCGGTCTGCATCTTCCCGCTGGAGGGCGAGCGCAGCGTGCGTCGCGCATCCGTCGCCCAATCGTCGCGCTGGGTCCGGATCGTCCAGGAGGCGGCGGAGCAGTGCGGGCGGCGGGACCTCCCCGAGGTCGCTCCTGCCAGCACCCTGGAAGCATTCCTCATCGGTCATCCCCGTGAGGCGCTCCTCCTGGCGTGTGATGCCAGCCAGGAGAACCAGCCGCTTATGGCGGCGTGCCGGGAACTGCGGGGCGCATCCTCGCTCACGCTCCTGATTGGGGGCGAGGGTGGCCTGAGTCCCCCTGAGGTCGAGCGGCTTCGATCGCACGGAGCTCGCTTGACCTCACTGGGCCCCCGGATCCTCCGGGCCGAGACCGCGGCCCTGGCGGCCCTGGCGATCATTCAGGCGACGCTGGGCGACTGGGAGGTCAGACCGGACGGCGAGACCGGCGGGCGTTCCGTGTCGTGAGGGCGGAGCCTGCGGCTGATGCGGTGAGCGGGAACGTCCAATGAAAAACTGACAACGGACAACCGATCACTGCCTGGCGATTGGCCGGTTTTTCCGCCTCAGGCGGATCGGTTGTCGGTCTTGCATTGCCGGAGGGTGCTGCATGGCAGAGGCCCGGAGGATGGTCCTGGTGGACGGAAGTTCGTCTCTGTACCGCGCCTTCTTCGCGCTGCCGCCCCTGAGTAATTCCAGAGGCGTCCCCACGCACGCGATCCTGGGATTCACCACCATGCTCCTGAAGATGCTCCGCGAAGAGGAGCCGGACGCTCTGGCGGTGGCCTTCGACGGCCCCGGGCCCACGACCCGCCACCACGAGTTCGCCGAGTACAAAGCCCAGCGCCCCGAGATGCCCGAGGCCATGGTGCAGCAGATCCCGTACGTCCACCGGGTGCTGGAGGCGATGCGCGTCCCGATCCTCATGATCCCCGCCGAGGAGGCGGATGACATCCTGGGAACCGTGGCGGTACGGGCCGCGGCCGAGGGCTACCAGGTGACGTTGGTCTCCGGAGACAAGGATCTGTTCCAGTTGGTGGGCGAGCGGATTGTCGTCCGCGATACGATGAAGGAGCGGACGTGGGGTCCAGCCGAGGTGCGAGAGCGGTACGGAATCTCTGCGGAGCAGTTCCCGGACTTCCTGGCCCTCATGGGGGACAGCATCGACAACATCCCGGGGGTCCCGGGAATCGGGGAGAAAACTGCCCGGGACCTGCTCCAGCGCTACGGGGCAATCGAGGCGGTCCTGGAGCGGGCGGCCGAAGCGCCCAGGCCGAAGGTGCGGGAGGCTCTTCAGCGGTACGCGGAGCAGGCCCGATTGAGCAAGCGACTGGCCACGATCCGGACGGACCTGCCCATCCCCTGGGCTCCGGCGGATCTCTCCCGGAAGGCGCCGGACATCCCGGTGCTCCTCGACCTCTGCCGCGACTTGGAGTTTTCCCGGCTGGCCCAGCAGTTCAGCCAGGGCCAATTTCAAATTTCAAACTGACAATTTTAAACCGGTCAATGTCAATACGGCGAGGAGGGCGCGAGATTGTGGCTGGTCGGTTGTCAGATGTCCGTTGTCCGTTTTGAATTGGGAGCATGGGGCGGGGAGCACCCATGCTCCTAGTGGGCCTGACCGGCGGCATCGCCACCGGCAAATCCGCCGTCGCCGCCATGTTTGCCGCGCGCGGAGCGGCGGTCGTGGATGCCGACCGGATCGCCCATGCCCTCCAGGAGCCGGGCCAACCCTGCCACCGCCGGATCGTGGAAGCCTTCGGTTCCGGAATCCTGGATGAGGGGGGTCGCATCGAGCGCCGTCGCCTGGGTGCCCGGGTCTTCGCCGACCCGGCGGCCAAGAGGCGCTTGGAGGCCATCATGCACCCGGTGATCCGGGAGTCGTGCCAGGCCGAGATCCGTGCGGCCGAGGCGTCGGGTCGGATGGTCTGCGTTGTGGATGCCGCCCTGATCCTGGAGACCGGCCAGCAGCACCGGTTTCACGCGATCGTGCTGGTCTCGGCGCCGGAAGACGTCCAGGTGGGCCGCCTGGTGCGCACCCGGGGGTTGACGGAGGCGGAGGCGCGGCAACGGATCGCGTCCCAGTGGACGGCCGCGACCAAGGCGGCGCTTGCCGATTTCGTGATCGACAATGGCGGGGACCTCACCACCACCGAGGCGCAGGTGTCCCGGGTGTACGCCGCCCTGGAACCTGCTTCCCCCGGCACGGCAAAAAAAACTTGACAAAGCCCTGGGCCACGCCTAGAGTACGGGCGACTTCGAGAACTCCTCGCATCAGCCCGCAAAAGGTATCCACCCTCGAGGCTTCGAAGGTCACGTTCGCCTGCAACGGTATTGGGCCCAACAGGTGAGTTTACCGCCATCCAGATGTAACAAATTGCGTCGCCTCCCCGTGCAGAAGTCTGTCCCGCTCCACCTGCGGGGCGCCCATCTGAACCTGTCATCAGCCTGAGGAACCGTGATGCCACCCAGCGCAGCGGAGCGACCCGCCCGGACGGTCAGGGACCGGGAACAGCCCGAACCCACTAAAGGAATTTCCATGAACCTTGCCGACCTCAAGGAAAAGACCATTGCCGAGCTGACCGCCATCGCCCGGTCGCTGAACGTGGTCGGGGCCAGCGGCCTGCGCAAGCAGGAGATGATTTTCAAGATCCTGGAGGCCCAGACGGAGAAGAACGGCCTGATCTTCGCCGAGGGAGTCCTGGAGATCCTCCCGGATGGCTTCGGGTTCCTCCGGGCCCCAGACTACAACTATCTGCCGGGCCCGGACGACATCTACGTCTCGCCGTCCCAGATCCGGCGATTCGATCTCCGCACGGGGGACACGGTGTCGGGGCAGGTGCGGCCGCCCAAGGAGGGGGAGCGGTATTTCGCCCTCCTGAAGGTCGAGGCGGTCAACTTCGAGAATCCCGAGCTGATTAAAGAAAAGATTCTCTTCGACAATCTGACCCCCCTCTTTCCCAACCAGCGGTTCCACCTCGAAACCACGGGGGACGAGATCTCCATGCGGATCATGGATCTCATTACCCCTCTCGGGAAGGGGCAGCGCGGCCTGATCGTGTCGCCGCCCCGGACGGGAAAGACGGTCCTCCTGCAAAAGATCGCCAACAGCATCACCAAGAACCATCCCGAGGTCATCCTGATCGTGCTGCTCATTGACGAGCGGCCCGAGGAGGTTACCGACTTCCAGCGATCGGTGAAGGCCGAGGTCGTGAGTTCCACCTTCGACGAGCCCGCGACCCGCCACGTCCAGGTGGCCGAGATGGTCATCGAGAAGGCCAAGCGGCTGACCGAGCACAAGCGGGACGTGGTCATCCTGCTGGATTCGATCACCCGCCTGGGACGGGCCTACAACACGATCGTCCCGCCCAGCGGGAAGGTGCTCTCCGGCGGCGTGGACAGCAATGCCCTGCAGCGGCCCAAGCGGTTCTTCGGCGCCGCCCGCAACATCGAGGAGGGCGGCAGCCTCACCATCATCGCCACGGCCCTGATCGACACGGGCAGCCGCATGGACGACGTGATCTTCGAAGAGTTCAAGGGGACGGGCAACATGGAGCTGCTCCTGGATCGCCGCCTGGTGGACAAGCGGCTGTTCCCGTCCATTGACATCTTCCGCTCCGGCACCCGGCGCGAGGAGTTGCTCCTCACCCCGACGGAGCTGGGCAAGATGTGGGTCCTGCGGAAGGTCCTGGGGACTATGGGGGTGGTGGAGGCCATGGAACTTCTGCAGGAGAAAATCCGCGAGACCAAGAGCAACGAAGAGTTCCTGCGCGCCATGAACCAGTAGGTCGGACCTTCGCACGTCGGCCCGCGACTCTTTTTCTCTTGTCGCTCTGGCGCAACTCGGCTAGCATATACGGGGGGACATTCCAGGCGTCGTTCCGGATGGAGGTCACTGCATGAAGACCGGGATTCATCCCGCATACATGCCGGCAACAATCACGTGTGCCTGTGGCGAGGTCATCCACACGCGGTGCACGATGCCGGCGCTCCGGGTGGAGATCTGCTCCAAGTGCCACCCCCTCTTCACGGGCCGCCAGAAGCTGATCGACACCGAAGGTCGGGTGGAGCGGTTCCAGCGCAAGTACGGCCGCAAACCCCTGGTAACCTCGCCCGCCCCGTCGGAGACCTGACCCAGAGCGGGTCTCCCAGAGGTGATCCCGATGGTCCGGGAAACCGATCCCTCAGCCACGCAGCCCTCGGCGGGGATGCCGTCCCCCCCGGGGCTCTTGCGTCCATTGGTCCTGCAGTTTTCCACCCACGCCCACCGCCACCCGGCCGCCGACGGGCACCACCACTAGCCTGTCTTGAACGGACCGGGTCCCCGGCTCCCCTGTCGCATCGCCGGTACCCACCCTTGCCGAGCCCAGCGTTCCGCTTTCCGGCGGGCGATCTCCAGATTGGCCATGCCCCGAAGGTGATTCGATGTCCACATTGATCGAGAAGCTCGACGCCATCGAGAGCCGCCACGACGAGATCATGGTGCGACTCTCAGAGCCTGCCGTCCTGGCGGATCCGGGGGAGTATCAGCGACTGGCCAGGCTGCTGGCCGAGTTCCGCCACGTGGTCGAGGAGTACCAGCCATACAAACGGCTCCTGCGAGAGCTGGAGGAAGCCCGGGCGCTCTTGCGAGAGACCATTGATCCCGAGATGCAGGCCCTGGCGGAGGCGGAGTTGAAGGAGCTGACGGTCAAGCGGGAGGCGATGGAGACCGCGCTCCAGCTCTTGCTGTTGCCCAAGGATCCGGCGGACGACCGGAACACCATCTTGGAGATCCGGGCCGGGGCCGGGGGGGAGGAAGCCGCGCTGTTCGCGGCCGAGCTCCTGCGGATGTACACCCGCTATGCCGAACAGCAGCGCTGGAAGGTGGAGATGGTCTCGATCAGCACAAGCGGGATCGGCGGGGTCAGGGAGGCCATCCTCGCACTGGAGGGTCGCGGCGCCTACAGCCGCCTCAAGTACGAGAGCGGCGTCCACCGGGTCCAGCGCGTGCCGGCCACGGAGGCCAGCGGGCGCATCCACACCTCCACGGTGACGGTGGCGGTCCTGCCCGAAGCGGAAGAGGTGGACGTGCAGATCAATCCCAACGACCTGCGCATCGACGTGTTCCGTTCCACGGGTCCGGGGGGCCAGAGCGTGAACACCACGGATTCGGCCGTGCGCATCACCCACCTGCCCACGGGCCTGGTCGTGACGTGTCAGGACGAGAAATCCCAGCTCAAGAACAAGGCCAAGGCGCTGAAGGTGCTGCGGGCCCGGCTGTACGATGCCGAGTTGCGGCGCCAGAAGGAAGCCATCGACCGCGACCGCCGGAACCAGGTTGGGACCGGGGAGCGGGCGGAGAAGATCCGGACCTACAACTTCCCGCAGAACCGCGTCACGGATCACCGGATCAGCCTCACGCTGCACAACCTGAGCGCGGCCCTGGAGGGCGACATGGACGACCTCATCCAAGCGCTGGCCGCCTACGATCAGGCCGAGCGTCTGAAGGCGCTGTCATGATCCGCGTGCGCTTCCCCCTGGTGTCCGGGGCCCTCCTGGGCCCTCCCGCCCCGCTGTCTGCGTGCCTCTGCCCGACGATTGAGGAGTGCCTGGCGAGCGGCGCGCTCCTCCTGGAACGGGCAGGGATCGAGACCGCCCGTCTGGATGCCGAGTGCCTCCTCGCGCACGTCCTGGGGTGTCCCCGCTGGCGACTGGTGATGGAGCCACGGCGGCGTCTCACGCAGGACGAGTTCGGTCGGTACCTCATGCTCATCCAGCGGCGAGAGGTGCGGGAGCCCCTGGCCTACCTGCTGGGCACGCGGGAATTCTGGTCTTTGGGCTTCGAGGTGTCGCCCGGGGTGCTCATCCCTCGCCCGGAGACGGAGACGCTGGTCGAGGCCGCGCTGGCAGCCATACGGCAGGGACACCTCCCGTCCCCCGTCATTGTGGAGCTGTGCACGGGCACGGGTGCCGTTGCCATCGCGCTGGCGCGGGAACTGCCGGGCGCGATCGTTTTCGCCACGGACATCTCGAGGCGGGCGCTCCGGGTCGCCCGGGCCAATGCCGAGACGCACGGGGTGGCCGACCGCATCAGGCTCCTGCGGGGCGATCTCTGGGAGGCCCTCCAGGGTCGGGAGCCGGTCGATGGGGTGGACCTCGTTGTCGCCAACCCTCCCTACCTCCCGTCGGGGATCCTTCCGACACTGATGCCCGAGGTGCAGTGGGAACCGCGGCGGGCCTTGGACGGCGGGCCGGACGGCCTGCAGTTTCATCAGGAGATTATCGCCGGAGCCCCGTTAAATCTCCGGCTGGGCGGATTCCTCCTCCTAGAGACGGGTGCGGAGCAAGGCCGGACGGTGAGCGGGCTCGTGCAGGCGAGTGGCGGTTTTGAGGCCCCTCGGGTCCTCCAGGACCTGGGGGGGCGGGATCGCGTGGTCGTGGCGCGACGACGCGGCAACTGAGAATTAGAGCTTATCCTTGAGTAGTTTATTGCTGTTAAATCCCCCTTTGAAAAAGGGGGAAATAGGGGGATTTGCTTTGGGACGCCTTGGGAAAATCCCCCCTCACCCCCCTTTACAAAGGGGGGAATACTATTTACGGATAAGCACTTAGAAACTGACAACCGACAACCGGACAATGAATCGGTTGACCGGTCGTCAGTTGCCTGCCTGTGCG
>Ga0210377_10003797_pt1 | contig 12877 bp, 8 predicted proteins | sample PLM4_65_b1redo_FD_155480 | JGI IMG/M metagenome (GOLD analysis project Ga0210377, IMG submission 155480) | Groundwater sediment microbial communities from an aquifer in East River, Colorado, USA - PLM4_65_b1 redo | ecosystem: Environmental > Terrestrial > Soil > Riparian zone | place: USA: East... | reverse complement strand
GCGTATCGCGTCGAGCGTTACGTGATCGAGCCCCTGCCGCGCGACGCCACCGTGGACGGCAACATCAGCAACCTCGAATCGGTGGTCGAGGCGGTCAAGCGCGGCTACAAGCGGCTCGGCACCCGTTCCAAGCACGTCGCCATGGCGGTGCCCACCGGGGCCGTGATCACCAAGAAGATCATCGTACCGGCCGGCCTGCGCGAGAACGAACTGGAGGTGCAGGTCGAGTCGGAGGCCAACCAGTACATCCCCTTCGCGCTCGAGGAAGTCAATCTGGACTTCCAGGTGGTGGGCCCCTCGCCCACGTCGCCGGAGGAGCAGGAGGTGATGATCGCCGCGACGCGCAAGGAGAAGGTCGAGGACCGGGTGGCGGTGGCGGAATCCGCCGGGCTCAAGGCGTCGGTCATGGACATCGAGTCTTTTGCGCAGCAGGCGGCGCTCGGGCTGGTGGTCAAGCAGCTGCCGAATGGCGGCAAGGACATGAACGTCGCCATCGTCGACGTCGGCGCCAACGTGATGAACGTGAGCGTGATGCGCAACGACCAGTCGATCTACACGCGCGAGCAGGCGTTCGGCGGCAACCAGCTGACGCAGGACATCGTGGCGCGCTACGGCATGAGCGCCGAGGAAGCCGAGAACGCCAAGCGCTCCGGCGGTCTGCCCGATGACTTCGAGACGGAGGTGCTGCGCCCGTTCATGGAGAACCTGTCCATGGAAGTGCAGCGCGCGCTGCAGTTCTTCTTCACCTCGACGCAGTACCACAGCGTGGAGCAGATACTTCTTGCCGGCGGTTCGGCCGTGATTCCCGGCATGGATGAGGTGGTGCACACCCGCACCCAGGTGCCGACCATGGTGGCCAACCCTTTCGCCTCGATGCAGGCCTCGCCCCGCATCCAGCTGAAAAAGCTCATGGTGGACGCGCCCTCGCTGATCGTCGCTTGCGGGCTGGCGATGCGGAGATTCGACCCATGAGCATGCGCATCAACCTGCTGCCGCACCGCGAAGAGCGGCGCAATCGCGGCCGGCAGCATTTCGCGGTACTTGCCGGTCTCACCGCCGCGCTGGGCATTGCCATCGTCGGCGCCGGTTACCTGTACGTCGCCGGCCTGATCTCGACGCAGCAGGAGCGCAACGCGTTCCTCAAGTCCGAGATCGCCAAGCTGGACAAGGAGATCGCCGAGATCAAGAAGCTCAAGGACGAGATCGCGGCGCTCCTGGCGCGCAAGCAGATCATCGAGACGCTGCAGGCCGATCGGGCGCAGACGGTGCACCTGCTGGACCAGTTGGTGCGGCAGATGCCCGAGGGCGTGTACCTGCGCAGCGTCAAGCAGCGCGGGCTCGGCGTCGCGCTGCTTGGGTACGCCCAGTCCAATGCGCGCGTGTCGACCCTGATGCGCAACATCGAATCCTCGCCCTGGCTCGCCAGTCCGAAGCTGGTCGAGATCAAGGCGAGCACGGTGAACAAGAAGCGGCTGTCGGAGTTCAACCTGAACCTGGTGGTGAAGCGCGTACAGTTGAAGGACGCCGCCAAGGACGCCGCCAAGGGCGCCGTCAAGGCGCCGGCAAAGAAGGGGTAGACCATGGCGATCGACTTCAAGAGAATCGCTGAGGACTTCAAGGCCACCGATTGGAAGGATCCGGGCAGCTGGACCGCGATACCCAAGGCGGTGGTGCTGATCGCGATCGTGGTGGCGCTGCCGGTGGCGGGCTATTTCGGTCTCTGGCAGGGCCAGCTCGAGGAACTCGAGCAGGGCAAGGCCCAGGAGGTCAAGCACAAGGAGGACTACCTCAACAAGAAGAAGCAGGCGGTCAACCTCGACCTGCACAAGCAGCAGCTTAGGGAAATCGACACGCAGTTCGGCGCGCTGCTCAAGCAGCTGCCGAACAAGTCGCAAATGGACGCGCTGCTGGTCGACATCAATCAGGCCGGGCTCGGGCGCGGGCTGCAGTTCGAGCTGTTCAAGCCCGCCGCGCAGGAAATCGTGCGCGATTTCTACGCCGAGTTGCCCATCACCGTGCGGGTGATCGGCGTGTACCACGACATGGGGGCGTTCGCGAGCGACGTCGGGCAGCTCTCGCGCATCGTTACCCTGAACGACGTGGGCATCGAGGCGGGCAAGGACGGCAACCTGACCATGGATGTGACGGCGCGCACCTTCCGCTACCTCGACGAGGAGGAAGTGGCGGCGCAGCGCAAGGCGGCTGCCGGGGCCAAGAAGGGGGCCAAGAAATGAAGCGGCTTTTCGCGCTGGCCTGCATGGCAGCGCTCGCCGCGTGCAGCGGCGAGCAGTTCGGCGACCTGAAGAAGGAGCTGAACGAAATGACCAAGGACCTGCGCGGGCGGGTCGATCCGCTGCCGCAGGTGCGGCCCTACGAGCCGGTGGCCTATCAGGCCGAGAGCGAGGTCGACCCGTTCCGCCCGGGGCGCATCGAAGTGGCGCTCGCGGGCGGTGCGACACCCGCGGCGGGTGGACGGGCACCGGACATGGACCGGCCCAAGGAGCCGCTCGAGGCGTTTCCGCTGGAGTCGATCCAGATGGTCGGCTCGCTGACGCAGGGCCGCGAGACTTTCGGGCTGGTGAAGGCCGGGCCGAACCTGTATCGCGTGCGCAAAGGCAACTACATGGGCCAGAACTTCGGCGTCATCACGGGCATCGACGAGTCCCAGATCAGCTTGAAAGAGCTGAACCAGGAAGGCAGCGGCGAGTGGGTGGAGCGCTCGAGTTCGCTGCAACTGCAGGAGGCGAAGAAATGATACCGACCAATGTCGTGCGGGCCGGCTGGCGCGCGCTATTCCTCTGGCTGGCGGCTTGCGGCATCGCGCTCGCCCAGGGCAACAGCATCGAGGCGTTCGACGTCTCGCAGCAGGGCGGCAAGGTGGTGGTGCGCATCACCACCAAGGAACCGCTGCAGGTCCCGCCGCCGAGCTTCACCGTGGCCAACCCGGCACGCATCGCGTTCGACTTCAGCGCAACGGGCAATGCGCTGGGCCGCAGCAGCCAGGATATCAGCCAGGGCGAATTGCGCTCGATGAACCTGGTACAGGCGGCGGACAGGACCCGCTTGGTGCTTAACCTGCGGCGCCCGGTGGCGCACGAGGTCGCGCTCGACGGCCGCAGCGTGGTGGTGACACTGCAGGGGGCGACTGCCCCCAGCGGCGACAAGGTGGCGAATTTTGCTGAAGGACGGGGCGATTCCAAGCACGCCATCCGCGACATCGATTTCCGGCGTGGGCGCACGGGCGAGGGACGCGTGGTGGTGGACCTGTCCGACAGCACCACGGGTATCGACATCCGCCAGCAGGGGCAGAACATCATTGTCGACTTCCTCAAGACCGGGTTGCCGGAAAACCTCCGGCGGCGGCTGGACGTGGTCGATTTCGCCACGCCGGTGCAGACCATCAGCGCGTTCCAGCAGGGCGAGAACGTGCGCATGGTGATCGAGCCGCGCGGCCAATGGGACCACAACGCCTATCAGACCGATACCCAGTTCGTGGTGGAGGTGAAGCCGGTGGCCGCCGACGCCGCGCCGCAGAAGGGGCGCTACACCGGCGAGAAGCTGTCGCTCAATTTCCAGAACGTGGAAGTGCGCGCCCTGCTCAACGTGATCGCCGACTTCACCGACCTCAACGTCATCACCAGCGACTCCGTGGGCGGCAACATCACGCTGCGGCTGAAGGACGTGCCCTGGGACCAGGCACTGGAGATCATCCTGCAGACCCGCGGCCTGGACAGCCGCAAGAGCGGCAACGTGATCTGGATCGCGCCGCGCGACGAGCTGGCCACGCGCGAGAAGCTCGCGCTGGAGGCGACGGCGCAGATCAACGACCTCGAGCAGACGCGCACCGAGGCCTTCCAGATGAATTACCAGAAGGCGGCCGACGTGCAGAAGCTGCTCGCCGACAAGACGCAGCCGATCCTCTCCAAGCGCGGCAGCGCCGTGGTCGATGCCCGCACCAACACCCTGTTCGTGCAGGACACGCCGAGCCGGCTCGAGGAAGTGAGGAAGCTGGTCGCCAAGATCGACGTGCCGGTGCGCCAGGTGATGATCGAGGCGCGCATCGTCGAGGCGAGCGACACGTTCTCCAAGAACCTCGGCGTGCGCCTCGGCTATCACGATCTCGGCCCGGGCCATTCCAGCCTGCCGGGCAGATCGCCGATGTTCTCGATCGGTGGCGGCCTGGGCGACGTCGGCGGCCACGCCGCGAGCGGCGCGCAGGGCGGCACGCCGGTGTTCATTCCGGACAGCCTGTCGGTCAACATGCCGGCCGCCGGCCTGAATTCGCAACCCGCAGGTGTGTTCTCCTTGATTCTGTTCAACAGCGCGGCCACGCGTTTCCTCAACCTGGAAATCAGTGCGCTGGAGGCCGACGGTAAGGGTAAGATCATCTCCAGCCCGCGCGTCCTGACCGCCGACCAGGTGGAGGCGCTCATCGAGCAGGGCACGGAGATCCCCTACCAGCAGGCCACCTCTTCCGGCGCGACCGCCGTGTCGTTCCGCAAGGCGAGCCTCGCGCTGAAGGTGAAGCCGCAGATCACGCCCGATGGCAACGTGATCATGACGCTCGACGTCAACAAGGACGCGCCCGGTGCACAGACACCCGCCGGCGTGCAGATCAGCACCAAGCACGTGAAGACCGAAGTGCTGGTCGAGAACGGCGGCACGGTGGTGATCGGCGGCATCTTCGAGCAGACCGACCGCACCGACGTCACGCAGGTGCCTTGGTTCGGCGACCTGCCATTCATCGGCTGGCTGTTCAAGAACAAGATCACCAACTCGCAGAAGACCGAGCTGCTGGTGTTCATCACGCCGCGCATCGTCAACGAGCGCATGACGGTGCGCTGAAGAATTTGCCAGGACTCCTCCTTGGACGCACGGCCGGGCCCTCCCGGCCGTTTTTGTTTCCGGCCTCCGGTCCCTCCGTACAATAGGCGCATGCAGGGCGCGCGCAACGTGTTCCTGGTGGGCATGATGGGGGCGGGCAAGACCACCGCCGGCCGCCTGCTGGCGCGTCGCCTGAAGCGCACGTTCCACGACTCGGACCAGGAGATCGAGCGCCGTTGCGGGGTGAGGATCCCGGTGATCTTCGACATCGAAGGGGAGGCGGGCTTCCGGCAGCGGGAAGCGGCGGCGATCGCCGAGCTCACCGCGCTGGAGGACGTGGTGCTGGCCACCGGCGGCGGCGCGATACTCGCGCCGGCCAGCCGGCGCCACCTTGCTGCCCGCGGCACTGTGGTCTACCTGCATGCACGGCCCGCCGCCCTCTATGAACGGGTGCGCCAGGACAAGAACCGGCCGTTGCTTGCCACCGACGACCCGCTGGCGCGTCTCGAGGCGCTCTACGTGGAACGCGATCCACTGTACCGCGAGGTGGCGGACATCGTCGTCGACACCGGCCGGCAGAGCGTGCAGAGCCTGGCGCGCCACTTGCTTGGCCGATTGAGGGAGTCATGGAAACTGTCCGCGTAGCACTCGGCAAGCGCTCCTATCCCATCCACATCGGCGCGGGGATTCTCGACGCCGCCGAGCTTTACCGCCCGCACTTGGGCGCCGGGCGCGTTGCCGTGATCACCAACCCGGTGGTGGCGCCGCTCTACCTCGGTCGCCTGAGGGACGCGCTGCAACGCGCCGGTGCTGCGGCGCCGCTCGACGTCCTGGTCGACGACGGCGAGCAGGCGAAGAGTTGGGGCGCGTTGGAGCGGGTGTTCGACGCGTTGCTCGGCGCGCGCCTCGGGCGCGACGGAGTGATCGTGGCGCTGGGCGGCGGAGTGGTCGGCGATCTGGCCGGATTCGCGGCTGCGGTCTACCAGCGCGGCATTCCCTTCATCCAGGTGCCTACGACGCTCCTTGCGCAGGTGGATTCTTCGGTGGGCGGAAAGACCGCGATCAACCACGCGCGTGGCAAGAACATGATCGGCGCGTTCCACCAGCCCGCCGCAGTCATCGCCGACGTCGGCGCGCTGGCGACGCTGCCGGAGCGCGAATTGCGCGCCGGCGCGGCCGAGGTCATCAAGCACGGTTTCGCGCTGGATGCGGCCCTGGTGGATTGGCTCGAAGCGAAGCTCGAGGCGCTGCTGGCGCGCGAGCCGGAAGCGCTGACGCACGCCGTGCGGCGCTCCTGCGAGCTTAAGGCGGCGGTGGTGGCGGCGGACGAGCGCGAGAACGGGCAACGCGCGGTGCTCAACCTGGGGCACACCTTCGGCCACGCCATCGAGGCGGGTGCCGGCTACGGCGCCTGGCAGCACGGGGAGGCCGTGGCCGCCGGCATGGTGATGGCTGCCGAACTGTCTGTGCGCGCGGGCCTGCTGCAGGCCTCGGACGCGGCGCGCGTGCGCGCGCTGGTGCTGAGGGCGGACCTGCCTGCCAGGGGGCCGGCGATGGCGCCGGAGCGCTACCTGGAACTGATGGCGCTGGACAAGAAGGCGGCGGGCGGCCGCATGCGCTTCATCCTGCTCGAGCGCATCGGGCGCGCCGTCCTGCGCGGCGATGTGGACGAGCGGCTGGTGCGGGAAACGCTTGCCGCCGGCACGGCACTGGCCAGCGCCGCCGCGGCGCGGTAGGCCCCGTAGCCAGAAACCCTTGTTGCCGCAGGGCGCTACGGGTATATTTCCTCGTTCGCCTGCCGATTTTGTGCAGAGCGGCGAAGAATGGCGAAACCTCTTATTGATCAGAGAGTTGACAGTGGACCAGCGACGCTTGCCTGACGCGCAGGGAATGTACGACCCGAGAAATGAGCATGACGCCTGCGGCGTCGGCTTCGTGGCGCACATCAAGGGCAAGAAATCGCACTCGATCATCGAGCAGGGGCTCTCGGTGCTGCGCAATCTCTCGCACCGCGGCGCGGTGGGCTGGGACCCGAAGCTCTCCGACGGCGCCGGCATCCTGATCCAGATCCCGGACAAGCAGCTGCGCGAAGAGATGGCGAAGCAGGGCGTGAAGCTGCCGCCGCTGGGGCAGTACGGCGCCGGCATGGTGTTCCTGCCGCGCGAGCCGGCCTCGCGCCGGGCCTGCGAGTATGAAATCGAGCGTGCCATCAAGGACGAGGGGCAGGTGCTGCTCGGCTGGCGCGACGTGCCGGTGGACAACTCGGACCTCGCCGAACCGGCGAAGAACCTCGAACCGATGATCCGGCAGGTATTCGTCGGCCGCGGCCGCGGCGTCATGGTCACCGACGCGCTGGAACGCAAGCTCTACATCATCAGGAAGAGCGCGGGCCACGCCATCCAGGCGCTCAAGCTCGCCCACGGCAAGGAGTTCTACGTGCCGTCGATGTCCGCGCGCACGATGATCTACAAGGGCATGCTGCTCGCCAACCAGGTGGGCGAGTATTACCTGGACCTGAAGGACGCGCGCGTAGAGTCGGCGCTCGTGCTGATCCATCAGCGCTTCTCCACGAACACCTTCCCGTCGTGGGACCTGGCGCACCCGTTCCGCATGATCGCGCACAACGGCGAAATCAACACCGTGCGCGGCAACGTCAACTGGATCCGCGCGCGCCAGGGCGCGATCTCGAGTCCGGTGCTGGGAGACGACCTGGGCAAGATCTGGCCGCTGATCTACGACGGCCAGTCGGACTCGGCGTCCTTCGACAATGCGCTCGAGCTGCTCGTCATGGGCGGCTACACGGTCGCGCACGCGATGATGATGATGATCCCCGAGGCCTGGGAGAACCACAGCCTGATGGATCCCGCGCGCCGCGCCTTCTACGAATACCACGCGGCGATGATGGAACCCTGGGACGGCCCGGCCTCCATCGCCTTCACCGACGGCCGCCTGATCGGCGCCACGCTCGACCGCAACGGCCTGCGGCCCTCGCGCTACATCGTCACGGAAGACGACCTGGTCATCATGGGCTCGGAATGCGGCTGCCTGCCGGTGCCCGAGGAGCGCATCGTCAAGAAGTGGCGCCTGCAGCCGGGCAAGATGTTCCTCGTCGACCTGGAAAAGGGCCGCATCGTCGACGACACGGAGCTGAAGGACACGCTCGCGCACCTGCGGCCGTACGCCGAGTGGATCGAGCGCATCCGCATCAAGCTGGACGAGGTGGAGAGCGACAAGCAGAAGCCCGAGCGCTCGGCGGTGCCGCTGCTCGACCGCCAGCAGGCCTTCGCCTACACGCAGGAGGACGTCAAGTTCCTGATGGCGCCGATGGCGCAGAACGGCGAGGAGCCGGTGGGCTCGATGGGCAACGACTCGCCGCTCGCGGTGCTGTCCGACAAGGACAAGACGCTCTACCACTACTTCAAGCAGCTGTTCGCCCAGGTCACCAATCCGCCGATCGACCCGATCCGCGAGGAACTGGTCACCTCGCTGGTGTCCTTCATCGGCCCCAAGCCGAACCTGCTCGGCATCGACGAGATGAACCCGCCGCTGCGCCTGGAAGTCAGCCAGCCGGTGCTGGATTTCTTCGAGATGGAGAAGGTGCGCCACATCGAGCGCTATACGCAGGGCAAGTTCCAGGCCTGCGAGCTCGACATCACCTATCCCGTGTCCTGGGGCAAGGAAGCCATCGAGGCGCGGCTCGCTTCGCTCGCCGCCCAGGCCGAGGACGCCGTGCGCTCGGGTACCTCGATCATCATCATCTCCGACCGCAAGGTGGACCGCGAACGCGTGGCGATTCCCGCGCTGCTCGCGCTGTCGGCAATCCACCAGCACCTGGTGGCGAAGGGCCTGCGCACTTCCACCGGCCTGGTGGTGGAGACCGGCTCGGCGCGCGAAGTGCACCACTTTGCGCTGCTCGGCGGCTATGGCGCGGAGGCGGTGCATCCTTACCTCGCGCTGGAGACGCTGCTCGACCTCGCTGCGCAGGGCAAATTCGGCGCCGAGGTGGACGGCAGGAAGGCGATCAAGAACTTCGTCAAGGCGATCGGCAAGGGTTTGAAGAAGGTGATGTCCAAGATGGGCATCTCCACCTACATGTCCTATACCGGCGCGCAGATTTTCGAGGCGGTGGGCCTCTCGCGCACGCTGGTGGACAAGTACTTCACCGGCACCGCGTCCAACGTCGGCGGCATCGGCGTGTTCGAGGTGGCGGAGGAGACGATGCGCATCCACCGCGCCGCGTTCGACCAGCTCGACCCGGTGCTGAAGATCAATCTCGACGCGGGCGGCGAGTACGCCTGGCGCGTGCGCGGCGAGGAGCACATGTGGACGCCGGAGGCGATCGCCAAGCTGCAGCATTCGACGCGCGAGCGCTCGTACTCCACGTACAAGGAATACGCGGCGATCATCAACGACCAGTCCAGGCGCCACATGACGTTCCGGGGCCTGTTCGAGTTCCGGCTCGACAAGGTGAAGCCCGTGCCGCTCGAGGAAGTGGAGCCGGCCGCCGAGATCGTCAAGCGCTTTGCCACCGGCGCCATGTCGCACGGTTCGATTTCGATCGAAGCGCACAGCACGCTTGCGGTGGCGATGAACCGCATCGGCGGTAAGTCCAACACCGGCGAGGGCGGCGAGGACCGGCGGCGCTACGCGCCCGTGAAAGCAGGCGAGTCGCTGCAGACGCGCCTCGGCAAGGAGCGCGTCGCGAAGGACATCGAGCTGCATGAAGGCGACGTGCTGAAGTCCAAGATTAAGCAGGTGGCCTCCGGCCGCTTCGGCGTCACCGCGGAGTACCTGGCGAGCGCCGAGCAGATCCAGATCAAGATGGCGCAGGGCGCCAAGCCGGGCGAAGGCGGCCAACTGCCCGGGAGGAAGGTGTCCGAGTACATTGCGGAATTGCGCTACGCGACGCCCGGGGTGGAGCTGATCAGCCCGCCGCCGCACCACGACATCTACTCGATCGAGGACCTGGCGCAGCTGATCCATGACCTGAAGAACGCCAACCCCGGGGCCTCGATCTCGGTGAAGCTGGTTTCCGAGGTCGGCGTCGGCACGGTGGCGGCGGGCGTCTCCAAGGCCAAGTCCGACCACGTCACCATTTCCGGCCACGACGGCGGTACCGGGGCCTCGCCCTGGAGTTCGATCAAGCATGCCGGCACGCCCTGGGAGCTGGGCCTCGCGGAGACGCAGCAGACGCTGGTGCTCAACCGCCTGCGCGGCAGAATCGCGGTGCAGGTGGACGGGCAGATCAAGACCGGCCGCGACGTGGTGATCGGCGCTATCCTGGGCGCCGACGAGTTCGGCTTCGCCACCGCGCCGCTGGTGGTGAGCGGCTGCGTCATGATGCGCAAGTGCCACCTCAACACCTGCCCGGTGGGCGTGGCGACGCAAGACCCGGTGCTGAGGAAGAAGTTCTCGGGCAAGCCCGAGTACGTCGTCAACTACATGTTCTACGTCGCCGAGGAAGCGCGGGAGTTGATGGCGCAGCTGGGGATGCGGAGATTCGACGAACTGATCGGCCGCACCGACCTGCTCGACATGAAGAAGGGCATCGAGCACTGGAAGGCGAAGGGGCTCGATTTCTCGCGCATCTTCCACATGCCGCAGATGCCGGCCGCGGTGGCGCGCTTCCACAGCGAGACACAGAGCCACGGGCTGGAGAAGGCGCTCGATAACCGGCTCATCGAACTGGCGCGGCCGGCGCTCGAGCGCGGCGAGAAGGTGGCCATCGACATGCCGATCCGCAACATCAATCGCACCGTGGGCACCATGCTGTCGCACGAGATCGCCAAGCGCTACGGCCACGAAGGCCTGCCTGACGACACGATCCACGTGCGCTTCGCCGGCTCGGCGGGGCAGAGCTTCGGCGCCTTTCTCGCGCGCGGGGTGACGCTTGACCTGATCGGCGACACCAACGACTACTGCGGCAAGGGCCTTTCGGGCGGGCGCATCAGCGTGCAGCCTTCGCCCAAGTTCCGCGGCGAGCCGACGGAGAACATCATCACCGGCAACGTCGTGCTGTACGGCGCGATTGCGGGCGAGGCCTATTTCCGCGGCGTCGCCGGCGAGCGCTTCGCGGTGAGGAACTCAGGCGCCACGGCGGTGGTGGAAGGCGTGGGCGACCACGGCTGCGAGTACATGACCGGCGGCACGGTGGCGGTGCTCGGCTCGACCGGGCGTAACTTCGGCGCCGGCATGTCGGGCGGCATCGCCTATGTGCTCGATGTGGACGGCGACTTCGCGAAGCGCTGCAACACGTCGATGGTTCAACTGGAGGCGGTGCTGGCGGAGTCCGAGCAACAGGGCAAGCTGGGCCGCGAACTCTGGCATCTGGGGCAGGCCGACGAGGCGGTCTTGCGGCGCCTGATCGAAGCCCACTTCAAGCACACGGGCAGCAAGCGCGCGCAGCAGATCCTCGAGCAGTGGGCGGGCTGGCGCGCGCGCTTCGTCAAGGTGTTCCCGAAGGAATACCGGCGCGCGCTCGGCGAGCTTGCCACGGCGAGCAGGAAAGCGGCGGCATAGATGGGCAAGATCACCGGTTTCCTGGAGTACCAGCGGCTGCAGGAAGCAAGCGAAGACAAGGAAGCGCGCAAGAAGCATTACCGCGAGTTCATCGTCCACCTGAGCGACGAGGAGGCGAGGATCCAGGGCGCGCGCTGCATGGACTGCGGCACGCCGTTCTGCATTTCGGGCTGCCCGGTCAACAACATCATCCCGGACTGGAACGACCTGGTGTACCGCCAGGAGTGGAAGGCGGCGATCGACACGCTGCACTCGACGAACAACTTTCCCGAGTTCACCGGGCGCGTCTGCCCTGCGCCGTGCGAGGAAGCCTGCGTGCTGCGCATCAACGCGGATCCGGTCGGCATCAAGTCGATCGAGCACGCGATCATCGACCGGGCGTGGGAAGCCGGCTGGGTCGCGCCGCAGCCGGCAGGCTACAAGACCGGCAAGAAGGTGGCGGTGATCGGCTCCGGCCCGGCCGGGCTGGCCAGCGCGCAGCAACTCGCGCGCGTCGGGCATGCGGTGACCCTTTACGAGAAGAACGACCGCATCGGCGGGCTGCTGCGCTACGGCATCCCCGACTTCAAGTTGGAGAAATGGCAGATCGACCGGCGCGTCGAGCAGATGAAGTCCGAGGGCGTCGAGTTCCGCATCAACCACGTGATCGGCGCGGCCCCGGTAGGCGCCGGCAACGCGCAGGCGCGGCCGGTAGACGCGAAAAAGCTCCTCGCCGAGTACGACGCGGTGGTGCTCGCCGGCGGCGCCGAAGTGCCGCGCGACCTGCCGGTGCCGGGGCGCGACCTGGAGGGCATCCACTTCGCGATGGATTTCCTGCCGCTGCAGAACCGGCGCGTGGCGGGCGACAAGAGCGTGAAGGACCTGTGGGCGAGCGGCAAGCACGTGGTGATCATCGGCGGCGGCGATACCGGCTCCGACTGCGTCGGCACGTCCAACCGCCACGGCGCAGCGTCGGTCACGCAGTTCGAGCTGCTGCCGATGCCGCCCGACCCCGAGCGCAACCCGGTGTGGCCTTATTGGCCGACGCGGCTGCGCACCTCGTCCTCGCACGAAGAGGGCGCCGAGCGCGACTGGTCGGTCGCCACCAAGGCGTTCATCGGCGAGAACGGGAGAGTGAAGGCGCTGCGCGGCGTGAAGCTGGAATGGAAGGACGGCAAGCCGGCGGAGATCGCGGGTTCGGAGTTCGAGGTTCCCGCCGACCTGGTGCTGCTGGCGATGGGTTTCGTGTCGCCGGTGCAGTCCGTGCTTGACGCCCTGGGCGTACAGAAGGACGCCCGCGGCAACGCCATGGCCACGACCGATGGCGCGGGCTGCTACGCCACCAGCGTCCCCAAGGTGTTCGCCGCCGGCGACATGCGGCGCGGCCAGTCGCTCGTGGTGTGGGCGATCCGCGAAGGGCGCCAGGCGGCGCGCGCGGTGGACGAGTTCCTGATGGGCGCTTCCGAGCTGCCGCGCTGACGGCGGCGGCTAGTCGCTCGCCGGGGCGATGCGGTACTCGAGCACCTGGCGGTTTGCCTTCAAAGCGTCGGACAGC
>Ga0210377_10003795_pt1 | contig 12882 bp, 11 predicted proteins | sample PLM4_65_b1redo_FD_155480 | JGI IMG/M metagenome (GOLD analysis project Ga0210377, IMG submission 155480) | Groundwater sediment microbial communities from an aquifer in East River, Colorado, USA - PLM4_65_b1 redo | ecosystem: Environmental > Terrestrial > Soil > Riparian zone | place: USA: East... | reverse complement strand
CTTCGGCATGGCCTGCCCGCTCGGGGGCCTTCCTGCCGCTGAGGGCGCCGCAGCAATCCCCATGACCTGCTCGGCCATGAGCTTCTCGGTGATCGTCACCGGAACCCGCACCTCGGTCTGGGGCACCATCTGGACCGCCACCTGGCCGGTCATCGGGTCCACCTGTGGGATCCCGGTGTTCGGATCCACGACGGGCTGGGGCACAGGCGGCGCACCAGCCACCGGAAGCGGGATCGGTGGAGGTGTCCCCGCGTTGGGGATCTCCAGCTTCTCCATGAGGGTCCAGCGATCCACGAGCCCCATCCTGTAGAGCTGCAGGTACAGCAGCTTCTGCTCTTGGGCGTTCATCGCCAGCAGCGAGTTCGGTGCGACGTAGAAGGTGAAGAGGTTCTTGAAGGCCTGCGCTCGCTCGTCCCGGCCGAGCTTGGCGTCCAGCTCCGGCGTGTAGCCCGGGTCCGAGGGCTGCATGGCCGGGATCATCGTGTTGGGATCCCAGTCCACGTCCGCGAGCACCACGCCGGCCTCTCCAATGAGGCTGTAGCGGCGCTTGGCGCTGTAGAACTGGAAGATGTTGCACAACAGCATATGGGCCATGTCCCGCAGGAAGTACTCGAGGTAGCGCCCCTCGAGACGGATCCCAGGGGTGAGGGCATTCTGGTAGCGCTCCAGCGTCTCCCCGGAAGGAACCTGGCGAAGCTGGAGGAGCTGCTGGAAGTTGCTGGTCTCCCCGAGCTCCTGGAACTTCGTGAAGAGGAACTGGAGGAAGGGGAAGCCCCACGCCGGGACCTGGGCCACCTCGGCGAGCTTGAAGCTCTCGCCGTACTGCATGTTGTAGCGGACCTTCCAGTGCGGTTCCTCGGCGTTGAACTGCTTGATGAGGGCGTCCGAGGTGCGGCTGTCCCACAGGGTGCCGCGGCGCACATGCTGGGAGAGGTTCGAAAGCAACCAGTTGGTGGCGCTGTTGATGCCGTCCTGCAGAGGGCGCATGTCCCCCGTGACGGGGATACCGAAGAAGCTCCAAGGCCACGGATCGGGGGAGAAGCGACCCACTGGGAACATGCCGTGCCAGTAGGGATTGGGGCCGTCGTAGAAGGTGTCGTTCTCGGTGACGACGACGAGGCGCCCGCGCGGGTAGAGGGCCTGTCCGGGCTGCACCAGGTAGGAGTAGTTGGCGCCCGGCGGCCCCACGAGCACGGCCTGCGTGCTGCGGTTGATGCTCCGGTCCTTGAAGTAGGCGTTGTAGGTCTGGATGCCCGCCGCAGGAAGTTGCGGGCCGCTCTTGGCGCGGGAGAGCCCGTCCAGCGTACCCGTGGCCACCGGGTTGTGGCGAAGGAAGCGGGTGAAGAGCTGGCCCAGCCTCCCACCTGTCGTTGCGCCGGCGAGGATCGAAGCGACCTTCTCGGGGTACTTGGCGGCGAGCTTGCCGGGGTCCACCTCCTGGCGCAGCACCACGCCGCCCCAGTCCTGGACGCGGGTGCTGTGGGAAGGCCGAATGGGCAGGGTGTCGCGCGGATCCCGCGGAATGAGCACGCTGTCGCCGCCCCCGGGAAGCGTGTCGTCGAACTCGAGGATTCCGTCTCCCGAGCCGGCCGCAAGGCCGTACTTGATGACGTCACAGAGAGCGAGGTCGGTGAAGCGCGTGACCCACCAGACGATGAGGAGCTGGTTCAGGGCAGCAGAGGCGTCGGCGAAGGCGGGGTTGGCGACGCGCCAGGCGAAGAGTGGCCGGATGTCGGTGAGCGCGGAGGCGTGAGTACGAAGGGTCCTCTTCGTCTCGTTGATGATGACCTTCGGGACGTAGCCCGGGCGGGAGTGCGTGAGCTGGTCCCCACAGACGTAGGCCATGTTCTCGTCGATCTTGTTGAAGAGGGGGTCGGAGCGGTTGATGCGGTCCCCCTCCTGGGCCTGCTCCAGGACCCAGCCGTGGATGCGCTTGTCGTTGCGCTGGAAGAAACCCCCGATTCCGCTGTGCAGGCCGTCCAGGAGGTCTGTCTCAGCCACGGCCGTGGTCCCTCGCTACCGCCTCACCACGGCGGAACACCATGCGCTTGCCGCTGCGGGTGAAGGGGTTGGGCTTGAAGGTGGGGCGCTTCCACACCGGGTCGATGCGGTTCGAACGGTCCATGGAGAATTGGGCCGCGACCTCGATGTTGCCTTCGCCAGCGGCGGCGCGGCGCTCACAGTCCCTTTCGTAGCGCCGCACGTCGGCGATGCTCTTGAACTCGCCTTCCTTGCCGTCCTTGTCCCAGTACTTCCATGGGCGCTCCCAGGCGGAGATGCGGGAGACGCTCCAGAGGATCTCCATGGGCAGCGGCGGGAGCAAAATGCCGCCTGTCGTCCCGTTGCCCAGGTCCCGCTTGTGGTCACACAGCGGGGGGTTGGAAGAGCTGTAGCCCGACAACTCCTTCACGAGCCCACAGCTTCCACACTCCCAGTCAAGGGTGTTCATCCACGGCTCCCGGCCCCGTAGCCGGCGGGGCGCGGGGCGTCCCCAGTCTCAGCCGGGGTCTGCAGGTTCACCCGCCGCTTCGGATGCACGTGCGGGGTGGGCTTCCTGGGCTGGATCTTCTGGTCCGCGGGATCCACCGTGGAGGGGTTCAGGAGCCTCCCACGCCCCTCCTCCTCGTAGCCGGCGTCGGGATCGCCAACCATGGCGCGGGGATCCACCACCTGCGGGGGCACCGCAGCGGCGGCGAGGACGTCGACTTCCTCGATGACGGCGTCCGGGAGCGGCGGCGCCGAGGGAGCAGCCTCCACCTCCTCAGGCGCCTCTCCGAGGGGCATCGCCGCGGCGGCCGTGGCCTCGGGAGCGTAGGACATGAAGTTGTCCTTCATCCGCTGCACCGTGTACTCCACGGCCTCCTGCACCGAGAGGTTGTTCTTCTCGGCGTAGCTGGCGAGGGCCGTGAGGTCTCGCTGGTTGAAGCGCACCGCCACCCCACCGATCTCGATGTGGGCGAGGGCGTCCACGCGGGCGAGCAGGTCCTTGGCGTCGGCGATCTGGGGGGTCGGGTGCGAGAGCAGCTCCTCGAGCTTGGCACGGTGGTGGGGGTCGATGATGAGGATCCGGTCGGTGAGGCTCACGCGGCGGAAGCGGTCGAGCTGCTGGACGAGGAGCGCCGGGACCTTGCTCTCGTCGCCGCGGGCGTGGGCGCTGTAGAGCTCGTAGAGGGCGTCTGGGATCTCGAGACGAAGAATCATGCGATCTCCTTTTGCGGTGAGGGTAGCACGGGAGGCAACCGGGGCTTCACGCAGACTGCCTTGATCGTCTCCTGGGTGTAGCTCCACTCATGAGCGAGGTTCTTCACCTGGAACCCCGCGGCCTCACAGTCCCCCCTAAGGAGCGCCGGGGTAAAGGCGCAGCGGTGGAAGTCCCCCTCGTCACGCTGTAGGCCAAAGACCAAGGCGTGGGCCCACTCCCGATCCGGCCCGGTGAGCCAGTACTTGGCCACGTAGTCGAAGTTGGGGACCGAAACGATGGCGCGACCTCCTGGGCAGAGGACACGAAACCACTCGCGCAGGGCTGGGACCACACGGTTCGAGGGGACATGCTCGAGAGTGTGGGAACTCCAGATTTCCTCGATACTCTCGTTCGAGAAGGGCAGCTCCCAGAGGTTGGCCCTGACGTCGGGAGCGCCGTGCACGTCCACCGAGGTGAAGCGCTCGGGATCCCGAGGCTGGGTCCCACCACCAATGTCGAGGCGCCGGTGCTTCACTGGGCCTCCTGAAGGGCCGGCGGCAGGATTGTGCCAAAGTCCGGGGGCATCAGCGGCGTGGGGCAGATGAGCCCTGGAACGACACTCGGGCCCAGGTTCTGGAAGCTCATTTCGTACCCGTCGAGGTGCTTCACCTCGAAGCAGTTGGTGAGCTTCACGTAACCCCCCAAGTAACGGCTCTCCGTCCCAAAGATCGCCGCGGCGATGTTGCCGTACTCCTCGAACTCGTCGAGCGCGCGCTGCAGCAGGCTGCGGGTCATCAGCATGCAGCCAAGCTCGTGGTAGTACCAGGAGTCCTCGGGAATTCCAGAGGCCTGTGCAGCCGTGGCGTGCATCGGGTAGGCGTGCGTGACGAGGTGGACCTTGCCGTAGAGGGCGAGGTTCACCATCATCTGCAGGGACTCGGGCGCCGGGATGTTGTCGGCCTCCACCGAGTAGATCCAGTAGGCGTTGAGCTGCTTCGCGCGTTCGAGGATGAGCTCCCAGCAGCGCAGGAAGGTCCTGTCCCAATCGGGCCACGGGGTGAGGTGGGTGCAGTCGATGCCCTTGGTGCGCAGGAGCTCGAAGTACTGCTTGGAGATTCGGGTGTTGTCGACCTGGTACGCACGCTTCGCCTCGTAGGTGAGGGCGTGGTACATGGCGAGCCAGGGCTCGAGGGAGTACTGCTTGCCGGCGTAGGTCAGGTCGGGCAGGCAACGAGTGCCAGCCCGGTCCCGTCTTGGGACATTCAAGCCTCCTTTCTGTACCTGTGGGGAGTCGACTCTCCCCGGTTGGCCGTCCGAATACGGTGGCAGTTCGCACAGACAAGGTCGCACTTGGCAACTTCTGCGATGACAGCTTCCCATGTCGAGTTGCGTAGCAACCACGATACGGTGTGCACCTTCTCACCACACACGTGGTCAAAGTCCATGGCGACAGGAGGAAAGTGGCCATCGCAGTCGCCGCAAGGCCCAGCCTTCAACACGGCCAGCTTCTCAATGCGCTCCTGTAGGAACTGCCGCTTGTACCGCGCCGAGCCCCCGCGGGCCACGAGCCACGCGCGGTGGGTCTTGTTCACAGCAGGTCGGTGGGCCGCCCGCCAACGTGCCGTTGCAGCACGATGCCGGGGCCCCATCACGCCACCCGCTGGATGTAGGCGAGCGCGAAGTAGTTCGGCAGGCTCAGAACCGTGTCGTGGGCCGAGACCGTATGGTCGTTGGGCTCGCTGAAGCTGTGGGCGAGGGTCCCAGCGACACCATGGTCTGCGGGCGCCGTGAAGGTGTGGACCCCGTAGTCCGTTCCCGCGTGTGTGCCGATGGCTTGGTGGGAGAGCGAGGGGAAGCTGATCCCACCGTGCGTGAGGGTGAGGGCTGGCTCACTGCCGGTGTGCGAGGGGTGGCTTGCAATCGTCTGGGTAACGGCAGGTGTGGAGCCCGTGTGCGTGGGGTGGCTCGCCTCTGTAACCGTCACCGCGGGCGCCGCCCCTGTGTGCGTGGGGTGGCTGGGGCGGGTGATAGTCTGGGCCGCTGCGATCCCAGAGTGCGTAGGGTGGGAGGGTAGCGTTACGGTACTGGCCGCATGCGTGTGGGTGGCAGATACAACCGAAAACGTAGCACTCGACCAGCTAACAAGGCCCGAGCGGTTCGTACCAGATGCGAAGGACGCTACACCTGGGCGGGAAGCAACAGACCCGGTGTTGCTGGCCTGCGTTCCTGAGAAAGACGCCAAGCTGATATCGGCGTGGGTCAGGCCAACGTTGCTAACACTCGCTGAGGGGACCGACAGGTCCGCGTGGCTGAGCCCCACCACGTTCACGACTCCCGAGGGCACCGAGATGTCGGCGTGGGTCAAGCCCACCACGTTCACGATCTGTGAGGCCAGCGACAGGTCCCCGTGCGTCAGCCCCCCGATGCTCACGGCCTGCGATGGCACCGAGTGGTCGGGAGGGGTGAAGGTACTGGCGGCGTGGGAGAGCGCTGCGTGCGTCAGGTCAGGGTGGTTGGCGATCGTCAGGCCGTGTGTCAGGCCCGTGTGGTCCCCGATCGTGAGCCCCGCGTGAGAGAGGTTTGCGTGCGCGGAGTGGGAATGGCCGGTTACGCCACCGGACTGGACCGGGGCGCCCTCGATCGTGGTCTTGGCGACCCCACCATCGTCGACCGACGCGCCCACCACGAACTTGTCCCGCAGGTCCGGGCCCGGGGCGTTGGCAATGCCGTCGCAGAGGGCCCAGTCGACGGGGATCGTGGAGATTGTGCCGCTCCACAGGATGATCCCGCCAAGGGGGACGGCACCCGGACCCACCGGGGGCGGGCCGCCACCAGCCGGGAAGTCGTAGTGAGCGAATCCCCCCATCTACGCCTTGTACCCCAGCAGCCACCACCAAGCACGCCGCGTGTAGTAGCGGGCCCAACGCCAGCGACAACGAAGAGCGTTCTTGCGCCGCGTCCACACGGACACAGGCACGGTGCGAACGAAGCCGTACCCGCTGCTCATGCCTCGACCAGGTTGACGAAGACGGCGTCCTCCGGGGTGCCCACGAGGACGATCCCCTCGAGCCCGATATGGCTCCGCACGGCCACGTTGTAGGCCTCGGCTGCGGTGAGGTAGCCGCAGCGCAGCTCGTTCGTGGTGGTGACGGCGGGGTCATCGGACCAGAAGACCGTGCCGGCGTTCGTGGGATCCGCGCGCATGGAGACCACGGCGAAACCTCGAACGGCGTTGATCTTGGGGGCTACAAGGGGAAGGGCCTCCAGCAGGGCTCTCAGGGTCTCGGCGCCGCCTCCCAGAACCACACGGCCACCGAACGTGAAGGCACCCATTCAGCCCCTCCTGCCGGGGATCCTAGCACGCGGGGTCAAGGCCACGTGTAGAGGCTGCTCCCGTAGTTGTCGGTGTCGACGCCGGTCTCCATGAACTCGGACGTGACCGGGGTGTTCTGGAAGTCCCGCTTTGCAAGCTGCTTTTCGGCGAGCTCCTCGCGGTGCGTGGCCTCCTCGTGCAGGCGCCGGCGCTTCTCGGCCGTGGGCTCGCCGTCCTCGTAGAGCGTGGTGTGGGCGCAGTGCTCCCCGATCGCCGCGCTCATGATGCAGTCGTCGTGGGCGCCAGGGGCCGCCGCGGCCATCACGAGGCCCTCACCGGGCGGGGCGATGAACCGGCGCATCTCGTGGAAGATGTGCGGGGAGTTGAGGCGCAGGTCGGAGTAGCCGGTCACGAGGTCCGTCGTTTCCACGGCGTCCACGAAGCGCTCGAGGATGAGGGGCCGCGTGCGCCGGTTCGTCCAGAACCCGATGCGGGTGGTGTAGCGCTTCTCCGGGCTCCGCGCGTCCAGCACCCGCCAGATCCAGAAGTTCCGGTAGCCCAGGTGGATTTGGAGCTCGTCCTGCACCCCGAGCCCGAGCCCGAAGTTGTTCTCGATCGCCACCTGGGCCTCGTCCTCGACCCCTCTGTAGAGGTGCCCCACAGCGTCGATGATGAGGGCGAGCTTCCTGCCCGTGGTCCAGGCCGAGACGAACTGCGCGACCTGCTCGTCGGGCTCCTCCACGGTGCCGATCCGGGTGACGTCCACGACGGAGCGGTCGGCGCCAACACCCCCCGAGACGTCCACCGAGATCATGTAGCGCTGGGTCTTGCGCGGGGGTTCCCAAATCAGGAGGCAGTCTTCCAGGGCTTCGAGGTCCGCGACCGCGGGGAGCTCCTCCCGCCACCTGAAACCGTAGCCTGGGGGAAGGTCGAACGCCGGGAGCCCCTGTTCTTCGGCGGTCTCGAGCACGAGGTCCTTCCGAGGCAGGACGTCCAGCACCGCGGCGATAGGGCGGGCCTGGGTGACGATACGGTCCATGGTCTCGGGGGTGAAGATGCCGTGCCCACCAACCTGGAAGGCCTCGTCATCGGTGGAGGGGTACTCCTCGATGAACTTCCACAGCGTGCCCTTGAGCTTGTGCGTGGCCTTCGTCTGCTCGTACCAGTAGAGCTGGTCGCGCGTGAGGGTGAGGGGCTTCCCCATCCAGTACGAGGACCCCTCCTCGCAGCGCCTGGCGTGCTGCAGCGTGTCGTCGCTCGGGCCCCATTCCGCGGGTGCCGGTCTCCGGTGCTTGCGAGGCTCGGCGTACCAGGGGATGAAGATCGGCTTGAACCTCCCGATCCCCCGCTTGCTCTCCCGCCACTGCTTGTCCCACCAGTTGCCGGTGCCCTTGGCCGTGCTCTCGAAAATGGCGAGGGTGCGAGGGTGAACCGGGACCCCGGGCATGAGCGCGTCGTCGATCTGCTCGGGGTGGGCCCAGGTCGAGAGCTCGGTGAGGGTGAGCGTGGAGACGGTCTGCCCGCGCCCGAGGTTGCCCTTCTTCTCGTTCTCGCCGCGGGTGGAGTCCCCGGCGCGGCCCCAGACGTGGCTCCCAGTGATGAACTCGAGCTCCTGGGGGAAGGTTTCCACCCGGGTCTTGAGCCCCACGCGCATCCACCACGGGAGGTGGTCGAGGATCCGCAGGAACATGTCGATAATGAAGGTGCTCTGCGCCGGCACGTCGCCCGCAACGAGAGCGAAGATGTCCGCCTGCGTCGTGATCCTGTGCGCGACCATCGCCTGAGAGAGCGTGGAGTTGTGGGAGACGAAGCCCTCCGCGATGAAGGTCTTAGTCGTAGTCTGGAGATCAATCATCCGCTGCGAGCCAAGCGCTGAAACCCGCACGACTTTAGCCCAGCCCTCACCAGACTTTTTCCCTGGGAGTTCCTTCCCCTCCCACCAATCCCGCGCCAGGAACCTCGTAGGCCGCGTCTGCCCAACAAGCCGAAACAGCTCGTCCATCCGACCAACAACGGCCTTGTACAGGGGTTGCTGTCCGAATTTACTCGTCAAACCCCCCTTCCGAAGGTCCCGCTCCTCACGCCACGAGTACCCCCGCTCAGCCAAGTAGGCACAAACCCGCTCGTAAACCGGCCCTGCGACCTGTGAGCAAGTAACAGACGCCCCTGTGCGGCTCGGCAACGCAAGGCTCCCCTCCCCATCCAACATCCCACCCATCCAGCCGTCTTCGTAAAGCGCGACCCCCCAAGGCTTCGTAACATAGCGGACGCTGTCTCCAAGCCGCAGCGCCCCAACAGCCCGCCATTCCGTAGCCGTGTTGCCCCGGCGCAGGCACAGGAAGCGATGGGGAGCGGTAGCAATGAACCCTGCACCGTTGTCCAACTCCACAAAGAAGGCCGGCTCGAACACATCAGCCACGCCCTCTACTACAGCCCGCCGCATCTTCCGCCCAGCTCCCCGGCCCCCAGGTGGAAACTCGTCCACAGCCACGAGGGCCTGTCCCACCTTCACGTTCTGCAACTCGATCCAGTGCAGATCCGCCGTGAGCACCCGTGTAGCCGGATGCAAGCAGCAGCCGAGCTGCCGGGCCTTCAGCACGTTGATGAGCACACCGTCCGCATCCGCGCCGAGCGCCCGGGCCTCGCGCTCGATCGTGCCGATGCGGTCGAGGATGAGGCGCTGGGAGTCCCAGAACCTCAGCTTCATGAGCCCGGCGCCTCCCGAGGAGATCGTGGCGTAGCGCTCGGCCCAGTATTCGAACCCAGCCTTGCCCATCAGCCTCTCGTTGGCGACGAAGGCCGCCTCGTCGGGCTTGAAGGGCCGGCGCTGAGTCTCGGTCTCGGGGTCCCAGAGAGCGTCGAGGCGCTGAACCCACTCCTCGACTTGGGGGAGCGTGTACTCCCAGAGCTCCACGTCGAAGGCCTGCTCGAGGCGGGAGACGGACGCGGCCACCACCTCAGGGTGATACACTGCGCCTCAGGTGGGAGAAAGCCCTGCTAGCTTCTGTTCCAGCGCCCGAACCCCGGAACACGCCAGGACGTGGATGACAGGCTCCACGGCGCAGCGCACTGCGAAAGCAGGCCAGAGGGGTAGGCTCCATTTCATCACGTAGAAGTGGTGCATGACGCGCGCACGGGATCTTTCCAGCATGTCCAAGGCCCCGTGCGCGGCGCCGGCCAAGCACGCCACAGCGGGAGATCGACACGATACGGGTTCCCACTGGGGATCCAGTCCTGACCGTCGCGCGTCACTGGATCCCGCTGGGGGGCTTTCACTCTTCCGTGACCTCGGCGTCCACAGTATCGTAGAGCGCCCTGTCGCTCTTCACCTGGAAGTCCCTGAGCCCCTGGGCCTGCATGGCGGTGAACTGGTTCTGCTGCACGACGATCCCGGGGGACTTCTGCGTCAATCCCCCGAGCTCCAAAGCGAGCTTCTGCCGTTGAAGCGAGGGTTCCTTCTCCACGCGCCCCGTGCCGTCACAGGCGCCACAGGCGGCGTTCTTGCCGAAGCACTCGGGGCACTTCACCTTCCGCGGGAGCGCCCGGCGCATGGCGTCCTCGGTGACGTCGGGCAGCATCCGCGCGACCTTGCGGAGCGACCGCGTGTGGGCCTTGGCCATCTCGCCCTCGCGGATGAGCTGGATCATCCGCTGCGGCTTGATCCCCCCATCGAGGCAGAGCTTGGCGAGGGAGCGCTCCTGGGCGGTGGGGTCCGCGAGGAGGCTCCAGAGATAATCCACCTCCTCGTCGTGGGGACCGTGGGCGAGGAGCTCCACGAGCACGGCGCGCCCCCCAACCTCGCGCTCGAAATCCGCGAGGCACCGCTCCACGAGGACGTTGGGCTTCTTCTCGAGGAGCAGCGAGTGGGGATTACGCATCGCGCAGGCCGAGGATCGGGGGCGTCATCAGGAGCCCGCATTCCAGGCAAAGCCAGTCCCGACCCGAGGGGTCGAGGAGGCTCGAACAGGCGGGGCAGGCGGGCCTACCGGGCATCATCCGTGAAGCGCTGGGCGGCGTCCCAGTCGCGGGCCTGGTCGGCTTCGTCGGTGTGGATGAGCTCGATTCCGGGGTCTCCTTCGACACGCTTTCCCTCCAGGTGATCGGCGATGCGCTCGGCTGCGTCCGCGAGGCGCCGCACCTCGTGCACGAGAGCCACGAGCCCGCGGGCGGTGGAGAGCCAGTCCTTGAGGCTCACGGCAGGGGTTTCCTCCCCTCCGTCACCGCCCAGCGCAACGCCGCGGTGTTCTTGCGCTGGATCTCAGCCTCATGCTCGGGGGTGAAGAGCTGCCGCGCCAAGACGTTGATGGGCTCGAGAAACCGCGATGCCCGCTCCCGACGCTTCCTGCGCTTCACGCCCGCCTTCCGCTCATGCTCCTCAGCATGGAGCTCTTCTTCATGGGCATCGGGGACATGATGGGGCTCGGGCTCGGAGAGGGCTTCGTGAGGGGCTTCATCTGCTCCTTCTCCTGCAGTTTCTTCTCCGTCCCCTTGGCGGCCTCGCGCTTCGCAGCCGCCTTCCGCGCCGCCGCAGCCAGGGTTCCGGGCTTCATGCCTTCCTGCACCGCGCTCTTGTCCGCGGCGTCACCCGAGCTGTCGGCCTTCTTCGTGGCTGTCCCGCCGAAACGCGCGATCTCCTGCTTGGTCCGCGTGTCCTCGACCACTTTCACACCCCCCTCAAGAACAGGACCCGGGGGTCGTCATCACCCCCGGGCCCCACGACTACGCGGCTCGGGCCAGCGGTGCCGGCGCGGGGCGCGGTGCGAACTGCAGGATGTTGTCGGTTCGGTTTTCCACCTGTTTCCTCGGGTGGAAGTCACGCCACCCACGGCAACTTGGCGAGTTGAGGATACGCCTGTCGTCAAGAAGAAGCCCCGCCCGTGTGATTTCCCCTCCGGCACGGGCGAGGTCCGCGTGGGCTGGTTGGGGCTGTCTCTTCGCCCCGGCGAGATGCGATCTTGGGGGGAAGATAGGCGCGGCGGGGCGCGGCGTCAAGGCCTCATGCGGAAGGTGTCGTTGGCCAGGTCGTGCTCGCAGGCCCCTTCCGCGACGAGGGTGTAGAGCGCGAACCGCACGCAGAAGGGCAGCCCGTCTCCCTTGTGACCGCCCCGCCCCCGCTTCCCTTCAGCCTTCGCGGCATCCTCCAGCAGACGGTCGAAAGCGACGTCGGAGAGCCACGTGCCAGCGACGATGCCCGCCGCACGCAGGCGACCCACAGCTTCCCTGCAAAACGCCCGCGGGAGCTCGGCGAAGTCGGCGATGTCCTCGGGCTTGAACCCCACCAGACGGCCGACGTGCAGGACGAGACCGTACCGCACGTCCTCGGCGTCGGCGCTCTTTCCTGTGACCCCCAGGAACACCCGCACGGCCTTGCGTGCCTCAGCCCGGTGCTGCGGGAGCTCCTCGTCGGTGAGCGCCTGGCCCTGCTCCTCAACAGGCGGTGCGGGCGCGGGCGGCGCGGCGCGGGGCTCGAGTATCGCCGGCGCGACCTGGATCTCGTGGCGCAGCACCTCTGGGGCGCGCCGCGGCTCCACGCGGTCCACCAACAGCGGCTCCGGGGGCACCGCGAGCGGCGCAGGCCCCAGGCGCTCGTGGCAGCGCTGGCAGTGCCCGTCGAGCCCCAGGAGGTGGTCCTGGCGCATCGGGCCGTCGACCGGGATGCAGAGCGGAAGCACGCAGGGAAGATACGCCAGGCCAGCCGCCAGCGCCACTGTGGACGCGGTGACACGCTCCAGGGGTCTCGAGGGTACGAATCGGGCCTTGGTAGTGGGGGTCTCAGTGTAGTGAATCTGCCCTGGGTAGTGGGATACGAAGGGGTTTTTGAAAAAATCAAAGGCGCTGAAGATGGGACCCGACCCCACCGAGATGATGGCCCACCCACCCCTGGAACAATCCCGCCTAGGCGGGGCTCGTGGGACAGGCGCGGGGCGCGTGGTCCACCGTCAGCCCACCACGCACCGTGTCTCGCGGGACACGTGTCTCCAGGGACACGTTCTGACCTGCGCCGAGGCGGCCGTCAAACTTTATTTTCGGCACGCAACCGGCTGCAATGAAACGACTTGCGCCAATTCGCCCGTCGTGCGTTACACAAAGTAACACGGCGCGGCCGACCTTCCAGGTTGCGGCCGTCGTGCCGCTTGGAGGTTTCCATGGAGAAGCTATCAGACGTCGCGGCCAAGGCGACGAACGTCTCCCCCGTCAACCTCGGATCGTTGGGAATCACGCAGCAGCAGTTCGACGCAATGCCGAGCGCCGCGAAGACTGCGCTCGCCAAGGCCGCACAGGCGGTCCGCGATGCCGAAGCCAAGGCGAGCAAGGCGGGACCGGTTCGGGATCCGGCCGTCAAGCTCTCGGACAAGGGCTACTTCGTCGTGACGGGACTCCCCGAGAA
>Ga0210377_10003794_pt1 | contig 12884 bp, 17 predicted proteins | sample PLM4_65_b1redo_FD_155480 | JGI IMG/M metagenome (GOLD analysis project Ga0210377, IMG submission 155480) | Groundwater sediment microbial communities from an aquifer in East River, Colorado, USA - PLM4_65_b1 redo | ecosystem: Environmental > Terrestrial > Soil > Riparian zone | place: USA: East... | reverse complement strand
CAACGCCGGTCTGGTTGCGCAGGATCCGGTGAATGAGCGTTGTCGTCCTGGCCGGTACCTCCTCAAGTGAAGCGTTTTCGATCACCGTTTCCGCCATGCGACTGATGCCGCGGCCCCGGTCGCCGTTCACCCCTGCATAGCCTAACGTGCGGGTTATCTGCACGAAAAAGCAGGGCAGACACTCGAGCTCGGTCTTCAACCCGAAAAGAGACACGGATCGACTCACCTCGTCACGCGTCGAATATAGAGATTTTTTTCATGAACAAGCGCGCCGTCTCTTTTGGGGTTCACGCTACAGGTCCCTGCGCCGGGGCGGCCCCGCCTGGTTTTTTCTTCCAGCGTCTGCGCCTTGCTTTCTTTTTGACGGGGGCACCCTCAACAAGGGGCTCCGTTTCCACGGTATGTGGGGCTATCTTGGCAGATGGCGAAACCTTGGCAGGTGCTGAGGCCTTGACGGGCGCGGAGATCGCGATGATCGCGATGAGCCGCTTGGCCTTTTCCTCCACCTCTCGTTCCATCTCGACCTTGAAGACCTTGAGGCGGTTGGCCACTTTCACGTCGCTCACGGCGATGATCTGCGCAGCGAACACACCGGCGTTCTTGGCGCCTGCCTTGCCGAGCGACATGGTCGCTACCGGCACGCCTCCCGGCATCTGCACCGTGGCAAGGATCGCGTCGAGTCCCTTGAGCGGGGACGAATCGATCGGCACGCCGATCACCGGCAGCGTGGTCTGCGACGCGACCACCCCCGCGAGGTGCGCTGCCCAACCCGCTCCGGCAATGATCACCTTGAGCCCGCGCTTCTCCGCGCTCTCGCTGTATTCAAGCACCTTCTTCGGCGTGCGGTGCGCCGACGCGATCGTCATCTCGTAATCGATGCCGAATTCCTGAAGCATGGCCGCCGCCTCCTGCATCACCGGCAGATCGGAATCGCTCCCCATCAATATCCCCACGACTGGTTTAGCCATATGACTCCCTTCGAATTCATAATTATTTTATATAACCTGAGCCGGACAAACCGGAACCAATACTTTTTTGCCACAGAGAACACAGAGATCACCGGGGTAACATGCAATGCAAACTCTTGTTGTTATAAAAGACTTCAAGCCTTTCTCTGTGTGCTCGGTGACCCCGGTGGCTAAATTTTTTCCCATTTTGCTTAAAGGTTGATTTGGAACCAACGACAATAAATTACTTCGCTTTACACTATAGCTTTATGCGCTATGTTCCATGCACTTTGCACTCTGCATCTACATGTCCTTCGGATCTTCTATAAAAACCGTCTCAACGCCGAACACCTCGCTGACAAGCGGCATCAACGCCCTGACGCCGACGGTTTCAGTGGCATAGTGGCCGGCGACAAGAACGTTCATTCCGTATTCCTTTGCCGCATTGTATACGGCCAGGTCGATCTCGCCGACGAGAAAACTGTCGAGCTTTTCAGTAACCGCCTCTTTCAGCAGACTCCCGCCGCCGCCGGATATAATGCCGATCGAACGGATGCGATCGTTGCCGAATCGAAATACGCGGCAAGCAACGTTCAAGGTTTCGCTCAAGACCGATGCCGCGGCTTCCAGGCTGGTCGCCTTTCTGAAATTCCCGGCATAACCGATCTTGATGCCATGATATTTCCCGAATTTCCGCGGCTTCCTGACGTCCAGCAAGCGGCACAACTGCATATTGTTCCCGTATTCCTCATGGAGATCAAGCGGCAGATGCACGGCATACAGCGCGATATTGCTTCTCTTCAGGTACGTTGCCCTCCGGGTCTCCAGGTCCCTGTCCTGTTGCGGCCTCCACTTGATTCCATGGTGAACAACGATGAGATCGACACCGAGTTTTTTTGCCATCTCAAAGGTGGAGACGCAGGCATCGACGGCAAAACCAACCTTGCGGACCACCCCCGCCTTGCGGGACCTCACCTGCAGGCCGTTCATGGACGAGTCCTTTATGTTCCCGACCCGCAGCGTCTTGTTCAGAAAGCCCGTGATGTTCCTGATCGTTGCTCCGTGCCGGGCACTCTTTGCGTTCTGCGATCTCATTGGATCTTAATTCACCGTCTCCAGCGCCCGCGCCCCGATGTCCCTTCGATAGTGAGCTCCGTCAAAGCTGATCTCCCGCGCGCCTTTATAAGCATTGTCGATGGCAGCGGCCACCGCCGGGCCGAGGCCCGTGACACCGAGCACCCTCCCGCCGTCAGTCACGATGTCGCCGTTCTTCATGGCCGTCCCGGAATGAAATACCAGCACGCCCTTCAGTCCCGCCGCCGTGTCGAGCCCGGTTATCTTCTTGCCCTTCTCGTAATTCCCGGGATACCCGCCCGATGCCATGACGATGCAGACGGCTGATTCCGGCTTCCACTTGATCTCCAGCGTTGACAATCGTCCATCGAGAATGGCTTCGATGATCTCGATGAGGTCCGTATCGAGCCTCGCCATGACCGGCTGCGTCTCGGGATCGCCGAACCGCGCATTGAACTCGAGCACCCTGGCCTCATTGTTCCGGATCATGAGCCCGGCGTACAGGACGCCCTTGAACAGACGGCCCTCTTTTTCCATGGCCCGCACCGTGGGGATCATGATCGTGTCCATGACCTTGCGCTCGAGCTGCTTCGTCACGACCGGCGCCGGCGAATAGGCGCCCATACCGCCGGTGTTCGGCCCTTTGTCGGCGTCGAACACGCGCTTATGGTCCTGCGACGACGCCATGGGCACCACGGTCCTGCCGTCGGAAAAGGCCATGAACGACGCCTCTTCACCTCTGAGGCACTCCTCGATGACCACCCGTTCACCGGCCGTGCCGTAGGCCTTCTCGGTCATGATGATGTCGAGGGCCTTGAGCGCCTCTTCCACGGTCTCGGCAACGACAACACCCTTGCCTGCCGCCAGTCCGTCAGCCTTTACCACAATGGGTGCGCCCTTTTCGCGCACGTACGCCGCTGCCGCGGCCTTGTCGGTGAATACACCGTACTCCGCCGTGGGAATATGATACTTCTTCATCAGGTCCTTGGAAAAGCGTTTGCTCGCCTCTATCTCGGCGGCCTTTCCGGTCGGCCCGAAGATGCGAAGTCCGGCTTTCGTGAACTCGTCCACGATGCCCATCGAAAGCGGTCCCTCAGGACCGACGATGGTAAGATCGATCGCTTTGGCTTTGGCGAACGCCAGCAGGCCGGGAACATCCTCGGCCTTGATCGGCGCGCATTCAGCGAGCTCCGCTATGCCCGCGTTGCCCGGCGCTGCATAGATCTTTGTGACCTTCGGGCTCTTCGAGATCTTCCAGACGAGCGCGTGTTCCCTGCCACCGCCGCCGACGACAAGTACGTTCATGCATTAACTCCCAATAGAGAACCAACAGATATCAGTGATCCGCTGAATGAACTACGCGATGGACGTTGGACGACCGTTCGCTGCGCTCACTAGGACGATGGACGCTTAAGACTCTACGTCCTACGTCCCACGTTCTACGTCCTACTTCCTACGTCCCACATCCTACTTCCCACGTCCTTCGTCCCTCGCGCTTAGCCCCTCATTCATACTTCCTGTCCTGTATCCCGCGAGGTCCAGGCAGACGTAGGTATAGCCGAGTTCCTTCAGCGCTGCTGTGATCTGCTCCGCAATACCGCTTTCAAGCAACTTCGGAAAGTCGGACCGGTCAACCTCGATCCGCGCCGTGTTGCCGTGGTGACGCACACGCACCTGCCGGAACCCGTGAGCGCGCAGGTGGTCCTCAGCTGTCTGAATGGCCTGGAGGATCGCCGGCGTGATCCGTGTGCCATAGGGAATGCGGGAGGAAAGGCAGGCAAGCGACGGTTTGTCCCAGACAGTCAGGTGCAGGCTGCGTGCGAGTTCGCGGACCTCGGACTTCGAAAGTCCGGCCTCAACGAGCGGACTGCGGACGGCATATTCCTGCGCAGCCGTTCGACCCGGACGATGGTCCTTCAGGTCGTCGGTGTTCGAACCTTCGATGACAGAGGAGATCCCTTCTGTTTCGGCAAGCCGCCTCAGCTTGTCAAACAGCTCCTTCTTGCAGTAATAGCAGCGGTCCGGGGGGTTCTGGACAAAAGATTCCGAGGCGAGTTCCTCAGTGTGGAGGGTGCGGTGCGTGACGCCCAGTGATCGGGCAAAGTTCTTCGCCGCCTGCAGTTCACCGGCGGGATAGGTCTCGGAAACAGCCGTAACCGCGATGAGGCGCGGACCCATGACCTCGGAAGCGGCCCTGAGCAGAAGCGAGCTGTCCACACCGCCGGAATAGGCAAGAACGGCCAGTCTCATCTCATGAAGCAAGGTCTTGAGGTGTTCCCATTTTAGTTCAATCACCATCTGCGCGATAATAACACAGCTTGAACGGGAGTGTCAATAAAGTCCTGCACCTGGCCGGTACGGTCGCGGTCAGGTCCGACGACTTATTTTTTCCCGGCAGGTACGATGAACCCCATCTTCAATGAGATGGCTTTGCCTGCGTCCTGTACCAGGGAGGGGAGAGCGCCCTTTTCCAGCAACTCTTCCGTCAGCCGGTGCGACGGCGCGACAATACCTACTGCGCCGATCACATTACGGGAAAAGTCCCTGACCGGAACGGCGATGCTCCGCACGTCGAGATCAGCCTCCTCGTTCTCAAACGCATACCCTTTCTCAGCGATCTTTTTCAGCTCATTGAGCAGAACATCACGCGTCTTGACGCTCTTGTCGGTAAGCGGTGTTAAATTCATTTCCGGGTACAGCCGCTCGATCTCATCAGCCGGCAGGGCCGCAAGCTGCACTTTGCCGACCGCGGTGCAGTGTGCAGGGTGCATGGCGCCTATGCGCGAGGTCGCGCGGACCGTCCTGGCCGTCTCCACGCTGTCCATGTAGATCACCTTGTTCCCGCGCAGGACAGCCACAACCGCCGTCTCTCCCGATGCCGCCATAAGGTTCTCGAGGATAGGCCTCGCCTGGCGGCGGCACTCGCGCTGGTCGATGAAGATCGCCCCGATCTGGAGTGTCTTGGGGCCGAGGCGGTAGTTCTCGCTCGAGCTGTTCTGCTCGATGTAGCCGCGGTGTTCGAGCGTGGCAAGCAGCCGGAACACGTTGTTCTTGTGCAGTCCCAGCCGTTTCGACAATTCCGTCACGCCGAGTTCGTCCTCGGTCCTGGTGAATGATTCCAGGATATCGAGCGCATGAGAAACTGACCGGATCGTATAATTTGATTTTTCCCTCTTAATGGCCATAGAACGACGCTCCCCTGCAAATTGAATTGATATTACTTCAAGATCCCCGGCTTCATGCCCTTCTGCACGGAGTAACCTTTCAATAACCAATCAGGCATGCCTGCCTGATATATCATGATAGTGGTGTACCCCATCTCAATGGCCGCACCTGCGGCCATGCTGCTGAGTCCTCAGTCCATGCCTCTGCAATAAAAAATGACCAATGCTGCTTTATCCTTAAGCAAACGTGCGGCCTTGGTCTTCATCTCGTCCGGCATGATATTGATGGCTCCGGGGATGTGCGCCTGCTGATATTCGTCTGATGTCCTCGAGTCGACAAGCACTGCTTTTTTGTTTCCCGTTACATAGGACCGCAGTTGTTCCGCGTCAATGATCGGATATTGCGCCATGACTGATGTAGAAGACAGAAACAGAAAGCTGAACAAAAACAGTGAGGAACGTGTTTTTTTCATATCGTAATGTGATCCTTTCGCTTTAAAACATGTGTTTAATATTAAGTCGCGCGGCGGTTTTTGTCAAGAGGAAAGGCGTTATTGGATTCAACTGGATGAGGCAAAGAGTGGGTTGAACTTGTGGAAAACGAAAAGCCGGCCAGTGGACTTACTCGTAGGAATCCTGATACTATTTTTTCCTCATGTCCATGACGCGTTAATCACCCGATAGTAAGAGGAGAATGCGCGGGGGTTTCTGTTTATCGATAGGAAACTGACCCTGGTATCAAGAGAGCACGCTGTTGGACAGACCAGTAATGCACGACTATCTACGGTGCATCCGGAGTTCGTCTCTTCTCGATAAGTGCGGCCATGCTTTCCAGGTGCTTTGCCTCCTCCCCGGCGAGGACAAGGAACACGCGCCGTGCATTACCATCGGTGAGGGTGCGCTCCATTTTGAGATACAGGTCGTAGGAATACGATTCAAGGGCCATGGTAAGATCGAGGATGTCGCTGATGCTTCTGCCCGTGGTCCACTCCAGGGCCTGTTGCACCCGCATTCCCCCCTCCATCACCTCGCCGGGAACAATACCTGAAAAAAGCGTATCGGGAATCTTTGCAGCAAGACGGTCTCCGGTCACTTCCTGGTACAGGGTAAGCAGCGTGGCCTCGTGACCCGCTTCAGCTCCTGCCAATCCCTGATAAAGCGCCATGGTCTCCCGGTCCTGGAGAGATCCGGCCAGAGCGCCATAGAAGCGGCGCGAACCCTCTTCCAGAGACCACGCCAGGGCGATAAGCTCTTCCGGCCGCGAGGCAGAGGGGAAATAGGCCATGCCGGCCTCGGGCGGACCGCCTGCGACGAACCCCTTCCATGCCCTCATGCCACCGTGCATGCTGGACATGTTCGTGAGACCCGCGTTCCGGAGCATTCCCGCAGCAGCACGGCTGCGATTCCCCGCTTCTCAGTACAGGATGGTCGGCTTTGCAGGATCGATCTCGCTTATCCGTGACGCCAGTTCTGTGATGGGAATGAGCTTCGCGCCCGGGATATGTCCCTGCTCGTACTCGCCCGGCTGGCGGACGTCGATCAGGTTATACTCGCCCGGCTTTTTCTGTTTCATCAGCTCCTTCACAGCTTCAGCGCTCATTTCAGGTGCTTTTTGAAATAGTGAGGATAAATTCACGATGACCTCGAAGCGTTCTCAGGCAAGGTTGGGATCTGTTCCCATTGTCCCGAAGGACTGAGAGAAAGTATAGCGAAGGTCAGCTGAATTTTCAACTCCCATCTTTTCGGAGAATGAGGGATCACGCCAGAACAAGCGTGCCGATGCCGAGGAGTATAAAGAGAATGCCGGAAGCCGGGGTGATGAACCTGGCCGGAATGAACGTATGGAGCCTGCCGGCCACGAGGATCCCGATCAGCGTGGCGAAGCTGAGGGCGGGAAGACTGCCGAGGAATACTGCGAGGAAGCTCTGATATTTTACGGACAGGAGCAGCGTAGCGATCTGCGTCTTGTCCCCCATCTCCGAGATGGCGATTAGACTGAAGGCGGCGATGAACCCTGCCCGCGCCGAGGGCTTGACCTGCTCAGACGATTCTTCCTCAGTCTTGCGCAGCAACATGTATAGGCCAAAGAGGATGAACACCCAGGCGGAGATGCGCGTAATGAGGACGGGCGACAACAGCTCACCCACTCCCCTGCCCACGATCGCGGCGCTTCCCGACAGGAGCGCGAAGGCAAGGAACGCGCCGGCGAGGACCGGCCGTCCTCCGTAGCGAAGCGCCAGGGTAAAGACCATGAGCTGCGTCTTGTCGCCGAGTTCAGCGGTGAAGATGAGGCCAAAGGTGATAAAGAAGATCGTCAAGAGGGACAAGAGAACCTCAACTTTTTCGCTGTGGATCCGCCGTACGGACAGAGATGACAGGATAAATATAAGATAGCCATTCAGGTCAAAAACCAAGACGTCTCGCGCAAAGCCGCAAAGGCGCAAAGAACGTCTGCAGCTTTGGAATCTTGTGTTAAGTCAAGAACAGGACTGATTTCCTTTGCGCCTTTGCGGCTTTGCGCGAAAACGTTTTTGCATTTTGTGAGTTCGCACCTGAATAGATATGTTTTGCATACCTCTATGACTTGTTCAAGAGCGCCCGCTGTCTCTTGACCAGCATTTTGATGCCCTTCTCTCCGAGCGCGAGAAGCTTGCTGAGCTCGGCCTTCGAGAATGGTTCACCCTCGGCAGTGCCCTGCACCTCAACTATCTTACCCTTGCCCGTCATCACCAGGTTCATGTCCACTTCCGCTGTCGAGTCCTCGATATAGCAGAGGTCGAGCATGGGTTTGCCGTCCACGATGCCGACGCTGATCGCGGCAAGGTAGTCATTGACCGGCACGGTCTTGATCAGCCCCTGCTTTTCACTATGGCGGAGCGCATCAACGAGCGCGATGTACGCCCCGGTGATCGATGCGGTGCGCGTGCCGCCGTCCGCCTGGATCACGTCGCAGTCGAGCAGCACGGACCGTTCGCCGAGCGCCTTCATATCGACAACCGAGCGAAGGGACCTGCCGATGAGCCGCTGGATCTCGTGAGTTCGGCCGCCCACCTTGCTCCGCTCGCGCTGGATCCTCTGGCCCGAGGAGCGCGGAAGCATGGCGTATTCAGCCGTGACCCAGCCCGTGCCTTTGCCTCGCAGAAAGGGAGGGACGGAGTTCTCGACCGTGGCCGTGCAAATGACCCTGGTGTCGCCCATCTCGATCAGCACCGAGCCCTCTGCTGTCTTGATGTAGTTCCTGGTGATCTTTATCTTGCGGATCTCGTCCGCCTTCCTGCCGTCACTACGCATAAAATGTCTCCTCTCAGTCTCAAAAATCCAGCGGGCTGCCGACTTCCTTGATGGTCCTAATATCTTTGTTCGCCTGCAAGAGAAGTGTTCGGAAATCAAGATAATACCGCAGCCACTTCCTGTAATCGGCTCGGTGCGAGGGGAGAATAGCCTTCTTTCCCATGATGGCATCAAAGGGTTTTAATCTGTCATCCGGAATGGGGAGCATGCGAAGAAAACCTCCGATGAATACCCAATTTAATAATGGTCAGCTTATTATGATATTCCATTAGAATCATATTAGTCAGTATTCAAATAGTAATGAATTCCATCGGTTACGTCAAGTTTTTTTCAATAAATCTTGACCATTAATATAATCCATGTTACTGTTATCCGTCCCTATAATAACTTGTACTCTCGGCGCTTTGCGTCGCGATACTGCCAATAGGAGGAATCATGAAGCTCAAAATAATTGGATTTCTTTTATCGGTGGTCGCTCCATTGTTGGTGAGTTGCACTCCAGATTCTAATGCAGACACACCTCTTCCGACGGTCAGCTATTCCGTAATAGCGTCTGGTGACAACACAATTAATGGCCTGCCTGAGAATAGGAAACTTGAGATATATACAGATCAGACGGCATTTAATTCAAGTTTGTATTTATTCATACAACCACTTGCCGAGCACACCGTGGATTTTTCTTCTCGGAGAGTAGCTTTACTTAGCCTTGGTGGGCGTCCTACTGGCGGTTATTCAATCTCGGCGGAGAAAATAGAGGATTATGGTGAGTTTATTAAAGCATCGATTATCATTAAGAAGCCCGGCAGCAATTGCGTTGTTACGCAAGCACAGACGTCACCGTATCAATTTGTTGAGGTTGAAAGCGTGAAGGAATTGCTTTTCGAAGAAAGAGTCGAGGTTGTGAATTGTATATAAAATGGCATAACACGGCGCTCAAGCCGACCGGCCTTTGCGTTGCTCCAAGCGTTGGCTTAGCTTCGCGTTAATGCATGATACTTCCAGAACAATTTACCCACGTCGAAATATTGACATTGCAGAAAAGTAGGTGTTGCTCACCGTACCGATAATTCAAAACACTCTGTCCATTGGCTCTATTTATCATCTCTGGAGAGCCGGAACGTACAAGGACCGCCTTTCAAGCTACAGGCGGCCCTTTTTTGTTTGTAAGCTTCTTTGGTAATAATCAAAACCCTGAACTTCGACGACTTTATGATTTCTGTCTGTCCACCAGTACTACGGGATAATCGCGGTCGCGCCAGGCGTGAAAACCGCCGGCGAGCGGCCGAATGCGCTTAATTCCCTGCTGAGATAACCGAAGCACCACCTGGGCGCTGGAGGCTTCGTTGGGGCACGTACAATAGGCGACGATCTCGCGATCCCTCGAAACGACTGGATGGCGCGCTACCTCATCCAAGGGGATCCGCAAAGCGCCTGGTATGATATAGGGATCATGTTCAAAATCAAGTTCGTGGCGCAAATCGATGATAACGACATCTTCGCCAGCGTCCAGCCTCTGCTTCAGCTCTTCCGGTGTTATGCGCGCGGTGTAGAGCTCTCGCAAAATACGCCGGCGCAAGGCATACTTCCGGAGGATATACAGCGCCAGCCCGCCGACCAGTAACACCGTGAGCGTTTTGCCCATTCCCGCGGCGTAATCCAATGCACGATCGAGTTCTCTGCTGAATACATACCCGAGAAGTGTATAGGCGCCGATCCATAAGAGGATGCCCAGACCGTCAAAAAGCAAAAAACGCCAAAGACGCATGCCGATCATGCCCGCCATCGGAGTCGACACTGCGCCAAACCCGGGAAAAAATTTTGTTACGAGAAGTGAGCGGCCGCCGTACCTCGTAAAGATACTTTCCGTCCGGCGGACGCAGGAGTCAGGCTCGAGAGATATGCGGCAAAGCAAGGACAACACCTGGCCTCCGCGTCGCTGTCCCATAGTGAACCAAAACAGGTCGCTCACCAGCGCTGCACAGACACCTGACCCTATGCATAGAAACAGGTTCAACTGTCCGACACCGGCCATGGTCCCGACAGTGATAAGCAGCGGAGCGCTCGGTATGGGAAGCCCCATTGTCTCTGCAAAGACCCAGATAAACACTATGGAGTATCCGTGCTGTATGAGGAAAGGGATGATATTATCCATAGTGAATCCTCCGTGGCGCCTCACATGCAGACAGCCACAACGTGCGAATGATATGCGAACTACGGCTACCCCGGCCACTCACGGTACTGGTTCAGCACCGTATGTCTGCCAACTTTTCCGCTCAATCCACGCGGGTTTTTGTGCCCCGACCGGGGCGTGTGTCAGCTTCAGCAGTGCAGGCGATTCACTTCGTACCCGTGTTTTTCGAACGCTCGCTTTAATCGCAACTTTTCCACCGGCGTCAGAACAAGATAAAGGGATATGACCTTATCGTAGGACTTCTCCTCCGAGCAGGTATAGCGATAGAAATCGCTTTCCATCTCCCGGGGAAGGTCCGCGTCCGCGAGTATCAGCCTCAATTCGTCACTGGTGCACAGCTTCTTGTTAAGGAACTGGCTATTACGTCCGAAATATGCGGAGGTGCCCGCCTTGTCTATCAAGAATGTCGAGGGGCCGCAGCCTATCAAGAGGACCGTGAAGAGTGTCGCTCCGATATGCCCGTAAAGGCGTTTCATTGCCGCTTCTTCTCCTGCAAGAGACCGGTCATTTCCCCGATAAAGGCCCCGGAGCTGAAATCCCGCCCACCGTAGATCTTCTTAACGATGGCCCCATCGCGATCGATGATGATCGTGGCCGGCAACCGGGTGATCGTGTATTTTTTGACGAACACGTCTCCTCTTTCGTCAAGCAGTACGGGATAAGACACCTTGCCTGCCAACTGCGCGATGTCTGCGCGGGTCCTATCGACGGAGACCCCGATCACAACCAGGCCATCTTTCTTCAGCCGTTTGTAGAGGCCGTCGAGAGACGGCATCTCTAACGCGCATTCTCGACACCATGAGGCCCAGAAATTCAAAACCACTACACTGCCGCGATAATCGGCGAGCTTGTGCGCGATGCCCTGCATGTCGGATAACGTAAAGTCCGGCGCCGCTTCCCGTATAGGGTTTGAGGCCGCATAAGAAGAAGGAACGACGGTCAGGAGAGATAGAAAGGCTATTTTTATAAATAAAATAGAAGATTTGTCGAATAAGCGATGCATTATATATATCCCGTGACTGTTAACCAGATGGGCATAATAACCCGCGCATTCCACTTTCGCAAGCAAATTAACCTTGGATTATCTGGCATGGGCATCAGCCAATGGGTTCAGGTCGTTATCATTGACAATTCTCAACGTCACTGCTATCCTCACTTTATGGCACGACCTCTTCGCATGGAATACCCAGGCGCGGTGTATCACATCACGTCGCGCGGTAACGCAAAGAAACCCGTCTTAAAAGACGACCGGTACCGCGAAAAATTTCCTGAGCACGCTCCGGCATGTCAACATACGCTATCATTGGCTTTGCCATGCTTACTGTCTCATGAGCAACCACTACCGCCTTTCGACAATAAGCAGAATTATGAGAGAGCGACAATGATGCTGACAATAAAGACCTGTCCATCAAGACTGTATCAAGGAGATCGACCATGAAAATCGCAATTTTCGGTGCAAGCGGCTGGATCGGGGGAACAATAGCGCGTGAGGCGCTGGTCCGCGGCCACACTGTTACAGCGATCGTCCGTGATCCGGCACGACTCCAACTCAGGCACGAGCGGCTCGCCACCATTATCGGCGATGTGACCGATCCCACCAGGGTTGCCGCAGTAGTCGCAGGACACGATGCCGTGGCAGCAGCTATCGGCGGGCGCAGGGAAGCGCATCACGAAGTGGTTCCCGCTGCGGTCCGTTCGCTCCGCGTGGGCCTCCCCCGGGCGGGTGTGAAGCGCCTGGTGTGGGTCGGCGGAGGCGGCAGCCTTCTGGTCGCGCCCGGAGTGCGTTTGATCGACACGCCCGAGTTCCCCGCGGAATGGAAAGCGGAGGCCTCTGCCCAGGTCCAGGCCCTGGAGCTTTTCCGTGCGAGCACGGGCGGCGTCGAGTGGAGTTTCCTCAGCCCGCCTGCCGTCATAGAACCCGGACAGCGCACCGGCCGATACCGGACCGGCCTCGATCAACTCGTCACGGACGAAAAAGGAGTGAGCCGCATTTCGGTCGAGGACTACGCGGTCGCGCTTCTCGACGAACTGGAGCGTTCCACTCACATCCGCCGGCGCTTCACTGTTGCGTATTGAGGCTGCCGGCACTGTATTCGCCTGACAATTCGTCCAGCGGGCACGCGATATAACGCCACACTTACCGCTGAACTCGCACGTTAGGCGTATAGGAGGAGCACAATGCTCGGAGCACTACTCGCCAGAAGGAAGGCACGGACG
>Ga0210377_10003793_pt1 | contig 12889 bp, 14 predicted proteins | sample PLM4_65_b1redo_FD_155480 | JGI IMG/M metagenome (GOLD analysis project Ga0210377, IMG submission 155480) | Groundwater sediment microbial communities from an aquifer in East River, Colorado, USA - PLM4_65_b1 redo | ecosystem: Environmental > Terrestrial > Soil > Riparian zone | place: USA: East... | reverse complement strand
CGGTAGGCAAGCACAAGGAGACGAAAGTTTCAACGTATCTGGCGCGAGGATAAGTGAGAGGAAGCTATTGGGTAAGTTGTTTCCGCGTCAACGTAACTTGACATACTTGGCAACGTCCCCCATAACTGGGCCCTCCGGCAGCGTTGAGCCACCGCGTAGACGGCCTGGGGCGAGATCCTCAGCGGCGGGCGAGGCCCTCCATCATCACGTGGTGGAGGGTGCGCGGGGCGTTGAGGCGCGGACCGCGGGGCGTGGCAGCGGTAGGCAAGCACAAGGAGACGAAAGTTGCAACGTATCTGGCGCGAGGATAAGCGAGAGGAAGCTATTGGGTAAGTTGGTTCTGCGTCAACGTAACTTGACGTACTTGGCAACGTCCCCCTTTACGTCCCCCTTTACGCATGAGGGCTGTCCACCGGACTCTCGGGGGTCAGGTCCCCGGGGGGTATGCGAAGGCGCGGTGTCACCTCGGGCGTGGGGGATGGCATGCCGGGCGTCGGCTTAACCTCGTGCCGTCCGGGGTCGGCCCGCGCTGATCGGCTGGCCTTGACGCCGTACTGGGGGAAATTCACCGTACGGAATCTTAGGGGAGGCGGTGGAAACATCGGCATCATTCGAAGCCCGGTCCGCGCTACCGCATTACCCGACCACATCAGTAAGCATAACCCTCCCCGCGGAGGAAGAGACGCATTACCGTACTCGGGACGCCCAACAACCCCGCAACCGCTGCGACAGAGACCTTCATGTTGATGTTCCTGGTGTCGTTGGTAACGATCCGGGCGTCGTGCCCGTCGCTTCGAAGCTTCTGCGCAAGAGCAATAACATATGGATCGGCGGGGTCTTTCCCAGCCCTCTCCGCATCGATTAGATCAGGGTGGTCGTTCAAGATCGCTTTCGCCTCAACTAACAGCGAGTCAGGATAGGACGCCTGCGCTTCGTTTTTCTTGTAAAGGGGGACGCCCATTAAATTATAATTTACTTTTCTGCCCGCCCTGTGATACCCTCCGGCTATGCCCCGCCAGGCGCGCATTGACGCCCCGGGCGCCCTCCAGCACATTCTGGTCCGGGGGATCGAGCGCCGGAAGATCTTCCTGGACGATCGTGACCGGGACGCGTTCCTGGAGCGGCTCGGGCGGATCCTTCAGGAGTCGGCGACGCCCTGCTACGGCTGGGCGCTCATGCCCAACCATGTGCATCTCCTGCTCCGGACCGGGCAGGTGCCCGTCGCAACGGTGATGCGCCGGCTCCTCACGGGGTACGCGGGCACCTTCAATCGTCGGCACCGGCGCCACGGCCACCTCGTCCAGAACCGCTATAAGTCCATCCTCTGTCAGCAGGATCTTTACCTCTTGAAGTTGGTGCGCTACATCCACCTGAACCCCCTGCGAGGCAGGCTGGTCCGCGATCTGGGAGCCCTGGACCGCTATCCCTATGCGGGGCACAGTGTCCTGATGGGACGTCGAGAGCACGCCTGGCAGGAAACGGGATTCGTGCTCGGGCACTTCGGGCGCCGGGCGGGCCCCGCGCGGAAAGCGTACCGGGCCTTCGTGGAGGCGGGCATCCCCCTGGGCCGGCGACCGGAGTTGGTCGGCGGGGGCCTGATCCGCAGTCTCGGGGGCTGGACCGCAGTGCAGACCTTGGGACGAGGCGCGGCTCGCCTCAAGGGGGACGAGCGGATCCTGGGGGATTCGGAATTCGTCCTCGCCGTGCTCGAGGCTTCCGCAGAACACCTGAGGCGACAGGAGAGGGTGCAGCGCCAGGGGCGGGATCTCGCCTGGCTCGCCCAGCAGGTGGCCCCGGTGTTCGGGTTGGCCCCCGACGAGATCTATCGGACCAGCAAGCGCCCCAGGCGGGTGGCCGCCCGGAGCGTGTTCTGCTACTTCGCGGTGCGGGATCTCGGGGTGACAGCGACCGCCGTGGCTCGGAGGCTCGGGCTCAGCCAACCGGCGGTCAGCACCGCGGTGCGGCGCGGGGAGGCTCTCGCCAGAGCGCGGGGCCTCGAGGTCTTGGGAGAGTAGATTCTTATAGAGTAGATTCTTATAATTTTATGGGCGTCCCCTCTTTTCTCAGCGCGTCGAGCGGATGCGGCTCGTGCTCCGCCGGTGGGTCGAGCCTCAGTACGACTATTTCGTGAGGGCCGCGCGCCGCGACCAGGCGAGTCGCGTCTGGCTTCACCGGTGGTCGACGGTGTTCTTCGGGGTCGGCGTCATGCTGGCCGCCGTCTCGGCCGCGGTCCTCGTGGCCGGACGAGGGGCCGCACGACTTGGCTATCCTCCCCTGCGCGAGATCGTCGGGTGGCTGGACGCGAACCACTCGGTGAACGAGTTGCTGACCGCGCTCATGGCCCTCGCCTGGGTTCCGGCCGCGCTGCTGCACAACTATGCCGAGAAGCGGGCCCTCTCCGAGCACGCCAAGCACTACGCCCGGATGAGCGTGCTGTTCGCCAACGCGAGACATCACCTCGCGGCGCTGGTTGGCGCCAAGGCATTTGAGCGAGCCGAAGCCCTCACCAGAAATCTTGGCGCGGAGGCGCTGATGGAAAACGGCGATTGGGTCATTCTGCACCGCGAACGACCGCTCGAAATCCCGCGCGCCGCGGGAGCCCGGCCATCGGTGATCCTCAAGGCCTTCAAGTGAGGTCGACCGGGAAGCCGGCTGGAGGAGCATCCTGATCATGAACACGACACACCATCGTCTGCACGCGTTCGTCGCTATCTTCCTGGTCGGGTTCACCATCGCCCCGGCGCGTGTCGATGCTGCAGATGTCGGTCGCACAAACGCTTTGGTCCAGACGCTGATCGACGAGGCACCACGCCACGTGCCCAAGGGCTACTTGAGGGCCAAGGCTTCCCGTATCGTGCTGAACGACGACGATCGCCGTTCGGGCATGGTCGCAGGCGTCCAGGTCACCCTCGAGGGAGGCGATCCGAAGGGCTCGATACGCTACGCGCTATTCCAGTCCGAGAAAGAAGCCAACGCCTTCCTGTCGGTGCTGAGCAGCCGACTGCCCAGGGAGAGCTCCCTCAAGTTTCTGCAATACCTGCCGAGCGCCAACTGCGCAGACACGCCGAGCGGCGGACTGTGCAGCCTGCTCATCGGCGACGTCGTCATCGTCGCGACAGCCAGCCAGGTGGATCGCGGCGCCTCGCTGGTGCTGATGGCGGCCAAAGAAGCGGTCGAGGCCTCTCGCCCCACGGCGAGCCCATCATCGGGTTCTTCGTCCGCCGTCTCGAGATCGAGCGACGGCTGCGCGCTGCTCACGAAGTCTGACGCGGAAGCCGCTTTGGGCGGTCCCGTCGCCGATCTGCGCCGGAGCGGCAACAGTTGCTACTACGGATCGAAGACCGTCGCCGGAGATGGCGTGACGCTGCAACTGATCGAGGGCGGCCGGTCCAAGTTTGATTTCGACCGGGGCCGCATTCAGAGGGCCGTCGGCCTTTCAGGTATCGGCGACGACGCGTTCGCCTTCGTGTCGCAGGCCGGGTTCGTCCAGCTCTACTTTCTCAAGGGCGCCGGCTACGCGACCGTCACCCTGCAGAACTCGCGGGACGCCAACCGGCTCGAGAGCGCGAAGGCCCTGGCCCGGAAGATCGCCGCGCGCCTGTAGCCTCACTACGGCCGGGGGCCGGGGTTCTGGCAGCTCCGCCCGCCTGCGCGGATGCAAGACTCGTATTCTTGGTTCTTGATGTTCCACCACACTCCGGCTTCCGCGCGATCCACTTGCTGCCGCAGGCCCATCAAGTATGCGTTGCGCTCACCGGAGTGGCGAAACGTCATGCCGACCGGCTCCTGAAAGGCGAGGGCGAATCTGAGCTTGCCGTTGATCACCATGGCGTGCTCGGCCTCGGTGCGAAACCCGATGAAGTTGTTCCCGCTCAGATGCTTGGCGAAATATGCCGCCTTGCTGTCCCCACCCTGCGCCGCCTTGTTGAACCAGGCGATTGCCTGGCCGCGGTTCTGCGGCACGCCGATGCCAAACTCATAGCAGCGGCCGAGTGACGCTTGTCCTTTGGCGTGGCCCTGGTCGGCGCTTTTCCGGAACCACTGCGCGGCCGTCACCCAGTCTTCGCGCACGCCGGCGCCGTCCTCGTACATCTGGCCGAGGTTCCGCTGCGCCACGCTGTTCCCCTGGTTGGCCGATTTCGCGTACCACCTCACGGCTTCGACGAAGTTTTCCGGCAGGCCCTCGGCGAACTCGTACTGGTAGCCGATCTGCAGCTGTGCCCAGTGGTTGCCCGCCTGCGCCGCGGCCAGGCAGGGCTTCACCGCCCCCGCCTGGTCTCCGGCCTTGTAGAGCCGCTTGCATTCATCGAAGAGCTTCTGGCCCGGCAGGGCCGGCTGAGCTTTTTGATCCCGAGCGTTCGCTTCGATCTGCCTGAGGTTCTGCTTCGCTCCCTCGTGCCCGTGCCCCGCCGCTTTGCGGTACCAGGCGATCGCCTGGTCGGTGTCCGCCTCGACGCCCAGCCCCTGCCGATAGTGGAGTCCCATCATGGCCTCCGCCGGTGCGTAGCCCTTTTGCGCCGCATTGCGGAAATGCGTCACCGCCTTCGGTAGATCTCGGGACAGCGTCTGGCCCGCCGCATAGCCGAAGCCCAGGCAGAACTCGGCCTCGGGAGACCCGCCCGTGCCCTGCCGCGCGAGCCGCTGGAGATCGTGTCGCCGGCACACGTCGACATCGCTCGCCGCCTGGGCGGCGGTCGGCGCAAGCGCGAGCACGACCATGAACACCCCGAGATCGACGAACCGCTTCATCGCTCCTCCAGATCGTATTCCCCGGCGATAGACACCAGCTCGGTCACAGCGCGCGTTATGCATCGTGCACCGCCGCGAGGACTGAAGGCAAGGCCGCCAGCACCTCCCGGAGGCACTGGCGGACGCGGGCGATGTTCGCTTCCGCCTTCTCCGGGATCCCCCCGCGCGACACGTGGGCGATGAACTCCTCGCGGCTGGTCGTCATCAGCAACGACGCGTTGATCTCCAGCTGGAGCGCGTGAACGTGCCGGGTCCGGGGTTGGCCGCACGTGGCCACGATGTTGCCGCCGGTATAGCCGCTGACGTTCTGGTGCACCTCGAAGCCGTGGCCGGTGAAGATCGCGGCCACGGTCGCCGTCAGCTCCCGGGCACACGTCGCATCGTGGCGCGTGCCGATGATCACCTATCGGACCCGCGGCTATCGGAAGCGGCACGGGCTCCTCGGGAACGCCGAGGTGGGGACCGCCGTCGCGGAGGTGCGAGCGCCGCTGGAAATCCGCCGGTCCTGGGCCCGCCTGATCCGGCAGGTCTACGAGGTGGATCCGCTGGTCTGTGCGCGCTGCGGGGGGGCGATGAAGATCATCGCCGTCATCGAACGCCCCGCGGTTATCCGGCAGATCCTGGATCATTTGGGACTCCCCACTGGCCCGGCGAGCCTTCGGGCGCCGCCCGAGCTGCCCGAGGGCGTGGCGGCTGACCCGCCGCGCGAGTGGTCGTACGAACCTGTCCTTGACGACCTCCCTTTCCCCGATCCTGTGATGGCGTGACCGGCAGGCGACGGGGCCAGTCTGTCCCGGCCCCGCCCCTCGCTGGCTCAGCGCCCCCGTTTTTCCGCTTGACAGTCCGCGCCGGTTGGTAGTGGCGTCCCCCCCGTCCCAAGTTTCACACGGTTTCTCACCTCGGTTCGGCCGTCCCCTGGCCGGTCCGTCACCTCCGGCCTTGGCGTCCCGCCGAGGCCGTTTTCCAACTTCCTATCGGGTTCCTCCGGCGCTGGCGTTCAGCGAGGGAGTTTTTTCAACTTCCGATCCGTACTTCTTGACTCACCTGAAGAGATCGCGCTCGGCCGAGCGGACCAGGGACCGGGCGTGGCCCTCGACGGCGGGGAATCGGTACCCGCGGACCAGGACGGCGGGAATACGCTCCAGCTTCCCCATGAGCAGGCCGGCCGCGGCGGCCAGTTCATCCGCTACTGCCAGCTCCGTCACGCGGAGCGTGTGGCCGTGCGGATCCTGCTGGCCGATGTAACTCACCAGCGGGCTGAGGCCTGCGACGCCAATGGCTACATTTGTCAATCCCTCGCGCCAGGGACGGCCGAACGTATCGGACACGATGACCGCAACCTGCGCACCACACCCTTCCTCCAGCCCTTTGCGCAGGCGCAGGGCCGACCCATCGGGTTCAACGGGCAAGAGGCAGATCTGGTCCTCTCCGGGAACATTCGAGGCATCCACCCCGGCGTTGGCGCAGATGAACCCGTGGCTGGTCTCGGCGATGATCATTCCCCGGTCCATCCGGACGATGCGCCTCGACTCGCGCAGGACGACCTCGACGAACCGCGGGTCCTTGCCCCAGGTCTCGGCGAACTCCCGGGCCAGGCCAGAAGGGACGACCTCCTTCAGCGATACCACGCGCCCCTCGGCCTTCGACACCACCTTCTGCGCGACGACCAGGACATCCCCGGTCATCAAGCCGGTCCCCGATCGGACTACCGCCTCGATGAGGAGGCGAGCGAGGTCATCCCCTTCGGCCACCTCGGGGATCCCTGGCAGGCCGACCACGGACAGGCCCCGGTCCCTGGCGCCGGCCCGCCCGTCGATCACGCCCAGGCGCTCGAGGAGCGCGCGCGTCCTGGTTTCCCCCGGGAAGGCCAGAAAGGCCGCCAGGTCTTCCGGCTCATCGATGTCCACGGCGAGGCGCGGCAGCCGAAGCGACGCGCAGGAGAGCCCCCGCGCCTCGGCCTCGGCCCGGTGCTTGCGGAAGCTGTCGAAGCCGAACCGGGAGGGGATGGCCTGCGGCGGTCGCCGCCAGATGGCATTGGTCCCCTTGTCGTCCCGCGACGGTACCAGCACCACCGCCCGATCGGAGAGTGCCTCCTGCAGAATTGCCCTGATGTCCTCCGTCTGGACCGCGGGGATATCTGCCGGGATGGTCAGGACGGCCTCAACCCCCCGCTCGGCGCAGGTCCGGGATGCGGCGTCCACCGAATGGCTTTCGGATCGTTGCTCCTGTTCCTCCAGGACCGCCGCCCCATGAGTCCGGGCGACGGCAATTGCCTCAGGATCGGAGGTGGCCACATACACCGTGTCCACCAGGCCCCCGACCGCGGGCATGACGGCCGCCAGAACGTCCTCCAGCATGGCCAGCGACAGTTGCTGCCTGCCCCACTGGTCCAGGACCGTTCCCAGCCGCCCCTTGGCCCGGGCGGTGGATTTGACAGGGATGAGGATCGCAGTGCGCGCTCTCACAGCTCCTCCAGGAATTTCAGTGCCGTCCGGGCTACCAGCCTCTTCTCCTCGGGGCCGCGCATGATGATCTCGTCCGCACGGACACGGACCCCCAGGGCTTCGATGCGCGGCGCCTCGTCCGCATCCACCCGGTCGATGAGCATCCCATCCAGCCCGTTCAGGGTAGAGTGGTAGAGGCGCGCCACCCCCAGGGGCGAGACCTCGATCTTGGCCCAGTGCAGGAACTTATCGGTCGGCCCTTTCAGGGACTGGCCGCCGACCACCGGGCTCACGGCGATGATGGGCGCCTGCACCGCCCGCAAGCATTCGCGGATCCCCGGAACGGCCAGGATGGGCCCGATGCTGGCCACAGGGTTGCTGGGCGCAATGAATATGGCCTCTGCCTCCTGGAGCGCGGCCAGGACCTCGATCGTCGGGCGGGCGCGAGCGCTCCCGCGGTATTCGATCCCCCGAATCTCGTCGGCAGCTCCTCGCTGGACCAGATACTCCTGGAAATGCAGCCATCGAACCGGGCCCTCGCCCACGAGGATGTGCGTTGTGACAGGATCGTCGGTCATGGGCAGGATGCGTGCCCGGACGCTCAGGGCCCGGCGGATCGCGTCCGCCACGTCGGTTGGCCGCCGACCCTGCCGCAGGGCCTGCGTGCGAAAGATGTGCGTCCCGAGATCCCGATCCCCCAGGTTGAACCAGGCGAGGAGACCATATCTCTCCAGGACCCTGAGACACTGGAACGTGTCCCCGGCAACCCCCCAGCCCTTCTCCGGGTCCACGAGGCCGGCCAGGGTATAGGTCACGATGTCCAGGTCCGGGCAGATCCTGAGGCCGTGGAGTTCAATGTCGTCCCCGGTGTTCACGACCGCAGAGAGAGACTCCTCGCCCACCTCCTGCGCCAATCCCCACAGGAACTTCGACCCGCCCACCCCACCGGCCAGCACTACAATGCGCATGGGCTACACAACCCGAATTTGGAACCGCAGATAAACGCAGATGCACACAGATGTCTCTCCGAAGATCCGGCACACGATCCTGCACCACTGTCCACGTGTCAATTACCAGTTGTCGTCTTGCATTCTCGCCCCCACCTCAAAGGGGTTCATCTGCGTTCATTTGCGTTCATCTGCGGTTGCGTTTGGAATTCCGGTGATCCGGATGCCGGCGCCCTTGACCTTGTAGCGCCGATTGATCTCCATCAAAAGGACCGTCAGACCCTCGACCACCCTGGCGTTCCGCGCCGGTCCCACGTCCAGGCCGCGCAATCCCAAGAGCCCCGCCAGTGTGATCGCCTCCCGGCGGGCGTCGGCGTCGTCGCCGCAAACCAGGACGTCGCAGGCGGCTGCCTCTTCATGCGCGAGGTGTGTGTAGGAGATGTTCTGGAAGGCGGCCACCACCCGGGTCTCGGGGCCCAGCAGGGCCTGCGCCTCTTCTGTCGCCGATCCCCCGGGCGGGACCCGGAGACGACGTGGCTTCTCCGGATCGACGGGAACCGTGACATCCACCAGGATCTTGCCCCGAACGGCCTCCCGGATATCCTGAAGCGTCCCGGCATGGGCATCGTACGGGACCGTGAGGACCACGATCTCCCCGGCCGTCGCGGCATCGCGGTTCAGCATCCCGGTGGCCGCGGCGCGTGCCACCGCTGCGTTCACACTTTCGGCCGCGCGGAGGGCGCGCTCCAACACCCGCGAGCCGATAAGTACCTCCTGGCCGGCACGAGCCCAGCCCAACGCCAGGCCTTGCCCCTCTTTGCCGGTCCCTCCCACGATCGCGATGCGCATTCGACCGTCTCCCCCCACCTCAGCTCGTTGTCTTCATCGGCACACCTCAATGATTTAGTCTCAATGACCACATCCCAATGACCAATGGGTTTTCAGTTCCCATTGGGATTTGGCGCTTGTCCGCAAATAATTTCCCCCCGTTGAAAAAGGGGGGATAGGGGGGATTTGCTCTTGGCCGCTTCTCAAAATCCCCCTAAATCCCCCTTTGCTAAAGGGGGATTTAACCCCATTCTTTGTTTACAGACAAGTTCTTGGTCATTGGCCGTCCCGGGGAAAGATCCTGAGCAGCTTGTAGGTCGTGTTCCGCTCCGCCGGGATCCGCCCCAGCTCCCGGATGCGCGCATGGAACTCCTCGGGGGGCAGGTACTCCCCGGCGGTGGCCCCCGCCAGCCGCGAGATATTCTCTTCCATCAGAGTGCCACTGTAGTCGTTGGCCCCCGCCCGGAGGCACCCCTGCGACAGTTCGCGCCCCAGCTTCACCCACGAGACCTGGATGTTGTCAATGACGCCCTGGAGCATCAGGCGGGCCAAGGCGTGCACCTTCAGATGCTCCTCCGCCGTCGGGCCGGGCCGGGACTGCCCCTCCTGGAAGAGGTGGGTGTTGAAATGGACGAAGCCCAGCGGCACGAATTCCGTGAAACCGCCCGTCTCCTTCTGGATGTCGCGCAGCAGGCGGAGCTGGTTGACCCAGTGCACCGGCTGCTCCACGTGGCCGTACATCATGGTCGAGGTGGTGGGGATGCCCAGCCGGTGGGCTGTGCTGATGACATCCACCCACTGCTGCACCGTTACCTTCTTCCGCGACAGAAGCTGGCGGACATCGTCGTCGAGGATCTCGGCCGCCGTCCCCGGCAGACTTCCCAGGCCCTCGGCCCTCAGCATGGCCAGATAGTCATGCAGCGGCATACCGGTCTTCTCCACACCGTACACCACCTCCATGGGGGAGAAGGCGTGGATGTGGATTTCGGGCGCGGCTCGTTTGATCGCCCGCAGGATGTCCCGGTAATGGGTCCCCTCCAGTTCTCTGGGAAGTCCTCCCTGCACGCAGACCTCTGTCGCCCCACGCTCCCACGCCTCGACCGCCCTGGCCGCGATTTCCTCGAAGGACAGGTCGTAGGCGTCTGGCGCGTTCGGGCCCGTGCTGAAGGCGCAGAATTTGCAGCCGATGATGCAGATGTTGGTGAAGTTGATGTTCCGGTTCACCACATAGCTAATGATGTCGCCCACGCGGCGGCGGCGAATCTCGTCCGCCACCGCCACGAGGGCGTCCAGAGACTCTGGCCCCATCTCCGCCACGGCTAGGCCCTCGGCGTGGGTGAGTTCTCGGCCCTCCAACGCCCGATCCAGGATCCGGGCGATGGCAGGCGAAACGCTTCGAACCGCTGTATCGGTATCACACGGCAGAACATTCGTCGCCATGAAGGTTCCTCCTCAATTGAAAACAGACAACCGACAACTGACAATTTTCCGGTTGTCAGTTGTCCGTCGTCGGTTTTGCATTCCAATCGTCGGGCACCAGGCCGTCGTTGTCCACGCGGGCCCGGATGCGCTCGGCCAGGTCGGGCGACAGGTACTCCCGACGATCCAAGATGTACTCAGGATACACTGGTAAGCGCTGGCGCAACAGGAATCCTCGGGCTTCCGTGGCAACGCGCAGGGCCTCCAGGTGGGGCCAGGGGGCCTCCGGATTGATGAAGTCGCGGGTGAGGGGCGAGACCCCACCCCAATCGTTGATCCCGGCATCCAGGAGGCGGCCGTAGTCCTGCGTCAGGTTGGGTGGGGCCTGAAGGTTCATGGACGGGCCCAGGATCAACCGGGCAACGGCGACGGTCCGCAGCATCTCCTCCAGCGTGGGTTCCGGGTGGTCACGCATGGGGATGGTAGGCTTCACCCGAAAGTTCTGAACGATGACCTCCTGGATGTGGCCGTGTCGCTTGTGGAGCGCCCGGATTGCGAGGAGGGAGTCCACCCGTTCCTCGGCCGTCTCGCCGATGCCGACGAGGAGGCCCGTGGTGAAGGGGATCTTCAGGTGCCCCGCCACCTCCATGACGCGGAGGCGCGCCCGTGGATGCTTGGTCACGGCCCCGTGGTGCGGCCCTCCCGGGAGAAGCAGCCGGGGGCTCGTCGATTCCAGCATCAGGCCCATGCTGGCATTCACGGCCTTCAGGGCGCGGAGGTCCGGCTCGCCCATCAGGCCGGCGTTTGCGTGGGGAAGGAGTGGCGAGCGCTCCAGGACCAGGGCACAGGCCGCGCACAGGTACTCCAGCGTCCGCCGGTAGCCCAGGCCCTGCAGGATGGCCCGCGCTTCGGGAAACACGGCCTCGGGCGCATCCCCCAGGCTGAAGAGCGCCTCTGTGCAGCCGCCCCGAGCCCCTTCCTGGACGACCGTCAAGACCTGCTCCGGCGTCATGACCCAGCCGTCCGCGTCGCCCGGGTCGCGCCGGAACGTGCAATAGCCGCAGCGGTCCCGGCACAGGTTGGTCAGGGGGAGGAAGACTTTGCGGGAATAGGTGACGGTCTTCCCCTTCCCTTTGTCCCGCAGTGCCCCCGCAGCAGCCAGCAGCGGCGGAAGCGGGGCCGAGGGCTCCAGGAGGCGGATGGCCACCTCGCGCGAGAGTCCTCGCCCTGCCGCCGCAGCATCCAGAGCGGCGGAAAGCCGGCCGACCATCAGTGAGGCCACAGGGGAAGTCACGCCGGATCCTTCAAGATGAAAGGCTTGTCGTCTTCACGTGCCCATCGGGTGGGGGATGTTCTTCACCTGGCGCCGGCTCGGCCGGCCCTTTGCTCCAGGTAGGCTCTCCACGGTGTCCAATAGTACTTCTCCCACCCCTGGCTGACGCCGTCGTGATCATGCTCAGGCACATCGGCGTGCACGAGGTCGATCCGCGCCCCTTGCTTGGTCTTGCTAAAGGTCAGCACCAGGATGGAATCCAGGTCGGTCTTCTTCCACTGCTTGGCGCGCCACGACTGGACGATCATGCGATTGGGAACAATCGCCAGGATCTTCCCGGTGATCGTCCCGTCGAATGCCGAGAACGCCCCTCCCACCCTCCTCCGGACGACCGCCCTGGCGCGCGTGGCGGCGGAGTGCTTCTTGGAATCCAGGTAAAGATTGAACAGGCGCGCGGGTGGCACATTGAATTCCACCCGTTGCTGAATGGCAGGCGTCATGGCCACTCCTTTCGGGACTCAGACCGAGCGACCTGGTTTCCCCCCGGCTTCAATCAACAAGACCTCTTCCCCGCCTCCGTCTTCTTGGGAAGCGTCGTTATCTGAAGAGCTTTCTTTCCGACAGATGCAGCATATGTTTGAAGGAGGCCCTCCAGCGTCGAATAGTAGCTCTCCTCTCGGGCATCCCCGCGTGCGCCTATGTCAGCTATCTGCTTCAAGTATGCCCTTAGCATCGAGACCTTCGTCCGACCCCCACCTTCCGGCCCCAGGTGTCACCCATTATTCAAGCCGTCCTCTTCCCCTTACCTCATGCGAAGTTGACGGCTTCCACCGCGCGTTTCGTCGCCAGGCTCTTCCGATGGAGCTTAAGGCGCTGGATTTCGTGTAGCGTTTCAGCTGTAAGGTAGCTCCCGCCGCACCGCGGACAGACTACAATGGGAACATTCTCTATCACCAGGAGGTCTCTCCCTTGGCCATAGGTTCTGGTCACCTTGCGGATGCGCGCGCCATTTTGGCCACAAATGTCACAGATCATCGGAGCCCTCCCTATTCTTCTGGGAGATACACGGTAAGGACGACCAGCTTGCCGGTCGGACCGAGCTTGGCGATTACCTCCACCTCTATACCGTCGATCGTCCTGCCTCTAATTCGGTACTTCCACTCACGCGTCAGCTCATCTCTCTGACGCCTCAGTACCTTGCCGCTAAGGGTACCACGCTCCACGTCATA
>Ga0210377_10003792_pt1 | contig 12892 bp, 12 predicted proteins | sample PLM4_65_b1redo_FD_155480 | JGI IMG/M metagenome (GOLD analysis project Ga0210377, IMG submission 155480) | Groundwater sediment microbial communities from an aquifer in East River, Colorado, USA - PLM4_65_b1 redo | ecosystem: Environmental > Terrestrial > Soil > Riparian zone | place: USA: East... | reverse complement strand
GGAGAGCCGCACCAGCGGCCGCACGTAGACGGAGGTCACGATGCCGCGGATCACCGGCAACAGGTGCGGCACGAAGGAGAGCCTCACCTCGGCGCCCGCGACCTCGCTCGCCTCCTGCTCCATCTCCGGGGCGTGCCGGTGCGCGCGGCCGGGCTTGTAGGCCAGGCAGTTCTCGGCCTGCTCGGCGAACAGGTAGCCGGCCTCGAGCTTGCGGCCCGCGCCAGAGACTCCGGACTTGGAATCGACCACGATTCCCGTGGTCTCGACCAGCCGCTCGCGCAGGAACGGCGCCAGCGGCAGCAGCGCCGAGGTCGGATAGCAGCCGGGAACGGCAACCAGCTCGGCCTTGCGCAGCGCCTCGCGGTGGAGCTCGGGGAGCCCGTAGACGGCCGCCGGCAGCAGCTCCGGGGCCGCGTGCTCGCCGTACCACTCGCGGTAGACGGCCGGGTCGTGGAGGCGGAAGTCGGCCGAGAGGTCGAGGACGGGGACGCCGGCCTTGCGCAGCGCCGCCACGGTCGGAGCCGAGGCCGCGTGCGGAAGCGCCGTGAACGCGAGCTCGACGTCGCGGGCGAGGCGCACCGCGTCGGCGGACGCCGTGAAGCGGAGATCCACCAGCCCGCGCAGCGACGGATGGGCGTCCGCCACCGGCTCGCCCGCGCGCTGCTCGGACGTCACCACCGCGAGCTCGAACTGCGGATGCCGCAAGAGGATCCGCAAGAGCTCGAGCCCCGTGTACCCGCTCGCTCCGAACACCGCGACCCGCATACCCTCTCCCCCGAAGCCATGCCCAAAAACGAAACGGGAGGCCGCGCGGCCTCCCGTTCAAAACCGATCCCGCCCGGTTACCGCTTGGAGAACTGGAAGCGACGGCGCGCGCCGCGCTGGCCGTACTTCTTGCGCTCCTTCTTGCGCGCGTCGCGCGTGAGCAGGCCCTTCTTCTTGAGCGCGGGGCGCAGCGCCGAGTCCACCTTTTCGAGCGCGCGCGCGATACCGTGGCACAGCGCGTCCGCCTGGCCGGCGATGCCGCCGCCCGTGATGCTCGCCGTCACGTCGTAGCGCCCTTCCGCACTCACGGCCTCGAACGGCGTGAGCAGGCGCATGTGCAGGACTTCGCGCGGGAAGTACTCCGTCATCGGGCGGCCGTTCACGATCACGTTGCCAGTCCCGAGCTTCATGCGCACACGCGCGATCGCCGTCTTGCGCTTGCCGGTGGCCGTGATGATGGGGAGGGCTTCAGGCAAGGGGGAACTCCTGCGGTTGCTGGGCCGAGTGCGGATGCGCAGGCCCGCGGTAGACCTTGAGCTTGCGGAACATGCGCCGGCCGAGCGCGTTGCTCGGCAGCATGCGCCGCACGGCCTCGCGCACCACGCGGTCGGCGTGGGGACCCGAGAGCAGCTTGTCGGCCGTCGTCTGCTTCAGATGACCGACCCAGCCGGTGTGCCGGATGTACGTCTTCTGCTCGCGCTTCTTGCCGGTGAGCTTGATCTTCTCGGCGTTCACGACGATCACGAAGTCGCCCGTGTCGACGTGCGGCGTGAAGTGCGGCTGGTGCTTGCCGCGCAGCACCGTGGCGATGCGCGTCGCGAGGCGGCCCAGCACCTTGTCCGTCGCGTCGACGACAAACCAACGCCGCACCACGTCCTGCGGTCGCACGCTCTTCGTCGCCTTGTGGGCCGTCGCGCCCATGGCAGGGCTCTCCTTCGGGAACGCCGGTTGGGCCGGAATCTTGGACCGGCAATGGGTACCGGAGGGGGCCCCCGACGTCAAGACCAATGCCGACGGAAGCGCCGGATTTTCAAGCGGATTCGCAGGCCGGGCGCGCGGCGAGCCTGGCCGAGCGGGCCCGTCAGTAGGACACGCGAACCAGCGTCAGACCCTGCGGCGGGGCCGTCGGCCCCGCAGCGCGGCGTTCGCGCGCGGCGATCACGGCGCAGAGCGATGCAGGCTCGCGGCGGCCCATGCCCGCCTGGACGAGCGTACCCGCCAGGATGCGCACCATGTGGCGCAGGAAGCCGTTGCCCTCGACGAGGATCTCGATCTCCCCGCGGGCATCGGGCTCTGAGACCGCAGGAATTCCTCGGATGTCGCAGCGCGTTAGGGTTCGCTCGGTCGAGGTCACGTCGCTGCCCAGCGCCTGAAACGAGGCGAAGTCGTGCGTGCCCAGCACGAGCGTGCCGGCGGCCTGCATGGCCGCGGCGTCGAGCGCCGGCTTCACCCACCAGCTGCGGGACGCACGCAGCGGCGAGGGGCGCGCTGCGTTCCAGATCCGATAGCGGTAGAGCTTCGCGCGCGCGTGATAGCGGGCGTGGAAGTCGCCCTGCACCTGCTCGACCGCGACGACCGCGAGATCGCGCGGGAGCACGGCGTTGAGCGCGCGCTGGAGCACCGGAGCGCCGAGCCCGGTCTCGAGCGCAACGCTCGCGACCTGCCCTTCCGCATGGACGCCGGCGTCCGTGCGGCCCGCGCCGTGCACGCGCACCCGCACGCCGCTGACGCGCTCGATCGCAGCCTCGAGCGTCCCTTGCAGCGTGCGCACGGCGCCCGCCTGCACCTGCCAGCCTGCGAAGTCCGATCCCTCGTATTCGAGTGTCAGCCGGAAGGTCGGCACATCAGCGCGCGCCCGGTTCGGTGGATCAGTGCACGTCGGACTCGGCGCATCAGGGCGCGCCGCCGAACCGGGTGACGGCAAGGGCCACGGCGTTTGCCGCGCACAGGCGCAGCGGATCGGCGGCGATCCAGAGCGCGAGCGCGTGCTCCGACATCGGATCGCGCCGCAGCCTCGCGACGACCGCCGACGCGCGCCCCGCCGCGGCCCGCGTCGTCGCATCGCGCGGATTCTCGGTCCACGTCTCGACGCCGGGCGCCGCGGCGAGCACGCGAGCGGCCTGCTTCGGATCGAGCGGGCGCGCGGTCTCGAGCGCCACGGATGCGCCGAGCCCGCTGAACATCGGAACCTGGACCGCCGTAACGCCAAGTTTTAGATCGCCGCCGAGGAGGCGCGCGAGGCTGCGCACGAGCGCATTCTCGTGGTCGGAGCCGCCGTTCTCGTCGAGCTCGCCGAGCACCGGGATGCAGTCGAAGGCGACGGGACGCGCGAAGACGCCCGGATCGGGCAGATCCTGCTGATTGAACAGCGCGAGCGATTCCTGATACAGGGCGTCGATGCCGGCGCGCCCCGCGGCGGAGGCGCCCTCGAGCAGCGTGGCCGAGGCGCGCACGAGGCCCGCCGCGAGCGCGAGCGGGCGCAGCACGAGCGCGAGCGCCAGCGCCGGGCCCGGCGGCGTCACGAGCAGCGGCGCGTCGGGCGACCAGCGCGCGCCGAAGGCCGCCACCTGGAGCGCCACTTCGGGGGAGGCCGCGAGCACACCCGAGGCATCGATGCAGGGCACGCTCGCGCGCAGCGCCTCGCGCACGGCATCGAGGGAGGCGGCGGCCGGCGCACACAAGATCACGAAATCGAGGCCGCGCAGCCGCGCCATTCCGGACTCGACCGCGTAGACTTCCCCGTTCAGCTCGACGTCCCGACCGACCGAGTCGTCCTTCGCCATCGGTACGATCTCGGCCACGGGGAGCCTGGACTCCGCGAGCACGGCGAGCACCTCGCCGCCCAGCGCTCCCGTGGCACCGAAGATCCCGACGCGCAGGCCCACGCGCGCCATCACGCGCTCTCGAGCCGTTCCAGAACGAGCTCGCCCATGCGCCGGCAGCCGACGGGTGCGCCGCTGCCCCCGAATTCGGCGAGATCGGCCGTGCGGTGGCCCGCCGCCAGCGTCGCGGCGACGGCATCGCGGATCGCCTGCGCCGCCTCGGGTGCGTCGAGCGAGTACTCGAGCAGCATGGCCGCCGACAGGATCGCCGCCAGCGGGTTCGCGCGGTCCTGCCCCGCGATGTCGGGCGCCGAGCCGTGCACCGGCTCGTAGAGGCCGATGCCGCCCTCACCGAGGCTCGCGGAAGGCAGCATCCCGAGCGACCCGGTCACCATCGCCGCTTCGTCCGAGAGAATGTCGCCAAATAAGTTTTCCGTCACGATCACGTCGTAGCGGCGCGGCTCGCGCAGCAGCCACATCGCCATCGAATCGACGAGCTGATGCTCGAGGCGCACGTCGCGGTAGTCGCGCGCCACCTCTTCCACGACCTGCACCCAGAGCTGCGAGACCTCGAGCACGTTGGCCTTGTGCACGTGCGTCACGAGCTTGCGGCGCCGGCGCGCGGCTTCGAAGGCCACCTTGGCGATGCGCGCGATCTCGACTTCGTCGTACACCATCGTATTACGCGCTTCGCGCTTGCCTCCGACGAGCGCGATGCCGCGCGGCTCCCCGAAATAGAGCCCGCCCGTGAGCTCGCGCACCACGAGCAGGTCGATCCCTTCGACCACTTCCGGGCGCAGCGTCGAGGCCCCCACCAGCGCCGGAATCACCGCCGCCGGGCGCAGATTCGCGAACAGGCCCAGCTCCTTGCGAATGCGCAGCAGTCCCTTCTCGGGACGTCGATCGACGGGCAACGCGTCCCATTTCGGGCCGCCCACCGCGCCCATCAGCACGGCGCGGGATTCGCGCGCGCGCACGAGCGTGCGGTCCGAGAGCGGTGTCCCGTGCGCGTCGATGCTCGCGCCCCCGATCAGGTCTTCCTCGAAGCCGAGCTTGCGCCCCGCACGACGCGCAGCGGCGTCGAGCACGCGCTGCGCCTCGCGGGTCACCTCCGGGCCGATGCCATCGCCCGGGAGCAGCAGGATGCGTTCCATCAGATGCCCTTCGGCTCGTTCGCCCCGTGGCGACGTTTGTGCCAGGCGAGCTTGTTGAGCGCATGCAGATACGCCTTCGCGCTCGCGACGATGATGTCGGAGTGCGCACCGTGCCCGATCACGCGCCGGCCATCCTCGGAGACCGTGACGGAGACCTCGCCGAGCGCGTCCATCCCGCCAGTGATGGCATTCACCTGGTAGCGCAGCAGATCGCTCTTCGTCTCCGTCAACTCGGCGATCGCCGTGAAGACGGCATCCACCGGGCCGACGCCGAGCGCGGTCGTCTTCTTTTTCGCCCCATCGATCGAGAGCTCGACGGTCGCCGTGGGCTTCGCGAACGTGCCGGAGAGCACGCTCAGGTCCTCCAGCGCGAAGCGCTCGTCGGTCTGCAGCACGGAATCGGCGACGAGCGACTCGATGTCCTCGTTGTAGATCGTCTTCTTCTTGTCCGCGAGATCCTTGAAGCGCTGGAAGGCGCTCTGGAACTCGCCGTCCGCGAGCTCGAAGCCGAGCTCGCGCAGCCGCTCGCGGAACGCGTGGCGGCCGGAATGCTTGCCCATCACGAGCTCGTTCGAGGGCCGGCCGATCGACTGCGGCGTCATGATCTCGTAGGTGATCGCCGCCTTCAGCACCCCATCCTGGTGAATCCCGGCCTCGTGCGCGAAGGCATTCTCGCCGACGATCGCCTTGTTGGGTTGAACCGACACGCCGATGATCGACGACAGCAGCCGGCTCGCCGGGTAGATCTCCGTCGTGCGGATCTTCGTATCGAGGCCGGCGTAGACGTCGGGGCGCGTCTTCACCGCCATCACCACCTCTTCCAGCGAGGTGTTGCCGGCGCGCTCCCCGATCCCGTTGACGGTGCACTCGATCTGGCGCGCGCCCGCGCGCACGGCCGCCAGCGAGTTCGCCACCGCGAGCCCGAGATCATCGTGACAGTGCACCGAGAAGACGGCGCCCTCGGCGCCCGGCACGCGCTCGCGCAGGTAGCGGATCAGCGCCGCGTACTCCTCGGGCTGCGTGTAACCGACCGTGTCCGGGACGTTGAGCGTCGAGGCGCCCGCTTCGAGCGCGACGCGGAAGACCTCGACCAGGTAGTCCCGATCCGAGCGCGTGGCGTCCTCGGCCGAGAACTCGACGTCATCGCAGTAGCCGCGCGCCTGGCGCACCGCGCGGTCGACTTCGGCCAGCACCTGCTCCCGGCTCATGCGCAGCTTGTGCTCGAGATGGATGTCGCTGGTCGCGATGAAGGTGTGGATCCGCGGCCGCACGGCGCCCTCGAGCGCGTGTGCAGCGCGCTCGACGTCAGTTCTTCCTGTGCGCGCGAGGCCGCAGACGCAGGTCTGCTTCAGGTCGCGCGCCACGGCGCGCACGGCCTCGAAATCGCCCTCGCTCGCGATCGGGAAGCCCGCCTCGATGACGTCGACGCCGAGCCGCTCGAGCTGGCGCGCGAGCGTGAGCTTCTCGTGCAGGTTCATGCTGCAGCCCGGCGATTGCTCGCCGTCGCGCAGCGTGGTGTCGAAGATGCGCAGCATCTGCGTGGTCATGGCTTCACCCTTGAACGCTCTGCTTCAGCCTTGAACCGGCTGGCCCTCGGCCGGCTCGGCCAGCCTTTGGAGGGGACGCTTCGCCACCCGGCGATAGATCCACTCGGCCGGCCCCGAAGCCGCATACAGGAGCCCGATCACGAACAGGGTCACGCTCGGCTCCTGCACGATCAGCGCGATCGCGAAGACGACCAGCACGAGCGTGCCGTAGGAGTGGCGCAGGTCGAGCTCCTTGAAGCTGCGGTAAGGAATCGCGCTCACCATCAGCAGACCCAGGATCGCGACGCCCGCGGCGACGGCCGCCCCCGGGACGAAGACCTGCACGTCCTGCTCGCGCAGGAACGAGACGAACCACTGGGTCGAGGCCACGATGCCCGCGGCGGCCGGGCTCGGCATGCCCTCGAAGCGCCCCTTGTAGCGCGAGGGCGCGACGTTGAAGCGCGCCAGCCGCAGCGCCGCGCAGGCGGTGAAGAGAAACGTCATCACGAAGCCGGTGCGCCCGAGGTCGCTCAGGTGGCCGGCGCTGTAGGCCAGGATCGCGGGCGCCACGCCGAAGGAGACCGTGTCGGCGATCGAGTCGTACTCCATGCCGAAACGGCTCGTCGCGCGCGCGAGCCGCGCGACGCGACCGTCGATCGCGTCACACAGAGCGGCCAGCACGATGCCGAGCGCCGCGAGGTCGTACTTGCCGTTGAAGGCGTGCACGATGGCCCAGAAGCCGAAGAACACGCCCGCCGTCGTCACCAGGTGCGGCAGCAGGTAGAGGCCGCGCCGCGGCTTGCCGTCGCGCCGGCGCCGGCGCCGGCGGCGGAAGCGGCGCGCACCGGGCTCGAAGGGCTCCGCCATCATGCCGCGCCCGGGAGCTGCGCCACGACGGAGCTGCCGCCTCGCACGCGGTCGCCGCGGCGCACACGCAGCTCGGCGGAAAGCGGCAGCACGACGTCCGTGCGCGAGCCGAAGCGGATCAGCCCATAGCGATCGCCGCGCCGCAGCCAGTCGCCGACGAGCGGGTGACAGACGATGCGGCGCGCGATCAGACCCGTGATCTGCACCACGCGCACGCGCTCCCCGGTCGCGCTGTCGAGCGTCAACGTGCAGCGCACGTTCGCGGTCTCTGCGCGGCGGTCGAAGGCCGCTAGATACGACTTGCCGCCGCGCTCGATCGAGACCACGCGCCCCGCGATCGGGGCGCGGTTCACGTGGACGTTGAACACCGAGAGGAAGATCCCCACGCGCTTCGCCTTCGTGCCGTCCGGCAGCTCGATCTCGCCCGCCTCGAGCACGCGGCCGTCGGCGGGAGCCACCACGCTGCGCTCGTCGCCCCCGACCAGACGCGGCGGGTTGCGGAAGAACGCCGCGACGAAGAGCGTGCAGCCGAGCAGCGCCGCGCCGAGCCAGAGGGAGCCGAAGGCGCCGGCCACACCGGCGAGCGCGAGCGGCACGGCCCCCAACACGAACGCGTCCTTCACGATGAACTCGGTCGGACGCTCCGCGAAGACGGGACCCTCGGAGCTCGCGGTGGGTTCGCTCATCTCAGTTCTTCGAGCGGTCGACCAGGCGATTGTCCTTGAGCCAGGGCATCAGCCCGCGCAGCTTCGCACCGACCTGCTCCATCGGATGCGCCTCTCCCTGCTTGCGCAGGGCCTGGAAGGAGACCGCGCCGGCCTTGTTCTCGAGGATCCATTCCCGCGCGAAGCGCCCCGTCTGGATCTCTCCGAGGATCTCGCGCATGCGTTCCCGCGTCGCGGCGTCGATGATGCGCGGTCCGCGCGTGAGGTCGCCGTATTCCGCCGTGTTCGAGATCGAGTAACGCATGTTGGCGACGCCGCCCTCGTAGATCAGGTCGACGATCAGCTTCACCTCGTGGATCGTCTCGAAGTAGGCCATCTCGGGCGAGTAGCCGGCCTCGACGAGCGTCTCGTAGCCCGCCGCCATCAGCGCCGTGAGCCCGCCACACAGCACCGCCTGCTCGCCGAACAGGTCGGTCTCCGTCTCCTCCCGAAAGGTGGTCTCGATGATCCCCGCGCGGCCCGCGCCGATCCCCTTGGCATAGGCGAGCGCGATCTCGAGCGTGTCGCCCGACGGATCGGCGTGGACGGCGACCAGCGAAGGCACGCCGCGCCCCTGTTCGTAGTGCGCGCGCACCGTGTGGCCGGGGCCTTTGGGGGCCACCATGAAGACGTTTACGTCCTTCGGCGCGACGATCGCTCCGAAGTGGATGTTGAAGCCGTGGGCCACCGCGAGGTAGTCCCCGGGCTTCAGGAACGGCTCGATGTGCTCGCGGTAGATGTCGGCGGTGGTCTCGTCCGGGAGCGTCATCATCACGACGTCGGCCTCGCGCGCCGCCTCGCCGACGGTCGTCACTGGCAGCCCCGCGCGCTCGGCCTTGGGCCACGAGGGCGAGTCCTTGCGCAGGCCCACCAGCACCTTCACGCCGGAGCTCTTCAGGTTCTGCGCGTGCGCGTGTCCCTGGCTGCCATAGCCGACCACCGCGACCGTCTTGTCGGCGAGGCGTCCCAGGTCCGCGTCCTTGTCGTAGAAGATCCTCAGTGCCATCGCCGCTTCTCCCTCGGGGGTAATCAACCGAGATTATGCAACGGAATCGGGACCGTCAAAAGGCGCCCCGTGGGGCGCGGTCTCGGCACCCACCACCGCCTCGAAGCGCTCGCCCGTGCGCCGCACCTCGGCCTCGGCGCGGCGCAGGTAGCTCGGCGCGAGCGCCTCGGCCGAGATGCCGGCGCCTCGCGCGAGGCAGAGCGCGCCGAGCTCGGCCACCTGCGCAGCGCCGAACGCGGCCTCGCGCGCGAGCGTCACGCCGGGGCCCAGCGCGCGCATCAGCGCCTCGAACACGAGCGGCGCGCCCTCGCCCACCAGCCGGCAGCGCGCCGGCAGGCGCGCCGCGAGCTGCTCGGGCGTCCAGACGCCTGCGCAGAGCGCCGTATCCGCCTCCTCCCCCAGGCGCCGGAACGCGGCACCATACACTTCACCGCGACGCGCGTCGAGCAGCGCCACCACCGGCTCCTCGCACGCGCCCGCCGCGCGCGCAAGCGCGGCGAGCGTCGAGATCGCGGCGACGGGGGTGTCGCTGCCGAAGGCGAGGCCCTTGAGCGTCGCCACGCCGATGCGCAGACCGGTGAAGGAGCCGGGACCGATCCCGATCGCGAAGCCGGCGAGCTCGGCGACGCCGACCCCCGCACGCCGCAGCAAAGCGTCGATGGCCGGCAACAAGGACGCGGCGACGGAGACACCGGGAGGCGTGCGCTCCTCGTCCCGCGTCTCGCCATCGCGCCAGAGCGCCGCGCTCGCGGCGCCGGTTGCGCTCTCGAGTGCGAGTAGCCAGCCCTCCGCGGCTAGAGGCCCGTGCCGCTTCGCAGCCAATCGACGACCTTCGACCAGTGGCGGGAGATGTCGTTCCAGAACGCCATGCCCATCAGCAGCATCAGCACGGTGAGCCCTATCTGCTGGAACACCAGGCGCGTGCGCAGCGAGAGCGGCGAGCGCTTCACGCCTTCCGCGAGGAAGAGCACGGCCTGACCGCCGTCGAGGATCGGAATCGGGAGCAGATTCAGGATCCCGAGGTTGATGCTGATGAGAATCAGCGTCGAGAGATAGGTCTCCCAGCCACGCTCGAACGCGTTGCCCGCGATCTGCGCGATGCCGATCGGCCCGGCCAGCTGCTTGCGCGAGACCTCGCCCGTCACGATCTTGACCAGACCGCGCAGGAACATCTGCGTGACGTCGATCGTCATGCCGACCGCGCGCGGCACGGCGACGAAGGGATTGCGCGTCTGGTCGAGCGCCACCGCGCCCGGCAGCGTCGCGGCCTCGGCCGTAACGCCGACCCGAAAGCGCGGCTCCTCGATCCCTAGCCCGACGTCGACCGGAGCCATCTCGGGCGCGACGCTCGCGTGCTCGAGCTTGCCCTCGCGCGCATACACCAGCTCGAGCGGGCGCCCGCCGCTGGTCCGCACCGTCTCGGCGAACGACAGGAAGCTGCCGACCAGCTCGCCGTCGACCGACAGGATCAGGTCGCCGCGCGCGAGGCCCGAGCGCCCGGCCGGCGAGTCCGGCTCGACGGTCGAGACGAGCACGTTCGCGGGGACGACGCCGACGGAGGCGAGGTCGCCCAGCGCCGGGATCTCGAACGCCAGCCGCTGCCCGGGCGCGGGCCCGCGGTCGACCTCCACGCGCAGCGGGGCGGAGGCCGCCGCGTAGCTTCTGGAGAGTCCCGACCAGTCCTCGATGGGCTTGCCATCCACGGAGACGATCACGTCGCCCGAGCGCAGCCCCGCACGGTGCGCCGGGCCCGCTGCGTCCGGAACGCCGATCATCGCCGTGAGCCGCCGGTGGCCGAGCCCCACCCAGCCCGTCGCGCGCACCTTGCCGAATTCGTCGAGCGCTGCGCGCGAGGCGACTTCGAAGCGAACCTCGCGCGGCTCGCCTCCCCGCTCGTAGCGCACCGCCAGCGTGTCGCCCGGATGGCTGCGCACGCGGTCCTCGAAATCACCCCACCACGTGATGGGCGCCGCATCGACCGCGACGAGCCGGTCGCCCGCTGCGAGCCCGGCGCGCTCGGCCGGCGAGCCCGCCTCGACGGCGCCGATCACGGGCGCAGGCCGCGGCATGCCGACGACGAGCGTGACCGCGAAGATCACGACCGGGAGCATCAGGTTCATGACGGGGCCGGCGAAGACGATCGCGAGCTTCTGCCAGAGCGGCTTCGCACCGAGCGCCTCGCTCGGGTGGGCGCGCACCTCGGGATCGTCGATCTCGTCCGGATTTTCGCCCAGCATCTTGACGAAGCCGCCGAGCGGAAACCACGCGATCGCGTACTCGGTTCCCTTGCGCTTCCACGCCAGGCGCCAGCGCCCGATGCCGATCGGCGGGCCGAAGCCCAGGCAGAACTTGAGCACGCGCACGCCGCACCAGCGCGCCACCAGGAAGTGTCCGAGCTCGTGCACGAAGATCAGCACCGAGAGCATCAGCACGAAGGCGAAACCGTAGGTCAACGCGGTCATGCGCTGCGAGCCTCCCGGTGTCCGAGCCATTCGCGCGCTCGCGCGCGCCCCCAGGCGTCGGCTTCGATCACGTCGCCGAGCGACGCGAGCGTCTGCGCGCCGCTCTGCGCCGCAAAGCCCTCGAGCACGGCGGCGTTCGCAGCGGCGATCGACGGGAACGCGATGCGCCCCGTGAGGAACGCGGCGACCGAGATCTCGTTGGCGGCGTTCAGCACCGCCGGCGCCGCCTCGGCGCTGCGCAGCGCCTGATAGGCGAGATCGAGGCAGGGAAAGCGCTTGCGATCCGGGTCCTCGAACTCGAGCCTGGCGAGCGCGGCGAGGTCGAGGCGCGGGAGATCGAGCGGGAGGCGCTCGGGATGCGCGAGCGCCACGGCGATCGGCACGCGCATGTCCGGCAGCCCCAGCTGCGCGAGCACCGAGCCGTCCACGAATTCGACGAGCGAGTGCACGATCGACTGCGGATGCACGACGACGTCGACGCGTTCGGGCGGCGCATCGAAGAGCCAGCGCGCCTCGATCACCTCGAGCCCCTTGTTCATGAGGGTTGCCGAGTCGATCGTGATCTTCGGTCCCATCTCCCAGTTCGGGTGCCGCAGGGCCTCGGCGACCGTGGCACGCGCGATGCGCGCCGCGTCCCAGGTGCGGAAGGGTCCGCCGGAGGCCGTGAGGATCAGGCGCGACACGTCCTCGCGTCGCTGGCCGGCGAGGGCCTGGAAGATCGCGCTGTGCTCGCTGTCGACCGGCAGCAGCGTGACGCCGTGCGCGCGCGCTTCGCGCATCACCAGCGCCCCGGCCATCACCAGCACTTCCTTGTTCGCGAGCGCGACGTCGCGCCCGGCGCGGATCGCGGCGAGCGTGGGCGCGAGGCCCACCGCGCCGACCAGCGCGGAGACCACGAGGTCCGCCGGGTGCTGCGCCACGGCCTCGAGCCCGGCGGCGCCCACGGCGATCTCGACGCGAGAGCCCCCGAGCCGCTCGCGCAGCGCCGCGGCCAGCGTCGCGTCGGCGACCGAGACGAGCGCGGGGCGGAAGCGTTTCACCTGCTGCGCGAGCTTCTCGACGTTTCGCCCCGCCGCGAGCGCGGCGATCGGGTACCGCTCGGGGAAGGCGTCCGCGACGGCGAGCACCTGCTCGCCGACACTGCCGGTGCTGCCGAGGATCGTGAGCCGGCGCGGGGATCCACCCGGGCTCGGCTTCACCCCGCCGTGCGGCCGCGCGGCAGTCGCCGGCTCAGCTCCCCGCATGCTCGCTCCCGCGCACCTGTTGGCTGGTGAGACCGAAGCGGCGCTCGCGCTTCTGATAGTCGAGGATGGCTTCCACGAGGTGGCTCTTGCGGAAATCGGGCCACATCACGTCCGTCGAGTAGATCTCGGCGTAGGCGATCTGCCAGAGCAGGAAATTCGAGACGCGCAGCTCGGCGCCCGTTCGGATCAGCAGGTCCGGATCGGGAATCTCGGGGTCGTACAGGTAGGCAGCGAAGGTCTTCTCGTCGAGCTGCTCCGGATCGACCTTGCCCTGCTCGGCGTCGCGCAGCAGCTTGCGGGCGGCGTCGACGATCTCGGCGCGTCCGCCGTACGAGAGCGCGA
>Ga0210377_10003791_pt1 | contig 12894 bp, 11 predicted proteins | sample PLM4_65_b1redo_FD_155480 | JGI IMG/M metagenome (GOLD analysis project Ga0210377, IMG submission 155480) | Groundwater sediment microbial communities from an aquifer in East River, Colorado, USA - PLM4_65_b1 redo | ecosystem: Environmental > Terrestrial > Soil > Riparian zone | place: USA: East... | reverse complement strand
CCATGGCGTCGGAGCCGTAGAGCGCCGAGCCCGCGCCCTTTACGATCTCGATGCGCTCGACACCAGGCAGGCGGAGCTCCTCGAGGTTGAGGTTGCCGTTCGCGTCCCGGCCCAGGTAGCGCCGGCCGTTGACGAGCACGAGCACCCCCTTGTTCGGGATTCCGTTGATCGACAGGTGGCCCTGGCCGCCGCCGGCATTCACCTGCACGCCGGAGCCGCTTTGCTCCACGAGCACGTCCTTCGCCGAGCGGGCGCCCGTGTCCTGGATCTGCGCCCGCTCGAGGAGGGTCACCGGCTGGGCCACGTCGAGCAGCAGCTGCTCGCGCCGGTTCGCGGTCTCGACCGTGATCGTGGTGCTGAGCTGCGCCACCCCCATCTGGAGCTCGAGCGACTTCGTCTCGCCGTCGGCGAGCGTGACGGCCGGCTCGGCCCTGTCGGCGAAGCCCGGGAAGGTGGCCCGCACCTCGTAGCGGCCCGGAGCCAGCGCGTGGAGACGAGCCACGCCCTGGTCGTCGGTCACCGAGCGCTGGCTCGCACCCGTCTCCACGTGCGTGGCCCACACCGCGGCCCGCGGGATGACTCCGTGGTTGTCGCGGACGGTGACCGTCAGCTTGGCATCCGCCGCGAGGCAAGGTGCGGCGAGAAGCGACAACAGCAGGCCGGCAATCCTGGCCGTGCGCCCGATTTCCATGGCAGACCTCACCCGTGAACGCGCTGTGCGGAGAAGATGCCTCAGTTTCCGCAGCCGCCGGTCCGGCTGTCAAGCGAATTGCCCAACCGATTGGACGAGGCGCACGCGAGCGCGCGGGCGGCGGGCCTAGCGAGCGGCGCGCTCCCGCGCGGGGCAGCGGCCCGAGCCTTCGGTGATCGCTCGCAGCCGGGCCCCCACCTCCGGCGTCAGGTCGGAGGCGGCGAAGCGCCAGCGCCAGTTGCCGTCGCCGCGGCCCGGCAGGTTCATGCGCCCTTCCGACCCCGTGCCGAGCACGTCCTGCAGCGGCACGATCGCAGTGTCAGCCACCGAGACCAGAAGCGTGCGGACGAAGTCCCAGTGGATCTCGCCGCCGTCGCCGCCTACGTAGGCGAGCGCGCGCTCCCGCTCGCGCTCGACCTCGGCGGCGGTGCGTGTCGAGTCCCCCACCCCGGCGTTCCACCAGCCCACGACCGTGTCGTTGTCGTGCGTGCCGGTGTAGACGACCTTGCGCTTCCAGTAGTTGTGGGGAAGGAAGTCGTTGCCCTGGGCGTCGCTGCCGAAGGCGAACTGCAGGATCGCCATGCCCGGGAAGCCGAAAGCGTCGCGCAGCGCCTCCACTTCGGGCGTGATCACGCCCAGGTCCTCGGCCACGACCGGAAGCTCGCCCAATGCTCCGCGCAGGGCCTCGAAGAGCGCTTTGCCGGGACCCTTCACCCAGCGGCCCTTGATCGCGGTCGTCGCGTCGCCCGCCACCTCCCAGTACGCCTCGAAGCCACGGAAGTGGTCGAGCCGCACGAGGTCCACGAGCTCGAAGACCGCGCGCAGCCTGTCGATCCACCAGGCGTAGCCGGTCCGCTCGAGCGCGTCCCAGCGGTAGAGCGGGTTGCCCCAGAGCTGGCCCGTGGCGGAGAAGTAGTCGGGCGGAACGCCGGCCTGCAAGGACGCTCGCCCGTCCGCACCGAGGTGGAACAGCTCCGGGTGCGCCCAGACGTCGGCGCTGTCGTGGGCCACGAAGATCGGCACGTCCCCCATCAGTCGGATGCCGCGCTCGCGGGCCGCCTGCCTGACGCCCGCCCATTGCTCGAAGAACAGCCACTGCGCGAACTCCACCTCGCGGCACTCGCGCGCGAGCTCGCGGCGCGCCCGCTCGAGCGCTTCCGGCTCGCGCTCGACGAGCGAGCGCTCCCAGGTGTTCCACGCGGCGCCGCCGCTCGCCCGCTGCAGCGCCGTGAAGAGGGCAAAGTCGGCGAGCCACGCAGCGTGGCCGCGGACGAAGGCGTGAAACGCCTCGCGGCGCGAGGCGTCCGCACCAGCCTCGAAGGCCGCGTGCGCCTTCTCGAGCAGCGGGCGCTTCCACTCGATCACCCGGCCGAAATCGACCGCACGCTCCTCGAAGCGGGGCCGCCTGGCGAGGTCCACGTCCGTCAGCAGGCCGAGGTCGCGCAGGCGGTCGAGCGAAACGAGCAGCGGGTTGCCGGCAAACGCCGAGAAGCACTGGTAGGGCGAGTCGCCGTAGCCGGTGGGCCCGAGCGGCAGCACCTGCCACAGGCGCTGGCCCGTCTCCTGGAGAAAGTCGAGGAAGGCGAGCGCGGTGGGGCCGAGCTCTCCGATCCCGTGCGGCCCCGGCAACGAGGTCGGGTGCAGCAGGATCCCGGCGACGCGCGAAGCCCCCGCGACGGCGGGGGCGGCCTCCTGGGGACTCGTCACTGCGCCGCTGGGGGTTCGACCTTGACGAGGACCGACTGGTTGATCAAGTTGTCGCGGTTGTCCTTCATCTGCACGTTGACCGCGAGCAGCGCGTTGACGCGGAAGTCGGGCAGGAAGTAGCTCGTCGTCTGCGGCACCACGAGCGTGCCCCCGGGTTCGATCCGCTTCTCGCCGACGAACACGATCAGGTCGGCGCTGTCGAAGTAGGTGAGGCTGACCAGCAGTCCCGTCTCGGGATCGTAGATCTGGGCGCTCACGAACAGGATTTCGCCGCCCAGGCCGTTCAGCTCCTGGATCGTCACTCTGTACCCGATCGAGACTGCGCCGGTGAGCACGTTCTGGCTGGGCGGCACGGGGGAGGGATCGACCGTCACCTGGATGGCGGCGCGCGCCACGTCGGCGGCCGTCAGCGGGTCCTCCCCGCACGACGGCGCGAGGAGTGCGACAAGCAGGAGCAGCGCGAGGTGGAGCCGCGGCGAGCGGGTCATCCGGTCAGGTCCTGGCCGCGGGCGGCGGCAGCTCGGCCGCCTCGCAGGTCGAGGCGAAGCCGTTGCGATTGTGCGATCCGTCGCAGAACGGCTTCTTGGTCGATTGACCGCAGCGGCAGAGCGAGACGACCGTGCGGCCGGCGAGGCCCCACTCCTTCCCACTCTCGTCCTGAATCGTGATCGCTCCCTCGAGACGGAGGGGTCCGTTGTTCCTGACCGTCACCTTGAAGTCGGACATGAAGCTCCATTCTAGCCGCGGGTGTGGCGCGCGGTAAACTGCCAGGATGATGCAGGAGGTCGGGGTGGCGGGCGCGGCTTCGGAACGGGAGTACCGAGCGGGGCGCGAGGCGGCGGGGCTCGTCACGCTCGCGCGCGGGACGCTCGACGTGACCGGCCCCAAGCGCCAGGACTTCCTGCACGCGATGCTGAGCAACGACGTGAACGGCCGGCGTCCCGGCGAGGGTTGCCGCGCGGCCAGCATGAGCGCGAGGGGCTCGCTGCAGGCCTTCCTGCGCGTGCTCGTGGACGCGAGCGTCGTGGTGCTCGAGACCGAGCAGGAACGCCTCGAGCTGGTGCTGCGGACGCTGGAGCACCACAAGGTCGGGGCGCCGGTCCGCTTCGCGAAGCGGCCGGTCAGCGTGCTGGGGGTGCTGGGTCCGCGCGCGGGCGAGGTGCTGATCGCCGCGGGCGCGGCGCCGCTGCCGGAGGCCCTCGACTCCCACCGCGAGGCCCGCGTGGGCGACCAGCCGGTGCGGCTCGTGCGGGCGGGCGACCTGCCCGGCGGCGGCTTCGTGCTGCACGCAGCCCCTGAGCAGGCAGAGGTAGTGCGGGCGGCGCTCGAGGCGGCGGGCGCCCTTCCGCTCGGCGCCGAAGCGCTCGACGCGCTGCGCATCGAGGCGCTCTGCCCGTGGTACGGCACGGACGTCGACGAGGACAACCTGCTCCATGAAACGGGCCTCGTGAGCGTCCTCCACTCCTCCACCAAGGGCTGCTACGTGGGCCAGGAGGTGATCGCACGGCTCGAGGGGCGCGGCGGCCACGTGAACAAGGCGCTGCGCGGCCTCCGGCTCGGCGCGCCCGCGAGTCCGGGCGCGGCAGTGACGGCGGACGGCAAGGACGCCGGCTGGCTCACCACCTGCGCGGTGTCGCCGCGACTCGGGCCGATCGCGATGGGCTACGTTCACCGCAGCCACTTCGCTCCCGGCAGCGAGGTCGCGGTGGGCGGCGTCCCCGCCCGGGTCGTCCTCAGCTTCGACGAGCCAGGGCCGCAGGCGTGAAGATCTACACGAAGACCGGCGACAAGGGCCGGACGGGGCTCCTCGGCGGCACGCGCGTGCCGAAGGACGCGCTGCGGGTCTCGGCCTACGGCGACGTGGACGAGGCGTGCGCGACGATCGGGGTCGTGGTGTCCCAGGCGGACGCTCGCCTCGCGCACCTCCTGGGCGCGATCCAGAAGGACCTGTTTGCGATCGGCGCGCGCCTCGCCGACCCCACGCACAAGCTCGCGGCCCGGCGCGCCAAGGCGGCGGTCACCGCCGCGCACGTCCGGAGGCTGGAGAGGGCGATCGACGCGCGCGAGCGCGAGCTGCCGCCTCTGCGGGCATTCGTGTTGCCGGGGGGCCGCCCGGTGGCGGCGCTGCTGCACCAGGCCCGCACCGTCGTGCGCCGCGCCGAGCGCACGGTAGTCGCGTTGTCACACGACGCCCTTGTAGAGCCGGGCATCCTCGTCTATCTCAACCGGCTGTCGGACCTGCTATTCGTGCTCGCCCGCCACGAGAACCACCGCGCAGGGGTCGTCGAAGAGCGCTGGTAACAAGCTGCTCAGCCCCCAATGAAGGTGTGTTTCCAGCTCAAGCGCACCTTGACCGGCCGGCCGGCCTTGCTGCCGGGCTCGTACTTCCAGCGGCTGATCTCAAGCAGCACGGCCTCGAGCACGCCGCCGCCCTCCTCGACGCGGATGTCGGTCACGTCGCCGGCCTCGTTGACGACGAAGCTCGCCGTGATCGAGACCCGGGTGCCCCGCGCGAGCTTCGGCCCCCAGTCAGGATATGCAGCGCTCGCCCCGGAGAGGCGGCGCGGCGGGACGTCCACGTTGTCTTCGTCGTAGACCCTGGGGTCGACCGGCGCGGCGGGAGGCTGCTGCACCGGCCGCAGCGCCCGCGTCGGCAGCTCGACGGGCGCCGTCGGCAGCGGCGTCGGCACGGGCGACGCGGCCACGACCGGAGGCTGTGACGCGGCGCCTCGATGGCGGGACGGCAGGGCCGTCAGCTCCACGACCACCGGGGGCGTCGGCGTGGGCGTCGCTGCCGGCGCGCCGGACGGCGGCGGAGAGGGCGGCGGCGCCGCGACGCCCCCTGCGCTCACGAGGTGCACGGCCAGCAGCGCGAGTGCTGCCTGGGCGAGCGCCATCCGTGCGATCGGGGGCCGCTCCGCGACCAGCACGACCGGGCGCGTCTCGTCTTCGGGTCCGCTCTCGGTGAGCGACATGCCGGGCGCGGCCAGCAGGCCCGGCGCCGAGCGGGCACAGGCGGCCTGGAGCGCGCGCTGCATGTCGACGGCGGTCGGGTAGCGGTCGGCCGGGTCCTTGGCGAGGGCGCGCGCCAGCACCGGCCGCAGCGGCTCCGGCAGCTGCGGCAGGTCGAGGAACGGCGCGTCGTGGAGCTGGCGCACGATCGTGGCGACCGCCGTCTCGCCGCGGAACGGGACGCCACCCGTGAACAGCTCGAAGATCACGACCCCGAGCGAGTAGAGGTCGCCGCGGAAGTCGACGCCGTCGCCCCGCAGCTGCTCCGGGCTCATGTACTCGGGCGTCCCCATCAGGCTGCCGGTGGCCGTGACGGTGACGCCCCCGGTCGCGCCGTGCTGCTTGGCGATGCCGAAGTCCATCACGCGCACGGCGCCCTTGCGGTCGCGCATCAGGTTCGCCGTCTTGAGGTCGCGGTGCACGACGCCCGCCTCGTGGATGGCGACGAGGCCGTCGGCGACCTGCAGCGCGACGCTCCAGGCCTCGTCGTGGGGCAGCCCGCCCGCCTCGCGCACGGCCCCCGCCAGGTTACAGCCCTCGACGAGCTCCATGCAGATGTAAAGCAGCCCGCGGTCCTCGCCGTCGCCGTACACCGAGCAGACGTTCCTGTGCCGCACCCGACGCGCCAGGCGGATCTCGGATCGGAAGCGCTGCTCCACCCGCCCCGACTCGCGTGCCACGTCGGGCCGGAGCACCTTGATCGCGACCGTCTCGCCGAGCTCGCGGTCGAAGGCCCGGTAGACCATGCCCATGCCCCCGCGGCCGAGCGGGCCCAGGATCTCGTAGCGCGAAGCGAACAAAGCGCCCTCCGAGAGCGCCGCGAGTGCTCTTTCCAGGGCTTCGCCACAGGCGAAGCACACCCGGGCGGAGCTATCGTTCTGGGCGCGGCAGGAGGGACAGTTCATCGGTCCGTCACGACGATGATAGCGTGGCTTGGTAGAATCCAGAGCTCGATGGCCTTGCGCGCAGCCGTTTTCGACTTCGACGGGGTGATCGTGGATAGCGAGCCCCTGCACTTCCGCTCGCTGCGCGACGCGCTCCTGCGCGAGGACGTCGAGATCAGCCACGAGGAGTACTGGGACCACTTGCTGGCGCACGACGACCGCAGCTCGATCCGCCTGGCCTTCGAGCGGCGCGGTGAGCGGCTCGATCCTGACCGCCTCGCCCGCGTGGAGCGGTTCAAGGTCGAGCGCTTCGCCGAGCTGATCCCCGAGGTGCCGGTCTTCCCCGGGGCGCGCGAGGTGATCGGCGCGCTCGCCGCGGAGCTGCCGCTCGCGATCGCCTCGGGCGCGCGCCACGAGGAGATCGAGGCGATTCTCGCGGGGATCGGCCTGCGGGATGCGTTCGCTGCCCTGGTGGGCGCCGAGGACGCCTCTCGCACCAAGCCCGACCCGGCACCCTATCTCGAGGCGGCACGCCAACTCGAAAGCCGCGTCCCGGGGCTCGTGCCCGCGCAGTGCGTGGCGTTCGAGGACTCGGTGCCAGGGGTCATGTCGGCGCTCGGCGCGGGCATGAAGGTGGTGGGCGTCGCGCACAGCTACCCCGCCGCAAGGCTGCGCTCCGCGCACCGCGTCCTCGACTCGCTCGCCGCGCTCGAGCCCGCGTCGCTCGGCGGGCTCTTCGAGGACTGAACGCTTTGCCCTCCCGACACCTCGATCCCGAGCAGGCTCGCCGCTACAGCGAGCACCGCTACGACTTCAACCGCAAGTCGCTCGCCGGCCGCGTGGTGCTGCTGCCGGGCGGTGCTTCGGGCCTGGGTGCGGCGATCGCGGCGCTGCTGGTGCAGGACGGAGCGATCCCGGTCGTGGGCTATCGCTCGAACCGCGGCAACGCGCTCGCCTTCCAGCAGCGCGTGCAGGACCTCTACGGCGGCCTCGTCCACCTGGTGGAGGGCGACGTCGCCGATCCCGACGTGCGCAAGCGGTACCTCGAGGCGGCACTCGCGGTGAAGGGCGAGCTCTACGGCGTCGTCGCCCTCACGGGTGATCCGGCGCGCGTGAAGGGCGGCGAGCTCGACGGTGCTTCGCTGCACGCCTCCTTCACCGCCAACTTCGAGGCCCCGGTGCTGCTGGCGCGCGCGGCGGCCGAGGAGATGCTGCGCCGCGACACGCACGGCGCGATCGTGCTGTTCTCCAGCATGCAGGGTGTGTTCCCGTTCGAGGGCAGCCTCGCCTACGCCTCGCCCAAGGCGGCGCTCGTGCACGCGGCGCGCGTGCTCGCGAAGGAGTACGGCGGCAAGGCCGACATCCGCGTCAACGTCGTGGCCCCCGGCGCCACGGTCGTGGGCATGGCACGCGCCTCGATCGAGAGTGGCAAGTACGACCCCTACGTGGATCGCGGCACGATCGCGCGCTTCGGCCGTCCGGAGGACGTCGCGCGCACGGTCCGCTTCCTGCTGGAGCCGGACTCGTACGTCACCGGCCAGGTGATCACCGTGGACGGCGGCCTGACGCTCCGGCGCGACCGGCTGGGCTGATCATCCGACGTAGGGCGCCGCCCTCGAACCTAGGCCGTCACGCGGACGACGCGAAGCGTCATCGCCTCCGCGTCCCAATCGGCGACGACAATTCCAGTCGGGCGGATGCCGATGTATTCCGCGGGGCGCGTCGTGGCCATCGGGATCACGTCCTCGAGTGACAGGCCGGTGAAGCGGACGGCGTTGCCGATGGCAACCGGCAGCGTCAAAGCGGATCCGGCGAGGTTCGACGCACCGGGAGCGGCGACACGCCCCGCCCGGTCGAGCTCGACCTTCTGGCCGCCCAGCGTGTAGACGCCGGGAGGCATGCCGGCCGCGGCCATCGCGTCGGTCACGAGGATCGTCCGCGCGGGTGTTTTCGCGCGAACCATCGATCGGACCGTCGCCTCCGGCAGGTGGTGGCCGTCGACGATGAGGCTCGCGAGCAGCCGGTCCTCCGCGAGCTGCTCCCAGATCAGGTTCGGGTGGCGCGGCAGCGTGCCCGCGCAGCCGTTGCCGAGGTGGGTCGACAAGGTCGCACCGGCAGCAACCGCGTCCTGGATCTGGGCCCGGTCCGCTGCCGTGTGGCCGATCGCCACTCTCACGCCTCCGCAGACCAGGTGTTCGATGAGCGGGATGGCACCGGGCGCTTCGGGAGCGAGTGTCACGATGCGGACGTGACCCTCGGCCGCGTCCTGGCGACGCCTGAAGTCGTCCACGTCGGCCCCCCGGACGTGCTCGCGCGCGTGCGCTCCGCGCGGGCCGTCCTCGGGCGAGATGTAGGGCCCTTCCATGTGGATTCCCGCGATCGCGGGATGCCCGGTGCGGACGAAGCTGCGAGCGCACGCAGTGAAGGCTTCCAGGGAGGACGTGATGAGCGTCGGCAGGAAGCGCGTGACCCCGGTCTTCTCGATCGCCGCCACCGCCCGCCGCACGTCGTCCAGCGTGACCGCCGGATCGCCGAAGTCGACACCCGCGAAGCCGTTGACCTGCAGGTCGACGAAGCCCGGCAATTCCAGGCGCCTCGACTCGCCGCCCGCAGACGGCCCTGCTACCGCTTCACCGCGGCCGAGCCCGAGCGCCGCACCGCTGGCGGCGGCTCGCACGAGGAACCGGCGGCGAGAGGCTTGAGCGTCGTTCACGCCGCGGATCGTGCCACACCCCGCGAGGGGCGTCACGCGGTAGCGGCTCGACGAGGCGATCGTCGAGCTGCTAGCGCGCCTCGACCAGCTCGGGTCCGCCGTCGGTCAGGCTCTCGACGTCGACGAAGCGGCGCTGCGCCGCGCGCCAGTGCGCCCTCGCCCACGCCGCGTGGTGCGAGGCACGCTCCGGCTCGAGTCGGACCGCCTGGGCGTAGAGGCGGACGGCTTCGTCCCAGCGCCCCCCACGCGCGGAGTCGAACGCGTCGCGCGCCGAGGCCTCCCCGCCCTTGGGGAGGGCCGCTTCCCCCGGCCCGTACAGGAACACCTCGGCGATCAGCAGGCGGGGACCCGGTCCCTGGAATGCAAGCCGCACCTCGTCGGTCTCGCGCTCGCGGAGGGGCACCGCGAGCAGCGCCTGCCGTCCGGCGCGCGGCGCCCCGTTCACCCACTGGAATCCCGCGCGGCCGGGGCCCTCGGCCACGACCTGCCCGGCAATCGAGGCGACCCAGGGCACCGCCAGCGGAGAGGTCTCGAGGTCCAGCGCCAGCACGAGAGCGGACAGCCGGCGTGCCGGGGTCACGCGGACGACGAGCCCGCTGCCTCGAGCGAGGCCCGTGGCGGAGCTCCACGTCGTGGCCGGGTCGCGGTCGAGCGCCTCGGGGCCAACGGCACCGCCGTCGAGCGTCTCGAGTTGGATCGCCAGCGTCGGGACGGGTCGCGACTCGTCGTAGGGCGGATGGAAGCCGTGGAAGACCGTGAAGCCGGAGGCCTCGGTCTCCTCGAAGGAGCCGCCCATGGCGCGCAGCCGCTCGCGGAAGCCCGCCGCGCGCGGCATCCCCCGCGACAGCCGGCTCGAGAGCACCCACGCCGGGGCCGGGTCGAGGTCGACCTCGTCGCGGAAGCGCAGCGGATCGCCGGGGATCCGCTCGTTCCAGGCCTGGCTGGCGATGACTGCGCGGCGCGTCTCGAGCGTGAGGCGGCCCGCGAACTGAAGGCTCGCGTAGGCGCTGCGGGCCCCGGCCGACTCGACGGACGCGATGGCGGTGTCGAGCGGAGGTACCTCCCAGACGCGGTCGGCGTGGTCGGGTTGGGCCCAGGCCCGCTGGAGCAGCCGTCCGCCGTAGCCCCAGGGCACGACGAGGGCGAGGCCGGTGACGAGCGCCACAGGACGGCGGCGAGCCCAGAGCGCCGCGAGACCCGCTCCGGCGAGAGCCAGCAGCGGCGCGCTCATCCCGTACAGGTAGCGCAGATCGTCCGGTCCCGTCCGACGTGACAGCCAGAAGGCCCCCGCGAGTGCCGCCCCCCATCCGAGGAGGGGTAGCGCGAGCCGCGAGCGGCAGCCCGCGCCGACGGCGACCAGCAGGCCACAGGCGAGCAGCGCGACGAGCACCGCTGGCAGCGCAGCCCGCTCCTTCCCGTCGACGACGAGCGGCACCGAAAGCCCGAGGAACCCCGCGAGCGCCTGACCGAGGTCGAGGAGCCCCTGCCCCCACAGCCAGCGCGGCCGCAGCGTGGTGACCGCGCTCGAGGCGGTCACGACGCTCGTTCCCGAGGCTCCGATCAGACGTGCGACGACGAGGGGCGTCACACCGAGCGCCAAGCCGAGGCCGAACGTCAGCGCAGGGGCTGCGCGCGGCCGCACGCCGGCGAGAGCGAGACCGAGCGCCATCCCCGCGAAGGCCGGTATCGCCAGTGCCGAGTTCCAGACGGCGAGACCGCAGACGAGCCCCACTAAGAAGATGCGCCCGCGGCCCGGGGCGGGCGCCTCAGGCACCTCGAGAGCGGCGACGAGCGGGAATCCGGTGACGAGCGGCATCAGGAAGTTGGGTGGCGGGCCGGTGGCGGTCATGAGCGCCATGTACGGCGTCCCCCACGCCGCCAGGAAGGCGCCCACCCATCCGGCTGCCGGGCCACCCAGGCGTCGGGCGAGGCGGGAGACCAGCAACACCAGCAGCGCCGCCAGCAGCACCTGATAGAGACGATAGGCGGCGTGGTGTGGGAGCAGGGCCAGCAGCGGAGCAAGCAGGTAGGCGTCGAGCGTGCCGTTGTACGGCTGGTTCCAAAGCGTGGTCGCGAGCTCGCCCCGGAGCACCGCCTGCCCCATCAGCAGCAGGATCGCGTCGTCGTTCGAGACCGGCAGCTCAAACGTGGTCCAGTGCAGGGCCCCGCGCGCGAGCACCGCCGCGGCCACGACGACCAGGATGCGGCGCGCGGTCGGGCTCACGGCGTCTAGTTTGCCCGAACTCGGCATCCTCGGGACTATTGACACGCACCCCCCGCAGGAGTTCCCCTAGGAACACAGGGGGAAGCCATGGCGCGCTCGATGGAGGCCCTGGTAGAGCAACAGGCCCGTCGCTGGCAGCTGGTCCACGAGAAGCGGCGGGACGAGGAACACAAGCCCGTGTTGACCGTCTCGCGGCAGCACGGCGCCGGCGCCGACGAGCTCGTGAAGACACTGGCGAAGCAGCTAGGGCTCGACATCTTCGACCGGGAGATCATTCAGCAGATCGCCGAGAGCACGCACCTCAGCGAGCAGGTCGTGGGTGCGCTCGACGACAAGCGGCGAGAGCTGCTCACCGAGTGGCTCTCCGGCATGGCCAGCCACAACTACCTGAGCTCGGCCGAGTACCGCTACCAGCTCACGCGGGTCGTGGGCGCGGTGGCACACCACGGGGGCGCCATCATCGTCGGCCGCGGGGCCCACCTGATCCTCGGGCAGGGCGAGGCGCTCCGCGTGCTCGTCGTGGCGCCGCTCGACGTTCGCGTCGCCACGGTGATGAAGCGCGACGGGATCTCGGAGCGAGACGCACGCCGTCAGATCCAGTCGGTCGAGGCCGATCGCAAGGCGTTCCTGATGAAGCACTTCCACACCGACTTCGACGACCCGGTCCACTTCGACCTGGTGGTGAACACCTCGCTTCTGGGCATCGCGAACAGCTGCGCGGCGATCGGCGCGGCCGTCGAAAGCCTCGCGGCAGCGACGAAGCTCGCCGCGCGCTGAGGTCGGCCGGCGAGCCGCCGGATTGACGACCTCGGGTCCTCCGCTTAGCCTGTTTGAATGTCGAAGCTCCGTCTCGTTCTCGCCGTGGTTACACCGCTCGCGCTCGCCTCATGCTCCCGACCCGGGGGCGGGCCAGCGGCCGCGGCGCCAGGCTCGAAGGTCGCCACGGGCACGGGGGTCGTCGCCGAGGTGAACGGGGGCCCTATCCTCGCTTCGGAGCTCGACCAGCGCGCGGCCAACAAGCTGCGCAGCGTCCGCCAGGAGGAGTACGAGATCCGCATCCAGGTGCTCGACGAGCTGATCGCCGAGCGGCTCGTCGCCGCCGAGGCGCAGAAGCGCGGCGTCACCGCCGATGAGCTGCTCAAGCAGGAGGTCGACGCCAAGACCGGGGTACCCGATCCGGCGTACGTCGAGCAGATCTACGAGCAGAACAAGCAGCGCTTCGGGGCGGCCCCGCGGGACGAGGCCCTCGCCCGGATCCGCGGGATCCTGAGCGGGCGAGCCATCTCCGAGCGCCGGGCAGCCTTCGAGAAGGAGCTGCGTGGCAAGGCCACGGTCGCGGTGCGGCTCGAGGCGCCGCGCGCCAACGTCGTGATCCCGGCCAGCGCGCCCTCGACGGGTCCCGCCACGGCCCCCGTGACGATCGTGGAGTTCACGGACTACCAGTGCCCGTACTGCCACCGGGCGCAGGCCGTGATCGAGGAGGTCTTGCAGCGTTACTCGGGCAAGCTCCGCTTCGTGCACCTCGACTTCCCGCTCGATGGCCACGCCGAGGCGATGCCCGCGGCCCGCGCCGCGCGCTGCGCCGGCGAGCAGGGACGCTTCTGGGAGTATCACCGCAGCATGATGTCGCGGCCCGGATCGCTCGACACGGCTGATCTCCGGG
>Ga0210377_10003790_pt1 | contig 12894 bp, 15 predicted proteins | sample PLM4_65_b1redo_FD_155480 | JGI IMG/M metagenome (GOLD analysis project Ga0210377, IMG submission 155480) | Groundwater sediment microbial communities from an aquifer in East River, Colorado, USA - PLM4_65_b1 redo | ecosystem: Environmental > Terrestrial > Soil > Riparian zone | place: USA: East... | reverse complement strand
GGCTGGACGACTCCGCTAAAGACTGCGTCCAGAAAATTTGTTGCCATGATCATAATAACGATTGCCAGAACGAGTTTATCGTTGTAGATAAACCGCAAGCCCGCGCGTAATTCATCGAAATATTTTCCGCTTGGTTCTTCCTCTTCGTGATGTATAGGCTGATGAACTTTGATCGTTACAGCGATGATTCCGGCAGAGATAAAAAATGATGCGGCGTCGAGCCACAAAACATTTTCCGTCCCTATCAGGGCGATCAGCAAACCACCCAACGGCGCGCCGATCAAGCGTGCACTTCTCTCGATGATATGAATAAGAGATGTTGCACGCTCGATGGGCATCTGTGCCATCTCGGCAAGTTCGGGCACCAATGCGTTTCGAGCTGTACTGCCCGGCGCATCCAGCAATGCGCCGAGAAAGACCAACACCATCAATTGCCAGAATTCAAGCCCTATTGTGAAATACAGAATCGGGATCAAAGCAGTGGTCATGCCGCTGGCGAGGTCTGCGGTGATGCTGGTGCGTTTGTAGCCCAACCGATCCACTAAAGTTCCGCCGAGAAAGCCGGCAAGCACAACAGGTAATACAGTGAAAAAGCCCGTAATGCCCGTGCGTGTCGCGCTCCCTGTGGTTTGAAGCACGAACCATGGAATTGCAATCGCTGATAAAACATTGCCAACCAGCGAGATGGCATTGGCTGTAAATAATGAAATGATGGGTAAACTGTTCTTCTGTGTCACTGTTGTGTTGTTATTCTTTAATTTCTAAAGCTTGATGAACTTAACTAATCCAACCGCCGTGACGGCGCTGAGAGCCTAATTAGACTTTAGTGCTGGCCCAGCGTTCCTAATGTTCGGACTCTCCGCTCGAGCGAGCGGAAGGTGGCAGTTCCGATCCACAGCATCACGAACATGAAGATGATCAGAAGCACCATCTCCCATTGCAACGGGAGAATCGTTTTTGTGCCAATCAAGTGCGCCCGGACCGAGTCGAGTCCATAGGTGAGAGGTAATGCCAAAGCTACAGGCAATAAGAAACGCGGCAAAGCGTTAACAGGGAAGTTCGAACCGGAGAAGATCTGCACCAGGAAACTGCTCACATCCACGAGCGTGTTGGCTTCACGCATCAGCATGACAACCGCCGCGAACGCAAAGCCAAAACCATATAACCCAAGCATCATCGGGATGATCGGAAGCAAGGCTTTCAATACATCGCCTGAAGCGTTGAAGCCGAAGATCATTCCGCCGAGTAACAACATCCCGATGGAAGTGATCGCTGTGACGATCAAATTGGTCACTGAATGACCGACTAGAATTAACAAACGCGGGATTGGCGTCAGCCAGTTTGATTCCATCACGCCTGAGTCCATATCATTTTTGAGGGCGTATCCCATACCCCAGAACACCGCATTGATGAAACTTTCCAGCACAGTGCCGAGGAGGATGAAGGACATGAAGTCCGTTGTTCCGCTGAATTGCGAGAAACCGATGGCCTTGCCATTGACGCTGAAAGCCTGTCCCATGAAGTAGACTGGCGCAATCCAGATCAGCGGTTGAAAGATTGACGATACCGCGTTAAGCGGATAACGCCAGTATTGCTTCCAGTCCTTGCGGATGAGCGCAAACAGCGCGCGTAGATGGGATGACAAAGTGGGTTGAGAAAGAGGTTGTGTTTGCATAGGATGTTCTCTTTATTAGCTCTGAACGGAAGGTTAACATTTAAAGTGCGCTTCGACTGCACTACGTTCCGCTCAGCGCGAGCGATTTAATACTGTCCGATTGCACCTGTCTGGCGTGCGCGGCGTTCCATCATATTGAAGAGCATATATCCAATCGCCAGCCAGGCTACGCCGAATAACATCATCATTTTTAGATCAAAGGTTATTCCACTGAATCCTTCCGTGGAAAGCGCGGCCGTCCGCATGGCGTGGATAATGTATGTTTGCGGCAGCCACCGCGAAACCGATTGCATCCAGTTCGGCAACATCGCCAGCGGATACGTGATCCCGCAAAAGATCATGACAATGCCTCGAACCAGGAACACAAATGCATTTGCCTCCTTGAGCGTGATGACCACACTCGCAAACGCAAAACCAAGTCCATATACTGATGGGATGGCGGCGAGAATGACGAGCAACGTCAGCCACAAACTGCCGCTGAAATCCACTTTGAATAAAAATGCATATTCCAAACCGGAAACAAGCATCAACATGAACATCGAAACCATTTGTGGGATACTGCTTCCGAGCAAATATGCAAATCGCCATGTCGGTGAAAGCCAGTTCGATTCAAGCGTGCCGCGCATTTGTTCGTTGCGAAGCGAATACCCGACCGCCCACAGGACAATGTTCTGCCACATCCAGATCATCGTGCCGACCGCGATGTAGCCAACATATTCAGTCAAACCGGTCCTGTTTTGGAATGTTGTGAGTCCGCTGCCGTCCATGCCGGAAAGCGCGCGCGCCGTCAGGATGTATCCCATCGGGAAGATCACAGGCCAGATGAACAACGCAATGATCCACGATGGGTAGCGGATGAAGATCGTCCATTCGCGGCGGACGATTGCCCAAAAAGCCTGGACATCTGCTGGGAAGCCTGGCAATGCCAAAGATTTAACGTTCATTTCGGACCTCATGCCTGCCTCCGTTTAATCTCGCAAAGCCTTGCCTGTGAGATGGATGAACACATCTTCGAGCGAGGGCTTTACAATGTTCATATTGACCAGGCGTGTGCCGTTGCCGCTGATATGCTCCACAATGCGGGGTAGAGCGGTGCGGCTGTTATGTGCCTGCATATTCACTTCCCATAGGTCCGCTTCGCCTTGTTGACGCGACATGAGATTTTCGATCCCGGAGATACTCTTGATCCTGTCACCAATTTCGTCATGCCAGCCAGTGACTTCCAAACGGATGACTTCCTTCTGTTCGATGCGGCGTTTGAGTCCCTCCGGCGTGTCGAGCGCGATCACCTTGCCCGTGTCGATGATGCCTATGCGGTCTGAGAGTTGATCTGCCTCTTCCATGTAGTGGGTCGTCAACAGGATGGTGTGCCCCTCCTGCTTGAGTTGCGCGATCAGTTCTCTTAAGTTGCGGGCAGCCTGAGGGTCCAGCCCGAGCGTGGGTTCATCCAGAAGAAGGATGGGTGGGCGCGCCAGCAGGGCCTTGGCGATGGCGATGCGTTGGCGCATCCCGGTTGAATATTTCTCCACGAGTTCGTTTGCGCGGTCCTTGAGTTCCATTCGCTCGATGAGTTCGTCCACCCGTTTCTTCGCGACTGTTTGCGGGATGTGATATAGCGCCGCAAAGTATTCGAGATTTTCGCGCCCGGTCAGTTTCCAATATATGCTTCGCTCGCCTGCCAGAACGGTGCCTAAACTGCGCCGTACATCATTCGCTTGTTTGACAACATCAAATCCGTTGACGCGCGCGGTTCCGCTGGTGGGCTCAAGCAGGGTGCAGAGCATGCGGATGGTGGTGGATTTGCCTGCACCGTTCGGGCCGAGCAGACCGAAGATCTCACCGCGCTCGATCTGCAAGTCCACGCCGTTGACCGCGGTGAACATGGCTTTCGGCTCTTTCTTTCGGAAGAGCCAGAGTTTCCGCTTTGGAGCGGGGGAGGATTCGCCGTTGGCTTTTTTATCACCTGTGCCGGGACGGGCTGGGAATTTTTTGACCAGTTGTTTGGCTTCAATTGCGAAATCAGGCATGGGATACTCCTTTATTAAAAGTATATTCAAGAAAAGAGAATATGTTTTGAATTATTTTTCATATATTACAACAATTATTCATGATTGTCAATAGTTACTTATTGAAAATTAAACATGACATAAAGAAAATTAATAAAAATACCCGCCTAAAGGCGGATATTTTTGAATGAAATGCCTGTTTATCTTACTGGCTCCGGTAGCGGGATTTTTCTCCCGGCAACAAATATGGATAAGACGACAAAAAGGGTGGCAATAACGATCAGCAGGATGGTTGCCATAGCCTGCGGACCTGTGAATGCAAATATTTGCCCGATGAGCCAGGGCAGGAACATGCTCCCCAATCCGGATCCGACCAGAAACCAGCCTGTGATCGTGCCGGTGATCTGCATCCGTTCCCCGGCGAGTATTATGAAGGTCGGGAAAATGGAGGCCATGGAAATTCCCAGTCCAACCGTGCCAATCCAGAGTTCAGTACTCGAATATTTCCCTAGCATGATAATGATCGTGCTGATAGCGCAGCCGATCAAATCCATGAAGAGGATTGTCCTTGGTTGAAGACGCGTTGAAACCCAAACACCGAGCAATCTTCCGAAAGTGAATGATCCCCAAAATGCGGATGTAAGGTAGGCTGCTGTAATGGTTGTCTCAAGATTGAGTGTTAGTGCATAGGTATATATCCAGTTCCCAAAGCCCAGTTCGAGACCGACATATAACAAAAATAATATTACGATCAAAGTGACAGGGATTATTGGGATTGGGGCATTATTTCTTTCCTCTGTGTGTGTGTGTATGGATGGTTCAGGCAGAAGCCAAAGCCAACCTGCGATTGGCATACAGATAACCGCAAACGACCAGTACAACCAATGGATATCACCAGTTCTTATGAGCACTTGAGCAAGGAATAATGGCGCAAGTAAAGAGCCTGCTCCAAAGAAGAAGTGCAGTCCGTTTAGGAATGGTCCGGATTTTTCGCCGTGGGTCCACAAGAGCAAAGTATTGCATCCCACATCCAAAATGCCGGTTGCCAGCCCGTTGAGAAACATGGCGAACAAAAGCAAACTCAAGGTCTGGGAAATTGGGATCAATACAGACGCGATCGCTATGAACAACAAGGCGAATCCCATTAACTTGTGACCTGAAAAGCGGTCATAAGCGCGCCCGCCAAAATAGGAACCGATCAGGTAGCCGAGGGAGCCGAAGACAAAGATCAGGCTGATGCGTTCCAGTCCGCTGGAGGTGTGATCAGCAAGTTTAAGCAGGCTGGGCCCGCTGGCGGCGGTGGTTGCTCCCAGGATAATGAAGGACAGGTAATACGCGCTGGTTGCGATCAAGGGATGAGCAATAGTTGACCTGTTTGTGGAGGGTGTCATTGATGGAATTCTTTCCTTTAGAGATTTTGTGATCTCAAATGTTGTTTGTTAATTTATGGCCAGGGAATTTCGACCGGACCCGCAAATCCATGTTTTTCCTGCAGCCAGACACTTCCATGCGAAGGGACACTGCAGCCCGCTTCGTCGTTTTGAATTGTGATGAACGGAAAATTCGTGCCAAGCGTTTCGAAGCGGATTTGTCCGTTTTCGCAGCGCCAGACTTCAATAATGTACTGGTGCATGTTCTCATCTTCATATTTTCCCGGGCTGATCGGAACAGCCTCCCATGTGACCTCGACACTGTTTCCATCACGCGAGGCTTTTGCCCAGGCTGGCGCGGGATAATACGGTGAGACGGGCAGTCTGGCAACGCCGGGATAGACGATGGGCAGACTCATTCGATCGCCGGCGATTTCAAGGAACTCTGCTTTGACCCAGCATTTGTTTTTTCCATCCACCCAAACCCAGTCATTGCCATCCGTGCGGCCGATGAGTTTGATGTTGGCAGTTTGACGAAGCGCGTACAAATACAAATATTCAGCGCCCGGCCCGTATCGACAACTCAGGAGTTTCACGGTCACCTTGGCTTTGAGGCTTTCAACAACAGGGACTGGAGTGGCAGTTGGTGTTTCAATGGGAAGAGGCGTGTTTGTGAACGTGTGTGTTGGAATGGGGGTAAAAGTTTCAGGCACGGATGATGGAGTGAATGATTCAGTTGAGGGAACGCTTGTTGATGATTCTGCAACTGCGGGTGAAGGGGAGGCGGGTGTTCGTCCAGTAGTGTTACAGGCGAGGGTGGTTAATATTAACAAAATGAGAAGATATAAATTTTTGCTTTTCATGGATTGATTGTACTAAAGTTCGACATGAAATTGACCGTATTAAGTAGTTCACCCCGGCCTGAGGGGGGCAGGTCGGGGTGAACTTTCAATAGTTTACACAGAAATTTATTTTTTGTCAATAAGTTTAACAGCCTTTAGTTTCATATGTGCCAGCACGCCGATGAAACCATTGATGCGTTGTTGTGAAACGGCTTCCTTCAGGTTCATCGGTAAAAAAAAGTCCGCCGGGACGGCGATGATCTCTTCAGGCTTCGAACCATTCAGTCCGTTCGCAAGGATGGTGGCAAGCCCTCGCACGGTTGGGGATTCAGGCGGGATGTCGAAATGGAAGATGATGCCGCCATCAGGTTGCTTTTCACCAAATAGAAAAACCGGCGTCATACATTCAGGCACGGCTTCCATTTTGGCGCGTTCATCCTTGAGCCAATCGGGCAAAGGTGGGAAGGACTCGGCGTACGCGATCAATGTCTCAAGTTTTTCTTCGCGAGACATACTGGCGAAGTCATCCACGATCTCTTGAAGTTTGGGAGGCAGATTCGACATAAAAATTTCTTTGCCACAGAGCGCACAGAGACTCTGAGATTTTTCTCATTGGCTCTGCGTTCTCTGTGGCTGAATCTTATTTTTCGATCGGTGCGTCGACGAGGTTGCCCCATTCGGTCCATGAACCATCATAGTTCTTGACCTTTGGGTAGCCGAGCAGATATTTCAACACGAACCATGTCAACGAAGAGCGTTCGCCGATGCGGCAGTAGGCGATGACCTCCTTGTCAGGTTTGACTCCCTTTCCTTCGTAAAGGGCACGCAGCTCCTCGGGAGTCTTGAACGTGCTGTCCGCTTCATTGACCGCCTGAGCCCAGGGGATGCTTACTGCGCCGGGGATGTGCCCGCCGCGTGTGGCTCCCTCCTGCGGGTAATTCGGCATGGAGATCAATTCACCGGAATATTCCTTCGGGGAGCGAACGTCCACAAGCGGCTTCTTCGAACTGGACTGTTTCAGCACCTGATCGCGGAAGGCGCGGATGGACTTATCCGCCTCTTTCGCACGATAGGTTGTTTCCGTATAGGAAGGGACTTCCTTCACGAGAGGCCGGCTCTCCTTCTCCCATTTGAGGCGACCGCCGTTCATGATGCGTACATTCTTATGACCGTAATATTGGAACAGCCACAGTGCATAGCACGCGAACCAATTGGACTTGTCGCCATAAAAGACAACGGTTGTATCGTTGGTGATGCCAAGTTTGGATGCAACTTCTTCGAACTTTTCCTTTGTCAGGAAATCACGGCGCAATGGATGCTGTAACGTGCTGAACCAATCCACCTGCACCGCGCCGGGGACGTGACCGATCGCGTATAGCAATGGGTCCTCGTCCGATTCGATAATGCGGACATTCGCATCGTTCAAATGCGCGGCGACCCATTCGGTATCTACAAGGTATTCGGGGTGAGCGTATGACATATGATTTTCCTTTTCACTATTAAAGTTGTTTTTTTCTTTAAATCAAAAGCAGTCAACGGACAAAACAGAAGGACAGCGAACCATTCTGCGCCAGTCTAATTATGCGCGGGGGCCGTTCCACTGTCCTGAGTCGTTGACTGCTTGCTGGTGAGTAATGTCTCAGGCGGTGGTTACGAACCCCGCCATAGACAGGAGCAAAAGTGATAAGTGTTCATAGTTTGATGATGGCGGCTATTTTACAATTCTTACAGAGATTGTCAAGTCAAAAATTATTCCATGGCATTCCATGGGATGAATTCCAATCTCACGGATCTAGCTGTTCAGCAAAAAGCCGTGAAAACCCCGGGTAGGGGATGAGTGGGATAACATCAAAATTGATCAAGCCCGCTTGTACCAGCGGCAGGCTTGCCAGTGCCTGATTTGCGTCTTCGATCCCTTCGCATTCCAGGATCAAAACTGCTTCGGTTCGGTCGGCACGGAAATATGCTTCACGGATCAGCCCGCTCTGGTATAACTCCCAGACGCGTTTTGCTTCGGGCTTGAGATGGATGGCGAATTGCTCCGGTTTCACACCCGAAACTTCCTTCTCCATGGCGATGATTTTCATATCGTCCTCCCGCTATTGTTTGAAGTGGGTGACAGCCCTCGAAAAACTTATGATGCAGTTACATCCCTGGACCCACCTGAAAACCCCAGCAGTGACGCCATACCCTGCATCATCAAACTTGCGCCGTACACGACCATATAATATTCCATATCGCCGGTGACCAGCGCGAGGTGGAGAGTCCATACCACGGTCCCCGCGCCTAATGCCACAAGGAACAAACTGCCCAATGGTATGAGACTTCCCTGGCTCGACCGCATGATGCCCAACCAGGTCAACACTCCGATCATGATGATCGCCAGCGCGGCAAGTATTTTCGTCAGCGACCACCACACTGCGGCCTGATGGATCTCACTGCCAGACAGGCTTAGCGCAATCAACAGACCTGCAAACAGTGAATTGACCAATGCAAGGAAGATCGAGATCGTTTTCATCACAGCACCTCCGTTCAGGATATTCCCAAGCATACGCGTGTGGGGCTCTCAGAGTCTACAAAAGTGCTCTCAAATTCTACAAAAACCCGTCCATGTAAGGGGCAAATATTATTTTGAGAAAATTACAGGTTTATTGTGCAACGATAACCCTGTTCTTGCCTGTCATCTTCGCCGATTTCAAGGCGCGCTCCGCGGCTTCGAGAAGCTTGCTGGCTGTAGGGCCGTGTTTTGGATAGTATGCAATGCCAATGGAGATCGTCGTAGGATATAGCCATCCTTGGGAGGCGCGTTCGATGGATGTACGCAGTCTCTCCGCGACCGTGGCGGCTTGTTCCACATTTGTGGAAGGCAGGATGACGATGAATTCATCCCCCATACGCCAGCGGCCCAGGAAATCATTGGGGCGCAGTGCCAGACCCAATGTGCTCGTTATTTTGCGTATCACATCATCCCCTGCTTCATAGCCTTTGCTATTGTATCTCTTGAGGCTGTCTCCGTCGATCAGGCACAGGCTGAGATGCCTTTGTTCGAGGACAGCTTCACTGACAGCCAGGTCGAGCCTGCGTTGAATGGCCAGCATGTTTGGTGCATTACTCACGGGGTCTGTATATGCGAGCTTGAACGTATATTGAAGTGTGCCGCCGAGGGTCTCGATCCGTTTTGCCATCAGGTCAATGGCATGCAATGTGGCTTTGTCCGCCTCTGATGTGTCAGCCTGGAATACCTGGAAGGGTTGTTCGGCGTTGGTCTCTTCGAGTTTTTCGTTGAGGTTCCTCCATACCACAGGAGGGTTGAGTGGCGCGCTATCCGGAAAATGGATGACGGCCATGCGCGCCACTGGCAGATTCAAATCCAGTTGTATGGCTTCACTGTTTAAACGGTCAAACAGCTTTTGGGCTGTGGCTTGATGCGTTTTGTGCTTCCCTCCGATGAGCACCGCGATAAAGTTGTCCCCGGAAATTCGATAGACTGTCGCCTCCGTTTCATCCTTGATGGCGATCCCCAGCCAGCGCAGGAGGCTGTCTCCATAGTCAAAGCCTTTTGTGCGGTTGATGTCGCGCAGTTGATACAGATCCACAACAATGAATGAGACTTGCTCAAGCATGCCGTTATCGAAGTTATCAGCCAGCGCTTTCGAAAAACTGACCAGGTTGTGACAGCCTGTCAGCAGGTCCACGCGGAAGAATGGATTTGACGAATCGGAGCTTTTCATGCGACCCTCTTATTTCATGAGATGAGATTACGTGCCTAATTATAGGACGAAAATCCCGTTATGGAACAGGACTGATAAAGTTAAGGCAATTGTTGACACGTCGAAGCAGAGGGGAATCCCATTTGGATGCCTATCCCTGTCTGTGCTCAAGAGACAAAGACCCCGCCGTAAGGCGGGGTCTGGAGTTGATATTACTAAATTCGGGCAAACAGGATTCGAACCAGTCGGATGGTCGCCCATGCGAGCAGGCTGTAAACTGCGATCGCGATCAGGGCGTTAAGCTCGAACACGACGCCATCAAACGATGGTCTGTAGGTTAAGCCCTGGAACACAGACAGGAATGGCTCGGTGGTGCTGTAAATAAACCTGGCAAACGGATTTGCACGGTTGGCATCCAGCAGGTTAAGTAGGAATCGCATGCAGATCAGACTATTGAGAAAACCAGTGCCCAGATTGATCAACCCGGTTACTCGGTGCAGGATCTCTTGATTGACATTTGGAGACTCCAAAACCAGAGGTTGATTGGTGATCGATCGGATACGTCCTGAATCGGTTATCTGACTCATTTTATTCTCCTTTCTCCAGTCTGGGATAAAAGCGGTTAACCGTAAATTCTTACGGCTCCATTTTTTGTGACGATGGGAGGTAGTGCTTGTTGTGAAAGCTTGCGTTGAGGTTACTTCATTCGGGAGAACAGTATCCACATCAATTGGATGATGATCCACCCGATCAACGCGTAAACTACGATGGCTACCAGGGAGAAGAATTCGATCTCGATGCCCTCAAAAGAGGGAGTTCGGGTGAGGCCCTGGAACATCCAAAGGAACGGCGTGGTGATGAAATAGACCAAACTGGCAAAGGGGTTTGCCGGGTTGGCAGCCATCAGCTTCAGCAGGAAGCGCAGCCCGATGAGGCCGTTCAGAACACCAAAACTCAACTGGATCAAACCTGTAATGCGCCGCAGGGTCTCCTCATTGATGACGAAAACCCGCAATGCGGAAGTCCGACTCGTTGTCGACTTTATACGTCCGGTATCACTTAATTGACTCATCCTAAACTCCTTTCCTTAGTTTGTGTCAATGCCAACTGACTGTAATGTCTTACAGTCCTTCTATTAGCTTGAATTCGGGATATGAAAATTCTCAAACACACACCTAGGAAATGTCACCTTGAGCAAACGACACTTGCACCCCAAACGTAATAACTCTTGGTCCCTTCTGGTCTTGCCATCGTCCCGCCACTTGCGCCCAGCGCAAATGCCGGGGAGTGCAGGTGTGTCCTTCGGGAGTATGACAGATGTGCGTTATCCCGAACTGACGTTATATTATGTTTAACAAATGAAAATTAATTGGCGATTAAAAAAGCATGATATCCACATGAATTAAGATAGGAAATTTGGACGCATTAGCCAGTCATTACAAGGAACACCCCCCACCACTGGCGGTTGTTCCTTGTAACATCATTGATTTCCGCTAAGCGAACGCAGGGACCTCTACTCCCGGCCCGTATAGTTGCACATATACGCTCTCCGTTTCCTCTGCCTCCAGCATGAAGACCCCGTGGCCTTCGCATCTGAGGCGAATTTTGTAACTGAACAATAGCGATTCGTTGAAGACTTCCATAATGGATTCAGAGTCATCATCCGCCGCGATGCGATTAATCGACAGGGTTCCGCACTCGACACATTCGTGGACCAGCATCAGTTCGCCTCCTGACTCAAGCCGGTACTTGTTCCTGCTTTTTTTCATGGTCAACCCGATCGGTTTCATCTGCCCCTTGCATGCGGACAAACGGTCTCCCGCGGCAAAAAGGTCGAGATGGTACGACCACAAACAATACGGACAGTGATTGCGGTTGTTGACACCGGAGAGCAGATGCGCGGCGGAAACGATGTGATGGCAATGAGCGCACCTGAAGTCTCCGAAGGAGGAAGTATGGTATTTCATAGCTCCTCCCGCAGGTTCATGTAACTCTTGTAGCGGTGCGGACTGATCCCTCCATCCATGACTGCCCTGCGGATGGCGCACCCCGGTTCGCGGTCGTGACGACAACTCATGCCGAATTTGCATTGACCGACGTGATTAGCCATCTCAGGGAACAGATAGGCAAGTTCGTCAGCGGGGATATTCCATAAACCGAACTCGCGCATGCCGGGTGTATCCACGATCGAGCCACCGAAATCCAAATCGAACATTTCGAGATACGTGGTGGTATGACGGCCCTTGCCCAACTCACCCCGGCTGACTTCTTTGACGCGGAGGCCAAGACCAGGTTGGATCGCATTCAGCAGGGATGTCTTTCCCACACCGGATTTGCCAACCAATACAGACATGCGGCCATGCAGGGATTGCTTGAATTCGTCAATGCCTTCGCCTGTGATCGAACTGACCATTTGAATCGGATAACCAATGCGGCGATAAGGCTCAAGGTCTGCATCGAGTTGGGGATTCTTCTCCGCGAGATCGAGTTTGGTGATAACGATCAAGGCAGGCAATTCAACCGCCTCGGCGGAGACAAGGTAACGGTCGAGCAGACCCCACTTGGGGGTGGGACTGGTCGCAGAAAACACGGGCAGGACCAGGTCCGCGTTTGAGGCGATGACCTGTTCGAAGACGCGTTGACCCGGAACGGTCGCGGGGCGCGAAAGCTTTGAGAGGCGAGGCAGAACCTCAGTAATCATGCCGCGGCTTTGTCCTGCACCGACAAATCGGACGCGGTCGCCGATGGCAACGGGGTCCACATGCTCGATCTCGTGTACTGCCTGTACGACAGGACGAAGGGAGGTGGGATCGGCAGTGGGATAGATCAGTTGTTTATGGATCAGGGACGAGAGCACGCAATCGATTTCTCGCCCGTCTGCGTGGACAGTGTAATGTCCAAGTGATTTTCGAAAGACGACGCCTGTGTCGTCCTCGTCGTTTATATTCATTGTCAGGGTTTCCTGTTATCGTGCTCCCTTGCTGAACTTGACCTGCCGCGAAGGGTGCACGGATCATGTGAAAAAAGTTTTGCGATAACCGCCCGTTTTGACCTGCACGGGCAGGGAATGTGCCATTGAAGTGAAGGGCTTGAACTGCTTGTGCCAACATAAAATTTGTTCCTTTCTTTTTTCAAACTGCCATGTCACTCTGAGGGAGCGTTCGTTGCGATCGAAGCGTCTCGTGTTTTGTTGCTAGAGATTCTTCGCTGTCGCTCAGAATGACATGCGGAAATTTTGATAAAAATAAAACCAGCCATGGAAAATTTCCGTGGCTGGTGAAAAGTAACAGG
>Ga0210377_10003789_pt1 | contig 12895 bp, 11 predicted proteins | sample PLM4_65_b1redo_FD_155480 | JGI IMG/M metagenome (GOLD analysis project Ga0210377, IMG submission 155480) | Groundwater sediment microbial communities from an aquifer in East River, Colorado, USA - PLM4_65_b1 redo | ecosystem: Environmental > Terrestrial > Soil > Riparian zone | place: USA: East... | reverse complement strand
CATCGCGGATGCCAAGGTGTTCGCCGCGCAGCTCCTTGCGGCGCTCGGCCTGCGCGAGCAGCGCGGCTCCGCATCGCTCAAGAAGCAGTATTCGGAGTGGCGCGCCGAGGTAAACGCGTGGTGCGCCGAATGGGAAGCGTTCGTGCGGCCGAACTTCAGCAAGCTCACCACGCCGCTGCGGCCCGAGTACGTCGTGGATGCGCTGCAGAAGGTCCTGCCCGACGATGCGATCCTGACCTGCGACTCGGGCGTGCACCACAACTGGTTCATGCAGTTCTGGCGGCCGAAGCGCGCGCAGAGCATGCTGAACAGCTGGGGCTATTCCTCCATGGGCTTCGGCGTCTGCAGCGTGATGGGCGCGCAGCTCGCGGCGCCCGATCGCCCCTGCATCTCGGTTTGCGGCGACGGCGGCTTTTCCATGACGCCGTATGTCGTCGCCACCGCGGTGGAGTACGACCTGCCCTGCATCTGGCTGGTGTGGAACAACTTCGCCTGGGCGGCGATCCGCGACATCCAGGTCGGCATGTTCGGCGGCCGCGAGCACGGCACCGCGTTCTACCAGGAGGGCAAGCGCTACAACCCGGACTTCGCCGCCTGGGCGCGCGCCTGCGGCGCCGACGGCGTCACGATCACCAAGAGCGAAGACCTCGCGGGCGCGCTGCAGCAGGCGATCCGCAACAAGCGTCCCTGCGTGCTCGACGTACACGTAGACGCCGAGGTGCGGCCGCCGTCCACCGGCACCTGGCAGTTGCCGCCGACGCCGTTCAAGGAACCCCAGTTCGGCAAGCCGTGGGTGGCTTGAGCTCGCCCGCGCTGTCCTTCGACGTCGTCGTGGTCGGCGGCGGCGGCGCCGGGCTCGCGGCCGCGATCGAGGCGCGCGCCGCGGGCGCGAGCGTCGTGCTGCTGGAGAAGAACGACGCGCTCGGCGGCTCCACGGCGTGGTCGATCGGCTCGATCACCTCGACGGGAACGCCGCACCAGCGGCGCCACGGCATCGAGGACAATCCCGCCGACCACTGGGCCGACATGCCCGGCTTCGCGGGAGCGCTTGCCGCGCGAGACAACGACGAGCTGCGCAGGATCCTGTGCGACGAGGTGCCGGCCGCGTTCCAATGGCTGCTCGATTCCGGCGTCCGCTTCATGGGGCCGATGCCCGAGCCGCCGCACCGCAAGCCGCGCATGCACAACGTGCTGCCCAACGCGCGCTCCTACATCTATCACCTCGAGCGGCGCGCGCGCCGCGCCGGCGTGGATATTCGCACCGCGACGCGCGTCACCGGATTCCTGCGCCAGGAGGCGCGGGTCGCGGGCGTGGAGACCGACCGCGGCATTTCCTACCGCGCGCGCGGCGGGGTAATCCTCGCCGCCGGGGACTTCACCAACAGCCCCGAGCTGAAGGCGCGCTTCATGGGTCCGCAGGAAGCGAAGGTCGAGGGCGTGAACCTCACCGCCACCGGCGACGGCCAGAAGATGGCCGAAGCGCTCGGCGCGCGGATCCTGAACGGCGACCTCGCGCTTGGGCCCGAGCTGCGCTTCATCGCGCCGGTGAAGGAGACGTTGCTGCGCCGGCTTCCGCCCTGGCGCGCGCTCGCCGCCTACATGGTCTGGGCACAAGAGCACCTGCCGGCGGCGATCCTGCGCCCCTTCGTCATGCAGTTCGTGACGACCGCGCTCGCGCCCACGCCAGCGCTCTTCGAGGCCGGCGCGCTGCTCGTCAACAGGGAAGGCAAGCGCTTCGGCGAGGAGCGCGACCGGCCCGCCTGGCGCGTGCCGGACCAGCCGGCGAAGGAGGCGTTCATCCTGCTCGATGGTGCGCTCGCGCAGCGCTTCTCGGCCTGGCCGGATTTCATTTCTACCGCGCCGGGCGTGGCCTACGCTTACCTGCCGGATTACCGCCGCAACCGGCCCGACGTGTACAACGATGCGCCTACGCTCGCGGGGCTTGCGGTAAAGCTCGGCATTCCGCCGGAGGCGCTTGCGCAGAGCGCAGCGGGACGTCTCGCGCGGGCGCCCTTCATCGCGCTCGGTCCGGTGCGCTCGGTGTTCGTGCACGCCGAGGGCGGCCTCGCCGTGGATGCGCAACATCGCGTGCTCGGAGCGGACGACCGCCCCATCGCGGGTCTCTACGCCGCCGGCTCGACCGGGCAGGGCGGCCTGCTGCTGAAAGGGCACGGCCACCACCTTGCCTGGGCCTTCGTCTCTGGCCGGCGCGCGGGCCGGCATGCGGCGCTTGAGGTATTGCCGGTATGAGCGCGGTATAGTCGAACCCGGCACGAGGATCGCACCGCAGCCATCTGTCGGGGAGGGGAAGTGGCCGACCGAGCCAAGCCGGTGCCCATGAAGGTGGGCGCCAATACCATGTCGTTCATGTGGAAGACCTCTGCGCGAGAGGCGCTGGAGACGCTCGCGCGGGAAGGCTACCGGCGCTTCGAGCTGATGGCGCAGCGCCCGCACTTCGACCCGTTCATGGAGCGCTCCGAAGCGCTCGCCTTTGCACGCTTCCTGCGCGATGCTGGGCTCACGGTCGAGACCATCAATTTGCCGAGCTTGGACCAGAACCTGGCCAGCGCTTCCACGGAGATGCGCGACTACACTGTGCGTCTGTTCGAGCGCCTGATCGCCATCGCCGAGACCATCGGCGCGACCGGGGTCATCGTGGTGACGGGCCGCGTCAACCCCCTGATCCCGCCGGCGCGGCCAGACCTGGAGGGCTGGTTTGCCGATGCGTTCGAGCGCGTGCTACGCGCAGCGGAGCGAACCGGCGTGCACCTGCTGCTGGAGAATATACCCATGGGTGTCTATCCGCGCGCCGACCAGCTGATCGGCTTCGCCGAGCACATCGGCAGCCCGCTGGTGGGCGTCTGCTATGACATCGCCAATGCTCACTTCATCGGCGAGGACACGGCCGAGGGGCTGGGACAGGTGCAGCCGCGGCTGGGTATCGTTCACCTATCCGACACAGGACGCCAGACGTGGCGCCACGACCCGGTCGGGCAGGGCAGTTGCGACTTCGCCGCGTTCGGGGCGAAGCTGCGCGAGATCGGGTACTCCCGGACCTCTATGCTGGAGATCGTGTCGGAGCAGCCGATCGAGGGCATCGTTGCCAGCCATCGCAAGATCGCGCAGTGGGGCTGGGCGGCGCTACCTGCCTAACGAGGGCAACCTAGTGTTCAACTCGTAGCTGTGCGAGTCTTGATCACCGGTGGTGGCGGGTTTCTCGGAGCCGCGGTCGCCCGCGCACTGGTCGCGCGCGGCGACACGGCCTTCGCCTTCGACACGCAGCTTGCATGCCACGCTGCCGCCACGCAGGAGCGCCTGGTCTGCGTGCCCGGCGACATCACCGACCTTGCCAATGTCGCGCATGCAGTGATGGCCTACAAGCCGGATGCCGTGGTGCATTGCGCGGCGGTCGTCGGCGTGCTCTCGTCGCTCGGCAGCCCGATCAATGTGATCCGCGTAAACGTCGAGGGATCCGTGAACGTTTTTGAGGCGATGCGGCTGGCCGGCATCCGGCGTTGCGTCCACTTGAGCTCGGAGGAGGCGTATGGCGCGTTCAGGGCGGAGCGGATTGACGAGACGCATCCGCTCGATCCGGTGCTGCCATACGGCATCTGCAAGGCCGCGGTAGAGCAGCTCGGGCGCGGCTACGGGGACCTGCACGGGCTGGAGGTGATCAACCTGCGCACCTCGTGGGTCTACGGTCCCGGTCTTCCGCGCAACCGCATTCCCAAGAACCTGGTGGAGGCCGCGCTGAACGGGCGCAAGCTGCACATTCCCGCTGGCGCAGACTCGGCCATCGACCATACCCACGTCGACGACCTGGTCAGTGGCGTGCTCAAGGCGCTCGATCACGAGCACCACCGCTTCGATGCCTACAACATCGCGAGCGGCCAGGCGACCACGGTTGCCGGGATGATCGCCATCGTACGGGGGCTGATACCCGGTGCAGAGCTCTCCGTGGGACCAGGGGTCTATCGCCATGGTGATCAGGTGGAGATGGTGCGCAAGGGAGCGCTCGATGTCGGCCGTGCCGCCGCCGAGCTCGGCTGGATGCCGCGCTACGATATTCGTGCTGGGCTGGCAGCGTACGTGAATGCCCTGCGGCCGGCAGCGGGCAAATGAAGGCGAGGGAGATGGACCAGAGCGACCCCAAAGGGCCGAAGTCGGATCAGACGGACATACGGGGCAGCCGCTCTTTGATGATCGCAGAAGCTTCACGAACCATCCGCGATATCAACTCTTCGACCGTAGGGACGTCATGAACCAGGCCTATGCTGATGCCCGCGGCCCAGACTCCGGCCTCGCGGGATCCCTGCTCGAACACGATCCGTCCCTTTTGTCCGCTGGCCACCGGTCCAATTTCGTCGATTCCCTTGCCGGCGGCTTCCATCTCGAGAATGTGTCTGGCGACACTGTTGTCGAAAATGCGCAACGTATTCCTCAGCGGGCGAAAAATGAGCTTCGTCGCGTTTTCATCGGCCTGCAGAATCTGCTGCTTGATCGAGTCATGAATGGGCGCCTCCTTGGTCGCGAGAAAACGGCTTCCCATGTTCACGCCCTCGCATCCCAACGCGAGCGCTGCAACGAGTCCCCGGGCATCGGCGATTCCTCCTGAGGCGATGACGGGAATCCTGACCTCCTCCGTCGCCCTCGGGAACAAGACAAGGCCAGGAATGTCGTTTTCGCCGGGATGCCCGGCGCATTCGAAGCCATCAATGCTGACAACGTCGACGCCCAGTTGCTCAGCCTTCAGCGCATGCTTCACCGAAGTGCACTTGTGAATCACCTTGATGCCGGCTTGCTTGAGCCGCTCCATGTAGGGCCCGGGACTTCGGCCCGCAGTCTCGATTATCTTGACACCGCTATCGATGATCGCCTCGAGGTAATCGTCATAGGGGACCGGCTTGAGGGTCGGCAGGATGGTCAAATTGACCCCAAACGGCTTGTTGGTCAGCTGACGCGTCTTCTCGATTTCCCGCCCAAGCTCGTCCGGCGAAGGCTGGGTGAGCGCGGTCAGGATTCCGAGCGCGCCGGCATTGGATATGGAAGCGACAAACTCTGCGCGCCCGACCCACTGCATGCCACCTTGGACGATAGGGTGTTCCACCTCGAAGAGTTCCGTGAAACGTGTCCTCAACATGATTACGGTTTCCCCGCTTGTCCCTTCAAGGCCGCGCGCAGCTCGTTCTTGCGGATCTTGCCCGGCCCGGTCAGGGGCAACGGCTCGTCGCGAAACGTCACGCCGCGCGGGCACTTGTAGCCGCCGAGATATTCGCGGCAGTGCGCGATGAGCGCCTGCTCGGTCAGCGTCGAATTCGGTTGGCATCGCACCACGGCGTGCACGCGCTCGCCCCATTTGTCGTCCGGCAGGCCGATGACCGCGCATTCGATGACACCGGGGAGCCGATAGATGACCTGCTCGACCTCGCTCGGGTAGACGTTCTCGCCGCCGGTGATGATCATGTCCTTCAGCCGGTCGACGATATACAGGCGGCCCTCCTCATCCATGAAGACCAGGTCGCCGGTATGCAACCAGCCTCCCTTCAGGGCGGCGGCCGTTTCTTCAGGCCGGTTCCAGTAGCCCAGCATCACGTTGTCGCCGCGCACCAGCAGCTGACCGATCTCGCCGGTTGGCAAGCTCTCCCCCTTGTCGTCGACGATGCGGACCTCGCATCCAATCGCGGCGTGGCCGCAGGACTTGAGCAGCGCGGCCTTGGGGCCGCCTGCCATGTCGGCCGTGAGCTCGAAGCCGGTCACAAACGGCGCAAGCTCGGTCATGCCGTAGCCGTTGATGAATGTCCAGCTCGGCAGTACTTGCATCGCCTTTCGCAGCACGACTTCTGGCATCGGCGAGCCGCCGAACTGGCAGCGAACGGAATGGGAGACGTCGTACTTGGCGAGTGACGGATGATTGACGATCATGTTGATCATCGTGGGCACGAACAGACAGTAGTTGATGCGATGGTCCTGGATGATCGCCAGTGCCTTCTCGACGTCGAAAGACGGGAGAAAACTGTGCGTGCCGCCGTGCAGCGTCGTGGTGAGCAGTCCGTTGGCGTCGGCGATATGGAACATCGGCGCGCCGTGCAGCCAGTGCAGGCTCCTGTCGAAGGGAACCGTCGCTGTGTAGTTGATCGAGTTGAAGACGAAATTGCGGTGCGAGAGCATCACGCCCTTGGAGCGGCCGGTCGTGCCGCCGGTGTAATAGATCGCGGCCAGATCCTCGCCGCCGCAGCCTGCGTCAACGCCCGGCTTTGCAGCGGCGATGATCTCCTCGAATGCATGCATGCTCGGGCCCGCGCCGCCTTCTCCCATGAACACGACCTCACGGATACCTGGGCACCCCTTCCTCAGCTCATCGGCAACCTTGACAAAGGCGTCATCGACGAAGAGAGCGGTGCTGCCCGAGTCCTGCAACGCATCGACCTGCTCCCGCGGCGACCAGCGGGTGTTGATCGGCACCGCGACGGCGCCCATGGTCCAGCAGGCGAAGAAATATTCCAGATAGCGATCGCTGTTCAGCGCCAGCGCCGCCACGCGATCGCCGCGCGAGACACCGAGTTGCGCAAGCGCCCCCGCCAGTCGTGCCACCCGCTCGATGAACTGCCGATAGATGTGCCGGCGGTTGCCGAAGATCGTGGCAATGCCGTCCGCGTTCACCTGGATTGCGCGACGCAATCCCTGCGAGATCTGCATCTCGATCAGAACGGCATCCGGACGCAGCCGCCATCGACGCGCAGGCCCGCGCCGTTGGTGCCGCTCGCCGCCGGACTGCAGACGTAACAGATCATGCTGGCGATCTCCTCCGCAGTCTCGAACCGGCGCAGCAGCGAGGTGGGCCGACGCTTGGCGAACATCTGCTCCTGCAAGGCCTCGACCGTCGTGTTCTGCGCCTTGGCCCGGCTGGCGAATTTCGCCGCCAATCCTTCGACCCAGGTCGGCCCCGGCAGCACTGAATTCACGGTCACCGCGGTGCCCTTGGTCAGCTCTGCGCAGCCGCGCGCGACGGCGAGTTGCGCGGCCTTGGTGACGCCGTAGTGCATCATCTCGTCGGGGATATTGATGCCGGATTCGCTGGAGACGAAAACCACGCGGCCCCAGTTCTTCGCCAGCATCTTCGGCAGGAAATGCCGCGTCAGCCGCACGCCGCTCATGACGTTGGTGTCGAAGTAGGTCTGCCAGTCCGCATCCGTGATGTCCTGGAACGCCTTGACGTCGTAGATGCTCATATTGTTGACGAGAATGTCGAGTTCGCGCGACGCCGCGATCACCGCGTGCGTGCCTTCCAGGACCGCAAGATCGCCCGGCGCCGGCTCGAAGCGCCCCTTGGGCGCCGCGGCCTGCGCCTTCGTCATTGCGGCTGCGGTGGATTCCTTGGTGCGGCCGTTGATGAGCACGGTCGCGCCCATGCCCGCCAATCCAAGCGCGGTGGCGAAACCGATGCCGCGGCTCGAGCCGGTGACGAGCGCCCGCTTTCCAGTGAGATCAAGATTCATGGCTCTGTCCTTCTCCAGTTGGGTTTGCTGAACGAGGTATCGGATCTAACTGACCTTGTAGCCGGCTATGCGTGGCAGCAATAGCACCAGGTCGGGGAACAAGACCAGGATGGCCACGCAGACGATCTCGGCAATGAAGAACGGCATGATCCCCCGGAAAATGGTCCTCATCGGAATGCTTTCGGCGATGCCGTACAGGACGAACACATTGACGCCAATCGGCGGTGTGATCAACCCGATCTCGATCATGATGACCATGACAATGCCCCACCATACCGGGTGGTAGCCCATGCCGAGAACGAGCGGCATGACGAAGGGCAACGTGATCACCAGCGCGGCCAGGCTGTCGAAGATGCAGCCCAGGATCAGATACATGATCAGGAGTACGAATATGACCAGCAAGGGGTGCAGCGACAGCGCGGTGATCTGGCCGACCATCGTCTCCGGGGCCTTCGACGCGGCGATGAAGCTGGAGAAGACCGAAGCGCCCATGATGATCAGATAGAGCAATCCGGTGTTCGTCGCGGTTTCCTTCGCCACCTGCCAGAGCGATTCTCTATTGATCTTGCCGCGCACGATCGCGAAGGCAAAAGCAAGCCCGGCTCCCAGGGCCGCGGCTTCGTTGACCGTGAAAATGCCGCCGTAGATGCCGACGATGACGCAGAACAGCAGCGCGATCACGCCCCAGCATTCCTTCAGGACCTGGAGTCTCCCCGCCCAGGACATGCGTTCTCCCGGCGGGCCGGCTTGCGGATTCCGCCAGACCACCAATGCAATCGCCACGAGATGCGCGGCTGTAACGATGAGCCCGGGGATCAAGGCCGCCACGAAAAGCGTGATGACGAACTGCTCGGTCAAGAACGCGTAAATCACCATCACCAGCGACGGCGGGATCAGGATTCCCAAGGTGCCCCCGGAAGCGATGGTGCCGGTGGCGAGCTGGGGCGAGTAACCGCGCTTCAGCATTTCCGGCAGCGCGACCCGGCCCATGGTTGCCGCGGTCGCGATCGACGAGCCGCAGATCGCGCCGAAACCGGCGCAGCCGAGAATGGTCGCGAGCGCCAACCCGCCGCGGCGATGTCCGATCGTGGCATGGGCCAAGCGATAGATGTCAGCGGAAAGCCCGCCCACGCCAGCGAAGCTGCCCATGAGCAGAAACAGCGGAATGACCGCGAGATCCATGTTGGACAGCACGCTGACTGGCCCGTTGGCCAGGAGCGCGACCGCCGGCGTCCATCCCACCAGGAAGGTGAAGCCGATCACGCCGGCCAGCGCCATGGCGATGCCGATCGGGATGTGCAGCGCGATCAGCACAAACATGCCGATCGTCCCGAGGACTGCGATGAGCATTGGAGCCATCAGATTCCGCCTTGCGAGGCTGGCGGATCAGCGGGCAAGCCTGTCCTCGCCGCCAGCGCGCCAATTCTTCGCCCGGGAGAACGCCGCGATGACGACGCTCACCTGCACCGCGACACAGACCACCATGAAGAAGCTCACCACCACCCACCAGGGCGCGATCGGCATTTGGACGACCCACGTCGTCTGCCCGAGCTGCCTGAGCTCGATGGTGTAGCGGACGATCTGCCAGGCAAGCAGGATGAAGAAGACCCATGTGACGAGGGACGCGAATGCCTCGAGCCAGACTTTTGCCCGGGGTCCAAGAAGGCCGCCGAGAAAGCCGATCGAGACATGATGCCGCCCGGCCAGCGAGAGGGGGAAGAAGGCCGCCGCGACGATGGCGACGATCAAAGGTGCGGCATCGGCGACGCCATTGATGGGACTATTGAACAACCATCGCATCAATACATCGATCATCGTCATCAGGACGAAGGCGACCAGCGCCAACATCCCGAACAAAGCGCAGAGGCGCGCGACGAAGTCGCCGCGCGACTCCGGTCTGTCCAACCAGGCCTTCATGATTCCCGCGGGAGCCGCAGGATCGGCTCCCCCCCGATCACCGGGTCGTGCGGATCTTGGCCAGTTCTTCCTTCAGAGCGGTGACCAGCGCCCGACCATTGGGGTGGTCCTTCACCCAGGTTTCGATGACCGTCGCCATGATCGTGTCCAACTGGGTAAGCTCGGCGTCCGACGGAAACACCATGGTGTGGTCGGCCGCCGCTTTGGTCTCGGTCAACTTGGCGCCTTGAATGCCATCGTGAACGCCACCGAACTTGCGCGACATCAGCTCACCGCTATGCTTGTCGATGATCGCCTTGGCCTTGCCAGGCAGGCCGTCGTAGACCTTCCGGTTCATCAGCACAGCGACGGGAACCGTGCCCAAGACTGCCGCCATGTAATGGTGCTTCGCGGCTTCCATGATGCGGAAGGAGTACATCACGTCCCAGTCTCCGCCCGTACCATCAAGCACACCACGGCTGATGTTTTCGGCAACCTGGGTGATCGGCATTCCGACTGGCGCCACGCCCAGGGCGCGCAGCGCTGCGCTCGCCACGGGGCCGCCGGCACGGAGCTTCATTCCCTTGACATCGGTGAACGACTTGACAGGGCTCCGCGTATGAATGGCGTAGGGATTGGTCGTGCCAAGCATGACCACGTAGAAGTCGTCATAGCCGCGCAGAAGCTTGCGCTGATAGAGCCGATAGATGGCGAGCGAAGACTCGCTCGAATTCTTCGCCATGCCCGGCAACTCCATGACGTCGTTGTCCGGAAACCGTCCAGGCGAATACGCGGGAATGACCAGGGCGATATCGGCGATGCCATCCGTGACCATCTTGGGCTGCAGGCCCGGATTGCCACCCAGAACCCCGCCCGGAAACGTATCGATCTTGATGATTCCCGTGCCCTCGGCATTGACCGCTTCGGACCAGGGCTTGATGACCTGAGCAAACGTCGGTGCTTGGGCCGGAATAAACGCGGAAAGCTTGAGGGTCACTTCTTGCGCGTGCGCGGTGCCGAAGGTCGCAAGCGCCGCGACAAGCGCGGACAGGACGGATTTCAACATTCCCCCCTCCCTTGTTCTGGACTTGAATAAGCCTAACATAGAATTTTCGCGCGTTGCATGCAGGGCCTGGCGATTCCGAAGTCGAACTGGGCGAACACGCTCGACACGCCGCCGTTCGAGGCCTACGCGGTGACCTGCGGCATCACCTTCACGTTCGGCGGCTTGCGCATCAACACCGACGCACAGGTGATCTCGACCGACGGCGAACCGATCCCCGGCCTTTATGCGGCGCTTGAGGTAATGTCGGATTCAACCAGGGGAGCAGAAGCACAGTGACGCAACGTGAAGGTTACGACGTAGTGGTGGTGGGCGCGGGCAACGCCGCGTTCTGCGCGGCGCTCGCCGCACGCGAGACGGTGCAGAAGGTGCTGGTGCTCGAGCGCGCGACCGAGGACGAGTCGGGCGGCAATTCGCGCTTCACGGCGGGCCTGATGCGCGTCGCCTACAACGGGGTGGAGGATCTCAAGCGCGCAATGCCGGACCTTTCCGCGGAGGAGATCGCGCGCACCGACTTCGGCACCTACACCGAAGAGCAGTTCCTCGACGACATGGCGCGCGTCACCGAGTACCGCTGCGATCCCGACCTCACCGAGATCCTGGTGAAGCGGAGCCTCGACACCGTGGCCTGGATGCGCTCCAAGGGCGTGCGCTTCACCGCCGCGTGGGGGCGCCAGGCGTTCAACATCGGCGGCAAGTTCAAGTTCTGGGGCGGCCTCACGGTGGAAGCCGTGGGCGGCGGGCCGGGGCTCGTGGAGTCACTTACCAACGCGGCGAAGAAAAACGGCATCGAGGTCTGGTACTCGGCGCGCGCGGTGGGACTGATCACGGACGACGAGGGCGTGAAAGGCGTACGCGTGAAGCGCGCCGGCAAGACGGTCGACGTGCGCGCGAAGAGCGTAGTGCTCGCCGCGGGCGGCTTCCAGGCCAATCCCGAATGGCGCGCGCGCTATCTGGGGCCGGGCTGGGAGCTCGCCAAGGTGCGCGGCACGCGCTTCAACACCGGGGACGTGATTCGCATGGCGCTCGATGCCGGCGCGGCGCCCGCGGGCAACTGGTCGGGCTGCCACGCGGTGGCCTGGGAGCGCAATGCCCCCGAATTCGGCGAGCTCGCGATCGGCGACCAGTTCCAGAAGCATTCCTATCCCTGGGGCGTCTACCTCAATGCGCAGGGCAAGCGCTTCGTGGACGAGGGCGCGGACTTCCGCAATTACACCTACGCCAAGTACGGGCGCGTGATCCTCGGGCAGCCGGGCCAGTTCGCCTGGCAGATCTTCGATGCCAAGGTGAAGGCGCAGCTGCGCGACGAGTACAGGATCCGGCAGGTGACCAAGCGCACCGCGGACACGCTGGAGGAGCTGGTGAAGCAACTCGACGATGTGGACGCGGATGCCGCTTTGAAGGAATTGAAGTCCTACAACGCGGCGGTGCGCCAGGACATCCCGTTCAACCCGAACGTGAAGGACGGGCGTTGCACGCAAGGGCTCGCGATCCCGAAGTCGAACTGGGCGAACACGCTCGACACGCCGCCCTTCGAGGCCTATGCCGTGACCTGCGGCATCACCTTCACTTTCGGCGGGCTGCGCATCAATACGGACGCGCAGGTGATGGATACCGACGGGGCGCCCATGCCGGGCCTGTACGCGGCCGGCGAGCTGGTGGGGGGGATCTTCTACTTCAACTACCCGGGCGGCACGGGCCTCACGAACGGCGCCGTGTTCGGGCGCATCGCCGGCATGAGCGCGGCGCGTCCCTGAAAGACCTTGCGCAAGCGCTGTTCGCGCCGCGCGCGGTGGCGCTGGTTGGCGCCTCGGGCGACGCCGGCAAGAACACCGCGCGCCCGCAGCGGTACCTTAAGAAGCACGGCTACGCAGGGCGCGTCGTGCCGGTCAATCCCACGCGCGGCGAGGTGCTGGGCGAGCGCGCCTATGCCAGCGTCGCCGACGCGCCGGCGGGCATCGACCATGTCTTCGTCATGGCGCCGGGCGAGGCGGTGGAGCAAGCGCTCGAGGATTGCGGCAAGCGCGGCGTGACGGTGATGAGCATCTACAGCGACGGCTTCGCCGACGCGGGCGCCGAGGGCGCGGCGCGCCAGGCGCGGCTCGCGGCGCGGGCGCGCGAGCTGGGCGTGCGCCTGCTCGGCCCCAACAGCATGGGCGTGGTCAACCTGCCGGGCCGCGTGGCGCTCACGGTGAACGCGGTGCTCGAGATGGACGCGCCGCCCGCCGGGTCCACCAGCATCGTGTCGCAAAGCGGCACCATGCTCGGCACGGTGCTCTCGCGCGGCGCAGCGCGCGGCATGGGATTCGCCAAGCTCGTGTCGCTCGGCAATGAAGCCGACATCGGGGCCGGGGAGGTGGTCGACCTGCTCGCAGCGGACCCCGACACGCGCGTGATTCTCCTGTTCCTCGAGACGGTGCGCCGCGCGGGCGGCAGCCGC